>Ga0233437_1001881_pt1 | contig 35185 bp, 34 predicted proteins | sample SI_122_August201_FD_182714 | JGI IMG/M metagenome (GOLD analysis project Ga0233437, IMG submission 182714) | Seawater microbial communities from Saanich Inlet, British Columbia, Canada - SI_122_August2016_200_MG | ecosystem: Environmental > Aquatic > Marine > Inlet | place: Canada: British... | reverse complement strand
TAAGTCAGTTTGAACCAGAGCCTGGTTTTTTAGGTTTTAATTTAAATTTAGGCTGTCCTGCACCTGGTGTTGTTAACTATGGGATGGGTTGTTCTATGATTAAAAGAGTTGCTAAAGTCAAAAAATTAACTGAAATTATTAAAAAAAGAGGTTTTAGAGTAAATTTGAAGTTAAGACTTGGTGCAAATGCTTTTGAAAAAGAAAAGAAAGTTTATATTAATTTAATTAAAGGAGTTTCCGTTGATTATTATATAATACATGCAAGGCATGGGAAGGAATCATATAATACTCCTCCAGATTGGTCTGTTTTTAAAGAATGTTGCAATTTAAGAAAGAAGATAATTGCAAATGGTAATATTAAAACCAAAAAAGATGTTGAATTATTAAAATCATATGGGGTTTCTGGTGTAATGATTGGTAGAGCAGCGATAACTAATCCTGGGATTTTTAATGAGCTTAAGGGAAATCCAAAGGTTCCAATTTCTCAATTAAGAAAAGAGTATTTAGAGTTAAGTAAAAATGATCCTTCTATTAGACATTCTAAGAATATATTGAAACATATGCGAGAATAATAATTTGCGGGGGAAGGGATTCAGACCCTTTTAGAGGTATAATTTTTGCGAATTTCTATTATGATTTCTTCCGAAAATCTTAAATAACTGGAGAATAAAAATAATGAATGCCAAATTTAATGCTGCCCTTAATTGAAATATTTCAGCTATACTTCTTGGGCTCAATTATTGGTGTGTTTGTGGGCGCATATATTATAAATCTCCTTACTAAAGCTCTCAAAAGAAGGAAAGATTACAAGACAGCCTTAAAAGTAACTGCTCCTTCAATGATATTCTTTCTAGTTTTTGGATTGGTTTTGATATATTTTGGACTTTGGTCTTTAGAGCAAAATCCTTTTTGGATGAATCTCCTTCACATATTATCAATCCTTGGTTCTTTTACTATTGAAGTGTTTCTTATTAAAAAATACTATAAAATGGACCTTTTACGTTCAATAAAGATTTTTCTAGTAACTTGTTCAATTTGTTTTTTGGTAGTCCCACTCGTAACGATTCTAGTGTTCTTAGTTCTAACATTCTTATGGTGGATTTTTTTTGGTTCTATTTATAGCCTCTAAAATTAGAACAATATTTCATGGGGGAAGGGATTTAGATACAACTGCTTTTGAGAAAACCAGTTGACCAAAATGAAAAAAGATTAGCTTTTTGAGTTAGATTTTCTCATTTTTATTTAATTAGAAATGCGGGGGAAGGGAGTCGAACCCTCGAACACACTAAGTGACAGGATGTCTTCGAAGAAGACCCCAAGAATCTGGGATTCTTCAATGCTTAAGTCCTGCGCATTTGGCCACTTTGCTACCCCCGCTAGAAGGATAACTGAAAAATAGAATCAAAGATTGTTTTATAAAGTTTACTCATTTTTTTAAAGAGGATTATACACAACATTTTTAAATAGAACAAAATTCTCCCATTAAATTGAGTGAGGTTATGTATAAATGAAGAGAAGTAGCAGACGTTGGAAAAAGAAAGGGCGAATGCGATGGAAATGGAAAAAGAAAAAGATCAGATTGAAAAAGCGTAAAGCTCGAGTCAAGTGATCAGTAACATTTAAAAAGACCCACTTGTTTTCAAAAATTTATAATCATTTTTTTTTATTATCACCTTCTAACACATGAAAGTGAGTACTTGAATGTTAATTTAAGTATGATGTAGGAACCTGACAGTCAATTCAATTAAATAGAATTTCAGCTTTAAGACCTAAACTTAAAAATACCCGTTGATCCTGCGGGAGGATGCTGCTATTGGGGTTGGACTAAGCCATGCAAGTTCAGGCGTTCTTCGGAACACCGGCAGACTGCTCAGTAACACGTCGATAATCTAACCTTAGATTCGGAATAACCTCGGGAAACTGAGGATAAGACCGAATATGGTATATTTTCTGGAATGATTTATACTTTAAAGGTAACGTCTAAGGATGAGTCGGCGGTCGATTAGGTTGTTGGTGGGGTAATGGCCCACCAAGCCGATGATCGATAGGGGCCTTGAGAGAGGTAGCCCCGAGAAGGATACTGAGACACTGATCCTAGCCCTACGGGGTGCAGCAGGCGCGAAACCTTTACAATGCACGAAAGTGTGATAAGGCGACCCCAAGTGCCATTACTTTGTAATGGCTTTTGCAAAGAGCAAATATCTTGGCGAATAAGTGGTGGGTAAGACTGGTGCCAGCCGCCGCGGTAACACCAGCGCCACGAGTGGCATCCGTATTTATTGGGCCTAAAGTGTCCGTAGCCTGTTTGAAAAGTCTTTTGTGAAAATGGTGAGCTTAACTCATCGAATTGCAGGAGATACTTTTAGACTAGAGACCGGGAGGGGCTGGAGGTATTCTGGGGGAAGCGGTAAAATGTGATAATCCCCGGAGGACCACCTGTGGCGAAGGCGTCCAGCTAGAACGGTTCTGACGGTGAGGGACGAAGGCTAGGGGAGCGATCCGGATTAGATACCCGAGTAGTCCTAGCAGTAAACGCTGCAAGTTAGGTGTTGCATAACTTTCGGGGTTGTGCAGTATCGTAGAGAAGTCGTTAAACTTGCCGCCTGGGGAGTACGGTCGCAAGGCTGAAACTTAAAGGAATTGGCGGGGGAGCACTACAAGGAGTGCGGCGTGCGGTTTAATCTAATTCAACACAGAGAATCTCACCAAGGGCGACAGCAGTATGAAGGTCAGACTAATGGTTTTACCTGACAAGCTGAGAGGTGGTGCATGGCCGTCGTCAGCTCGTGCCGTGAGGTGTCCTGTTAAGTCAGGCAACGAGCGAGACCTGCGCTTTCAATTGCTACCGGCTAGGCAACTAGGACTGAGCACATTGAAAGGACTGCCTTGGAAACAAGGAGGAAGGTGCAGGCAACGATAGGTCTGTATGCCCCGAATCCCTTGGGCTACACGCGCGCAACAATGGTAAGCACAATAGGATGCAACTCCGAGAGGAGAAGCTAATCCCTGAAAGCTTATCTAAGTACAGATTGAGGATTGTAACTCATCCTCATTACGCCGGAATTCCTAGTAATCGAACTTCATCAAAGTTCGGTGAATATGTCCCTGCTCCTTGCACACACCGCCCGTCAAACCATCCGAGCAGGGTTTGGGTGAGTTTTAGTTTATTGATTGAAACGAACCTAATCTCAGTGAGGCGGGTTAAGTCGTCACAAGGTAGCCGTAGGGGAACCTACGGCTGGATCACCTCCTTTGAAAGATATAGGAAGTATCTTCGGATACCTTCTATATGAATGGTGAGAGAGGGGCCTTCGGGCCCCAATCAAACTATTATGTTATTATATCAACTAAGCTGTCAGACCTACATTTATAATCAATAGGGGCCCGTAGCTCAACGGCAGAGCATCGCCTTTGCAAGGCGGAGGCTTCGGGTTCAAAATTATAATATAATGAAAATCCCGACGGGTCCATTATATTTATCATAATCATTTAATCATAATGACTGTATCCTTTGGCAATCCCATTGGATATGAAGGTGGAGATAGTATTCGTCTCTGAATTACTATTTATGAATCCATAGAAAAGACAGATCTAGCTACGCTGTTAGGTGGATGACTAGGCTTAAAATGCCGAAGAAGGGAGTGACAAGCTGCTGTAAGTTCCGGGTAGTTGCAAGTAAACTTTGATCCGGAAATACCTTAATGGGAGCTCCTGCGTGCAATCCGAAAGGATTGGGAACTCGGGGAATTGAAACATCTTAGTACCCGAAGGAAAAGAAATCAATAGAGATGCCGTGAGTAAGGGAGACTGAAAGCGGTATAGGGCAAACCGAAACTTTTGCAGTAATGTAAAAGGTATGTGGTGTATGGTATGCTGACGTCGGCCGAGCTCGAGAATTCAAAGTCTGTTGGAAAACAGTACCTTAGAGGGTGATAGTCCCGTAGAAGTAATTGAGTGGTCGTAAGCATTTCCAGAGTAGGGTCCATTGAATATTGGGTCCGAAAAATAGGAGATATTAACTTCTAACCCTAAACACATTTTAAGACCGATAGTGCATATAGTACAGTGATGGAAAGTTGAAAAGTACCCTTGATAGGGGATGAAAAGATCCTGAAACCTAACAGTTATCGATGGGCACGGCTAGCAATAGTTGTGCCGTCCGTTTCGAATAACGGGCCAGGGAGTTTATCAGAGTGGCAAGAATAATTTTTTAAACAAAAAGTATTCGAAGGGAAACCAAGTTTCTGCAGTTTACGAGAGAATGTGGTATGAAAGTGCCTTAAGTCACTCGGGTATAACCCGAATCCGGACGATCTATTCCTGGGCAAGGTGAAGCCAAGTTTATCCTTGGTGGAGGCCTGAAGAGTTGCTACGTACAAGTGTTCTTATGACTTGGGAATAGGGGTGAAAAGCCAATCGAGTCCGGTGATAGCTGGTTCCTGCCGAAATTGGCTGTAGTCAAGTCTTGAACGAGATTACAATAATGGTAGAGCTACGGATTTGGGATTTAGGCCGGGAAACTGGTCGGTCTCTTGTCCAACTCCGAATGTTATTGTGTTGTAGACTTCAAGAAACGGGGCTGGGGGGTAAGCTTCCAGTCCGAGAGGGGAACAACCCAGACAAAAGTTAAGGCCCCTAAATACTAACTAAGTGCGAAAGGGTAAAGGTTGTTCGTATTCTAAAACAGCGAGGAGGTTGGCTTAGAAGCAGCCATCCTTTAAAAAGTGCGTAACAGCTTACTCGTCTAGAATGCGAGTGCCAAAAATAATCGGGGCTAAGTTAGTTGCCGATACTTTTGAATCTAATCAAGATATGGTAGGCAGGCATGCGTATTGGGTAGAAGCGTTTTCGTAAGAGGGCGTGGACCGATATGCAATGAGAATCCTGGTAGTAGTAGGATCTGAGCAGAGTGGGAATCTCTGTCACCGAAAGGGCAAGGGTTTCTTAACAATGTACATCAGTTAAGAGTAAGTCGAACCTAACCTCAGTCTTAATCAGATGAGAGGGAAAGGGAAAAAGGTTAATATTCCTTTACCATGCGCTTTATCGGCGACGATAGTCCATTTTCTGACTTTTCGGGATAAGCGGACACATATTGTCTATTGTGTTAATTTGGACAAGTCTATTAAGTATCGTAACGATGAGATTTAGACTAAACTAAGAATAGTGGCCTTTTGGTCATTCCGCCGATTTCTGGAGGCCGTGAAAAGGAAAATGGAAGTAAAGCGTGTGCTCGTACCCAGAACCGGCACAGGTGCCCCAGGCTGAGAAGGCCAAGGTGTGCAGGGATAATCTAACTCAGGGAATTCGGCATAATAGCCCCGTGCCTTTGGTCTAAGGGGTCCCTGCATTTGTATTCGCATGAATGCAATTGCAGGGTGCAATTACAAAGGGGGTCCGACTGTTTAACAAAAACTTAGCCTTCTGCGAAGCTGCGAAGCCATGTATAGAAGGTGATTCTTGCCCAGTGTCTGTACTTTAAACCTCTTTTCAAGGAGGCGAAGAGCGGATAAACGGCGGGAGTAACTATAACTCTCTTAAGGTAGCGAAATACCTTGTCGCTTAATTGGCGACGTGCATGAATAGGATAACGAGATCCCCACTGTCCCGAGTTAGAACCCTCCGAACATACTATTCTGGTGCAGAGGCCAGAGATTTCCAGTGGGAAGCGAAGACCCCGTGAAACTTTACTGTAGCCTGTCGCTGTGATGGGAAATTTGTTGTGGAGCGTAGGCAGGAGTCGTTAAAACTTGGTTGCAAGATTAAGTGTAGACGCCAATGAAACACTGCCCATCAAATTTTCCGTTACTCACTAATTTATTAGGACACCGATTGGTAGACAGTTTGGCTGGGGTGGCACTCTGCTGAAATGATATCAGCAGAGCCCAAAGGTTAGCTCAAGCGGGTCAGAAATCCGCTGTAGAGTGCAAGGGCACAAGCTAGCTTCACTGAGATTCCAATAAGACGAATCGCAGGGCAGAAATGCGGGCCTAGCGAACCTCTATGGCTCTTTAATAGAGCTTAGAGACGACCGAAAAGTTACTCCGGGGATAACAGAGTTGTCGCGCCTGAGAGTTCATATCGACGGCGCGGTTTGCTACATCGATGTCGGCTCTTCCTATCCTGGCTGTGCAGAAGCAGCCAAGGGTGTGGGTGTTCACCAATTAAAAGGGATCGTGAGCTGGGTTCACAACGTTGTGAGACAGTTGGTTTGATATCTACTGGAAATGTTTGATGTTTGAGAGGAAGGACCCTCCAGTACGAGAGGAACGAGGGTTCGACGCCACTGGTGTATCGGTTATCTGACAAGGTACGCCGAGCAGCTACGCGTTAATGGATAAGTACTGAAAGCATCTAAGTACGAAGCCGTCCTCGAAAAGAAACATCTTGAATACTCCAAAAACAGGAGTTCGATGGGACTGGTGTGTAAGAATCGAGGCAACGAGATTTTCAGCATGCAGTTACCAATAGTTCAAAATCTAATCTGTCTTTTCTATGGATTTTTCTTTTATCTAAGTCAAATGATTAAATGCTTTTTTTTTCTTATTTTATTTTAGCATAATTAGTGTTAACAAGATTGTCTTATTTTATCTTAGAAAGAGTTAAAAGGAGCTTGTTTTTCCTTCTTTTTGATGGGCAATTTTATAGAAAGTCCTACTACAGTGATTGTAGACTATGGATGTAAATATGGTACAACTTTAGCTTCATTAAGAAGCTCTTTTCCTAATGCACATTTAATTGGACTTGATCATAGTCCTCTCTTCATTGAATTAGGGAGAAAACAATTTGAATCTTCTAATTTAGATTTAAGAATAGTTGATTTAATGCATGGATCTCATTTAAAAAATAATTTAGCTGATATTGCATTAATATTATCTCCTCAACCAGCTTCTTATGGTTCACAAAGAGAACCTTTATTTGAGGCAATGTTAAATGATGCATATTTAGTTACTTTAGCTAATGGATATATTATTGTCAAGTCAGAATTAAAAAATGTTTTTTCTCATCTTAGAAAAGAAATAGGTGATGGAAAATTTGATCTTATTAGTGGTGATTTGAGTCATAGACTAAGAGGTCAAAGAAAAGTAGTTCTTCAACCAAATAAACCTAATTATTTATTGGATGAATTAAAACTTGTTTAATCCCAAGATTCTTCAAGTAATTTTGCAATATCTTTGAATATCTTTTTAATATCTTTAATTCTAGAAGTTTGTTTTAAATCATTTAGAACCGTGAAAATATAATCAATTTCATATAGCGATAGCTCCATCATTGAGTTTTTAGCTTTCATTAAGAGTTTATCAGCAAGATTTTTTTCAAGGAGGATAGATCTAGTCTTTTTTGTTTTTAGATATTTGATTAAACCGTTTAAAACTTTGATTTGGAAATCTTCTCCTCCTTCTAGGTTTGAGATTTCTTCTAAAATATTAAAATCAGAATCTTCACTTTTTACATCATTATACCATTTGTCAAAAAGTTTTTCTGTTTCTACTTTGACTAAAGTAGCTTGTTTTTTATGTTCTTGTATTTTCTCATTCATTTTTATAATATGTTGCATCGTTAAACTTTTATAATTTATGGTGTTTATATAATTTATGATAGTACTTGGAATTGAATCAACTGCCCATACTTTAGGTATTGGATTAATCAAAGATAAGAAGGTATTGTGTAATCTTAGGGCTAATTATGAAACTGAAACTGGAGGTATTATCCCATCTAAATCAGCTGATTTTTTAGCTAAATCTATTCCTAAGCTATTAAGTCAGTTGCCAGTTCACTTGAATAAAATAGATTTAGTTGCATTTTCTCAAGGACCTGGGATTGGTCAATGTTTGGCTGTTGGGGCAATGCTTGCACGAACAATAAGTGTTCAAAATAATATTCCTGTTATTGGTGTTAATCATTGTGTTGCTCATCTAGAAATTGGAAAAATGCTTACAAAAGCTAAAGATCCTGTTTTATTATATACATCTGGTGCCAATACACAAGTGATTGCATTTGAAAAAGGTAAATATAGGATTTTTGGAGAGACTTTAGATATGGGTGTTGGTAATTTTTTAGATGCTTTTGGAAGGAGTTTAGATTTAGGATTTCCTGCTGGACCTAAAATTGAGAAGTTAGCTTTAAAGAGTGGAAATTATATAGAACTTCCTTATGTTGTAAAGGGAATGGATGTTTCTTTTGGTGGTTTATTAACTAATTTGAAACAAAAATTGAGTCAATATTCTAAGGAAGATTTATGTTATTCTGCTCAAGAAACTATTTTTCCTATGCTTTTAGAAGTAACTGAAAGAGCAATGGCACATTGTAATAAAACTGAATTATTACTCGGTGGAGGAGTTGCTTGCAATAAAAGATTACAAGAGATGAGTAAAAAGATGTGTGATGATCGTAAAGCTAAGTTTTTTGTTCCTAAATCTGAATTTTTAATAGATAATGGAGCGATGATTGCTTGGCTTGGTTTAATTGATTATAAAAGTGGAAAAAGATTAGATGTAAATGATTCAGTAATTAAGCCAGATTGGCGAACTGATCAGGTTTAATTTTCCGGACTTTTCTTAAATATGTTTATATTGAAAAGAATTAGAGTTTTTATATGGATGAAGTTTTACTTATTAGAATAAGTTTAGTTGTTATTATTGTTGGACTTTTGTTTTTGTTTTTTATTGATGTTCCTTCTTTTGATTCTAATAATTTAGATAGAGATCGGAAAGTTCAGGGAAGGATTGAAGTAATGAATAAATATAATTCTAGTATTAGTTTAGAAGTGTTAACAACTTGTAAAGAGAAAGTAATTGTTTTTGATAAATATTTAAGTTTGAAGGTTGGGGATTATGTAGAAGTGTATGGGACTTCTGAAGGTGATACTATATTTGCTACTGAAGTGTTTTTATTGAAATAAATGTTTTCTAAGATATAAATCCTTATTAATCAATTTTTTTATTTTATAGTGATGAAGAAGCTTGTTTGGATAATTGTTGATTCTTTACCCCGTGAACAATTCTGGGATCAATATGAAAATGGTGAGTTAAGACATATTAGTATTCCATTTAAGGAAAAACCTTTACTTCAAGTTAATAGTGCTGTTGGAAATTTAGAAAGTACAACACATAAAACCACATTGCAATTAATTACAGGGCAAAAATGTAATCAAGATGGGGCTGTTTATCGTGTTGATGGCCCTCAAGGCCCAACATGGGTTAATGGCCTAGGTAGAGATGTTTTTGAAATGGGAAATTGTTGTGGTGAAAAAACGGTTTTTGATTTTTTTAAAGGTGGTTATGCAATAGATTTACCTTATGCAGATGGCGCAACTTCGAGATCAAGTGGTTTAACCAAAGGTTGGAATCAACATTTTTTAGGTACTTGGGATGGGGCTGTTAGAAGAGGCAGAGTAAAAACAATTCAAGCAATGAGTGAAAGGGATACTAAACTAGCTGTTTGGAGAGTTGGCGCTTTTGACTTCCACAGTCATTTTAGACCTTTAGATTGGAGATTACGACAAAAAGTAAGGGGTTTATCTAAAACTGATTTTAGGTTAATTTATGAAGAAGCTATAAAGTATGATAGGAATTTAGATGAAACTGTTTTTTGTATAACTTCTGATCATTCAAATGAATGGATTCCTTATTCTCATAGATTAAATCCTAAAGAATTTATGAGGAATTATGGATTAGAGGGTCATTTTGATTTTAGAGATCAAGGATCTCAGTTTTTACATTTACATCATAACTCAGATGTTGGCTTAGAAGAAAAATTATCAGAGTTAGTCAAAGATGAAGGAATTGCTTTTGCTGTTATTCCTGGTGATGTTGTAAAAGTTGTTTATGATGGGGGTAGTGTTGACATTTCTTTTGATGGGAAAAGGTATTTTACTGAAGTTCATGGATTTAGGCCTGATTTTATTTCGGAAGATGATCTTTTGAAATTTGAAAATGGGTTGACAGGAAATGAGTCTTTTGAAATAAGTGTTGATAATGATTATCCAGATATTGTAGAACGAGTTTATCACGCATATAGAAATCCTCATGCACCTGATGCTGTTTTAATTAATGCTCCTAGTTACGCTTTTACTAAACAACCTATAAGAAGACCTATAGGGCAGTTTAGAAGTCATGGTTCTCCTATTTGGAGGGTTTCAGGAGTTCCAATATTAGCTTTTGGTAGTTCTGAATTTATTGAAGCACCTGTATATTTAGATCATGCAAGAATGGAAGATGTACTTCCAACTTTGCTCACTGCTTGTGGTGTTAATAATGATTATGAGGGTCCTGGTAGGAATTTGTTCTTGCCTTAGGATAGCTTTTAATGAAGTTGAATTTTTAATAATATTTATATAAATTAATCATTTTCATAATTCTATGAAAGCATCAAACTTAATGATTTTTGGAGTTCTTTTGGTTTGTTTATTATTAATTATTAGATGTACTGATGATCATATCTCTGTAGTTAAAGTTACAATTAATGGAGCTGAAAGTAATGTTAGGTTATCTCAATCTTTTACTTTACCTATAAATAAAACAGTTGCAAGTTTAATTCAAAATGAAAGTAGTTGTTATTGCTATAATGAATTAGAATTAATTGGAGATTTTTATGTTACAAGTTGTTGTGAAATGTTTCCAAGTTGTAATTTGAAGATTAATAAGTTTACTGGAGATACTTATTGTGAACTCTTTGGATGAATTCTCTGAGGAAAATCTTGGAAAAATATTTTTAGATAAAATTAAAGCTAATGAGGATTATAAAGAAATTATTAATTTAGTAAAAAATAATTCTCAAGGTAATATTTATTTAGTTGGGGGTACAGTAAGTAGGACATTAGTTTGTGAACTCTATGGAGGTATTCAAAAGAATCAAGATTTTGATTTTGTTGTAGATAGTTTAAATGAAAACTTGGTTATTCCTAATGGGTGGAAAGTAACTTTTGAGAAATTTGGGAATCCTACTTTTAAGAAAAATCAAGTTGAAATTGATATATTTCCTTTGTCTGATCATGAATACATTAAGAAAAATAAACTTGAGCCTACGATACAAAACTTTTTAGATGGTGTTCCTTTCTCAATACAAGCTTTAGTATTTGATATAAGGAATGAAAAGTTAATAGGTAAAACTGGAATAGAATCTTTAAGGACAATGAAATATAAAGTTCACAATGTTGAATCTGCAAAAGAAGTTGCAAAAATGAAAAAAGTAACAATAAATGAAAGAATGAAGCAGAAAGGAAAAAGTTTGAATTTTGAAATTATTCCTTTTGACTAATATTACTTTTAATTAATATCTTTCTGAAAACAATACTTTCTTATATTCTTTTTAATTTGCTTTTTTTATGAAGAAAATTGAGCTTTTGCTTCCGGCTGGGAATCTTGATAACTTAAGGGCTGCTGTAAATAATGGTGCTGATGCTGTTTATTTAGGTATGAGTAAGTTTAATGCTCGAATGGGAGCTGATAACTTTAATGAAAATAATATTTCTAGCATAATTAAATATTGTCATGATAGAAATGTAAAAGTTTATGTGACATTTAATACTTTAATTAAGAATACAGAGATTAAAGATTGGTTAAAGCAAATTAGTATTGTTAATAGTGCAAAAGCTGATGCTATTATTATTCAAGATGTTTGTATGATTGAAATTTTAAAAAAGAATTTTCCTAAACTTCCTATTCACTTGTCAACTCAATCTGCAATGATGAATTCACAATCTATTCCTAAGGGTGTTGAAAGAGTGATTTTACCTAGGGAACTTAGTATATCTCAGGTAAAGAATATTTCCAAAAATTTTGAAACTGAAGCTTTTGTTCATGGTGCTTTATGTATTAGTTATAGTGGTATTTGTTTGTTTTCATCTATGGTTGGAGATAGAAGTGGGAATAGAGGGAGATGTGCACAACCGTGTCGGAAGAAATATAATAATAAATATTTATTAAGCACAAAGGATTTGTGTTTGTTAGAAAAGATTCCTGAATTAATTGAGGCAGGGATTTCTTCATTAAAAGTAGAAGGTAGATTAAAATCTCCATTATATGTTGGAACTGTTGCAAGAATTTATAGAAAATATATTGATATGTATTATGATAAAAAGTTTAAAGTAGATTCTAAAGATATTAACACACTTAAACTTGTATTTAATAGAGAGTTTACTACTGGATTTCTTTATAATGATTCTATAGTTGATCCTAGGCAACCAATGAATAGAGGGCTTTTTATTGGAGTTGCCAAGGATGGAGTTCTTTTGCTTAGAGAACCTTTGAAAGTGGGAGAGGGTGTAGGTGTTTGGATTAATGATAAAGTTATTGGATTTAAGATTAAGTCAATTGTGTTAATTGATAATAAAAAAGTAACTTCAGTGAAGGCTGGAGACAAAATTAAATTTAATTATGATGGTCCAGTTTACAAAACATCTTCAGATTTAACTGTTGATTTAGGTGATGATATTAAGATTAAGAAAGAGATAGTTCAAATTAGTGATGTTAAAACTCCTGAAATTAAGAATAAAGAAAATGATGATTCTTTGAAATTATTTGCTAAAGTGTACAATAAGAAATCTGCAATAGCTACAAATGCTGATGTGATTTATTATGATATCTTAAAAGATGATTGCGCAAAAGTTAAAGAAATGATTAAACAAGGTAAGTTTTTTGTTTATACGCCTAGAGTTTTGTCTGATGAAGAAGTTATTTTAATTAAGGATAAAATTGATGAAGTCAATCCAGATGGAGTTTTAGTTTCTAATCCTGGTTTACTTAAAGTATTAGATAAAAAGTATGAAATACATTTAGATTATAATTTTAATGTAACTAATGATATAGATATTGATTCACTAAATGGTATTCCTATTGTGTCGCCTGAATTAACACTTTCTGAAATTAAGGGATTAAAGAATAAGCAATTAATTTGTTTAGTTCATGGGGATAGTGTTTTAATGACAACTAAAGAGCCAATCAAGGCCCCTGAGTTAATTGATGAATCAGATAGACATTTTAAAGTTAGAAAGTATCATTCATATAATGAGATTCTTAATTGTAATCAGATTGGTTTATTTAATAAGATTCATGATCTTGTAGATTTAGGTGTAAAATACTTTTTTATAGATACAAATAAAGAACCTGAGAAGTTTGTTAGAATCTATAAGAAAATTCTTTCTGGTGTTAAGTTTGTTGATAAGAAGATAAAGAAAGGTTATACAACTGGTCATTATTATCGTAGTGTTGAGTGATTCGAATATGGAGAAATAAAATATGAAAGAATTTGAAGATTACCGGGTTTCGGTTGAAATAATTATAAAAAAAGATAACCAAATATTATTAACTAAAAGATCTAGTGATTGTAAAGTCGCACCAAACAGATGGTGTGTACCCGCAGGGAAAGTAAAATATGAAGAAATTCCTACTGTTGCTTGTAAAAGAGAAGCAATGGAAGAAGTTCAGATGGATGTTAATCTCGTGAAAGAACTTTGTGTAAGGGCATTTAAGAGTTTTGATAATGAAGTTGATAGAAATATTACATATAGATTAGTTTTCACATTTTTAGTTGAAATAATTGGTGAGCAAGAAGATCCTATTTTAAATAATGAACATTCGGAGTTTTGTTGGGTAACACTTGATGAATTAAAGAATACCAAATTTGATTCTATGAGGAGTTCATTAAAAAAAATATTATTAGATATTAATTTTTAATCAAAAATTTAGGCTTGTCAGTGTTACATTTGTTTTATTCTGATTTAACAATAGTTGAAGTTAGATAATTATCTCTTTTTTTTTATAAAAAGTAATAGATAAGTTAGACTGTAAGATTTTCGATTTTTATATAAGTGATTTAATTAGGTTAAGTTGTTCTTTTTTAGTAGTTACAATCCAAAACCCTTTTAAATGATGATGAATTTTTTAATAATCATGATTGGATTTCATGGAATTCGTAAGTTTTCTAGGAGAAAAAGTTTGAACTCAGGAAGGAGGAGATTATTGGCTTCTGAATTATCTCAAGATGCTCAAAAACCACATCAAGTATATCGTGATGCGAAAATTGCACATAAATTAGGCGAATTAGAAGTAGCTATGGCACTATATGCCCAATCTAAATCTTTTCTTGAAGCAGCGGAAGTAGCTTTAGAATTAAAAAAACCAGAACTTGCGCGAGATTTCTTTCTGGAATATGGAGATATTTGGAGTGCTGAACAAGTTGGTAAAAAATATAATATTGATGCTCCTAAATACGTTAAACCAAAATATATTTCAGGAGGAATTGTTCCGGAATATCAAGATAAAAGTGATTTAGTTTCATTAATTTTTCCAGGTGAACAAGGAATAACTCGTGCTGATTCGATAAAACCAATTCTTGCAACCTTTGGTCTGGGACCATGCATATCTGTTTCAGGTTATGACAAAGAGAGGTCAGTTGGATTTTTAACTCATTATCATTCTCTTGTTGAAATTCTTGAGTCCATGCAACAAGTAGTTAATGCAATGCCTATACAAGAATTACAATTTGATGTTTCTATTATTGGTTCTGATAGTTTTACAGTTTCAATGTATAAAGAGATTAAATTTGTATTAGAACAACTATCTCAAGGTTTAATGAAATTTAAAGTTACAGAAGAAGATGTATTAGATAGTGTCAAAAGAAGTGTTGCATTAGATACTCGTACTGGTGAAAGATTTGTTTTTGATCCAAAAAAACATGATGGATTAAGAACTAATGTGCCTACTATTTTGGATGGTAAAAGATATCTTGCAAAAATGGTATACAATTGCATATAATAATAAAAATTACTTATAATTCTATACTAACCGTAGTATTTCAGCTTTTTTTGTTAAAAAATGGATTAAAATGGATGAATTAAGTTTTAAGAATGATTAAAAAACACGATAATCAAATTGCATAAATTGCGGTTTACAAGCCTTGAAGCTTATAAATTTGAAATCTAATTAGTAATTATGTTTGTAGAAATTTTGGTAGCTATTTTGCTCGGGGTGCTCTCAGGATGTATCACAGGCTTAATTCCAGGTATTCATGTTAATCTCATTAGTTTGCTTGTGGTATCAATATTCACTACTCTTTCAAAAGTATTTAGTCCTTTAGAAGTTTCTATTTTTCTTATTAGCTTAGGGATTACTCATTCGTTTTTAGATGTAATTCCTAGTGTTTATTTAGGGGCTCCTGATGAAGCGACAGCTTTACTTGTTATGCCTGCACATAAATTATTACTGAAAGGGCAAGGGAAGTTAGCTGTGATGCTAGCTACTGCTGGTGGGCTTTTTAGTTTGATATTCTTAGTTATATTACTTCCATTGATTTCTAAGTTTATTGTTTTAATTTCCAATCTTATTCAAGGTAAGGTTTGGGTTATCTTGATTTTAGTATTACTTTTTTTAATTTTCAAAAATAGAAGTATTAAAGCTAAGCTTTGGGCAATATTGTTGTTAGTTTTAAGTGGAAGCTTAGGGTTAATATTATTGAATTCAAATTCTTTTAAGAATCCACTTCATCCAATGCTTTCTGGATTATTTGGTGTAAGTACGATTTTATATAGTTTAAGTGCAAGTTCTTATTTTCCTGATCAAGATAGTAGGAAATGTTTTTTTAAAGTGAGTAAAGTAGGAGTAATTGGAGCAAGTATTGGTGGGTTTTTAACAGGACTTCTTCCTGGGATTAGTAGTTCTATTGCAGCACTATTTGGAAAAGTTATTTTTCCTAAGATTAAAGAGATTGAATATATTACTTTGATTGGTGGTTCAAATACAGCTAATTTTTTTGTTGGTTTAATAACATTTTTTTATTTGAATAAAACTAGAAATGGAGTTTTAGTAGGGGTCTCATCCATTTTAGGTAAGATTGACTTGAAGATTGGAATTATTCTTTTACTTGTGAGTTTAATAAGTGCTGGTTTTGCTAGCATTTTAGTTATTAAGATTTCTAATTTTTGTTCACGATTATTACCAAAGATCAATATGAATACTATTTCTATATTTGTAATATTCTTAGTTGTTTTAACTGTAATAATCTTTTCTAATTGGTTAGGTTTTATTGTCTTAATTATTTCTACATTAATTGGATTATTGCCACATTATACAGGGATGAGTAAGAGTCTTTGTATGGGTTGTATTATTATTCCAGTGATATTTTTTTTAATTTAGTTAAATATTTAAGAGAGATACAAACTTCTAAAAAATATGGAACCAATAATCTCTGAACATTTTAGAAATAGACAACCTTCAGCAATAAGACAAGCACAGATTGCATATAGTAAAAGACAAGATTCTGTAAAAGCAATTAATACTGCAATTGGAAATGTAACTCTCCCTATGCATCCTTCAATGAGAAAACGAATGGACGAGCTAAATATTGATTCGCCTTTTACTAAAGGTGTTGTTAAATATACTCCAACTGTTGGGTTAGAAGAAACTAATCAAGCTTTTTTAAATATATTGAAATCTAGTGGATTTTCTACAGAAGGACTCTTTTCTCAAGTTACAGCTGGTGGTAGCCATGCTATGGAATTAATGATTTTAGGGTGTTGTGGTCCTGCTGGTAGTGATGAAAGGCCTTTATTATTAATTGATGCTGCTTATACTAATTATGTAGCTATGGCTAAAAGACTTGGTAGAATGATAATATCTGTTCAAAGAAATTTAGATGAGTCTGGTAAATTCTCAATGACTGATCTTGAAGAAGTTAAGAGTGTAATTGAAAAAGAAAAGCCAAGTGCTATTGTTGTTATTCCGTATGATAATCCAACTGGTCATTTTTATGATCATAAATCTTTGGTTGAAATTGGAAAACTTGCTGTATCACATAATTTATGGTTAGTTTCAGATGAGGCATATAGAGAGTTACATTATACTGAACACGATGTTTCTTCAGTTTGGGGACTTACTGAAGAAGAAGTTCCTGGTATTACTGGAAGAAGAATTTCAATTGAAACTGCATCTAAAGTATGGAATGCTTGTGGGCTTAGAATTGGAGCATTAATTACTGATAATGAAGCTTATCATAAAAGCTCAGTTGCTGAAGATACTGCTAATTTATGCACAAATGCAATTGGACAATTTATCTTTGGAGCAATTGCTCATGAATCCGCTGAAGATCTTCAAATTTGGTATAAAAAACAGCGTGATTATTATTATCCAATTTTAAGCGGAGTTGTTAATAATTTACGGGCAAAGTTTCCTGGAATTATTGTATCTAATCCAGATGCATCATTATATTGTGTTGTCGATGTAAGAAATATTGTACCTGAGGGATTTGATTCTATGGAATTTGTGATGTGGTGTGCAGAGACTGGGAAAGTTGAAATCTCTGGTGAAGAGATGACTTTACTTGTTTCTCCAATGGCTGGATTTTATAATGTTATTGATAATAATCCTGGAAAGACTCAAATGAGAATTGCTGCTGTTGCAAGCCCTGAAGAAATGCAAAAAGTTCCAGAATTATTTGTTAAATTGTTAGAAGAATATTTGAAAGAACTACTTTGATTTTTCAATATTTTTTTTAAATTTCTTTAAGTATTGTTCTAATTTTACTTTTATTTCTTCTTTTAGTTTTTTATTAAAGTTTAATTTGTCAAGAATCTGGTAGCAATATTTTTCTCTTACTTTTGTTAATGTTCCAACAAACTTTCTATTAGCTAATTTTGCTTGTTCTTCTATCTCTTTTGCTTTAATTGTACCAAAATATCTAGTTGCTGGAAATTTTGAAATTGAGTTTGCTCCTGCTTTTAATAATGTTGAAATTCTTTCAACTCTATCAATCCAGATCCCCATCTGTATGTCTATATCTGGGAAGGCTTCTCTAGTTTTTGAAATCCATTTTGCTTGATACTCAGCTGTTGGAGGTAAAGTGTCTTCATAGATAGTTCCTTTATGTGGATTTAGACCATAAATATGGATTTTTTTAACATCCCATTTAGAAATAAAGTCTTTTAGTTTTTTAAAGTCTTTAATTGTTTCACCTAAACCTACAATGAAAGTTATTCCCCGATCAATATCTAGTTCTTTACAAATTTCAAACATTGACTCAACATCTTCAATTGACTTTGAAGGGCAGATTTCTTTATGTAATTTAGGATCAATAGTTTCAATAGTTCCAACAACTCCCTTAATGAAAGGAGCGAACTTAATTAATTGTTTTTTATTAAGAATTCCAATGTTTATCCAAATCTTTTCTTTAATAATTTCGTCTGTTTTTTTTAATAAATCAAAGATTTTTTCATCTGGAAAAACTCTAATTCCGCCTGATAAAAAACCATAATCCCATTTATGTGCTTTTAGAATAATTGTTTCAGCTAAAAGGGAAGGAAATGATCTAACTCTTTCCTCTGTTCTTTTTTCTTTAGGAAGAGTAGACATATAACAATATTTACAACATTCATCTAATTGACAAGCCCAAGAATAAAATATAGCTCGTTCGAAGTTTGTGGTTAACATAAAAAAAGAAAAATTAAAAGAAATTAAAAATGTTTGGTTTATTCATACCCTGCTTGTGATTTACTTAAGTCAAAGTATTTAGCCATTTTAATTTGTTGCAATATTTTAGGTGCGTCTTTTTCTGAGAATCCAACTCCCATAATTGCTTTATAAGTCATCAGTGCTGTTGCAGCATCTTTTGTAATTGCTGCTTTTACTTCAGCTGCACCTTTAGCTAATTTATATCCTTTTGATTCTGCTTGGTTAACAACTATGTCTGCTAGTTTATCTCTGTTTTCAAATGATTCTAACATTTTTAGAGAATCTTTTTGAATTTGACCTGCTAATGGTTCAAAAGCTACGTTATTAAACAATGCAAGTGTTGCAGAACTTGCATCCTTATCATCTAATAAGTCAGTTAATCCACTTTTATTAAAACCTAATATTCCTTCTACATATTCTTGATAAACATCATCTTCTAATCCTGCAATGCCTGAATTTTGATGTAATGTATCATAAATTGAACCCCAGTTTTTATATACAATATCAACAAATGATTCTCTTTGTTCATCTGTTAATTTTCCATAATCTTCACTATCTGAAATTGAGCCAGGTGTTACAATTTTTTCTTCTTCTAAGAAAGCATTCCAAAGTTTTGAAACTTCAAAATCTAGAAAGATTTTATAATTATGACTAAGTCTTTCACCATTTTTAATAATATCTTCATTAAATTCAATAGTTTCTTCAGCCATTTTGTTGCACCTCTTGTTTGAACGATAATTATTATTGTTACTAATTAGTAATAATAATTAATCCTTTATAAAGTTAACTGTTTCTTTTCGTCGAGGTCTATTTTTTACTTCTAATAAATAAAATTTGATTATTTTTATAGTTATATCAAATGATTTATAAAGAACGGGTGTTTTTCCAATTTTATTAATTAGATGGTGAAATATATGCAACCAATGAATCCTATGAATATGATGAACGATCTTCCTAAGGAAGCTAAACAAAAAATTGAAAAAACAAAAAAAGAGTTGAATAAGTTTAAAGATAATCTTCTTAAGAATGATAAAAAGGAAATCATGGGTATTTCTTTGATTCCACCACCTGAATCTTTAGGATTAAAATCTGATCCAAATAGACCTAAGGATGAAGTTAATGTTTTAGTTTTAATTAATGATAAGGACTTAAAACCAATGGAGATGTTTAATTTAAAAAATAAACATATTAAGTCAACAAATGATATTGCAGTTAAAATTAATAAAAATTTAAGGCCACAAGTTATGTTACTTAGTGAACTATGGCAAAATTGTTATGATCAAAAATGGGATGTTGTTAAATTAATTGGACTTTCTACTCCAGTTTATGATACTGGGATGCTTGCTGCATTTAAGATTTCTGAAATTCATAAAACAATGGTTTTAAAGAAATTTGAAAGATATATTGTTTCTTATGTTTTAGCTGGATCTTTAACTCAAGGTAAAGCTACAGCTGAGTCTGATATTGATGTTTTTATTGTAATTGATGATACTGATGTTAAAAGAATGACTCGGTATGAATTAAAGGAAAAATTAAGAGCAATTATTATTGGAATGGGAATTGAAGCTGGAGAAATGACTGGAATTAGAAATAAATTAAATATTCAAGTTTATATCTTAACTGATTTCTGGGATTCTATTAAAGAAGCTAATCCTGTAATTTTTACTTTCTTAAGAGACGGAGTTCCTATGCATGATACAGGTACTTTCTTACCTTGGAAACAATTGTTAAAGATGGGTAAAATTAAACCTAGTGCTGAGGCAATTGATCTATATATGCATACTGGTGAAGAAATCATTTCTAAAGTTAAAAGAAAAATGAAAGAGATGGGTATGGAAGATACTTATTGGGCAATATTAACACCTTCACAGGCTGCTTTAATGTTATATGGGGTTCCTCCACCAACACCTAGAGATACTCCAATATTAATGAAAGAATTATTTGTTGATAAAGAGAAAATTTTAGAACAAAAATATATTGATATTCTTTCAGCAAACATTCAATTAAGAAAAGATTTGGAACATCAAAAGAAAAAAGAAGTTTCTGGTGTTGAAATTGATAAATATATTAATGATGCTGATGATTACTTAAAGAGATTAAGGAAATTATTTGATCAAATTAAAGATAGAAAAGAAGGAGAATCAATTGCTAAGAATTATGATGAAGTTGTTTCAAATGTAAGAGATTTATTAAAATTACAAGGTGTTGCTAAGGTTAGCGAAAAAGATGTCTTGCAATTATTTAATGATAAATTTATTGAAACTAGCTTAATTGAATCTAAATACTCTAGAAAGATTAAGAATGTAATTGACTCTTTTGATAAATTTAAGAAAGGAAAGATCAATAAAGCTGAGATTTCTAAAATGAAAAAAGATTCATTTTCAGTATTAAAGAGACTTGTAGAATATAGACAAGAACAATTCACTAAAGATTTAGATAGATGCAGAATTCAAGTTAAATATGCAGATAAATATGGTGAAATTATCAATCTAAAAAATAAAGTGTTTGTTGTTAAAGAAAAAACTGCTAAAGAAAAAGAAGTTTTTGTAGCTAAACTCGAGAAAGGTAGAATTGGTGCATTAAAACCAAGTTCTTTTGATGATTTAGATAAAGAATTAAAGACTCAAAAACAACCTGAGAATTTAACTGTTAACGGATCACTTATGAAAGATATTGAAACTATCTTTGGTAAAAAAGTAGAAGTATTTTTAAAATAATTTTTTATTTTTTTAAAGTTTTTTCACAAAGTATTAAAATGAGTAAGGATTAAGGATAAAAATGCAAACGGGATTTAAAGTTGGGGACGGAATGACAATGGATCCAATAACAGTTCTTCCAGATACATTAATTGTAGAATGTGCAAAAATTCTGGCCGAAAATAAAATTGGTAGTCTAATTGTTGTAGAAGAAAATGAACTAAAAGGTATTGTTACTGAATTTGATATGGTGCGTAAGATCATCCTTGAGTGTAAAGATCCACGTGAAGTAAAAGTTAAAGAGATTATGGTTAAAAAGTTGATCACAATTACTCCTGAAAAGGATATTTATGATGCTTTAGTTAAAATGAAGGATAATGATGTTAGACATTTACCTGTTGTTAATGGTAGCAAATTAGTTGGGTTTTTAACTTTAAAAGATATTTTAAAAGTTGAGCCTGAGTTATTTGATGTGATGGCTGAGCATATTGATATTAGAGAAGAAGAGGATAAATCAATTGGTGATTATTCTTCAGGGGTCTGTAGTGTGTGTGGAATTCACTCAAATTCTCTTGCAGAACATAATGGAACAATGGTTTGCCGTCTTTGTAGAAGCGTAGATAAATAGAAACGTTTTTAAATAAGTGGTTTTTCTCAGGAAGATATGGAAGGAATAATTAGTAATTTCAGACGAAGCAGACACACAACTTATAAGAGACAAATGGTCATTAAAGTTAGTGGAGTTAATTCTAAAGAATCTGCTGAAAAAATTGTTGGCAAGAAAGTTTCTTGGACAAGTCCAGCTAATAAAGTTATTCCTGGCGTTATTTCTGCAGCACATGGTTCAAATGGAGCAGTTAGAGCAATTTTTGAGAAGGGTTTACCTGGACAATCAATTTCTACTAAAGTTTTAATTGAATAAAAAAAATAAAAAAATTAATATCTTTGTAATTTAGAAGCATCTATTATTAATAATAATCCCGCAACTATTAAGATTATATCGAAGATTATCTTTGGGATACCTGTGATATTAAATCCAATCTTTCCCATACTATTTAAGAAAGGGATAAGTCCCATTACTAGAAATAATAATCCTAATATGAAGCTAATGGCTCGAATACTACGGCTACTACCGCCCATTCTACCTATAAATCCTTTTTTATTCATGAGATTCACCTCATTCTAAATTTTTTTTATGAAGTATATAAATTTATTGATTAGAAAGTTTTATATAATAGACATCTATTTATTGACTTAATATTAAAAAAGAGAGATTTTTATGAATAAAAGAAATCTAATTATAATTGGTTTATTCTTACTTGTGTTAGTAACAATTCCAGCATTAGTAGAAGCTAGAACATTAATGCCTTCTAGTTATGTTAATAGACTTGGGAAATTGTATGAAGATTATTATTCTGTATTTGATTTTGTAATATTTGGTGCGCTATTTGCAGCTATTGCCAATATGGGAATGGGTGCTATTCAGAGTGGAACTGGTAATAATGCTAGGCATTCAAGAATTATTGGAGTGTTATTTGGAATTATTGGTGGAGTATCAATTGTTTATTTTGAACTTAAGACTGGATTTAAGTTAGGAGATTTAAGTCCAATGTTTATGCTTGCTTTCTTTGCATTACTAGCTGCATTATTTATGAAATGGGCTGCTAATTTTGCAGGTGGAGAACATAAAGGAGTTATGTTTGCAACATCATGGATTCTAATGTGGAATTGTTACCAAGCCTTATCAAGAAGTTGGGGGACAAACGGAATTGGAAGGTTTAGAGATTTATTTCAACAGCTTGATGGGATAGGTGATATAGCCCAACTGTTAGCAGCTATATATTTGGGATATAAGTTTATACATAAAGTAAGTGGACTTAATGTTGGGGGCACAGCTGCTGATATTGCAAAGATTCCACGTAATTTTAAGAATGGGTTTAATTTAGAACCTGCTTCTAAAGATGCTAGAAGACGGATTAAACAATTGAATAAGGAGTTGGATGGTAATCGTATAGAAGTTCAAAGAGAAGAAGATAAATTTGATGCCCTTCGTAGGTCAAATCATGCTAATCTTAACACTCTTCAAGAAATAAATCAGGTATTAAATGAATTAGGAACTTCTGAGACACAATATAATAATATTTTAGCTACATTAAATAGAGTTGATACTGAGATTGAAGCATTAAGAACAGGCGGTGGGGCTTATGAAGATAATACTACTCAAAGAAAATATAATGAGTTAGTAGAAAATCATAATAAGTTAAAATCAAGGGCTGAGGCTTTACTTCATCAAATTGAAACTTTAAGGAATACTGCTGTTGCAAAATTAGCTTCATTAGAAACTGCTTTACATAGACAACAAGAAGCAGATGGTGACGCTTTTGTTAAACAAAGAAGAGACAAAGCAAGAAGAAAATATGAAAAAAAGGAAGATAGTGTAGCTTTAAAAGAAGTGATGGATTTGATGAGAGCTGAGGAAGTGGCTATTGCAAGAGCTGAAAAGCAGATGCGAAATCCTGATCCTACTATTAAGGAAACTGGAAAGGATACTTATAATAGAATTTATGAAAAATATAGAGAACATGCTAAAGGTAAGGCTGATTTGGAACTTATGGCAAAACATTTTACTGCTGATATTGAATTAGATCGTAAAATGGAAGTTATTGAGCAAGAAATTAATCGGTTGGAAGGGCGAGGAGTAGATATTATTAAAGAGATGAAATCATTTGTTAAGCCTAGAAGAGATAAACATGGAGCAATTAAAAATGCTTTAACTGATGTTGAAAAAGATAGGTTTCTTAGGAGATTCCAAGAATTAACTGCAAATATTGATGCAAAGCTTTTAGAACTTGAGGAAACAAGAGCTCAAAATCAATAATTTTAAATCAAAACCTTTTTAAAGTGCTTGCTATTTCTTGAGTGTATGGTCAAGAGAATTGGTACTGCAAGAAGGAAAACAAGACAGAAATTGTCTAAGCCTTTACGTTCAAAAGGAAAGTTATCTTTAAGACAGTACTTTCAAGAGTTTGTCGACGATGAAAAAGTTGTTTTGAAAGCAGAACCTGCTGTTCAAGATGGTATGTATCATCCTAGATTTCACGGAAAACACGGTATTATCAAAGGTAGTCAAGGCGAATGTTATTTTGTTGAGATTAACGATCAAGGAAAAACAAAAAATTTATTAGTACATCCTGTTCACTTAAAAAAGATCTAAAATGGAAATTCTTGAAGAGAATCCAATTAACATTTGGGAATTGGAAGAGGAAATTAAGAAAATTAAAAAGAGAGATAAAGAAGTTAATTATAGAGTTGGTAAAGTAGAAGATTTCTTAAATTTCTGTCAAAAAACTAAACCTTCAAGCCATAAGGATTTGAAAAAAGAACTTCTGGAATTAAACGTTCCACGACTTAGAGAACAACATATTAACAAGTTGATTGACATCATGCCAACAACTTCAGATGAAGTTAAAGTTGTTTTAGATGGATACCCTATAACAGTTGCGAAAACTAATTTTGACGCGATTGCTAAGGTTATTAAAAAGCAACTTAAGAAATAATTTCTTTAAAGGCAATCTTTAAATATAAGTTTACTATATAATTAATTGAGGGAATATAAAATGTCTACCAGAGAAGAACATGCTATAGTATTGGATTTTTTGCCGCATGGCTATCCATTAGATGATAGACCATCCCATCAAAAGACTGCTATAGTACAAGCAATTGGAAAGAATCACTTGATTTTATTAGAACTTGTTCCTAAAAGAGAACTTGCTATGCAATCTCAAGAAGTTGTATATATTGGTTCAGATAAAAGGGAAAAGATTCATCATATTAATGGTAAGTTACCTCTTAGTAAACTTACTCAAACTGGAAAAAATGAACTTGAATTTGCATTAAATAAAATTATTGATGACAATGAAGAGAGATTTGTTGGATTTTTTAATAATGCACCACCACTTAGTTCTAGAATGCATTCACTTGAATTAATTCCTGGACTTGGTAAAAAGAGAATGTGGGAAATTATTGAAGAAAGACGAGGAGATCCTTTTAAGTCATTTGAAGATTTAAAAACTCGAATTAGTTTAATGCCTGATCCTAAGAAAGCTATTATCAGACGAATTATTCAAGAATTTGAAGGGACTGAAAAGCATTTCTTATTTGTTGGTCAGTAAATTATATATATTCTTATTTTCTTTAATTTAATTATGCTATACATAATTTCAACTCCAATAGGTAATATGGGTGATATTTCTCCAAGGGTAATTGATGCAATTAATGATTGTTCGGTTTTATTTTGTGAGGATAGTCGTAGAACTGGATCTTTACTTAAGAAACTTGAAATTTCTAAAAAGCTTGAATCATATAATGATTATAATAAGATTAGTAAGACTAAGAAAGCAATAGAAGAACTAAAAGAAGGAAATATTGGATTAATTAGTGATTGTGGTACTCCATTAATTTCTGATCCTGGTTATTATCTAACTAGAGAAGCAATAAAGAATGATTTTGAAGTAGTACATGTTCCTGGAGTTGCAGCTTTTTTATCTGCATTAGTTGTTTCTGGGCTTCCTCCTGATAAGTTTACTTTTCATGGGTTTTTACCTAAAAAGAAAGGTAAATTTGAGAAATTGATAAAAAGTCTAAATAATGATTATACTCATATTTTTTATGAAAGTCCTCATAGAATAATTAAGGTAATAAATTACTTAAAATCGTTAATACCTGAGTGGCAAATCTCTATTTCTCGTGAAATTAGTAAAAAGTTTGAAGAAACTATAAGATGTAAAGTTAAAGATATTAAAGAAAAGAAGTGGAAAGGAGAGTTAGTAATTGTTCTTTCTGGAAAATCAGTCTAATTTCTTTGGTTCAACTTTTTTAGGAATTGCTTTATCAATAAAACCTAATAGATCATCATTTGAAATACTTCCGTATTCATAGAAGAGTAATCCTTTGATTATACTAAATCTTTCTTCATAATCTTTTATAGTTTTTATAAGATCTTCGTAAGATTGTGTTTTTTCCATTATTATATAAAAAGAAAATTAGATTAAATATTTTTCTATTCAATTATTCCAAATCCGATTAATCTCCAACGTGTTCCAACCATTCTAGAAATCGTTACACGGGAGCCTAATTCAGCACAAACAGGCAGTTTAAGTTTTGTATCAATACAATCCTTAGAAATTTCTTTAACCATACCAATAGTTGCTGCTGTGTTTACATTTAACATTAAAGGCTCATTCATTTTAATTGGATTAACAATTAATACGTCTTTAGCGCCAACTACTCTTTCAAGTAGATTAATTCTTAATTTTAAGTCGTAATGAACTGGAGGAATTTTATCTACATAACCTACAACAGATCCAGTTAATTGATCTGATTTGACAACTGAAGGATCAAGTTTAGTTAAAATACCAAATGAACCGCCAGGAGTTACTGTTTCAACTTTTTCTCCACCTGTTCGTAGGCCGGTGATTGTAGTTGATAGAGGTAAGAACTTGATTTTTCCATCTCTTTCTGTTTTTCTACCTGGTTTTATTTGAATAGTATCTCCAACTTTTAATGTTCCTTGTGTAAGAACTCCACCAATAACCCCTCCTGAGATTTTTTCAGGGTTTGAGCCTGGTTTATTGATATCAAATGATCTTGCTACAAGCATAGTTGGTGTTTTTTTTGCATCCCTTTTAGGAGATGGTATTTTTTTCTCTAATGTTTCAATTAAGAAATTAATATTTATTCCGTGTTGAGCTGAAAGTGGAATAATTGGAGCATCTTTAAATGGTGTAGTATCTAAGAATTTTTTAATTTGATTATAATTTTTAAGTGCTGTTTCTTCATCAACTAAATCAATTTTATTCTGGATGATAACAATATTTTTAACACCAATAATTTCTAAAGCCATTAAATGTTCTTTAGTTTGAGGTTGTGGGCATTTTTCATTTGCTGCAACTAATAATAATGCACCATCAATAATTGTCGCCCCTGATAACATAGTTGCCATTAGACTTTCGTGTCCTGGAGCATCTACAAAGCTAACTTTTCTTAAAGGAACTGACTTTGAATCGCATTTAGGGCAATGTTCTTTGACAGTATAAGCTAAACTTCCCTTACATTTAGGACATTTTCTAAAAATAGTATCAGCATAACCTAATCTAATAGTGATTCCACGCTTTAATTCTTCAGAGTGAGTGTCAGTCCATTTTCCGCTTAATTGTTCAGTAAGAGTAGTTTTACCATGATCTACGTGACCAAATAATCCTATTGTTACTTCTGGTTGGACTGGTTCTTTACTCATTCAGTTTTTTCCTCTTTAGGCGCTTCTTCTTCTTTTTTCTCTACAAGAGGGGCTTTCCCTTCTTTTAGAATTTTTAAATTAATTTGAGAAGTTTTATCATAAATTGTGTTTCCAGCAACTGTTTTTCTTACTTTTACACCTTTAAATTTAGTTTTGATACCTAAACTTGCAACAGAAAGAATTTTTTTTCTAGTTGATCCTGGTAAGTCTTTTCTCATTGGAAAACCGCAAGCATCGCTTCCGCCTCTAATTTCAAACTCATATCCAGGTAGATTAAATGAATCTCCTTTTACTTTGTCGCCAATCTTCTTGTTTAAAAATATTTTTGCTTCTTCTTCTTTAACTTCTTTTTGTATTGTTTTTTTAGTTTTTGGATCACCAATTACTAGCTTAAATTCAGCCATGAAAATCACCTATTATATCTAATTAAAGATGAAATTTTATCCTCATTTAAATATCTTTTGCACTTAAATATCTAAGTTTTGGACTAGTTTTGCATTAGTTTCAATGAATTCTTTCCTCGGTTGGACCTGTTCTCCCATTAAAATAGAGAAGATTTCGTCTGCCATTGAGGCTTCTTCAATAGTTATTTGGAAAAGTATCCTATTTTCAGGGTTCATTGTAGTATCCCATAATTGTTGTGGGTTCATTTCTCCAAGCCCTTTATATCTTTGAAGAGTTGATCCTTCTTCTCCAATTTCTCCAAGTAATGCCCTTAGTTCTTCTTCAGAATAAACATAATTATGCTTTTTATTCTTTGAAACTTTGTATAAAGGAGGTTGTGCTATGAAAATGTTGCCATTTTCGACTAATTCCTTCATATATCTGTAAAAGAATGTTAATAATAGTGTTTTAATGTGAGCACCATCTACATCTGCATCAGTCATGATAATAATTTTCTTATATCTTAGCTTTTCTGGATTAAAATCTTGTTCAATACTTGTTCCAAATGCAGTAATCATAGAGATTATTTCTGTATTTTTGAAGATTTTATCAATTCTTGCTTTCTCAACATTAATAATTTTACCTCTAAGAGGTAGAATTGCTTGAAATTCTCTATTTCTTCCTTGTTTGGCAGAACCGCCTGCTGAGTCCCCTTCCACAATGAATATTTCGCATTTTTCTGGATCTTTATTTGAACAATCTGCTAGTTTTCCAGGTAATGATGATCCTTCAAGTACGTTTTTTCTTCTTGTAAGTTCTCTTGCTTTTTTAGCAGCTTCACGAGCTTTTGACGCCAAAACAATTTTTTCTACAATAGATTTCGCAATTTTAGGATTTTCATCAAGGAATTGTTTGAAATCAGCATATACAATTGAATCCACTAATCCTTTCATCTCAGAATTTCCGAGTTTAGCTTTAGTTTGCCCTTCAAATTGTGGGTTTGGAATTCTTAATGAAATAACAGCTGTCATTCCTTCTCTAATATCATCCGCAGTTAGTTTTTCAACAGCTTCTTTTGCTCCTTTATTCTCTTGAAAGTAATTATTTACTGCTCTTGTTACTGCTGCTTTAAATCCATGAACATGAGTTCCACCATCAATAGTATTAATGTTATTTACAAAAGAATATAATGTTTCTAAATATACATCATTATATTGGATAGCAATTTCTACAATTACATTATCTTTTTGTTTTTCAAAGTAAATTGGTTCGTGAAAGGTATTTCTTCCTTGGTTTAAATGCTCAACAAATGATTTGAGTCCTCCTTCAAACTTGAAATCTACATTTTTATCTGTATTTTCATCTTGAAAGTTAATTAAGACTGTTTTATTTAGAAATGCTAGTTCTTTTAGTCTTGTTTGAATAATATCATCTTTCCATTCAGTTGTTTCAAAGATTTCATCATCTGGAACAAATCTAATAGTAGTTCCTTTGTCAGTTGTATCCCCAATTATTTTTAACTCTGTAGCTGGTTTGCCACGTTCATATTTTTGATAATGGATTTTTCCATTTCTTTTAATCCAGATTTCTAGCACTTTTGATAATGCGTTAACTGCACTTAACCCTACTCCGTGCAGTCCACCTGATACTTTATACATGTTATTATCAAACTTTCCACCAGCATGAAGTTTTGTTAATGCAATTTGAACTGCAGGAACTTTATATTTAGGATGCATATCAACAGGGATTCCTCTTCCATTATCTTCTACAGATATAGATCCATCTTTATGAATTTTAATTATGATTTTACTACAATGACCGCCCATTGCTTCATCAATACTATTATCTACTACTTCGTAAAGTAAATGATGTAATCCTCTTACATCTGTTGAACCAATATACATCGCAGGTCTTTTTCTAACTCCTTCAATTCCTTCTAAGACCTTAATTGCTTCTGCATTGTAATTTTCTGTCATAATAATTCCCTCCAGTAAAGATTATCCTCTAAAAAATAGGTTTTTTCCTTATTATTAGAAAAGAGGTCTCTTTTTATAAACTTTTCGTTTATTTTCTCGAGAATAAACAATAGCTTTTAAATGCCTTTTTAAATCAGAATTTTTTTACTAAGAATTTCCCTTTATCAACTTTAATTACAACTTCTTCATCTTCTTTAAATTCACACATCTCAGTTACTATTTTAGGCAGGATAATTCTTTGGCCTCTTAATTCAATATTTGTAACAATTTCGTGTTTATCTTTTGCTTCAGTTGATTTAACACCCATCTCTTCAAGGATCTTTGTTGCAGCATTTTCATTTTTGCCTTCTTTAATTTCAAGTGTTTTTTCATATAAGAATTTAGCAATCTTTTTGGCCACATTTAAGTTAGTTGCTTTAGTTATTCCTTGTAAACCTGGCGAAATATTTGCTTCAATGACAATTGGCCCTTTTCTACTTTCAAGTAAATCAACACCAACAACATCTGCTTTTAGAACTTTTGCAGTTTTTAAAGCGATTGCTGCCATTTTTGGATCTGGTGTAAAGCTTATACCGGCTCCTCCTGCATGAATATTAGATCTAATATCACCTTGAACTGATTTTCTCTTCATACTGGCAACAATTTTATCTCCACAAACAATAACTCTAATATCTTCTCCTTTTGTATCAATAAATTCTTGAATTATGAAAGGTTGTTTTAAAGAAGTTAAGGCGTCAAGAATTGTTTTTGCTGTAATATAACTATCAGCATACATTACTCCTTTTCCTTGGGTTCCTTTAGGGAATTTTAGAATTACTGGATAATTGATTTTCTTAAGAATTGCTTCAGCTGCATTTGGACTTGATGCAAAGTAAGTAGTAGGCATTGGGATATTTTCTTCTTGTAATATTAAATGTGTGCTTAATTTATCATGAACAATATCAAAGCTTGATGGATGAATTGGCATGTATGATTCTTTATAGAGGCTTCTTGTAATACTTTCAAGAAGTTGTGCGAATCTAAATGATCCTTTTACGTATACACAATCATAATTTTTAATTTTTTCTCCTTTGTATAGGATCTCTGGATGTGTTGAATCTAATTTAATTTCAATAAATCTAACATCTAAATTGTCAACTTCACCAAAATAATTATTCATTTCTTCACTAGTCCACATTGAACTAACGCTTCCTAAACTAATTAGGGCTGCAGAGTATTTTGAGTTTCCATTAGATTTAGGTAATTTAGATGGAGTTTGTTTTGGATTTACTTTAAAACTATAATCTTTCATGATATCTGAACCAATAAGAATTGGATATTTCATATGGCTTCTTTCGGCAAGTGTCATTTTGGAAATAATTTCTTTTCCTTTTAGGATTAAGCTTACATTAATAACAGGTCTAAGGCTAGTTCCTGAAGCAGACTTAACTTTTTTAGTTCCTACTATTTCGTTTAATCCAAGAGAATCTGCTAGTTTAATATCAATTGAAGACATACTTGCTCCAGTATCAATTTTTGCTAAAACTTCTTTAGACTGATTTTTATTACCTAGTAACTTAATTGTTTCTATTAGTCCAAGTGTATGCGGATTGTCCATTTTTTTCAAATATTTTGGGCCCAGAGGGATTTGAACCCCCGACCTTTCGGTTAAGAGCCGAATGCTCTTCCAGGCTAAGCTATGAGCCCAAGCTTAGATTTTGAAAAAACAATAGGCTAATTATAAAGCTTTTGTTTATAATAATGATAATTCAGAGGTTATGTCGTCAATTTCTTTTTCTTCGTTAGGACCGATTCCCAGGCAAGTTACAGTTGGTCTTGAAAAGAAAGTTTTGCCTGCATCTTTGATTAAAGCAGTATTTATTCCTTGGTTTTGAGCAATCATAATATATTTTTTTAATTCTTTAAGATCTGCTACTTTTAGGATAACTTTTTTAGCGCCTGTTCCTCTCCAATTTTGAACAATTTTCTTATCTGAATTTAGGACTGCTTCGACTGAAGCATGAGCAACTTGTGCTGCTAATTTACCTTTTGGCATTTTTAAATCTGATCTAACAAGGATTGCTTGTTTTAGTTCCATAGAAAATCTAATTATCATTTGGTAAATAAACTTTTTGTTTCATATAATTTTATATATGAATATTAAAATAGAGTTTTGTATGATTCGAAAATTCTATGAAGGCTTCACTGTTTATTCAAATGGTGAGAATCCAGTTTATGTTTGTCCACACTCTGGTCCTGCCTTAATTTCTCCTAAAAATCGAGATGAGAATTCAGAAACTGTAGCCAGTCTTTGTTTTGAAAAGACCGGTGGAAGTTTAGTTATTAGTAATATGCCCAGAAAAAGAAATTTTGGAATTGATTTTAATCGTGATTTACCTTCTCAAGAGCACGCTACAATGTTGTATCCTGAATTTATGGCTAATAAAAATTTAGAAAAACTTCAGAAATTTAAATCTAATTTTGCTTTTGCTGCTATGAGTAAAGCAGATTATATGGAAAAAGTAAGAATTTTTAGGAGTTTTTGGACTACTGTTGGTAATTTAGGTTCTATTATTGTTTTTTTTCATCGAAAATATTCTAGGGTTAAGAATTATCCTAGTATAATAGATATAGTTACTTATGAAGGAAGAGGTGTTGATACTGGTGTTATTACAGAAATTGTTGATAGTGTTAATTTAAAATATGATGCTTTTTTAGACGAAATTAAGCCTTTTTATACTGATCAAATATTAATGGAGACTAAAAGGATTTTACTTAGACTTAAAGAGAATTTTAAAACTGAGGAATTAAAAGATTTATCTCATCCTGATATGGAAGTTATTGCTAATGATTTAGAAATATTAAAGAAAATTGGTGATCCTAAGTTATTAAAAGAGTTCTTAGATGATCCTTGCCATGAAAGATTCTATAAATTAACTGAGGATACTTTATCAAAACCTGCTCATCCTAAGATTACTATTGAGAATATCTTTAAAGGTAGAAAGGCATTATCTCAAAAAGAGAAGTTTTTTAATAATCATTTTTTAATAATGGAGGCTGAAATTAATTCTTTTATGAGCTTTTGGTTTCCTGAAAAAACTGCTGAAATTTTAATGGAGATTGTTTCTAGACTTCAAAGTGCTAAATTATATAGGCATTTAGGAATTGCACAAACACATGTTACTGAATTTTTTGGCAAAGAAGAAGAAAATCAATAGCTTTTTAATACAATTTTAATTTCTAATGCTTTATGAAAGTCATATTAGCTCCTTTTTCTGCTGGAGGTCTAGGTAAAACTAAAGGTTGTGAACTAGCCCCATCTGCTATTTTAAGCGCTTCAAAAGAGATTTTCTTAAATGAATTCTTAAAATCACCTAAAATTCGGGAATTAGCACTTGATTTAGATAATTCTAATATTGAATTAAGTTTTGAAAAAATTGAGAACTGTATTAAAGAATTACCTGAAAAACCTCTTATTTTAGGGGGAGACCATTCAATTACATATGCTTCTTTTAAAGGATTTTCTAAAAAATTCTCAAATCCAGGAATTTTAGTTTTTGATGCTCATCCAGATTTAGAAAATGATTTCTTTCCTCCATCACATGAAGATTATCTTCGAAGATTAATTTCTGAAGGACATGTTAAGAGCGAAAATGTTGTTTTAGTAGGTGTTAGAAATTTACATCAAAATGAATTAAAAGTGATTAATGATTTAAATTTAAAACCATTTTATATGAAAAATGCATATAATTTAGGTGTTGAAGATTTAGCAAATTTAATCATGCAAAATGTTAGAAAAGTTGATGGATTATACGTAAGTATTGATATTGATGTTATAGATCCTGCCTTTGCACCTGGAACTGGCCATATTGAGCCAGGAGGTTTTACTTCTCGTGAATTTCTATATTTAATTCAAAGAATCTTAAATTTAAAAAATATAAGAGCTTTTGATATAGTAGAAGTTAATCCTACAAAAGATATTAATGGAATGACTGTAAAATTAGGTGCAAAAATCCTCTTAGAACTTCTAAATAATGAATATTAGCTTTTTTGATTAATTCGTTTAAGATATAAAGAAAACTAGGTGGCCTTTAGGTCGCCATCGGTGTGAACGGACGAAACCGTTCAGGGCAAAGATTTAAATACAACCACCTTTTCTTTTGACGTTATGGGTAGAATCAAAACCGCACAAGTGAAGAGAGTCTCAATGGAATTGATGAGATTTCACAAGGATAAATTTACTAAGAATTTTGAAGAGAACAAGAAAATTACAGAAGAACTATTAGATGTTGAGTCAAAGAAACTGCGAAACATTGTAGCAGGATATTTGACTAGAATGATCACTGAAGGTCAAGAAATCTAAGGAGGTAATTAGAATGGCTGAGGACAACTCTATCTTTGTTGGTAGTAAACCCTTTATGAACTATGTTACCGCAGTTGTAATGCAGTTCACAACAAAAAGTGCAGATACTGTAATTGTTAAGGCAAGAGGAAAATTCATTGCTAAGGCAGTAGATATTTCTGAAGTTGCTGCAAAAAGATTTTTAGATGACTCTGTAGATAATTCTGTTGTAATTAATTCAGAAGAATTTAAGAACGACGAAGGAAAGGATATTAGAGTAAGTTCAATTGAGATTACTTTAACCAAAAAGAAAAAATAAATTTTTTATTTCTTTAGAAAACATTAAAAATTACATCTAGTTCTTAGACTTTATTGCACTCGTAGCATAGCCTGGATAATGCGACAGCCTCCTAAGCTGTAGATCGAGGGTTCGAATCCCTTCGAGTGCGTAGCAAGAGAAGGCTTAGAAATCTCTTTTTGATTTCTTTTTTCCCTAGGTGCGTATTTGAATTTTTTCTAGTAAGAATTAATATAAATTAGAAATGATTAAAATTATTAAAAAAAAAGGATTTATTGATGAAAATGTTCTTCTACATATCTACTAGTTTCTGATGCTCCGCCTGGGCTAAATTGTATGAAACTAGCTGCAATAGGAACGCCGTCTGAATATACTAATGAAACTATTTGTGTATCCATCCAGAAATCTGTGTCTTCTCCTTTAGTTAATCTAATTGTTGGGTGTTCTCTTCTGACTTCTGCATTCCCTCTAAATCTTTGACAATCTAATTCTCCTGTTTGTTGAAGAGATTGGACTCGATCAAATATATTAAATGCTCTATCTTCTAATGCAATAGTAATTGCGCCTACTTCTGCTAATAATGAAGGATGGTGAATGTTTTCTGTTTTGTGATCTTTAAGTAATTGAGCTAATGAAGATAACTGAGCTAATTCTGGTAAAAACTCTTTTCCTAATTGAGTTTGTTCGTATCCTTCCATTTGTCCTAATAATGCAAGAACTTCTTCAGTTGTTGGTTCTTGATCTCGGTAAGGAACTTGCATTAAATCTAGAA
>Ga0233437_1001880_pt1 | contig 35205 bp, 27 predicted proteins | sample SI_122_August201_FD_182714 | JGI IMG/M metagenome (GOLD analysis project Ga0233437, IMG submission 182714) | Seawater microbial communities from Saanich Inlet, British Columbia, Canada - SI_122_August2016_200_MG | ecosystem: Environmental > Aquatic > Marine > Inlet | place: Canada: British... | reverse complement strand
TCTTATTTTTCTATTTTTTCTTTTTTTTTTCTATTTTTTCTTTTTCTTTTTCTTTTTTTTCTTTTTCTTTTTCTATTTCTTTTTCTATTTCTATTGGTGGAATTTTTGATTTTCCGTTTATTATTTCTATTAGTTCTTGTGGTATTTTGTCCATTATTATTGGTGTTATTATATTGATAACTTCTTGTGATAATCCACTAGTTCCTTCGTTAATTATCCTATTTGTATCATCTCGTGTTATTGATCCATCTAGCGATTCATCTAGTATTTCCTGTAATGTATCGTTTATAATATTATTTATTCTTTCAGGAGCAGGAGTTTCATTATTATCGTCGTTCGTTTCGAGGACAATTACCGTTGCCTCTTCTACTGATATATTTTGTTCGGTCGCTATTGTTTGTGCATCGATCGCAATTTCAGTTGCACCTTCTACTGATATATTTCGTTCAGTCGCTATTTTATTTGCGTTTATCGCTATTTCAATTGCTTTTTCTAATGTTATATTTTGTTCTCTTGCTATTTTATTTGCGTTTTGTGCTATTTTAATTGCCTTTTCTAACGATATATTTTGTTCTCTTGCTATTTTATTTGCGTTTTGTGCTATTTTAATTGCCTTTTCTAACGATATATTTTGTTCTCTTGCTATCTTGTTTGCATTTTGTGCTATTTTAATTGCCTTTTCTAACGATATATTTTGTTCTCTTGCTATCTTGGTTGCATTTTGTGCTATTTTAATTGCCTTTTCTAACGATATATTTTGTTCAGTTGCTATTTTATTTGCGGTTAGTGCTATTTTAGTTGCTTTTTCTAATGTTATATTTTGTTCAGTTGCTATTTTATTTGCGTTTAGTGCTATTTTAATTGCCTTTTCTAACGATATATTTTGTTCAGTTGCTATTTTATTTACGTTTATCGCTATTTCAGTTGCTTTTTCTAATGTTATATTTTGTTCAGTCGCTATTTTATTTGCGTTTAGTGCGATTTTAGTTGCCTTTTCTAACGATATATTTTGTTCAGTCGCTATTTTATTTGCGTTTTGTGCTATTTTAATTGCCTTTTCTAACGATATATTTTGTTCTCTCGCTATCTTGTTTGCATTTTGTGCTACATCAATTGTATTATTGGTTGATATGTTATTTACACTTCGCTTGACTGCATCGATAGTTTCTTCAAAAGGTTCATTAATAAATGAAGGTATATTTAGCGAAAAACCCATTATATTATATAATATAATAATATAATAATATGATGAATATTGAAACATTGACTCTTCCGTTGTATTTATGTTCAATAATAATGATATGTGTTGGATTAATAGGTTTGTTAATGTATAAAAATTTAGTTATAGAGGGTGTTTATGGAGAAATAACCAAATATTTTAGAAGTGAATCTGATGATTATAAAAAAATAGTTGATGAATTTGATGGTAATGTTGTGTCAGTTGATAAACAAAATAAGTTAGTCAATGGTTATAATATAATAATCGTAGTTTTTTCTACATTATTTATATTAATATTTTTCTTGGATTATATATTTAATTTACAAGGATTAGGAGAAGAACATTATTATAAGATGATATTGCTAACTCTAGTGTTATTTTCAATAGGATTTATGTCATTATTGATGGGTTTAAATGTGAATCAATTAAGTGAAACTGATACACTAGTAAATACAAGTGAAATAGAAATAAATAAATCACATAATTTATCCACAGTTATTGGAATTATATTTGTTTATTTGTTGGTTGTAGGTGTGGTGTTTAAACGAGGATTATTTGGTATATCAAAAAAAATATCTGATATGACAACATTTGATAATTATAAATTTTATGACCAAATATTTTTTATAATTTTGGTAGTTGTTACCACACAAGGGATTTTATTTGTTTTTAAAAAAAGGGTTGAATTATCTAACAAAATCATTGAAGATTATGGGGATAGAGTTATTTATACTATGGATAATAATACGAAAACCATTAATAATTTAAATACCAACAACCCACCTATGAACAACAATAATTACTATGGTATAATTTATGTATTGTTAATGACATTTATTATAATATATTTCGTTTCAAATCATTTTGGAAACGACGGATTTAACATAATAACCAGTTTAAATAAAATAAACGAATATACAGGTGTGAGTAAAATTAAGTTTATATTTAGGGATAATACACTCGTATTTTCGATGGTAGCAATTTTAATATTTCTTGAGTTGGTAAAACAATAATAGATTTATCAAAATCTCAAATATGAACAAACGAAATTATCCTATTTTTATCTATTGTTGAACTATTCAACGATCGATGTATATTATTTTCGTCATATCATTCGGGGTTTTCCTGTTTTTTGGTTACTGATATGTTACTTTGGACTTGATAACTAATGATTATTAATATCCAAATAATAGCCAAAGAAATGATGACTCCAGATTTATATTCATTTGAGAAAAATTTATATTCGTTGTTATGAATGTAATAAAACAAGGAGACACCGAAAATAATAGGTAACAAAATGGAAAACATCCATGATATTGAATTCACGTTTGCGACATTTCCATCAATAATTTGTAATTTATTTTTTTCTGTTAATTCAATGAAACTGTATTGTGACGTTACATAATTTATCACGGCATATGCTAACACAAATGTTATCAATAAATAAAATAATATCAATGATATATCATATTTGGTATAAGCAATAAAATTAAATTTAGTTTTGGGAAATATTAAAATACCACCAAATAAAACCATACTTGTGATAAATATTGTGAGTGATTTTGAAATGTTTAATTTATTATCAATATCCATTATATAATATTATTATATATTATTAGTTAAACATGTATAATACGCCTATAAATATGATATTACCTTCATATTTAATTTTAATAGTGATGATTAGTTTCAGTTTAATGGGATTGTTCATATATAAAAAATTGGTTATAGGAAGCGTTTATAAAGAAATATCCAAATATTTTGAAAAAGAATCGGATGATTATAAAAATATAATAGATGGGGTTGATATAATTATAAATAATGATAATCAAAATAAATTGCTAAATGGTTTTAATATTATGATAATATTATTTTCTGCATTATTCATGTTGATTTTTTTCTTAGATTATATATTTAATTTATATGGAATGGACAAATTAAATAAAATTGCAATATTAGTTGTAGTATCTTTGTCATTGACATTTATGATAATGTTAATAAATTTAAATGCGTCTCAGTTGAAAGAGGATAATTTAATAGTGAATGTGAAAAATATGGCGATGGGTGAATTGGGTGGAATTAAAAATGGATTGTCAGAAATAATTGGGATCATATTCGTTTATTTAGTAGTTGTTGGAATAGTATTTAAACGTGGTTTGTTAGGAGTGTGGAAAATTGGATCTGACATAACATTATTTAACAGTTATAAATTTTACAATCAAATATTTTTCATTATTTTCATAGTTGTTGTCGCACAAGGAATACTTTTTGTTTTTAAACAAAGAACAGAAATATCCAAAAAAATCGTGGAAGAATATGGAGAAAGAGTTGTTTATACTATAAACAAACCAGTTACTAAAGATGGGATAACTACTGATGAAAAAATAACCATTGATAATCTAAATACGAATATTGACCATGTTAATAATAATAATTATTATAATGTGTTTTACGTATTATTAGTAACACTAGTCATAATCTATTATTTTTTAAATCATTTTGGAAATGACAGATTTAACATACTTACGAGCCTTAATAAAATATCGGAATATACAGGTTATCCAAATAAAATTAAATATGCATTGAAAAATAATTCCACTATATTTTCAATGTTATTGATATTAATATCTCTTGGAATATTTGGATAGAAAAACCAAATTTTTAAAAAATAATAGAGAAATATTTGGCTTTTACCAAAACCTTTCAAATATGAACGGACTAAATTATCCTATTTTTCTCTATTGTTGAACTATTCAACGATAAAGGTATATTCATTCATTAGTTTATTAATATCAATTTTTTTTTGCGGTAATATATTGTAAATATTTTGTTCGCAAATGATAAGTAATGGAATCAAACTATAGCAATAAATTTTATACAATATTGAAGCAATTTTTAAGAAATTTAGAAGAGCAATATCCTAAATTAAAACAGGATTTTCTGGATTATAGAAAATTTGTTAGAAAAACTAAAAAGAAACAATTTATAACAAAGTTTTTCAACAGATTGCAACCATATAGCGAGGATATTAGTAAATGTGATTATGCTAAATTAGAAGCATCTCCAGAACCTGTTTATCTACTAAAAAACATAGATTTTAGAAACATATTATCATCGTGTTCTGACGAACAAACCAAAAAAATAATTATGGAATATTTACAATCTTTATATGTTATTGTCAATATGATTAATTCAGGAGATAAATTAATGGATGCATTTAAAACACTTTCAAATCCAGAAGGTAGTGATGAACCAAATGTTGAAAATTTTGATGTTATCAAGGATATGGTTAATAATTTGACAAAATCTTATGAAAAAGAGGATGAAAAGTTAAACGAGAATGATTCGGAAGAGAAACAAGAGAATCAAGAGAAACAAGAGAATCAAGAGAGTCAAAAGAACCAAGCAAATCCATTCAGTTTTATTCAAGAATTGGCGGAAGAAATTGCTAACGATATAGAGATACCAGATGATTTTAAAAATGGAGATGCTAACCCAGGAGAGTTATTCCAGAAAATGTTTTTCGGTGAAAATAATGCATTTTCAACTATGGTTTCGAAAGTAGGACAAAAAATTCATCAGAAAATGGAAAGCGGAGAATTGGATACCGAGAAATTGATGAAAGAAACAACTGGTATGATGGGAAATTTACAAGAGACGATGGGAAATATGGAAAAAGATCCTGATTTTATGAAACAAATGGGTCCGATGGCAGGAATGATGAAATCAATGATGTCAGGAATGAAAGGTGGAGATAAAGGAATGGGAGACATGGCGAAAATGATGTCAGGGATGATGGGAGGAGGTGGTAAAGGAATGGGAGACATGATGAAAATGATGTCAGGAATGATGGGTGGAGGAGGAGGAGGAGATGGTGATAATGAGGAAATGCCAGATTTGGATGAACTTCAGGAAAAATGGAGGAAAACGAGAAATCAAGATTATCGTGCGAGTATGGCAAAAGAACGTTTGAAAAGGAAATTGGAAAATAAACAAAAACGTATGTTAAACCAACAAAGATTTCAAGAAAAATCCAAACAACGGACTCAACAACCACATGAGGTGGTCGAAGTTAAAGAGAAGGGGACTAGTCCCCTTTAAAACCCCTTTATTTTTGGCTAACGCCAAAAAGAGCCATTTTGCTTTGCAAAATGGTAGTGTTTTTTTAATATTTTAATTGTTGTTGCGAAGCCATTTTTTGACAAAGTCAAAAAATGAACCCTTTTTTGGCTACGCCAAAAAATAAAGGGGTTCTAAAGGGGAATATTCCCCTTCCCCCTTCCCATTAAAGAATAAAAATATAATTAATTATTAATAATAATGGATACTAAACACGATAAATTTTGGTATAATGATATTAAAGTATTGTTTAGTATTGATAGATTAACCGAATTTTTTCCAATGAAAACCATGAATATGGATGAAAAATTAAATTCAATTGCTAGATTTTTTATTTATTTAGGAATTGTATTATATGTGTATAATTTGAGTTTAATAAGCATGTATGTTCCTTTTGGAGGGTTGATATTAACTAAATTGTTATATGAACACCATATTAAATCAGAAAATTTTAATCAATATATAGAAGACGATGAGGATAAAAGATTAAAGGACGAAAAAGATAGGGTTATTGATAATTGTGTCACACCCACCAATAATAATCCATTTATGAACTTAAAATATACGGATTATAAGGATGATGTTGATAGACCGAAAGCGTGTGATGTAGAAAACGAAGGGACAAAAAAGGAGATGGAAAACAGTTTCTTGAATAATTTATATCGTGATGTTTCGGATGTTTTTGGGCGTAATAATTCTTCAAGACAGTTTTATACGACTCCTAATACAACTATTCCAAATAAACAAAATGAGTTTGCAAAATGGTTATATGGTGATATGCCTAGTTGCAAGGATGCTAGTACCACATGGAAATGTGTTAGATTTGAGGATCTGAGACAGAACAGGAAACCAGTAGAATTAGAAATCAATAACTTTCAGTATGATTTGGATAAAGATAATGAACGTAAAAAGATATAGAAAAATATTTAATCTATCAATATATTTAATCTATCAATATATTATATATTGAAATGAAAAGTAAATTAGCATCATCTGATAAACAATCATTAGGTATCGCAAATAAAAAAGTTAAGGATGGAGATGTCCGTAGAGGAACAGCATTAGGTGATTCTACACGGACACATTACGAGCCTTGTGCCCAGACAGAACATGAATTACAATCTATGAGACCAGGCGACTATTTAATTACTGATCATTATGGATACGAATGTGATGCACCCGAAACTAAAAATGCTAGTTTATTAGAAAGAGGAAATTTATATAGAGATGGATATGGTTGGACATCAGATATGGGGTGCAACGTTGATGCGGACAGTTCTGCACGTAACAACAGAAATCTTACTAATTTACGTCATATTAATCAATTATTCGAAAGACCTTATAAAACAATACCTTATATGGGGGCTGGTTCTGGACAAGGAAAAATTGTTCAAGAAGACCACATCAAACCTGGTTTTACCACTGGTTCAAAAAAACAATGTAATGTTTTGGCTGGTGTCAGTATAATTCCCGAACGTATGCAATTTTGTATGTATCACAATCCACAAGAAACCACACACATCATACCTGAATGGGTATGGGGTGGTGATGATACTCGTATGGCTATGAGACGTGAAAATTATAAACAAAGGTGCGGTAAGTGATCGAAGGTATAGAAAAAGTTAAAATAAATTCTTTTCTTATTATTAAATATAATTAGAATGTCACTTAACAGATTAATCTATGATGATTGTGCATATGCAAAAAGAGTCAAAGAATCAACTAATCCAATGAATTATATGTTAAACCCAATACGTTATGAGAACTGTAATAAATGTAGAGTAGAATTAGGATTATTTGGTGGAACAAATGTAAGTATAAATGATGGTAATTTGGTTGATGTAGAAAGCGATTTATCAGGACGTGTGAGATTATTGTCTGATTGTCCATCTCATAAATATCAACCAAAAACGTGCCGATGCAAATTAGATTCTGGTATTCCAGGGGATTGTGATTCGTGCCAAGAAAAGAAACGTCACTTAAAACCTTGTAGTTTATTTCAATATAAACCAAGACCTACTGATGTTGGTTATAGACTACCTGAATATAAATGTCCCCCAAATCAATCAAATAATCTTCCTGTTTCATCTGGTGCTTCTAGATCAAATCCTAGACCTAGTCAATCTTCCGTAAATTACAGAGGACAACAAGGTGTTAAACCTGTCGTTCCTAACGCTAGGAAAGCACAAAAACATCACCAACAATATGTTTATTATTAAGTTTTAATCTTTTATATAAATATAGTATTGTAATTAATATGGCTGGCAGCTGGGAGAGATTAAAATACGACGTTGATGCATATCAGTATGGATTAAAAGAAAATGAAAAAGTAATTAATTACGAAATTAATAGACCTAAAATTTGTGATGTATGCAGACCACCACACCCTGGTTATATAGGTGATATGGGAGTTAGTATTTCGGAGAGCAGACCATTAGTTGATGTAGAGTCTGATTTACAAAATATAGATAGAATTAATAGTAATTGTCCATCAAAAAAATATAAACCGTTTTGTCCTAAAATGGAGAGTTGTAACGAAGGTTATCCTTGTGGTGGCGGTGTTGTTGCGGGATGTTTCAATTCTCAAGAAAAAAATGTTGATTTACCACAATGTGATATGTATCCAATTGAAACAAGAACAACTCATCCTATTTGTAAATACAAATCGATGCAATGGGATAGATTTGAAGCATTATGTACAGATCCACAGGATAGGGGAAATTGGGAACACCCAGGCGAGACTTTAATTAATTATAGATTAGTGGTTAAAGATAATCATCGTCCTTGTTTGCCTACTTTAATTGATCAAACTCTTGCTTTACCAACAGGCACAGGGGAAGTCGAATGTCAACCAATAAACGAAAATGCTTGTGGTGTATTTACGGGCGATTTACGTCCTAATCGTTTTACCAAACATCCATTGAAGTAAAAAACACGTTATATAATGAAGTAGCATAAATTTAATACCTAAGGTATCAAATTAAAAAAAAATATATGATATAGTTATAATATGGAATTGGCTTTAATTGCAGGTTTGGCAGGGGTGGGGTATTCCTTGGCACAAAAAAACGAAAATTTCAGAGAATCTGTGACAGAAGAAACACCATTAAATTCTAATAATATACCTAATTCACAAGAACTTTTTAACAATAATAGTTCATCTAAAGTTTCTGAACAATTACGGACACGAAGTGCAACTAATTGGGAAAACAGTAAAAATCCAAATGAAACGAATATAATTCCAGCAAATTTCAATAGAGATTTCCAAGATTTATCTAATTTAAATGATAATGACCAAACGGATTTATATGGTTCTATGTTTGAAACAGGTATGAAACAATATCATGAAATTAATAATAAAGAAAATAAAGGAGATTTCATAGAATCATTTTATGCAGTTAATAATCATAATCCTGAATATATTACTAATGCCAATGATTTAACGATGAATACTGACACTCATAATGGACATAATAATATGGTCCCGTTTTTTGGAGGTTCTGTTAAACAAAATACTCGAGTGGATCAACACCAAACGACTTTAGATCTATTTACAGGTTCAGAACGACTTAAACCACCTAAACAAGAAGTTGAATATATGTTTAAACCAGAACAAAATGTTGGGTTATCGCATGGTGTTGGTATTCCATATAATGATGATAGAAGTAGGTTTATTCAATCAAATTATCAACAAGGTATTAAACCATTTCAAGATATACACGTTGGACCCGGTTTGGGTAAAGGTGCGACATCAACAGGAACAACAGGATTTCACGATACTTATAGACCACCAGTGAAAACAGTAGATGATTTACGTGTCAATAAAAAAGTAACATATGAAGGACGTGTTCAAGCACCAAAAGCGGTAGTTACGAATCGTGGAAAATTTGGAAAATTATTTAAAAATCTCCCAGAAAAATTTTACAAAAAAGATGAAAAACATTTATTTAAAACAACAGGTGCATTTACAAAAGAAAGACAACGTGAAAAATATATATTGAAAGATCAAAATAGGAAAATAACACGAACAGTGGAAGGTTCATTGGGACCAGCCGTTAAGAAAAATCACGAAACTCGTCCTAAAATCCAAAAGGATAGAAAAAATCATCATGGAAGCACAGGAATGCGTCATTTAGGTGCAGGTGATAAATGGACAACTAAAAATGTTGATTCATCGGGAAACGATCCATCTGATTATGGTAAAAAATCATTTAAAAATTATCCTAACGAACGTAATGTTACAGGGGAAAGAACAGTCACCAGTAATTTAAAACAGGATGTTCAAAAACCAACTAAAGGATTGGAAGATAATGTTAAGGAAACTAAAAAAGAATTATACACTACTTATTCAAGAAAAGGTAATGCTAGAATGAGAGGTTCAGGGGAACATACTATTCCACTTACTCAACAATTACGCACAACTATAAAAGAAACGTCAATTCATGATGTAAGAACAGGAAACGTGGATTCTAATAAAAAAAGCGTAGTTTATGATAAAAAAGTGTGGAAACCAAGAGTAACTTTGAGACAAACCAATAATAATAAATATGGTTCAATAGATCCTAAACCAACCATTACGGGTCCAAAAAAAGGAAAAGCATATGATGAATCAAGCACTGCAAAGACTACTATCAGAGAAACAACAGAAAATAATGATCACAAAGGCAATATGTCAGGCAAATCAGGAATGTCCAAACATAAAGTTTATGATCCTAAAGATACTGCAAAAACAACTACTAAAGAAACTACCATTGATAGTAAATATACAGGACAAGCAAATCAGGAAGTTATGCAACGTGGTATGGGATATATAACTGCAAATAAATCGGCAACAGCACATAATACTAACCGTCAATTTACTAGTGACAAAGAATATTTCGGTATTGGTGAATCGGAACAACAAGATGGATACAAAATTAGTTCAGCATCAGCACACGATACCAATCGCCAATATACCAGCGATATTGAATACACAGGATCGGCTAATAGTTATAATAAGGCAAGAATGTCATATGAAGATAAATATAACGCAAAATTGAATGCATTAAAAGAAAAAATCGCCAAAGGACGTGCTCCAACATTAAGTAATGTTAAATTAATGTCAGGGGGAGATAATGTTGTTGTTGAACCTAGGAAAAAAGTTAGTATTGAAGAAAAAATGCATCAACCTGGGTTGACCAAAATATACGAAGGTTCGGCATCTGAAGTAGTTCAAAATTGTCAAACAACTAAAATACCAAATAAAGATGATACTGATAATATATCTTATCGTGTGGATGATCCTAATTTATTAAATGCTTATAAAGCAAATCCATACACACAACCATTAAATTCTACATAATTAGTTATAAATTAAAATATTTAATAAAATTAAGTATTTTCAAAAATTTTACTTAGAATTGACTTCACCATCAACAGATGATTTATCTATATTCCAAACGGTTTTACCCCAATTGAGACCATCATCATTGTCATAATCACTATCATCATCATCATCGTCATTAACAAGAGATTTATTAGAGAAAAAACCACCGCCTGTAGATGTTGTTCCAATAGTTTTATAGAAATCTGATTTGGCAGTATCATTGGATTTTGGTTTGATGTCAATTGGTTCAGGTGTGTATTCCAATAATTTATCAAGTAATTTAGAAATATTTGCATCAGGTGGTTTAAATACGAATAATTTTCTACCTTTACTAAATTTTCTATCACCAATTGTTTTCTTCTTAGTTGGGTGTTTTGCGTTTCTTGATTGTCCTTCGTGTTCCATTTCACCTTCATCATCAGTTTCACCTTCATCATCAGTTTCACCTTCATTATCTGTTTCGCCTTCATCATCAGTTTCGCCTTTGTCATCGCATTTAGTGACAGGTTGTTCATCACGATCACGGAAAACGATTGATGATTTTCGACTTGGAAATAGATATGATACCCAATGTTCGATTATTCTTAGACGTGGTGCTCCATCAAAGTGATAAACTATGCGACCACCATGAACAATAACGTAAGAAGCATTTGCAATCATGTCATAAGTTGGAACACCAATTCGTATTTTAGTGAATTTTTCTTTCCTTAAACAACTTGACGGACTTGCAGTTGATAGTTTAATATGTGGTAATTTTCCTACATCATCAATAGAAACGACACGATAACCAGCACCTTTAAAACCACCAGCACTATCCATAATCATCATAATTTCACCATTTTCCATATCTTTCATTTTATTATCAAATCTATTATCGTTGTGCAGTCTTGGGAGTCTGACATTGAGAACAGATTTTCGTTCAGTTTTTTGAGTAACTTGTCGTTTAGGTTCATGTTTTACTTCTTTTGTACTAAGTTTAATAAAATGTTCGCAAACAGCATGTTCATATGTTTTTGATTTCATACGTTCCAACATTGCTTTTCTGCGTCGTTGTCTCTCATTTTTCTGATAAATATCTCTCATATCTACATTAAAATCATAGAATGCCGTCACTACAACATCTCTATATCTAGATTTAGGTAAATCTTTCATTCTAGTATTAACACTATTGGTTATAGTATTTAATGTAGGTGATACATATTCACCTTTTGTTTCCATAAGTTTAATATAATAATTGATAAATTGTTCTTTTGTTACACTTGGTAAAGCATTTAAATATGTTTCTTCTCGTTCTCTAAGATTAGTCTCAAATTTTATTTGTCCATTAACCTTTAAATTACGGTTACGTGTTTGAATATTTGATATGTTAGTTTTAATAAAATTTCCTATAGTAAGTTCAGTCATATTGGCTAATTATAACTATTATGTTTAAGACATATTACAATCAATTTTTTTTATTGATATTCAATGATTTCTTTTATTTGATATAAATTGTTTATTACGAAATCAGGTTCGGTGGTGTTCATGCTATTGAAATAATTTTTTTTTTTACTATCAAAAGGAACTGTTTAATTTGTTGGTGTAAATTAATAGTTTATGACAGTCTAGTGTAGTGGCGGGTAAATTTGTTTAAAAAAAATTGATACATAAAACATTAATATTTGTTTATAATTATATATACAAATATGGTTAGAAAATGTATTTATGATGGTTGTAATAAAATACCAATATTTAATTTATTAACCGAAACTAAAGCAATTTATTGTTTCGAACACAAAAAAGAGAATATGATAGATATTGTTAATAAACGATGTATTCATGATGGATGTAATAAAAGAGCATTTTTTAATTTACCAACCGAAACTAAAGCGATTTATTGTTCCGAACACAAAAAAGAGAATATGGTAGATATTAAACATAAACGATGTATTCATGATGGATGCAATAAAAGACCAAATTTTAATTTACCAATCAAAACCAAAGCGATTTATTGTTCTGAACATAAAAAAGAAAATATGGTGGACATTATTAATAAACGATGTATTTATGATGGATGTAATACGCAACCAACATTTAATTTACCAACTGAAATTAAAGGAATTTATTGTTATGACCACAAAAAAGAAAATATGGTAGATATTATACATAAACGATGTATTCATGATGGATGTAATACGCACCCAACATTTAATTTACCAACTGAAATTAAAGGAATTTATTGTTATGACCACAAAAAAGAGAACATGGTTAATGTTAAAGACAAAAGATGTATTCATGATGGATGTGATAAAATACCAAATTTTAATTTATCAATGGAAACTAAAGCGATTTATTGTTTCGAACACAAAAAAGGGAACATGATTAATATTAAAGATAAACGATGTATTCATGATGGATGCAACAAACTAGCATCTTTCAATTTATCAACAAAAACTAAAGTGATTTATTGTTTCGAACATAAAAAAGAGAATATGGTTAATATTAAAGGCAAACGATGTACTTATGAAGAATGTAATAAAAGATCAGTTTATAATTTACCAACAGAAACTAAAGCAATTTATTGTTCTGAACACAAAAAAGAGAATATGGTTAATATCAAAGATAAACGATGTATTCATGATGGATGTAATAAATATCCAGTTTTTAATTTATCAACTAAAACTAAAGCGATTTATTGTAATGAACACAAAAAAGAAAATATGGTTAATATCAAAGATAAACGATGTATCCATGATGGATGTAATAAAATCCCAACTTTTAATTTATTAACAGAAACTAAAGCGATTTATTGTTCTGAACACAAAAAAGATAATATGGTTAATATTAAATCGAAACAATGTATTCATGATGGATGTAATAAAAGACCAAATTTTAATTTACCATTAGAAAAAATAGGTATTTATTGTTTTGAACACAAAGATGATACCATGATTAACGTAAAAAATAAAAAATGTCAAGATAAAAAATGTAAAAACGATTCAATTTATGGATTTATAAATAAAAGGAAACAATATTGTTATGAACATAAAGAACCTAATATGGTTAATCTAGTTCTTGAAAATAAATGTTCTGTTTTAGAATGTGCTAACGAATATGAATTTACTATAGATGGAGAAAAAATGTGTTTAACACATGCACCTGAGGAATATGAAACTAACATTAAAAAATTATGTAAATATTGTGATATTAAAGAACATTCCAGCCATATATGTAATCGTTGCAAAAAAGTTCAAAATAAAAAAGAATGGGCAGTGGTTAGACATTTGAGAAAAACAGTTGATACTAAATTTGAATATAATTCTAGTAAAATGTTACAAAGTTGTTCTAAGAAACGCCCTGATGTGTATTTCGAATTAGATAAACATTGTGTTATTGTTGAAATCGATGAACACCAACATAGATCATATGAAGATGTTTGCGAATGTGCTAGGATCTGTGAAATTGTTAGTGGCATTGGAGGTAAATCGGTTATATTTATTCGTTTCAATCCAGATACAACTAAACATAATAATAAAAGATTGAAACTAGAATTATGTGATAAAATTGATTTGTTAGTAGATACAATTAAAACTGAACTAGTTAAAAATTATGATACTTTTATTGTTAAACAAATACAATTATATTATAATGATGATTATGATGTTTATCAATCAATAAAAGAAGAAAATATAACAGATAAGGTTTGTGTGTGATAATATTTTGAATAAATTTAACTATAATTACTTGGACAAGATATTATTCTTAATACACCATCAATATCAAACACGACTAGTTTAATCATCCTTAATAATGATTCATATATAAATTTATTTGAATAAAATAAATATATAAATTAAATGAAAATACTGATTTTCGATACCGAAACCAATGGATTGTATCGAAATAATCGGTCTATATCTAAACAGCCACACATATTACAACTGAGTTGGTTAGTTATTAATCATGATGACAATATAATAAATAGTCATTCTATGGAAAACTATTATGTTAAAATTGGTGATGATGTTGATATTCCAGAAAGTGCAACTAATGTTCATGGAATAACTAAAGATTTTTTAAAGCGAAGCAAACTTTCCATGGATATAAAAACGCTTTTATCTAAATTTTTATTAGATTGTCAAAATGCAGATAAATTAGTAGCACATAATATTGAATTTGATATAAATATGATAAAAACTGAAATTGAACGGAATAACATCTCGATGTTATTCAAACACGATAATATTTATTGTACTATGATGAATAATATTAAATTATGCAACATTGAAAAAATAAATAAATATGGTTCATATCTTAAATATCCAAAACTATCCGAATTATACGAAAAATTATATCCTAATGATGAACAACCAAATTTTCATGATTCATTAACAGACGTAATATGCACTTGTCGATGTTTTTTCAATATTGTCTATCAAATTGATATACTTGATTATTTGGATTGATAAACAATAAACATTGCTTTCCAATAATTTTGGTGAAAAAATTGATTTAATTTATATAAATATATAATTTTATAATAATACATGATGGTTGAATATGCAAATAAAAAAACAATTCGATATATAGATTTATTTTGTGGCATGGGTTCGTTCCACTATTCATTTAGAAAATTAGGTTTTGAATGTATTATGGCTTCAGATATTTACCAACCTGCCAAGGAAAATTACAAATTAAATTTTGGTATGGAAACACTCGATAATATATGTGATATTGATCCAAATAATATTGAATATTATGATATTTTGTGCGGTGGTTTTCCGTGTCAGCCTTTTTCACAAGCAGGAAAACACAAGGGATTTGATGATGAACGAGGGACTATGTTTTCACAAGTGATGAAATTTGTTAAAATTAACTCTCCAAAAATTATTATATTAGAAAATGTTCAAGCATTACTTAACCATGACAAAGGCAAAACATTTGAAACCATAATAAACGAACTAGAAAACGAAAAATATAATGTTATATATAAAATACTAAAATGTAGTGACTATGGAATTCCACAAATGAGAAAACGGTTATTTATTATTGGGTTTAAAAATATTGATGTAATTGATATCGAAAAATTTTTCGATTTACGTAATTACGAAAAAAAAGAAACTCTTTCATCATATCTTAATAAAAATTTTGCAAAGGATGTAGCATATACTTTACGATGTGGTGGAAAAAATTCTTCTATTAACGACAGACATAATTGGGATGGATATTTGGTTGATGAAAAAGAATATAGATTAACCATTAGCGATGGATTGAAATTACAAGGATTTAATGATTATAATTTAATTGGAAAAACAACCGATAAATGGAAATTATTAGGTAATACTATACCAACTATTTTTACGGAAATTATTGGAAAACAACTTATTAAACATTGTTTATTTACATCCTAATGTGTAAGCATCCTTTTGATTTTATTGAACCATTTTGTCCAACGTTATCGTATATCCAAGGTTTATGACAATCAGTTGTAATTTTTGGCATTGCTTTATTTCTAAGAGACATGACACAACATGGTAATATACTTTCGACATATTTTAATTGATCTTCAATGGTAATGTATTTTTTAAATGATATATCACCATTATTGTATATCAATATTGAGTTGGCGGATTTTTTGCTTAAACATTTGCCTGTTCCGTCGAAAATGAAATATCTTAACACTTCCATAACGCTTTTTTTGTTTTGGTTATCAATGATACTTTCAAGTTTAATTAAATTTATATCTTCGTTACATTTTTTAGATTTTCGTTTATCAATATATTCTTTGATTATTAAATCTAAATTAGGTAAGCATCCACTGAGTTTGCCTATTTGGAAAACATTTGCTTTTCTATGGGTATGATTTATTATGGCACATTTTGCCCCTGATTTTGATTTTATGGAAGCATAGTATATTTGATTTGTTTTTATCATCTTAATCCCAACATCGGATTTATATTGTGATTTAGTTTTAGTTATTTCTTGATAATCATTATATGGATTTTCAGTTTCAAAATTAATTAATTTAATACCTTCACTCGCTTCTTGACCAAATATTTCTATTAATTTTTTGTAATTGTGTTTTTCGTTTAACTTAAATAAAGTTTTAATTGTTTTGATTTCGTCTTTTTCACCTATATTAAATTTTTTAGATTCTGCAAGTTCCTTATTTTCAGTGATTAACAATTTATTTTGTTCTTCTAACTCAACTATTGTTTTTTTTAATTTTACATTTTTTTTATGTTCTGTTTCATATAATTGTTTATAGTTAATTTGTTTTGGCATTTATTATATATAACAAATATATAATATTTCATTTTATCGTTGTTTATTATTTAAATTATTTAAATTATTATGTATATATGTTATTAAAATTCATATATATGTAGCGAAGTGATTTTTTGACTATGATGGAAATTTATTATTAACTTTAGAAAACTTTTTTTATCGTGGTTATTAGTAACATTTTGAAGTTTAATAATTCCTTTAATAATTCCTTTAATTTTTTATTCATTTAATGATTCGTAATAACTTTGTTTTGACATTTATTATATATAATAAACATAAATTTATTATATTTTTTTTAACTAAGTAGATTAACCAATTACGTATAATCAATCTGAACTCGTTTAGGGAGTTTAAGGTGTTTCAGCGATGCTAAACAAATGTGTAATAATATTTATTGGTAGTAAATTTTTATTAAATCCGTGTATTCCACAAGGTTTTAAATTATTATAATCATATTCGAAATCAAGGATTGTTTCCATAGAAAATTCAGGTAATATATTTTTAGGTGGTAGTGGTTTATCTAATATTTCCAATGAATGCCAAAAAAATATATCTTCAGCCATAACTTTAATAATATTAAATTCATTTTTATTATTCTTTTTGCGGTAAGCGTTTAATATATCAATATTAACCAATTCTAAACATTTAATCATACTATTTCTATTTCTCAAACTCAAACCACCATTCATACCAAATCCCCTAGGCGTTTTAGCATGAGGGTTTAATATATTAGCACCTATAAAATCATATTTCAAAAATTTATCATCTAATCTACACATCAAACAACTATCAGTCTGAAAAATTAACACATTTTCATATTGTTCTCCAATATTTTTCCAAAAAAATAATTGTTGTAATAGTAAATTATGTTCATCAGCCGTAATATTATCAACGTTCATATTGATATATCGAACATTGAAATTAGGTAACAAATTTTTAAGAAATTCATGATTATTTACTCCATGAAAAACTATGATATTCCATTTATTTTTTTCTTCCAAATTTGGATGTTGATTTAAAAAATAACAAACATTTCGGATGATATTTTCTAATAATTTGTGTTTTCTAGGTTCAACGATGACGGCAACTTTACTATTTGAATTTTCATTAGAAAAATTATCATATTTTTTATATTTTTCATTTTTTAAACTAAAATGTTCTAGATATTGTTCTGCTAGTTTATTATGTTCATCGCTATTAACAGGGATACTCATATTTAATATTATTATAATTATGTATTTTTATATACTAATGTATTCATATTTTCATCAATCCATGTTTTGAATGTTTTTGGTGTCAATCCATAATTATCCCATACATCATTTCTTCTTAAATAACAATAATGATTATTAATAAGACGTTGAAATTCATATTCATTCGCTAGTTCTTTATTAATGGTTTTATAATATTCATAATCACTAGGTTTATATAAATATTCAGTTTTAGTAGTTTCGTTCAATGTATCCACGATTTCTTGTCCGCTTAAAATTTCACTAGAAAACCCAACATGTTCTCCTGCGAAATCAGCAAAATTTTCGAATACGATTTTAACAGCATTACCATAATCATTTAAATCCATTAATGGAAGATTATTAGTTGTTTCCGAAGTGAATGGAATATTAAGGATTTTGGTATTCATTATTGTTTCCATAGGGATAGTTCCAAAAAAATTATTATAATACATTGATGGATATAAAAAACAAATATTATCATGTATATCCAACGATTCAAAATAATCAACACAACTACCCTTTCCATCAAAATTAGGAACTTTAATAGTATTAATTAGTTCATCATCCACTGTATTTAATTCATCAAGTTCGATTTTATAGTCATAACTATATTCAAGTGTGCTATAAACAATTTTTTGAATATCGTTGGATTTACAAGCAATTGCTATGTTTTTAAGTTGTTGAATTTCAGTAACAACATTATCCTGACAACCAGTATTAATGAATATACCAGTTACACCTTCTGTCGCTTCAATGACAGATAATGGTTTATTAAAGTCACAATAAACGGCTTCAACATTATCATAATTACTAATAATTTGCAAATTATTTTCGTTATGGGGTTCTCGTGTTAAAAAAAGAAGTTTATAATTTTTATTTAAAGATAGTGATTTTAAAACGGCTTGTCCTTGGTATCCAGACGCACCACAAATAGCGATAATAGTTTCATTTGATTGTTCCATGTTTTAATTAAATAGATAAATTGTTTTTATATATTAATAATTTGATAAATTGCAAGTAAATGCGATGAAGTGCGTATTATAAATCATAATTTTAAAATCATTATACATATATAATGAGCGTTTCTAGCAACGATATAGAATATAACAATCAATTGTTGAACGAAGCAAAAAAAACATATACCGATCAATTTATATTATATTTAAAGGCTAGTATCTTCGATGGATTCCATCAAATGTTCGAAAATAGTTTAGATGAGTGTAATGATCCTAAACATAGATTCAAAAAATTTCAAGAAAATTTAAAAAAAATTAAATTATGGAATCAAGAAATTATTAAAAAAGAAAGTGAAAGAATTATAAAAAATTCAAAATGTGGATGGTTAGATGATTTATTAGTTGCGATTTTTACCACTAATGCTAAAATTTTATTATCCATCCGTAAAAATAGATATGACAATAAAAAAGTTAAAATCGAAATTCCTAGATTTGAAGATTTTGTTCATAAATTATACATAAATATTGCTAGAATATTTTATGGAAAACCATTATTATTTGAGGATGGTTTGGATTATACAAAAACAGAAAAAAACAACAAGTTAATAAAACAATATATCGTTGAAACAATCGAAGAAACTATTAGTTTGAATTTACCAATCGAAAACGTCATTCGTGATAATTTGATAGTTGAAGATAATAATGTTGAGGATTTAAGAGAAAAACGTTTAACGGAATTTGTTTATAATACCAAAAATGAATTCAATATACCTGAGGAAACCAATGAATTGATAGACTCGACAAGCGATATTATCGAACAACAAGAAGTTGAAGTTGATATTCAAAATGATGAACAAGAAGAAGGCGAAAGACACGATGAAGTCGAAAAACAAAATGATGAAATTGAACAAGAAAATGATGACGTTAAGGAGCAAGAAGATGAATTTGATAATGAAGTTAAGAAACAAGAAGATGATTTTCAAGAAGAAAATGAAATTGAAAAACAAGAAAATGAAATTGAAAAACAAGAAAATGAGTTTAATAATCAAGAAGTTGAAAACCAAGAAGACGAATCTGAGCAACATGAAGAGATTATATTCGAAAAACAAGAGGAAAATGAAGTTGAAAAACAAGAGGATGAACAACCAGAAGTTGAAAAACATGATGATGAATTTGATGATCAAGATGTTGAACACCTAGAGGTTAAACAACCAGAAGATAACGAAGTGGAAAACAATTTTGATAATGAAGAAAAACGGAAAGAAAATGTTGAACAACAATATCAGGACATTGAATATCGAGATGTTGTTGAACACCACGAAAATGAGGAAAAAAACGAACTAGAAGAAGATAAACTTATCAAAGTCGATTTTTCTTCAGCACAATCGATAGTGAATAGGTTGGAAGACACGGATAGAATAATGGATGATGCGTTAGATATTTCGACAGACGGCGAGAAATCGTTCGTTATAGTTGGTGAGATGGATGAAAATGAGACGATTCCTACTGATGAAAATGTTGTCGATGAGTCTGTTGATGTGCCTGTTGTTGAAAATGTTCCTGTTGATAGGTCTAATGAAAACGTTAGTGTGATTGACGATGTTAAGGAAATTGTAATAGATGAAGATGAAGAAAAAACTCATATTAAAACTTTATCAGATGATTCTGGGACTGATACGAATACGAATGGGAGCATAACCGATTATTATAGTAGTGATACTGATAATTATGAGGATTTAGATTTTTCTGAATCAAATTCGGATAATTCTGAGGACGAAAACGAATATCAAACCATGGTGTTTAAAAAAAATATACCTAGGGATAAAAAGAGTGTTGATAAAATAGAAAACGATATAGGAATGTTAAGACGTAGAATTAAAGAATTAGAACAAGAAGGTTCAAACGTGGATACTAAAGATATTAAAATAGATAATGTTAATTTCAATAACGCAAAAACAAAATTTACATTAGGAAGTCATAAAATGGTAAGCGGGAAAAAAAATAATAAAATTAAATTAGTATTAGATGATGAGTCCGATGGTGATTTGTAATTTAATGAGTTTGATTATCAATTTTTAATTATTAAAAATTAATATACAGATGGAGTTAATTAATACTTTGTTACACAATCCATTCGTTTTGGTCGTAGTGTCTGCAGCGGTTGTTATGGTTATTATGTTTTTGGATTCTAAAATAAATAGAACATATCTAACTAATTCTACATATTATAAAAATATGGGTTTAGTTTCAAGTATGGTTGGTTTATCGTTATTTTCAACTAAATTTAATTTTAATAAGAAAAATAATAACGAACAAACGGTAATGGGTGGCGGAGAACCATCTTCAAATAAACAAGAATACGAAATGTATAATGATAAATTTGATGACTAAATAAGGGAAGGGGACTAGTCCCCTTTAGAACCCCTTTATTTTTGGCTACGCCAAAAAGAGCCATTTTGCTTCGCAAAATGGTAGTGTTTTTTATACATTTTTTGTGGCAAAGCCACAAAAAATTGGTTTATTTTATTTTTGGATACGCTAAAAAGAGTTTATTTTTGACTTTGTCAAAAATGGCTTCGCAACAAAGATTTGAAATTCTTCGAATTTTTATCCCCTTATTTTTTCGACTTTGTCGAAAAATGTTTTTTATACATTTTTTGTGGCAAAGCCACAAAAAATTGGTTTATTTTATTTTTCGATTCAACAAATGCTATAATCATTGTTGTACAGCCATTTTTCGATAGAGTCGGAAAAATAAGGAGTTTTAGAGAGGATATTTTGCGAAATTACAACCAAGTGCAATTATTTGCATAACTGCTATAAATATTGTAATTATTAATGATTCTTTATAAAATTTAAGATATATAAGTATTGGAAGTATGATAAATACTAATAATATTATTGGTATTAACCAATCGTTTATTTTATGTGGTATATTTATGTCATTATAATATAACACCATGTTTTTATTATACATAGATAATAAAATTTATATTATTTTAACGAAATAATTTCTTTAAATTTATTAAATTAAAACATCACAACACAAATAAAGGAATAAAAATTCAAAGAATTTTCTACCCCTTGTTACGAACCCATTTTTGACTTTGTCAAAAATGTATAAAAAAACACTACATTTTGCGAAGCAAATGGCTCTTTTTTTCGACGAAGTCGAAAAAATAAGGAGGGTTTAAGGGGGGCTAGACCCCCTCTTGTTGCTTTCTCTAGATTTTTTCTTGATAAAGAAATTCCGTCCACTATTACTTTCTTTCATTTTAAAAATTCTATCTTGTTCTTTTTTTTCATCTTCTTGAGTATCAACAATTACTTTAGTAATATTATCTCTAATAACTGATTTTTCTAAACTATTCAACTTTTTACTATTTTTAATTTCGTTAAATTTATTATAGAAATCGTTATTGGTTTTTGTGTCATTATTAAAATAATATTCTAATCCTGTTAATCCAGGACCCCTATTAGCCTTCTCTAATTTGTATTTTTCATGACAAGATTCAACATATTCGTTGATTATTTTAAACTGGGATGTGGTTAATTTTGTTAAATTGACAAATGTTCCGTTATTGTTTTCCGAAGTAGTAATATCGTTGGAATGTATAATTTTTAGTAATTCGATACATTCGTCCTTGGTTAAACAACTGATATTCCGAACACATGAATTTTTTAGACTAGTGAGAGAATTTGTTTTATCACAAGACATTTATTTATCTATATAAATAAATATTTAAGTATTTATTTATAGATATAACTATCATGTCGTCCAAAACTAAGTTATACAATAGTTCCAAAAAGATTGGTGCTGATGATGATGAAGACGCATTTGCTAATATTGAAAATTTAGAAATAACCAGTTTGATAGTTTACGGTGATGCAGAAATTCAAGGAAATATTGCATTTTCTACCCTTGACATTAATACTTTGGGATCATATCAACAAACAGGAGCAGTGGATTATAACAATCAAGAATTAACAAGTTTAAATATCAAAAGTGGTGAAATTAACAATTCAAATATAGGAGTGCTTACTCCTGCGAATGGATATTTCAATAATATAAGTAGTGGTTTATCAGGAAGTGGATATAATGTAACATTTTATGGAAATGATACAGGAACTAAATTTGAATTCGATGGTGCTAACAATATACTCAACATGGATGTAAATACAGGTTTAAAAATTACTAATCCAGATGGTATATTCCATGTTTCGGATATATATTATAACACAGGACAAGTAAAAATCGATAACAACCAAACCATTCCGTCATCAGGTAAAATCGTATCAGGAACAGGTATATCTTTTCCAGAGGATATTGTGGGATATTATTTAGTTTTGGCTGATAAAACAAAAACCAAGATCGTAGAGCGTGTTTCTTCATCGTTATTAACGGTGGATGGACCCGATAGTAATGGACAGGATATGTTAAAATCGCTTCAAAATTATGCTATTTACTACCCTGGAACGTATTTTGATGCATTTGGAAATCTTAATTCCAATAATTCTGGTTTCATGAAAATTCCAGTTGGAACAACAGCACAACGTCCTACCAGTTCAAGTCAAGGATATATAAGATTTAATACTTCGTTAGGAAAGTATGAGGGATACAGTGGAACGGCATGGGGAAAATTAGGAGGTTCAGACTCAGTAAGTGGAACAACTAAAATGGTTTTTGATACATTTATCGGTGATGATAAAATTAGGTTTAAAAGTTCTAATATTGAACGTGTAGTCATGTATAAAAATAACAGTGTTTCTATTGGTTACATCAACACCTATGGAAATATGACAGGTGCATTAGATAATAATTTATTAAATGAAATATCGGATAATACCAATTTGATAGAAGATTTAAATATAACTGTTGATTCTGAGTTAATCGATCAACAAACCAATCTTAATTTATTGGTAACAACGGTTACGGATAGTCAATTAACTATTATTAAAACATCTGATTTCAGTTTAACCGATTCTAGTTCAAAAATATTACAATCAGGAGGGGATAATTTGCGTTTATATCCTGATCCTAGAAGCAGTTTAGATATATATGGTTCTCAATCAGTTCCTTTAGGTGCAACGAGTGTTATTGCTAGTAGTTTAACGTTTAGTGGGGGATTTATAGATGATTTGACAATTTCACCATCCAGTTATGTCAGTATGATTTCCAAGGATTTTTTGGTTAAAATTACATCGATTAGTGCTTTGAATGATTTAATATCGAGTATTAGTGATATGTCAGGATCGGCAACAGTTCGAGTCGTCATTGATGGAGTGGGAAACGAAGCCAATACTATTTCGGATACATTCAAAATAAGTTATGATAATGGAAGTTCATATCCTTCTACAGGAATATCCATAGGAACATCAAATATTATGAATATACCAGATAATACAGGTTCATTGAGTTTGTATTTTCAAGGTAAATATGACCATTTGTTAGGTTCTTATTGGAATATTTCGTTAAATAATACCACAATTAGTTCAATATTTGTCAATTCGGGAATTGATGGTTTTTCGTGGAAATTATCAACGGATGAGTCTTATGGTTCAAATACAAACATTACAGGTTCTGCACAATCTTTAGGTAGTACAGGCGTAAATATTAGTTTTGCTAATACTGAAGGACATACCTTGGATAGTATATGGAATTTTAATGTTGCAAATAAAACTTTTTTCCAAGTAACTAATGATTCTGATATAATTTATTCTAATCACGATTTGACGAATTTAGTTAGTGTGAATGACGTAATAACAATAAAAGATGAAAATGCACAAAAAAGGAGTTTCCAAATATTGGAATTGCAACCATATACAGGATCAGTAACATCATATCCAGTTAAAATCAATCGTCCTTATCCATTTACTTCTATCGGAACATTAAGTTGTTTTATTGATAATAAACTTATTGGATTATACAACGGATTTGGAACTGAAAAATTTAGTGTTGATAGATCAGGAAATGTTGGGATTGGTGTTGGTATTGATAAACAAAATGAATATCCGTTAAATATTAATTCATCAAACGCCATACGGTTACCATCAGGAACAACAGCACAACGTCCAACAAGTTTAACGAGTGGATTATTGAGATATAATACTACAGAATCAAATTTGGAATATTATAAATCTGGTGGTTGGACATTGATAGGTTCAAGTGGTATATTATCTACTAGTGATAACGCAAATATCATCGATTTGAATTCGGATTCTTTAAATATAGTAATTGATAGTTCAACATTGACAACGGGTAATACGGCTTCATTTACTGTTATCAGTAGTGTGATTGATATGTATGATGGTTCAATAAGTTTATTACATTTGAATTCAGGTTCAATCACTATGTTATCAGATGTTTATAATATTAATAATTCCACGGGTAGTAACATTTTAACTTTAACAACTAGTTCAATTACTGCAACATCCAATATCATAACTTTGAATTCATCTTTAACTACTTTTCAAAGTAGTATAACAAATATTAATGTTAGTGATAGTTTTAGTTTGACTAGTGGTGATATTGTGAGTATCAATGGTTCTGTAACTAATATTCAAGGAAGTATAACGAATATTATTGGAGATAGTGTTAATATTAGTGGAATTACCAGTGTAACAGGGGATACCATTATAAACTCATCATTAACCACTTTCCAAAGTAGTATAACTAATATTAATGTTAGCGATAGTTTCAGTTTGACTAGTGGTGATATTGTGAGTGTAAATGGTTCTGTAACTAATATCCAAGGTAGCATAACGAATATTATTGGAGATACAGTTAATATTAGTGGAATTACTAGTATAACGGGTGATACTATTATAAACTCATCATTAACGACTTTTCAAAGTAGTATAACAAATATTAATGTTAGTGATAGTTTTAGTTTGACTAGTGGTGATATTGTGAGTATCAATGGATCTGTAACTAATATCCAAGGAAGTATAACGAATATTATTGGTGATACAGTCAATATCAGTGGAATTACTAGTATAACAGGTGATACCATCATAAATTCATCTTTAACCACTTTTCAAAGTAGTATAACAAATATTAATGTTAGCGATAGTTTTAGTTTGACAAGTGATAATATCATAGACATCAGTGGTTCTGTAACTACCTTACAAAGTAGTATAACGAATATTATTGGAGATAGTGTTAATATTAGTGGAATTACCAGTGTAACAGGTGATACTATCATAAATTCATCATTAACCACTTTTCAAAGTAGTATAACAAATATTAATGTTAGTGATAGTTTTAGTTTGACTAGTGGTGATATTGTGAGTATCAATGGATCTGTAACTAATATCCAAGGTAGCATAACGAATATTATTGGAGATAGTGTTAATATTAATGGAATTACTAGTATAACAGGAAATTTAAATGTGGAAGGTAATATTTCAGGGAATATTAGTAGCACCATAGGAGATCCTACTTCAGGAACATATACGGATAATCCATTACTGACAAATAATGATTTGATGAGTGATGCTTTTCAAACATTGGATATTTGGATAAATAAACATTTAGTAGATACACCACCAGTTCCTACATTAATTGGGAGCATAGTTGATTCATCTAAAATATTGATAAATTGGAGTAATCCAACTCAGTTTCAGATTGGTTTTTCTGATATTAGTGTTCCAAAGATTAATAGTATGAATATTGATTATAAAAAATCAAGTGATCCGACATATACCACAATTAACACAGGAAATTCAACTATTACTAATGCGGTATTTTTCGTAGAAGGATCAGGAAGTGGTGTTAGTGGAAATGCATATAATTTTTATACAATTGATAAAGAAACTGATTATGATTTTAGGGTTTATGGAATTAATGATAATTCAGAGAGAGATTTACATTATTTATCATTGAGTGCTTTGGCTACACTTGGAATTGGATTTCCAGGAATGGTTTTGAATTTAGGAAATAGTGCTATTGATCACGATAGTTTTAGTCTTTCATATCAGAAACCTACATATAATGATGTGTTTAACGAAACTACGACAACACCGAATATATCAAATTACGAGATTAATTATGATGCCCAGAGTTCAACACGATATGGTGGTTTAATATCTCATACAGGAAGTGTAACAACGAGTAATTTGACTTATAATTTGAATAATTTGAATCCAAAAACTAGTTATAATATTAAAGTCGCTGCGTTAAATACGCAAAATGCTAGTTATGGTTCTTATTCCGATATATTAAGTTTAACTACAGATTATCCAACAGCACCTAGTTATTTATCAAGTAATCAGTTCCAAACTATTAGTAATTTGAGTAGTATTGATAGTACGTATCAAAGTACAGGTTATTCATTAGATGGAGCAACTGCTATTAGTGATCCAATATTGAATCAATCTGAAGTATCTACTAATAAAATCAGTGTATCATCTTCTACTTTATATCGTTCAAATTACACCGAAAGTACGACATTAACAAATATTGGTTCAATAACGGCTAGAATGGGATTAGTATCTGATTTAAGTAATTCTGTTAATAATGAAACTGTTGTTATAGATGGATTTGGTATAAGCGACGTGGAAGGAACATATACCAATACATATGTAAATTTGATAATAAGTAAGGATAGAGATTATTATGATACTGGGGCGGTGAATTATCAAGGATTTTATAAAAGTTTGCAAATGTCATTTGAAAGTCCTGCAAGTCAGAGTGCATATTACAAAGGTAGAACGGATACATATGGATTTAACTTATCGTTGAATGTAACAGGGTATCAATTATTGAATACTGATACTTATAATTTTTATATTGATAATTTAAGTTCAACACCTGCAATTGATAATTTGTTGATTAGAGGTATTAATACAAGTGGTGCGACTAACGTAGATTATATTAGTGGAGTAATGGTGTACAAGTCAGGAACTTATTTCGAGTTTCAATACAATCAATCAGAGTTGGGAAATTATTTTTTGAGAAATGATAGGAAACATACAGAAGTTAAAGTTCAAACAAGCGAAGGAATAGGTATGGGTTCATTAGTAATCGATCGAACGGATTTTTCGTCAGGAGGGAGCAAATATTATACAGTAAATGCTAATCGTTATGAGACTTCTACAACATTATACGAAACAAATGGTTATACTCTAAATGGATCTGATTCCAGATCTGATATGCAAATTAATGATTTTACTGTAACTTTGAATAGCAATGCAAACTCGTTATATGATGAAAATTTGAAATTGGTCGCTACACCGTATAATTTGAAAGGAGTTGGTAGTAGCGTAAATGGATATGCTACAAATGTGACTAATAATGCTGATTTAGGAGATATTCGTATAGATGGTATGTCGTTGATAACAATGAGCAGTTTGACTAACGCCAGTGGGTCGTATGGAGTTCGTGTTAGGAGTGGAAGTCTAACTATATACCCAAATTTGGGAACTGGTGATAATGATTGTGGTGGAACGTATGATCATACAATTTCAATAGCACAGGATGTGGGGGTTTTTTATGCATCGGAGTTGCAAATGATAAATGGGTATCACGATAGTGATAATACCTATGGGTATAAGGACTATTCTTCGTATTATAGTGGAGATGTATCATATACATATCCCAATTGCAGTTCTATTTACGTAGTTGATGATTTTAAATATATTACTTTTAAATACACCAATAGAATAAGTAATGCTAATGGTTTGACACTTGATCTCATAGATAGTAGTGGATTGGTTGGTGCGGTAGATAGTAACGTGTCTATCCATATAAAAATTAATAACGATAGTGATAGTAGTAATAACACTGGATGGCTTGTTTGTGAGGCGGTATCTGGCATTGGTGTCACGTCTGTAAATAAAGGCGATGGCGTAACTTGCTTATCTTTATCTAATCCAACCTCCACAAATATTAAAAAGCACTGTTATCTTCCTGTCAGTACAACAGCAGAAGATTGCTATGTTAGAATCGGGGTTAAATTGGGTTCGGAAATCAAATTCCGATATATCAAAGTTACCAGTGGATTCGTTTAAAAAAAATTGATATTAAAAACATTAATATTTGTTTATAATTAAATATATAAGTATGGTTAATAAATGTATATATGACGAATGTAATAAACATGCCTGTTTTAATTTACCGACAGAAACCAAACCGATATATTGTAGTGAACATAAAAAAGAAAATATGGTAGATATTATTAATAAACGATGTATTCATGATGGATGCAACAAAAGACCAGTATTTAATTTATCAACAGAAACCAAAGCGATTTATTGTTTCAAACACAAAAAAGAGAATATGGTAGATATTATATCAAACCGATGTATCTATGATGGATGTAATAAACAACCAACTTTTAATTTATCAACAGAAACCAAAGCGATTTATTGTTCCAAACACAAAAAAGAGAATATGGTAGATATTAAACATGTTCGATGTATTCATAACGGATGTAATAAACAACCAACATTTAATTTACCAACAGAAACCAAACCGATTTATTGTTCTGAACATAAAAAAGAGAATATGGTGGGTATTAAACATATTAGATGTATTCATGATGGATGTAATAAACGACCAACATTTAATTTATTAACAGAAACTAAAGCGATTTATTGTTCTAAACACAAAAAAGAAAATATGGTAGATATTAAATCAAAACGATGTATTCATGGTGGATGTAATAGGAGACCAACATTTAATTTACTGACAGAAACCAAACCGATTTATTGTTCTGAACACAAAAAAGAAAATATGGTAGATATTAAATCAAAACGATGTATTCATGGTGGATGTAATAGGAGACCAACATTTAATTTATTAACAGAAACCAAACCGATTTATTGTTCTGAACACAAAAAAGAAAATATGGTGGATATTAAATCAAAACGATGTATTCATGGTGGATGTGATAAATGTCCAACATTTAATTTACCAACCGAAACTAAAGCGATTTATTGTTCTGAACATAAAAAAGAAAATATGGTGGATATTAAATCAAAACGATGTATTCATGATGGATGTGATAAATGTCCAACATTTAATTTACCAACCGAAACTAAAGCGATTTATTGTTCTGAACACAAAAAAGAAAATATGGTGGATATTAAATCAAAACGATGTATTCATGATGGATGCAATAAAATACCCGTATTTAATTTACCAACCGAAACTAAGGCGATTTATTGTTCTGAACACAAAAAAGAGAATATGGTTAATATTAAAAATAAGCGATGTATTCATGATGGATGTAATAAAAGTCCCGTATTTAATTTACCAGCAGAAACTAAAGCGATTTATTGTTATGAACACAAAGATGATAACATGGTAGATATTATATCAAAACGATGTATTTATGATGGATGTAATAAACACCCCATATTTAATTTACCGACAGAAAATAAAGCGATTTATTGTTCTGAACATAAAAAAGAAAATATGGTAGATATTGCTAATAAACGATGTATTCATGATGGATGTAATAAACGACCCACATTTAATTTACCAACCGAAACTAAAGCGATTTATTGTTCTGAACATAAAAATGAAAATATGGTGGATATTAAATCAAAACGATGTATTCATGATGGATGTAATAAACAACCCACATTTAATTTACCAATAGAAACCAAACCGATTTATTGTTCTGAACACAAAAATGATAATATGATTAATGTAAAAAACAAAAAATGTCAAACTAAAAAATGTAAAAATGATTCAATTTATGGATTTATTAACAAAAGAAAACAATATTGTTATGAACATAAAGAACCTGATATGGTTAATCTTGTTTTGGAAAATAAATGTTCTGTTCTAGAATGTGATAACGAATATGAATTCACGATAGATGGAGAAAAAATGTGTCTAGAACATGCTCCTGAAGAATATGAAACCAATATCAAAAAATTATGTAAATATTGTGATATTAAAGAACATTCCAACCATATATGCAATCGTTGTAAGAAAGTTCAAAATAAAAAAGAATGGGGGGTTGTTAGACATTTAAGAAAAACGGTTGATACTAAATTTGAATATAATTCAAGTAAAATGTTACAAAGTTGTTCTAAAAAACGTCCTGATGTCTATTTCGAATTAGACAAACATTGCGTTATTGTCGAAATTGATGAACATCAACATAGATCATATGAAGATAGTTGCGAATGTTCTAGAATATGTGAAATTGTTGGTGGTATTGGGGGTAAATCCGTTATATTTATTAGGTTTAATCCAGATATAACTAGACATAACAATCAAAACCTTAAATTAAAATTATGTGATAAAATTGATTTATTAGTTGATACAATTAAAAATGAACTAGTTAAAGATTACAATACTTTTCTTGTTAAACAAATTCAATTATATTATAACGATGATTATGATGAATACCAACCAACAAAAGAAGAAAACATAACAGACAAGGTTTGTGTGTGAAAACCTGTATTTAATTTATATTAACAAATTAATATAAACGTGGATTATTAAATTATTCAAAAGAACCAAACTTATTTAATATTTCGCAAATTTTATCATATTTTTTATCATATGTTTCTGTTTCATTGTCAGTTCTTTCATTTATTTCTTTACGAATATCGTTCATGAAATTAAAAGGTATAATTTTAGTATAATTATATGAATTCACGAATTGTGTTACATTTTCAATAGAACACGGATAGTTCGGCTGGTTTAGGGGTCTGACAGGACATACTTCCTTTAATTTGTCGAATCCTAAATTATGTGAAATATGTTGGTTTATATGATATAAGTCAAACCATAAATCATCTATTTTTTTAGCAAAATTAAATCCTGATAAATGTTCAGATTCGAATCTCGCCACATTTTTTTCTATATTTTTGATCATTAGATTAGTGAGAATGAACACATTCAAAAGATCCATCAATATTGTTTTTGCGTCCCAGTAATTATTTGGATTTTCATTTTTTAAACGTTCGTTCATATGTTTCGGTAAATTTTTCATTTTTGTTGTTTTCTTAATTATATTTATTATTTCGGTACATAAATTTTGATCGTTATGAAATATTTTATTTACAGCATTATTTATGTTAATATTTGAGCGACCTTGGGACATATCAAATATTGCGTTTTGACAATCAGTATTTAATAAGTTAAATTTAACATCGTAATTTTGAAATTTACATATTTCAATAATCATTAATGCAAAATTTCGGCTTTCTATCGGATCTGATGGTATGGATAGGCACATTATGTACATCAATATATTGGTGTATTTATGTAGTTTATCACAAATAATAATTAAAATTAATATTTTAGATTTTATATATAATAATAATTAATAACATGGCTAAAAAATGCATACATGATGGATGTAATAAACGCCCAACTTATAATTTACTAACCGAAACTAAAGCGATTTATTGTTTCGAACACAAAAAAGATAATATGGTTAATATTAAAGGCAAACGCTGTATTCATGATGGATGTGATAAAATATGTCCTGTATTTAATTTACAATCAGAAAAAATAGGTATTTATTGTTTCGGACACAAAAAAGAGAATATGATAAATGTTGTTTCAAAACGATGTATTCATGATGGGTGTACCAAACGACCTACTTTTAATTTACTAACAGAAACTAAAGCGATTTATTGTTCTGAACACAAAAAAGAGAATATGGTAGATATTGTTAATAAACGATGTATTCATGATGGATGTAATAAAATCCCAAATTTTAATTTACTAACAGAAACTAAAGCGATTTATTGTTCTGAACACAAAAAAGAAAATATGATAAATGTTGTTTCAAAACGGTGTGTTCATGATGGATGTAACAAACTACCAACATTTAATTTACCAACAGAAACCAAACCGATTTATTGTTCTGAACACAAAAAAGAAAATATGGTAGATATTGTTAATAAACGATGTATTCATGATGGATGTAATAAAATCCCAACATTTAATTTACCAACAGAAACCAAACCGATTTATTGTTCTGAACACAAAAAAGAAAATATGGTAGATATTAAAAATAAACGGTGTATTTATGATGGATGTGATAAAATACCAGTATTTAATTTATCAACAGAAACTAAAGCGATTTATTGTTCCGAACACAAAAAAGAAAATATGGTAGATATTAAAAATAAACAATGTATTTATGATGGATGTAATAAACAACCAGTATTTAATTTACCAACAGAACCTAAAGCGATTTATTGTAATGAACACAAAAAAGAAAATATGGTAGATATTAAAAATAAACGATGTATTCATGATGGATGTGATAAAATACCAACTTTTAATTTGCCAACAGAAACTAAAGCGATTTATTGTTCTGAACACAAAAAAGAGAATATGGTAGATATTAAAAATAAACGATGTATTCATGGCGGATGTAATAAAAGACCAAATTTTAATTTATCAACAGAAACTAAAGCGATTTATTGTTCTGAACACAAAAAAGAAAATATGGTTAATATCAAAGACAAACGATGTATTCATGATAGTTGTGATAAAATATGTCCTGTATTTAATTTACCATCAGAAAAAATAGGTATTTATTGTTTTGAACACAAAGATGATACCATGATTAACGTAAAAAATAGAAAATGTCAATTTAAAAAATGCAAAAACGATTCAATTTATGGATTTATAAATAAAAGAAAACAATATTGTTATGAACATAAAGAACCTGATATGGTTAATCTTGTTTTGGAAAATAAATGTTCTGTTCCAGAATGTGATAACGAATATGAATTCACGATAGATGGAGAAAAAATGTGTTTAACACATGCACCTGATGAATATGAAACAAACATCAAAAAATTATGTAAATATTGTGATATTAAAGAACATTCCAGCCATATATGTGACCGTTGTAAGAAAGTTCAAAATAAAAAAGAATGGGGCGTGGTTAGACATTTGAGAAAAACAGTTGATACTAAATTTGAATATAATTCAAGTAAAATGTTACAAAGTTGTTCTAAGAAACGTCCCGATGTCTATTTCGAATTAGACAAACATTGCGTTATTGTCGAAATTGATGAACACCAACATAGATCATATGAAGATAGTTGCGAATGTTCTAGAATATGTGAAATTGTTGGTGGTATTGGAGGTAAATCAGTTATATTTATTAGGTTTAATCCAGATATGACAAAACATAAAGATAAAAGATTAAATTTAGAATTATGTGATAAAATTGATTTATTAGTAGATACAATTAAAAACGAACTAATTGAAAATTATAATACTTTTATTGTTAAACAAATTCAATTGTATTATAATGATGATTATGATGAATACCAACCAACAAAAGAAGAAAATATCACGAAAAAAGTTTGTGTTTGAAACTTGAATTTGATTTATATTAACAAATTTTCAAATGCAAATGCAAAAAAAATAAAAAAATTTTATTGTAATGAATTGCCTGTATTAAAAGATAGCGACCTAGAAACATTAATAAATATAAAAAAAACTTTTTTGTTATATAAAAATATATTAGAAGAAGAAAATATAAGTTTATTTAGAGAGGTTTTCTCTTATTTATGTAACTAATATCATTTCAATCTTCTATGCAACCAAGTAATTCGGAAATTTGTGGGTTGATAAATTTTGTGTATTTATCCAGTCCTGTTTCCTCTAAATGTTTTTTGATTATTGGTGGCAAATTTTCAAATTTTTCGTCGCTATATATAAATTTAACTACTTCTTTGAACATCATATATTGCACATATGTGTCCGCCATTACGACAGATTCTTTTTTCCCTAATTTTTTCAATTCACATTGGAAATCGTCATACGATTCAGCATTCCGAGTAATAATATCAATTTCATCTGTACATAATAATAAACTAAAATCTGGATCTTTCAATAAATAATTAGTTAATAATAAAAATTTTTGTCTCATATGTGGAAGCATATCGTTTTCATAATCATATTCAATTCTAATCATATGACCTTTTTTAGTTATTTTATCCAATGTTGTCTCCATTTTTAATATAACAGTATTGTTTATTGATATATTTTATATCAATTTTTTTATTATTCATTATATTTCGCTATGTGAAACTATCATATATCCAACA
>Ga0233437_1001878_pt1 | contig 35229 bp, 11 predicted proteins | sample SI_122_August201_FD_182714 | JGI IMG/M metagenome (GOLD analysis project Ga0233437, IMG submission 182714) | Seawater microbial communities from Saanich Inlet, British Columbia, Canada - SI_122_August2016_200_MG | ecosystem: Environmental > Aquatic > Marine > Inlet | place: Canada: British... | reverse complement strand
TATAAAAGATGTTTCAAAATTACCGGAAGTAGCAAAAGCAGAAAAGGAGATGCTTGAAAGTCAAAACATAAAATCGCTTATTGTTTTGCCTTTGAATATTTTTGGTAAGCTAATTGGGTTTATTGGATTTGATAAGGTGGGAGAAGCAAAAGCATGGTCTATCGAAACTATTAAAATTCTTACAATATCTTCCGAAATTCTGGCAAATACGATGCATAGCAAAAAAGCGGAAGAAGCAATTAAAGAATCAGAAACCCGGTACCGCATGCTGTTTGAATCTGCCGGTGATACAATTTTCCTAATGAAAGGTGATAAGTTTATCGACTGCAATCATAAAACTCTTGAAATGTTTGGATGTAAAATGAATGATATTGTGGGCCATTCTCCTGTTGAATTTTCACCACCTGTTCAGCTCGATGGAAAAAAAAGCGACGAAAAGGCAATGGAGAAAATCATTGCTGCTTTGGAGGGAAATCCCCAGTTTTTTGAATGGCAGCATAAAAAACTGGATGATACTGTATTTGATGCTGAAGTCAGCCTTAAGCTGCTTGAACTCACTAACGGTCCCCACATTCAGGCAATTGTTCGTGACATCACCGAACGCAAAAAAGCGGAAGAAACAATAACAAGAAACCTGGAATTTCAAAAATTGATTTCTTCAATATCATCAAGTTTCGTGGGAATTATTGATATAGAAGAGTCTATAAATGGCCTTCTGAAAAGTATCGGTGAATTTTGCGGTGCGAGCCGTTCATATATTTTTCGTCTTCGCAATGATGGAAAAACTTTGGATAATACCCACGAATGGTATGCTGACGGTGTTTCTTCGCAAATTGATAATCTTCAAAATCAACCTAGTGATATTTTCCCCTGGTGGATGTCGAAGCTCAATAAAAACAAATTAGTACATATAAAAGATGTTTCAAAATTACCGGAAGAAGCAAAAGCAGAAAAGGAGATACTTGAAAGTCAAAACATAAAATCGCTTATTGTTTTGCCTTTGAATATTTTTGGTAAACTAATCGGGTTTATTGGATTCGATAAGGTGGGAGAAGCAAAAGCCTGGTCTGACGAAACTATTAAAATTCTTACAATATCTTCCGAGATTCTGGCAAACACAATCCATAGCAATAAAGCAGAACAGGCATTGAAAGAGAGTGAAGCAAAGTTTCGCTCAATATTTGAATCTGCAGGTGATGGAATTCTGTATGCGGATAAAAAAGGAAAATTATTAGATGTTAATCCGGCTTTTACAGAAATAACAGGTATTCCCAAAAACGATGTAGTTGGAAAAACCAGCTTTTATCTTGCAAGAAAATTTTTAAATATTAAACAATTGCCTGACATTTTAAAACTTATAAAAGCGAATTTGTTTAATCAATCAATAAAATCCTTTGAATTAAAATTCAATAATAAAATACTCGATATTTTTGCTTCCAAAATATCCGAAAGTGGAAAACTTGTTGGGATTATCAGTGACATTACTGAACGAAAAAATGCCGAACAAGCTCTGAAAAATAGCGAAGAAAGATATCGTAAATTATTTGAAAATATTGGAGAGGGTGTTATGACAGCTGACCTTAACGAAAATATTGTCTATTGTAATCCTGCTGCTGAAAAGATTTTTGGTGTTCAACCTAATGAACTTCTTAATCGAAATTTGAGTGAGTTTACAACACCCGAAACACTTAAAATTATTCACACTCAAACAGTCGCCAGAATACAAGGAATAAAAAGCACTTATGAAGTTAAAATAATCAGGCCTGATGGTGAAAAACGGCAGCTATTGGTTACAGTTACACCTCAATTTGATAACAAAGGTAATGTAATTGGGAGTTTTAGTATTTTTCATAATATTACTGAGCGAAAAAAAGCAGAAAAAGCATTAAAAGAATCGGAAGATAAATTTAAAAGTTTTGCCGAGCAATCTCCAAATATGATTTTCATTAATCAGGTAGGAAAAATTAGATATGTAAACAAAAAATGCACTCAATTAACGGGATACTCTGAACAGGAATTTTATTCTAAAGATTTTGATTTTCGTGTTCTTATTGCCCCTGAATATCTTAATTTGTTAGAAAAAAACTACAGAATAAACCTTGTTGGCGATGATGTCGAACCAAATGAATATGAACTTATTTCAAAAAGCGGAAATAGATTTAATACAATAATAAATACTAAACTAATTGATTTCGAAGGTTCAAATGCAATTCTTGGGGTAATTACAGATATAACTGAGCGGAAAAAAGCCGAACAAACGCTTCATAAAAGCCGGGAGCAATATAAATCGGATTTCGAATTGTTCAGGTTAATGGCGGATAATACCACCGACTTTATGTGGGCAAAAGATATGAATGGAATATTTACATTTACCAATAAATCTATTTGTGATAATCTGCTAAATGCAAAAGATGTTAATGAACCTATTGGAAAACATGTGATGTTTTTTGTTAAGCGTGAAAGAGAAGCACATCCGGAAAATAAAAAATGGTTCACTTTTGGCGAAGAGTGTGGTGATTCTGATGCGATAACAATTGAGAAGAAACAAACATGTCGCTTTGATGAATATGGTAATGTATTTGGAAAGTATCTATATTTAGATGTTTACAAGGCCCCGCTCTGGAACGATAAAGGTGAAATGATCGGCACTGTTGGAACTGCAAGGATAGTGACCAAAGAAAGAGAAATTGAAAAAGAGCGGAAAAAAGCTGAAAAAGCCTTAAGAGAGAGTGAAGAAAAATTCCGTAGCGTTATAAAATCAATGGATGATATCGTTTTCGTTTTTGATAAAGAGAATCGTTTTGTTTCTGTAAATGTTGATGAAAAAGAATTGCTGCATAAACCGGAAATATTTTTAGGTAAAAAACACTCTGAAGTACTCCCAAAACATATTGATGATCTGTATAATAAAGCAATGATAAATGTTAAAAAGGGTGAAACTGAAGAGTATGAATACTCACTTGAAATGCCTGATGGAATTCGTTGGTATGCGTCAAAGCTATCCCCAATTTTAGATAATGATAAATATGCCGGTACAGTTGCCGTTGTTCGCGATATTAACAAACGAAAAGAAAATGAACAATCCCTGAAAGAAAGCCAAAGCCGTTTCAAAGCCTTGTCCGAAGCAACTTACGAAGCAATATTTATTTCTGAAAAAGGGATTTGCATTGATGCAAATGAATCTGCAAGTAAAATGTTCGGATATTCTTATGAAGAACTGATTGGTATATTCGGCACCGATGTTATTGCCACGGAAAGTAAAGAACTTGTTAAAAAGAACATGATGTCAGGTTATGAAAAACCTTACGATGCAATTGCTCAACGCAAAGACGGTTCAAAATTTCATGCCGAATTTCAAGGACAAATGTTTGAGTATAAAGGCAAAAAAGTGCGAATTACTGCCGTAAGGGATATTACAGAGCGAAAGGAAAATGAAATGCTATTACAAAATAGTAAAGATGAATTAGAAAAGATCAATACTCACTTATTGGAATTAGTAACCGAAGAAGTTGAAAAAAGCAGGGAAAAAGACCGTATGATGATAGTTCAATCAAAACAAGCAGCCATGGGCGAAATGATAGGCAATATTGCCCACCAATGGCGGCAACCGCTGAACGATATTGGATTATACATTCAGAACTTGCAGGACAACTTTGAATATAAAGAACTTACTGCGGAGAAATTAAATAACGCAGTAAAAAAAACCATGAATAAGCTGGAATATATGTCGCAAACTATTGATGATTTCCGCAACTTTTTCCGTTCCGATAAAGAAAAAACAAGCTTCTCATTAACAAATAGCATTAATAAAACGCTGTCGTTAACCGAAGCAAGTTTTCGAAATAATTCGATAGAAATAATTTTAAATTTACAAGAAAACCTTTACTTCACAGGTTACCAAAATGAGTTTTCACAGGTAGTTTTAAATATTTTGAATAATGCAAAAGATGTTTTGATTGAAAGAAAAGTTAAAAATCCGCAGGTAAAAATCCATTTATCAAAACAAGGTAATAAAGTTATTTTAACTATTTCTGATAATGCAGGCGGAATACCGAAGGATATTATCGACAAAATATTTAACCCTTATTTTACAACAAGAGAAAAATTAACAGGTACAGGGCTGGGTTTGTACATATCAAAAACCATTATTGAAAGAAATATGCCTGGTAAATTATCTGTCCACAATATTGGCGATGGTGCAGAATTTAAAATTGAATTACAAAAAAAAGACTAATTTTATAATCTGTGAATCAGGAGCAAATTTGTTTAAAAAATAATTGCAAATTGTCTATAAATTAAAATTATGAAAGACACAACACTAAATATTTCAATACTTTTTGTTGAAGATGAGCAGGAAGCAAGAAAAAACATTTCTGAAATAATAAGCCGGAGAGCTACTGATTTTTTTGTTGCCGAAAATGCAAGCGAAGCTCTTGAAATTTACAAAAAACATAAACCCGATTTGGTACTTTCCGATATTCAGATGCCGGGAATGGACGGATTGCAAATGGTAGAAAAAATCAAACAGATAAATCCGCAGGTTAAGATAATTATGATGACGGCTTTTACAGATACAAATTATCTCTTAAAGTCTATTGATTTGCAAATTGACGGATATATTATAAAACCTATCCGTACAGAAAAGTTGCTTTCAACAATAAAAAAACAAACTGATATTATTCTTGCTAAAAAGAAGATACAAGAGCAAGAGCAGGAATTAATTGAAAGTGAAGAAAAATACCGGCTATTAACAGAAACACTAAAAGATGTAGTCGTCAAAATTTCCCCAACCGGTGAAGTTTTGTATGTGAGTCCTGCCATTGAAAAATTTAGCGGATACTCCGCTGAGCAGGAAACAGGAAACTACATCTCAAAATATTTTGCTAACAAAGATGAATTTAAGAAAGCATTAGTATTAATCAAAGAAGTAATTAGAAACAAGAATGGCGGCACTTTTGAATTTCTTTTTGTTCCTGCTAACCGGAAACCATTTCCTGTTGAAATAAGTTATATACCTTTGTTGAAAAACAATGAAGTAGAAGCTTTTCAGTTTGTTATGCGTGATACCACCGAACGCAAAAAAGCAGAAGATGCCATTCGCCAACAAAATCTTCAACTTCAGGAACGCAACGAAGAATTAGATGCTTTTTCGCATACCGTAGCCCACGATCTAAAAAACCCACTTGGAATAATAATGAGTTTTGCTGATCTTTTATTTGAAGATTACTCTAAACTTTCTAATGATGAGATACTGAACTATCTGAGCATAATAATTTCAGATGGCAAAAAAACTCAGCAAATTATCAATAACTTACTTCTTTTTGCAAGCGTAAGAAAAGCTGAAATTAATACGGAAGAATTAAATATGGGAGAAATTGTTGCCGGATCAATAAATAGTTTAACAGCAATTAGTGAAAAAAACAATGCCGAAATCAAATTTCCCGAAACCTGGCCTACTGCCTTTGGCTATGCTCCCTGGGTTGAAGAAGTATGGACTAACTTTTTAAACAATGCCATAAAATACGGTGGCACTCCCCCACTCATTGAAATCGGCACCGATACAGGCAATGCAGAAAATATACCCAAAGGAATGCTTCGTTTTTGGGTACGTGATAATGGCCCGGGTATTTCTGCCGGTAATCAAAAACTATTGTTTAAAAAATTTGAACGCCTCGATCAGGTTAAAACTGAGGGTCATGGTTTAGGCCTATCCATTGTTCGTCGCATTATCGAAAAATTGGGTGGGCAAGTTGGTGTGGAAAGTGAACAGGGCAAGGGAAGCCTTTTCTATTTTACTCTGCCGTCTGCTTCTAACGCACTTCCTGAAACCCAAAACCTGCCTGTCCGCCGTAGCTTTAGCAAAGGAGGAAAACTTAAAACCCGCCTGTCCGCCGAAGCTTTAGCGAAGGAGGAAAACCCGAAACTTGAAACCCACGAAGCGAAGCAAAGCCTGTCCTTATGGACGACACGAAGTAAGCCCGTATGGGCCCGTATGGGAAACCTTAAAGTACTCATCGCTGAAGATGAAGAATACGCAGATACCCACCTTAGCATTATCATTAAAAAATTGAGTAAAGAAATTTTTCATACAATTACAGGGAGTGAAGCAGTTGAGATATGCCGAAACAATCCTGATATAGATCTGATACTTATGGATATTAGAATGCCGGAAATGAGCGGCTATGAAGCCACCCGTAAAATACGTGAATTTAATAAAGATGTGATAATTATCGCACAAACAGCTTATGCTCTTCACGGTGATCGTGAAAAATCATTAGAAGCGGGGTGTAATGATTATATTTCGAAACCAATAAATAAAGAAAAGCTTATGGAGATGATTAGGCAATATTTAGGCAATAGGTAAATACGTAAACCACAATTGGTACGTAGAGACACACGGCCGTGTGTCTGTACATGCCTTTGGGGCATTAAGTTGGTTATTGATGGCCTGCCCTCCGTTCCGATATCTATCGGAATTAGCGCAGGAGGGTCATTAATCGTAAAAATAATAAAACAAAAAATATGAAATTAGAAGAATCTCAAACCTTCCAAAAAGAAATCAAAATTATTGATGTTCAAACAGGTGAAGTTAACACCGGCACAAAAGGGACAATATTAAGATCAAGTGCGATTGGCTCCTGTGTTGTGGTTGCAGCTTATGATTTAAAAGCACAGATAGGTGGTTTAGCACATATTATGTTGCCGGGTAAAGCACCTGAAAATACAAACTATCAAAAAACCAGATATGCTAATGATGCAATTGAAGATTTGATAAACAAAATAAATTTGAATGGAGCTGAAGATAACAATATTGAAGTATGTCTGATTGGAGGAGCAAATGTATTAAATAGAGAAAACGATTCCATTGCGCGGGATAATATTAATAGTGTTTTTGAAATACTTAAAAAAAGAAAATTATTAATAAGGGAGAAATCTTTATCAGGCATGGAAAGAAGAAGTGCCTTACTCAATATCGAAACAGGATGCCTTAATTATACGATTGGAGATGGAGCAGAAATGATTTTGTGGAATTTCGTAGATTAAAAATATAATAGTGGTTATTATGAAAGAAGAAAACGAACAAATGCCGGATGATCTTAAAAAGATTATTATTCAATTAAAGAAAAACGAACTAAAGTTGAAAGCAAGTAACCAACAGCTTGCCACAAGTGAACAACAGTTAAAAGCAGCAAATCAACAACTAATTTCAAGTGAAAAGAAGCTTAGCGATTTATTTAATAATCTCGATGCCGGAGTTGTTGTTCATGCTCCCGACACATCAATAACTTTTAGTAATCCCAGAGCTTCGGAACTGTTGGGTCTAAGCAAAGAGCAAATGAAAGGCAAGCAAGCAATTGATCCATACTGGAAATTCATTAATGAAAACAATATTCCATACTCACTGGAAGAATTTCCAGTCAATAAAATATTAAGCACTAAAAAACCAATATACAATTTAGTTGTAGGTGTGATAAGTTCAAAGGATACTAAAATAGTCTGGCTTATTGTAAATGGATTTCCGGAACTGAATAAAAATGGAAATTTAAAGGAAATCATCATTAGTTTTGTTGACATAACTGAACGAAAACAGGTTGAACAAGAATTAAAAGAGAGTGAACAACAGCTTAAAGCAAATAACCAACAATTAACAGCAGCAGAACAACATTTAAAAGCTTCCAATACGCAACTTTTGGCAAATGAACAACAATTGCGAGCTGCCAATCAACAACTTATTGCAAGCGAAAAAACACTTAAATATGAAAAGGAATTCTCTGAGAATCTTCTTGAAACTGCAAATACAATTATCCTGACTTTAGACAAGGATGCCAATATTACCCTGTTCAACAAATTTGCAGAAAAACTTACCGGCTATAAAAAGAAAGAAGTTCTCGGTAAGAATTGGTTTGACCTTTTTATTCCAAAACAAATCGGCTCTGTTATTCACGAAGTTTTCAATGATGTTCTAAAAGAACTTCCAGAGGTTTCTTCTTATGAATATCCTATTTTATGTAATACCGGTTCTGAGAAATTAATTAGTTGGAAAAACACAATTATTAAAAACGAGAACGGAGAAATATCCGGGATTCTAAGTATTGGTAATGATATCACCAAACAAAAGCAGGCTGAGGAAACTATGCAGGAGAGCAAAGAACGATACCGCACTTTTGTTGATAATGCTTCTGACGCTTTTTACTTGTCGGATATGGAGGGCAGATTCATTGATGTGAACGAAGCTGCATGTAATATTTTGGGTTATACCCGCGAGGAACTGCTGAAGCTTTCAATACCGGATGTCGATGTAAACTTTCCACCTGAAAAGTTATCTGATATTCTTGGAAGTTTGGCTTATAATGAACCCAAAACACTTGAAAGTTTTCACAAGAAAAAAAACGGTAATATATTTCCTGTAGAGGTTCAAATTAACATCTTTGGAGACAAAAAGCAACCATTGTTTATATCGCTTGCTCGTGATGTAAGGGAAAGAAAAAAGTCGGAAGTTGCACTAAAAGAAAGTGAAGAAAAGTATCGTAATCTTATTGAACGTGCCAATGACGGAATCTGTATCCTTCAGAACGGCAAAGTCATATTTTCCAATCCGCGTTTAATAGAGCTTTGGGGGGGTACAATGGAGGAAGTCATCAACTCCCCGTTTACAAATTTTATCCATCCGGAAGAGTTGAACAAGTTAGTCGATTATTACAATCGACGCCTAAAAGGTGAGAAAGTCCCATCGATCTATGATTCTGTGCTTCTGCAAAAGAATGGTGATAATGTTTTTGTGGAGTTAAGCGCTGGTATTATTACTTATCAAGGTAATCCCGCCGACCTCATTATTATTCGTGATGTTTCAGAGCGAAAACGAGGAGAGGAAGCACTACAGAAAAGTGAAGAAAAGTTCAGAAGTATTTTTGAAAACAAAGGAACAGCAACAGGAATTTTCGGTGAAGACAGTATTATTAGAGATTGTAACAATATCTTTATTGAATTGAGTGGATATTCTAGAACTGAGATCATTGATAAAATGAAATGGTCGGACTTCGTTGTAAATGAAGATATGGAAAGGATGCAAGAGTATCATTCACAACATTCGAAAAAAGGAAGTTCACCTCCTTCTCAATACGAATGCAGAATTATTGATAAAAGAGGTGAGCTGATAGATACAATTGTTAATATTTCAATTGTGGACAAGATCAGGATAGTGTCATTAATTGACATCACCGAACGTAAACTGGCTGAAGAAAAACTTATAGAAAGTGAAGAAAAGCATCGCAAACTCATAGAAACTACTTCCGAAGGTTTCTGGCTTATCGACCATAATAAAAAAATAATTGATGTAAATCAAGCACTTTGCTTAATGATTGGTTATTCGCGAGATGAAATTATTGGAAAAACTCCCCTTAATTTTGTTGATGAAATAAGCCATAAAATATTCGCAGAAAAAATTATAGCATCAAAAACCACTAAACACAGAACCTATGAAATTCTTCTGAAAAAGAATGATGGAAATAATTTGCCAACAATTGTTAATGCAACATCTTTATTTGACAAAAATGGAAAACTTAGCGGATCGTTTGCATTTGTAACCGACATAACGGAGAGAATAAATATAGAATTGGATTTGAAAGCAGCTCTTGAAAAAGCCACCGAATCCGACCGCCTGAAAACAGCCTTTTTACAAAACATCAGCCACGAAATACGTACACCAATGAATGGCATTCTTGGTTTCACCAATTTATTAACAGAACCTGATCTTTCAGGCGAAGAACAACAAGAATACGTTGAGATAATTAACAATAATAGCGACCGAATGCTGAATACAATTAACGACCTGATGGATATTTCGATGATTGAATCCGGTCAGATGAAAATTGCTGTTTCAGAAGTTAATGTTAATAACCAAAGCAAAGAACTTTATACCTTCTTCAAACCGGAGGCTGAAAAAAAAGGAATACAACTCTCATTTATAAATACTTTACCGACACAGGAAGCCATTATTAAAACAGACAAGAATAAGTTATATTCTATCCTAACTAATCTTATTAAAAATGCAATTAAATATTCCAATAAAGGCAAAATTGAATTTGGTTACGAGAAAAAAGGAGAATATCTGGAATTTTTTGTAAAAGATACAGGCATTGGCATTCCAAAAGACAGACAAAAGGCAATTTTTGATCGCTTTGTTCAGGCTGATATTGAAGATAGAAGGGCTTTTGAAGGTTCAGGCCTTGGATTATCCATTTCGAAAGCCTATGTGGAAATGCTTAGAGGAAGAATTTGGGTTGAATCGGAAGAAGGTGCTGGTTCACAGTTTTATTTTACTATACCTTACAATCCTAATCCTGAAGAAAAAACCACAACTTTGGATGAAATTCCCACGCAAAAAACCGAGAGTCAAATTACTGGCCTTAAAGTATTAATTGCCGAAGATGTTGAAGAAGCACACAAATATCTTACGACTGTATTAAAAAGTTTCAGTAAAGAAATATTACATTCTAAAACCGGTATAGAAACAATTGAAATAAGCCGAAACAATCCTGATATAGATCTGATACTTATGGATATTAAAATGCCGAAAATGAGCGGCTATGAAGCCACCCGTAAAATACGTGAATTTAATAAAGATGTGATAATTATCGCACAAACAGCTTATGCCCTTACAGGCGATAGAGAAAAGGCACTTAATGCCGGATGTGATGATTATATTTCAAAACCGGTATATAAAGAAGAACTTATGGAGATGATTAAAAAATATTTAGGCAATAGGTAGAGACGCACACCCGTGCGTCTTTACATGACATTGGGTCATTTGATTATCAATAATTGTGAATATAAAAATATGAAAAATCTCAAAAACGAAACCAAAGAACAACTGATCAAGGAAATAAAAAACCTTAGGACGGAAATTTCGGAAAAAACCACTGAAAGTGAAGAACGATTTCGTATGCTGTTTGAGCGTTCGCCGGATGCTATTTTCGTTGAGGATACTGACGGAACCATCCTGGACGTAAACCCGGCGGCTTGTTATCTCCATGGTATGGAACGGGATAAACTCGTCGGCTCGAATATCATAGACCTCATTCCACCTGATCAGCAAGAAACAGTGGTCCGGGATTATCCGAAATGGCAGATGGGCGAGCTATCATTATACGAGGGATACAGTTATACAAGCGATGGACGCTCCATCCCTGTCGAAATACATGCCAACCGCATTGAATATAGCGGCCGGCCGGCAATGCTGTTCCATGTACGCGACATAACCGACCGTAAAATGGCAGAAGAAGCAATTAAACAAAGTGAAGAAAAATACAGAACCCTTACCGAAAATCTTAATGTTGGTGTATTTAGAAATATTCCCGGAGGTAATGGAAAATTTATTGAGGCGAATCCAGCATTTCTGAAAATATTCGGTTATGAAAACAAAAATGAAATCTTACAATTGAATGTTTCTGATCTATATATAAATACAGATGACCGCAAAAATTATCACACAGATTTATTAAATCTCGGTGTCGTAAAAGATAAAGAACTATTGTTAAAGCAAAAGGATGGAACACCGATATATTGCTCCATTTCTGCGGTATCGGTAAAAGAAAATAATAAGATCAAATATATTGACGGTATTATTGAGGACATCACCGAACGCAAAAAGGCAAAGGAATCACTTAGGGAAAGTGAGAATAATTTACGAACACTTTTCAATGCTATGACAGATATTGTGTTTGAGATAGATTATGATGGGCGATATATTAATATTGCACCAACATCACCGGAACTTATGTTCAAACCTACAGAAGATACAATTGGCAAAACATTGCATGAGATATTTCCAAAACCCGAAGCTGACAAATTTCTAGAATTTATTCGTAAATGCCTGAATGAAAATAAAACTCTTACAATAGAATATCCTTTGATCATTAATGAAAAAACAATCTGGTTTGAAGGCAGGGCAACCCCCAAAACTAAAAACACTGTTCTTTATATTGCCCGGGATATCACTGAGCGGAAAAAAGCGGAAGAAGAAATACAAAAATTATCTCAAATAATAGAAACTACTAGTCAATGTGTTGTGTTATCAAATATTGAAGGTTCGGTTGTGTATGTGAACAATGCATACCTTAAAATAAGCGATTTTACTGAAAAGGAAATAATCGGAATGCCGATGTTTAAATTCAGTGATGAAAAAGGTACAAAAATATTAAAAGAAAAAACCATTCCTGCATTATTAACAATTGGTCACTGGCAAGGTGAAATGACAGTTAAACGAAAAGACAATTCATTATTTCCTGCTGATCTGATATGTTCTCTTCTCAAAAACAAAAATGAAGAACCTGAATATTTTGTTGCCGTTTTTTCAGATATCAGTAAGCGAAAGCAGATGGCGGAGACTCTGGCCGAAAAGACTATCATGCTTGACAACATTCTGAAGTCTGCTGTTAACATGGCTATCGCTACCACAGATCTTGATTTTCGAATTACCTATTTTAATCCCATAGCGGAGAAATTTTTTGGTCATTCTGCTAAAGAAGTTATCGGTAAAACTATTCAGGAAATACACACTATGGAAAATGTAAAGTCAGAACGGTTTGAAATGGCAATAGATACGGTGAAACAGAAGGGCGAATATAATTATTTCGTGGAGCAGAAAACCCCTGACGGAATCAGGTATTTGGAATCACGTGTATCAGGAATCCTGGATTCTGAGGGGAAGATGGTCGGTTATGCACTTTTTAGTAGCGACATCACCGGACGCAAGAAAGCTGAAGAGGAATTACAAAACCTGAACAAAGAGCTTGCAGCACAAAATGAAGAATACCAGGTTCTAAACGAAGAACTAAAGGAAAATATGGAACGTATTCAGATAATTAATGTCGAGTTGGGAAAAGCCAAAGAACGCGCCGAAGAAAGCGACCGCCTTAAAACCGCCTTTTTACACAATATAAGCCACGAAATACGTACACCCATGAACGGTATTCTTGGTTTCACCAATCTATTATTAGATCCCGAACTTACCGGTGAGGAACAGCATGAGTACATTGATGTAATTAAAAACAGTAGCGACCGCATGCTGAATACAATTAACGACCTGATGGATATTTCAATGATTGAATCGAGTCAGATGAAAATTACTGTTTCAGAAGTAAATATTAATGATCAAATCACAGACCTTTTTACTTTCTTCAAATCGGAGGCGGAAAAAAAAGGATTACAACTTTTCTTTAAAAATACGCTACCGGATCAAGAAGCCATTATAAAAACAGATTGTGTAAAATTCTATGCAATACTAACAAATCTTATTAGAAATGCAATTAAATATTCCGATGAAGGAACAATTGAATTTGGTTACGAGAAAAAAGGGAAATACCTGGAGTTTTTTGTAAAAGATACAGGAATTGGTATTCCAAAAGAAAGACTGCAGGCTATTTTTGATCGCTTTGTTCAGGCTGATATTGAAGATATCAGGGCTCTTGAAGGTTCAGGACTGGGATTATCCATTTCAAAAGCTTATGTGGAAATGATTGGAGGTAGAATTTGGGTTGAAAGCCAGGAAGGAAAAGGATCGGAATTTTATTTTACCATCCCTTACAATCCTAATCCTGAGGAAAAAACCACAGTTTTAGGTGAAACTCTCAAGAAAAAAAATAAGAATCAAATTTCAGAATTGAAAGTATTAATTGCCGAAGATGTTGTAGCAGCAGATATGTACCTTACGATTATAGTAAAAAAATTCAGCAATGAAATTTTACATGTAAAAACCGGAACTAAAGCTGTTGAATTATGCCGAAAAAATCCGGACATTGACCTTGTATTAATGGATATTAGAATGCCGGAAATGAATGGCTATGATGCTACCCGAAAAATACGTGAATTTAACAAAGATGTAATAATCATTGCCCAAACAGCTTATGCCCTTTACGGCGATCGTGAAAAAGCACTTGAAGCAGGATGTGATGATTATATTTCGAAACCAATAAATAAAGAAGAGCTTATGGAGATGATTAATAAATATTTAGGCAATAGGTAGAGACGTACTGCCGTGCGTCTCTACATGCCATTTGGTCATTCAATGGTCATTAATGGTCATTCAGTGGTCATTATATTGTCATTAATTATGAATATGAAAAGAATAAAAATATGGAAAATCTTGAAAACAAAACTAAAGACCGGCATCATAAACACTTAGTTGATGGAAAATATTCATTCAAGGATTTGGTTGATATAGACCGCTTACGTGTGATGTTCGAACGATTCTCACAAGCCACAGGATTCACCACAGGCCTAATTTCATATCCTGGTCAGGATTTGCTGATCAGCACAGGTTGGAGGGATATCTGCACCAGGTTTCACCGCGTTTTCCCTTCCTCGAATGTTCACTGCAAGCAGAGCAACCTAACGCTTACATCAAATCTGAAAGAGCGAAAGGCGCTGAATATCCTCCACTGTGAAAGCGGATTAGTAGATGGGGCAACTCCTATTATCATCAAGGGCGCACATGTGGCAAACCTGGCCACGGGACAGATACTTTTCAAGAAACCTGATATTAAACAGTTCAGAAAGCAGGGTGAAGAATACGGCTATGATGTGGATGCATACCTCGAAGCGCTTGAGAAGGTTCCGGTTGTGACGGAAAAGAAGTTCAAGGAAGCACTGGGATTTTTATCCGAGATGGCAATTATGCTAGCCGAGCAGGGACTAACAGAACTCCAAATCCGTAAGGCTGCTCAAACCGTTTTTGAGAGCGAGGCAAAATTCCGGGGGATTTTCGAAAATGTTCAGGATGTGTTTTTTGAGATCACGCTTGATAAAGTTATACTTGAGGTAAGTCCTTCAATTGAGAATTTATCAAAAGGACAATATAAACGAGATTATCTTATAGGTAAATCCTTATCAGAGATTTATTCAAATCCTGAGGAGAGAAAAATACTTCTCGAAGAATTGCATAAAAGTGGAAGCGTTACTGATTATGAGATAAACTTCAGTAACCGTGATGGTTCAATAATTCCTTGTTCAATATCTGCTCGAATTCAATTTGATAAAGACGGCAAACCTTTTAAGATTATCAGCAGTATGCGTGATATTAGCGAACGTAAACTAGTTGAAAAAGCCTTGAAAGAAAGTGAAGAAAAATATAAAAATATTGTAGAAAACATAGCTGATGTTATATTTGTTTTGGATGGTGAAGGTTTTATAAAATACATAAGTTCAAATATAAAGACTGTCTTAGGTTATTCTCCTGAATCAACTATTAACAAACATTTTACTAAATATGTTTACCCCAAAGATATGAAAAAATCAATTGAAGGATTTCAAAGTCATATGAATGGAGGTATAATACCTCAGGAGTTTAGAATGGTAAAAAAAAACGGTGAATTGATTTGGGTATCTATTTTGGGTAAGCCAAAAAAAGGAGAAAAGGGAATTATTTTTAGTGGTGTTCTAAGAGATATTACAGATAAAAAGCAAGCAGAAGAAATGTTAAAACTTAGCGAAGAAAGATTCAATCTTGCAATGAATGCATCTCAGGATGGTATTTTCGATTGGAATCTTATAACCAACGATATCTATTATTCACCCGGATGGAAAAGTATGTTGGGATATGAAGATCATGAATTACCAAATGACATTTCCATTTGGGAAAATATGACCGATCCGGTGGATGTGAAGAAATCCCGGGAAAAGCAGAATAAAGTATTAGCTAAAAACCTTGACCGTTTTGTGTTGGAATTTAAAATGAAACACAAAAAGGGTCATTGGGTCAATATCCTCTCACATGCTGAAACTGTTTTTAATGAAAGCGGTAAAGCTATAAGAATGATTGGAACACATAAAGATATTTCAGAAAGAAAACAGGCAGAGAACGATCTAAAAATAAAAAATCAGGAATTAATTGAAGCCAAAGAAAAAGCCGAAGAAAGTGATCGTTTAAAATCAGCTTTCCTTACAAATATGAGTCACGAAATACGTACACCAATGAATGGAATTCTGGGATTTGCTGATTTGCTTAAAGAACCTGAACTTAGTGGTGAAGAACAGCATAAATATATCAATATTATAGAAAATAGTGGTATTCGTATGCTTAATATTATCAATGATCTGATTGATATTTCTAAAGTCGAGGCCGGACAAATTGAAGTTAACATCTCTGAAATTAATGTTAATGAACAAATCGAATACCTTTACTCTTTTTTTAAACCCGAAGTTGAGAGAAAGGGAATCAAACTATCCTTTATAAATACTTTAACAAATAAAAATTCTTTTATCAAAACCGACAGGGAAAAAGCTTACGCTATATTAACAAACCTTATCAAAAATGCCGTAAAATATACTAATAAAGGCAAAATTGAATTCGGATATAATAAAAAAGACAATAATCTGGAATTTTTTGTAAAAGATACAGGTATTGGTATTGCAATAGACCGTCAGCAAGCTGTTTTTGAACGATTTGTTCAGGCCGATATTGAAGATGCAAGTGTATTTGAAGGTGCAGGCCTGGGATTATCCATTTCGAAGGCTTATGTTGAAATTCTTGGTGGAAGAATTTGGGTAGAATCGGAAGAGGGTGTTGGTTCTCAGTTTTATTTTACTATCCCTTACAATCCTAAAACCGAGGAAAAAATCGGGGTAATTAAAGATACTCCCAAGAAAAAAATTAGAAATCAAATTAAAGGATTGAAAGTATTAATCGCCGAAGATGTAGAATCAGCAGATAAACATCTTAGCATAGTTTTAAAAAAAATAAGCAAAGAAATTTTACATTCAAAAACAGGAGTAGAAACGGTTGATATTTGCCGGAACAACCTGGACATTGATCTGGTATTGATGGATATTAAAATGCCTTTAATGAACGGCCATGAAGCCACCCGAAAAATACGTGAATTTAACGAAAATGTAGTAATTATTGCACAAACAGCTTATGCCCTTTACGGCGACCGTGAAAAAGCACTTGAAGCAGGATGTGATGATTATATTTCGAAACCAATAAATAAAGAAGAACTTATGGAGATGATTAATAAATATTTAGGCAATAGGTAGAGACACACGGCCGTGTGTCTGTACATGCTGGGGCATTAAGTGGTCATTGATGGCCTGCCCTCCGTTCCGATAGCTATCGGAATAGCGTAGGAGGGTCACTAATCGTAAATAAAAAAACAAAAAATATGAAATTAGAAGAATTGCAGGTTTATCAGTTATCAATGGAAATTGGAGAAAAGGTTTGGAATAAAACTAAATAATTACATAAAATCAATTGGCAAAAAATCAACAATCAAATGACACGTAGTAAACGACCAAAGGAAGTCCGTTTGTATGACAACGAAGCACAAATGACAATTAAATGACACGAAGTAAATGACACGAAGTAAATGACACCCGAAGGGTAAATGACACGAAACTTGTTCAACAAAAATATTGAAATATGGAAAATCTTGAAAACAATACCAAAGAACAACTGATTGAGGAAGTAATAAAACTAAGAAATGAATTTTTGAAAAATTCCTCTGAAAGCGAAGAACGATTTCGTTACCTTTCCGATGCTTCTATGGAAGCAATTTTCTTTACAAAGGACGGAATCTGTATGGAAGCTAATCAGGTTGCTGCCGAAATGTTTGCTTACGATGATCCTTCGGAATTTGTTGGGATGTTCGCCACAGAAATAATTGCTCCGGAAAGCCATGAAATTGTCAAAGAGCATATATTGAATAATTTAACGGATCCTTATGAGGCTGTAGGAAAACGTAAAGATGGTACGTTATTTCCCATTGCTATTCGTGCAAAGGAAATGCCTTTTAAAGACAAAGTAATTGTTCGAGTGACTTCGATTCTGGACATCACCGAACGCAAGCAGACTGAGAATGCGTTACGTAACTCGGAAGTACGGATGAAAGCCTTGTCTGAGGCATCTTTTGAAGCTATATTCCTTTCTGAGAAAGGAATTTGCCTGGATCAAAACCAAACTGCAGAAAGGATGTTTGGCTTCACTCGCGATGAAGCTGTCGGCAGGCACGGAACGGAATGGATTATCCCTGATGACCGTGACCGTGTGAAAAACAATATGATATCAGGTTATGAAAAACCTTATGAAGTTAACGCTCTACGTAAAGACGGCACAAGCTTTCCATGTGAAATACAGGCACGAATAACAGACTATCAAGGTAGATATATTCGAATAACGGCTTTACGGGACATCACCGTGCGCAAGCGTGCAGAGGAGGCGCTTCGTGAAAGCGAAGAAAAATTCAAACGACTTTTTAATGACTTAGGTGAGGCTGTTTTTGTTGTTGAAAATGGCGGGATTAACAGAGGGCAAATTATGGAAATCAACCCTGCAGCAGAAAAACAAACAGGTTACTCACGAAACGAACTAATCGGCATGAATATCGCGAAAGATCTTGCCATACCTAAATCCGGAGAGATCAGTCATGATGAATGGGACACAAAGTTGTTAAAAGGCGAGTCTATTACTACTACTGAGAAAAAAAGGAGAAAGGATGGAACCCAATACTGGGTGGAAGTTATTGTTACACCGATTGACTACAAGGGTATAAAAGCTTGTTTATCATTAAATCGTGACATCACCGAGCACAAGAAAGCTGAAGAAGCTCTAAAGGAAAGCGAAGAAAAATATCGCGATCTTGTTGAAAATATTGAGGATGGAATAGCATCAGTTGACGAAAATGAAAATTTCATATATGTTAATCCGGCAGCAACTAGAATATTCGGGTATCCTGAAAAAGAATTACTCAACAGAAGCATAAAAGATTTTACAAAACCAAATGAATATCAAAAAATTATTGAGCAAACTTCGATTAGAAAAACCGGAATATCAAGCAAATATGAAATAAATATAATTAAAAAAGATGGAAGTAATGCTTTTATTTCTATAACTTCTTCTCCATTATTTGATAATAACAAAAAATATTTAGGGGCTTTTGGAATGATTAGGGATATTACCGAGCATAAGAAAGCAGAGGAAGCACTAAAGAAAAGCGAAGAAAAATACAGGAAAATTTTTGATGAATTTCAGGACCTGTATTATAAAACTGATTTGAAAGGAATACTTCGGGACATTAGTCCATCTGTAAAAAAGTTAACTGGATATGAGCGGGAAGAATTGATTGGGAAACCGGTCTTTGAGATATATAAAAATCCACATGACCGTATTAATTTTTTGAAAGCATTGAAAAAGACAGGTAATGTTGAGGATTATGAATTAACTCTTTTTGGGAAAGATGAAAAAGAAATAATAGCTTCGGCAACTTCTCAAACACTCTATGATAAGAATAATAAACCAATTGGAATTGAAGGTGTTTTGCGTGACATCACTGAACGCAAACAGGCAGAAGAATTACTTTATGAAAGCGAAGAAAAATATCGCGCAATAGTTGAAAACAGTCATGATGCGATCTATATTTACAAGGGTGATAAATTCTTATTTATTAATGATAAAACCTTTGAATTATCAGGTTACAACAAAGAAGAACTTTATGAAATGATAATCTGGGATTTAATTCATCCTGACGATAGAAAAAGAATTGAGGAATACGGTAGAAAAAGATTTGCAGGAAAAGAAACTCCTGATACATATTCAGCCCGGATTATTGCTAAAAACGGTGATGTGCGAGATTGTGAATTCGCCGTTAGGATGATTCGGTATAAAAATGATTTTGCTATTTTAGGAGCAATACATGATATCACCGAACGCAAGCAGGCGGAAAACGATCGCGAAGCCACTATCGAACTACTGGAAGTGCTTAATACGAAGACTGATCTTTGCGGCCTGATGCAAAATGTACTGCATCTCATGAGTGAGTTGTCCGGCTGCGAGGCTGTGGGGATCCGGCTGCGGGACGGTGATGATTTCCCCTACTACGAAACTAAGGGTTTCCCCGATGACTTTGTGGAAGCCGAAAAGCACCTGTGCGTGGATGATGTAGATGGGCAAGTGCAGCGCGATGAGGTCGGTAATCCGGTGCTGGCGTGCATGTGTGGAAATATCATCTGCGGTCGTTTCGATCCTTCCAAACCATTTTTCACCGCTCATGGAAGCTTCGTATCCAATTGCACTACTGAGCTTCTTGCGAACACAACTGAGGAGGATCGCCAGGCACGCACACGTAATCGCTGCAACGCTGAAGGCTACGAATCGGTGTTTCTGGTTCCCTTGCGTATGGGTAGTGAAACATTCGGGTTGTTACAATTCAACGATTCGAGAAAGGGATGTTTTACTCCCAAATTTATAATGCAAATAGAACGTCTGGCTGACAATGTGGCCATTGCCATAGCACAACGACAAGCCGAGAAAGCACTGCTGGAGAGGGAACAATTCCACCGCGGCCTCCTGGATGATATGGTATCTTTTGTTGCCGTTCTAAAACCGGATGGAGAAGTGATCTTTGTTAATAACACACCTCTAAAAGTTGGAGGGCTCGAACTTGAAGATGTTGAAGGCAAAAAGTTTTATGATTGTGGCTGGTGGACCCATTCGGAAGAAGTTCACCAAACAGTGAAAAAATATGTTGAGCAATGCGCTTGTGGGCAGGCCTTAATCCACGATATACAGATTCGGACAGCAGATGGTTCTTTAATGTGGATTGAGTACAGTATGCATCCGATTTTCGATGAGGATGGCAGTGTCAAATACCTTATCCCTGAAGGGCGCGACATCACCAAACGCAAACAAGCAGATGAAGAACTCAACAGAAATTTCCAACAACAAAAGCTACTGACAGAAATTTCTTATTTATTTACAAATTTAGGTAAATTCGATGAGAATATGAAGGAATCTCTTCGCTTGATCGGTGAATATGCTGGAGTAAGCAGGGTTTATGTTTTTGAAGATTTTAATAATAGTGAATTTACAAAAAATACTTATGAATGGTGCAACAAAAATATTGAACCACAAATAGATAATTTACAGGAAGTTCCATATATAATAATCCCTTCATGGAAAAAGATTCTAATTGAGAAGGAAATGGTTCTTTCCTGTAATATTTTGGAGCTACCACAAGACCTGATCAATATACTCGAACCGCAAAAAATCAAATCCATCTTTGTCCTTCCAATTTATGTAAAGAATCAATTCTTTGGTTTTATGGGTTTCGATGATTGTGAAAATAACAGAATTTGGAAAAAGACTGAAATTGAGCTTTTAAGAACTGTTACAAATATTATTTCTACGCTTTTTGAACGTAAGCTGGCAGAGGAAAATTTAATACAGGCATTAGTTAAAGCCACCGAATCCGACAGGCTTAAAACTTCTTTCCTTAATGCAATGTCGCACGAACTTCGCACACCGCTTAATGCCGTTATCGGTTTTTCAGAATTAATTGATTATGGAACAGAAATGGATACAATTTTAGACTTTTGCAATACAATCAATAAAAGCGGAAATCATTTATTAGGAATTATTGAGGATATTTTTGATATTTCCATGATAGAAAGCGAAGAACTTAAAATTTTAAAAGAAAAATTTGAAATCACCAAATTATTCAAAGACATCCAAACAATACTTATTGATGAACAAGATATAGAAAACAAACAAAACATCGAAATTCGGTTCAAACCTGGTGAAAATTATAAAGATATAATTGTTTATTCAGACTGTCACAGGCTTAAGCAAATACTAATTCATCTTTTAAAAAATGCATTAAAATTCACCCACGAAGGATATATTGAATATGGGTTTTCAAAAGAGATTATTAATAATGAATCTATGTTGAAATTTTTTGTAAAAGACACAGGAATTGGTATTTCAAAGGAAAAACATAAAATTATTTTTGATATTTTCCGGCAAGTTGAGGATTCCGATACCCGTAAATATGAAGGAGTTGGGATTGGTTTATCAATTGCAAAACGATTAGCAGAATTCCTCGGAGGAAAAATGTGGCTTGAATCTGTTGAAGGAAAAGGATCAACATTTTATTTTACAATTCCTTTCACAAACACTATCGTTAAAAAGCGTAATAAAAAAAGTACTGAGACAAAAAAAGCAAATGACTTTTCTGGTAAAATCGTTCTTATTGTTGAGGATGTTGAATCTAATTATCTTTATCTTGAAGTATTATTAAAAACATTGAACATTGAAATATTGTGGGTACAGAACGGTAGTGATGCTATTCAGGTTTCTTCCGAAAATTCTGATATTGATCTTGTATTTATGGACATTAAAATGCCTGGTTTAATAAATGGCTATAAAACAACAAAACAAATCAAAAAGTTTTACCCAAATTTACCAATAATAGCCCAAACAGCTTATGCTCTTGCCGGCGATAAGGAAAAGGCAATAGAAGCCGGATGTGATGATTATATTTCAAAACCTATTAAAAAGAAGACACTATTTGAAATTATTGAAAAATATTTAAATAAATAATTTATGAATTCTATTTTGACATTGTGCTTTTTAACACCTAATTTTTACATACCTGTTTTCTACAGTTATAATATTAAATCCTTAACAACGATTAAAAATAAGAAGAAATGAAGACTACAAAAATTAAATACTATTTTATCATATTACTTTTAAGCTGGACCATAATAATTGTATTCTTAATATTTTTTGGAATATCAAAAGTTAATAAAGAAACAGATGAAATAGCAAAAACAGAAGCAAAAGCTAACTTCGACAAAGACCAGGCAATACGCTTTTGGGCTGCATCTCACGGGGGGGTATATGTTCCGATTGACAGTAACACACCACAAAACTCAAACCTTTCTCATATAGCCGAAAGAGATATTATAACACCATCGGGGAAAAAATTAACTTTAATGAATCCCGCATACATGATTAGACAACTTAACGAGTATTTTACTGAATACTATGGAGTTGTCGGACATATTACAAGTAAAAAACTTTTAAGGCCTGAAAATAAACCGGATGAATGGGAACTTAAGGCATTGAATCAATTTGAGACAGGCATTGATGAAGTTAGTGGACATTCCGAAATTAAAGGTAAGCCATATTTTCGACTTATGCAACCGATGCTTATAAAACAATCTTGCCTGAAATGCCATGGACACCAGGGGTATAAGGTAGGCGACATACGAGGTGGTGTAAGTGTGGCAATTCCTATGACAAGTATATTGGAACATGCTTCATTACAAAAGGAAAGAAGTGTTTTTTCGTTTTCATTACTTTGGCTTATCGGATCTCTCGTTTTGTTTTTTGGGCATAGAAGTTTAAGTAATAGTTTTAAGAAACAAAAACAGGCGGAGGAAAACCTCTTGCAAGCCAAGGAACGAACCGAACTTATTCTAAACTCCATACGGAGTGGGGTTCTCATTATTGATGCAAAAACACATAAGATTGTCGAAGTTAATCCTGCTGCAGCAACCATGATAGGTGCAGAGCAGAAAGAGATCATTGGACACCTATGTAATCAATTTATTTGCACACCTGATGAGGGAATATGCCCTTTCACTGATCAAGGAAAACAGATAGACAACCGCGAGACTATAATGTACACCAAAAAAGGTAAACAAACCGCGATATTTAAGACAGTGGTACCTATCACACTGGAAGGGCGCGAATGCCTTCTCGAATCATTCGTTGACATCACCACCCAAAAAAAGGCGGAAGAAGAATTAAAAGAGCTAAACGAAGAACTTGCAGCTCAAAACGAAGAATATGAGACTTTAAATGAAGAATTAATAGATAGTATGAGTAGCATTCAGAAAATGAATACTGAATTGGAAAATGCTAAAGAACATGCCGAAGAATGCGACCGCCTGAAATCTGCATTCCTTGCCAACATGAGCCATGAAATACGCACACCCATGAACGGTATTCTTGGATTTGCCGATCTTTTGAAAGAATCCGGACATACTGGTAATGAACAGCAAGAATACATCATGATAATTGAAAACAGTGGCCACCGTATGCTCAATACTATTAACAACCTGATGAATATTTCAAAAATAGAAGCCGGCCAGATGGAAGTTTCTGTTTCGGGAGTTAATATAAACGAACAAATCAATAACCTTTACGCTTTCTTCAAACCTGAAGCAGAAAAAAAAGGAATACAGCTTTTCCTTATTAATTCATTACCTGAAAAGGAAACCACTATCCTAAGCGACAGGGAAAAAGTTTATGCAATTCTGACAAACCTTGTTAAAAACGCCATTAAATATACTCATAAAGGTAGCATTGAATTTGGTTGTTCAAAAAAAGGCAATGATCTTGAGTTTTTTGTAAAAGATACAGGCATTGGAATTCCGAACGACCGGCAACAGGCAATTTTTGATCGCTTTGTTCAGGCCGATATCGAGGATAAAGATGTATATGAAGGTTCCGGATTAGGCTTGTCCATTTCGAAAGCTTATGTGGAAATGATTGGCGGCAAAATTTGGGTAGAATCGGAAGAAGGAGTTGGTTCGCAGTTTTATTTTACCATTCCTTACAATCCTAATCCTGAAGAAAAAACTACAGTTATAGATGAAACTCTTAAGAAAAAAGTTGAAAATCAAATTTCAGAATTGAAAGTATTAATTGCCGAAGATGTAGAAGCGGCAGATATGTACCTTACGATTATAGTTAAAAAATTCAGCAATGAAATTTTACATGTAAAAACCGGAACTAAAGCTGTTGAATTATGCCGGAAAAATCCGGACATCGACCTGATATTAATGGATATTAGAATGCCGGAAATGAATGGCTATGAAGCTACCCGAAAAATTCGTGAATTTAACAAAGATGTAGTAATCATTGCCCAAACAGCTTATGCCCTTATAGGCGACAGTGAAAAAGCCTTAAAAGCCGGATGTGATGATTATATTTCAAAACCGATAAATAAAGATGAATTAATTGAAATGATTAAAAAGTTTCAGGTCTAAAGTTTCAGAATTGATGGTTAACTTGAAATCTAAAACCTGCCTGTCCACCGTAGCTTTAGCTTTAGGAAAACCTAAAACTTGAAACCTGAAACATCAAACTCAAGACATGAAAAATCTTAAAAATAAAACCAAAGAACAACTGATCGAGGAGGTAAAAAAACTGAGAAAGGAAATTTTGAAAAAAGCCACTGAAAGCGAAGAAGGCTTCCGTTACTTAGCAGATGCTTCTATGGAAGCAATATTTTTTACTAAAGATGGAATCTGCCTGGAAGCTAATCAGGTTGCAGCCGAAATGTTTGGCTATAATGATCCTTCAGAATTTGTTGGGATGTTCGGCACGGAAGTAATTGCTCTTGAGAGCCATGAAATTGTCAAAGAGCACATGTTGAAGAATTTAATGGATCAATATGAAGCAATTGGAAAACGTAAAGATGGTACTCTGTTTCCAATTACCATTCGTGCCAAGGCAATGCCTTATAAAGATAAAGGAATTGTTCGTGCAACATCAATTATGGACATCACCGAACGAAAACAGATTGAAAAAGATCTGGAGCTGAGTAATAGTATTATAAAACAGGAACGTAATATGTTTATTGCAGGACCTGCTGTTGTATTTAAATGGAAAAACACTGAAGGCTGGCCTGTTGAATATGTATCGGATAATGTGAAAGAAGTTTTCGCTTATTCTGTTCAAGAACTAACCTCAGGGAAAGTACCATACGCTGATCTCATTCCACAAGAAGATATAGAACGTGTAGGCAATGAAGTTGCTACCAACAGTAAAAGCGGTGCTAAGAGTTTTGCTCATCAACCTTATCGAATCATACGAAAAGATGGGAAAATAATCTGGATAGATGACTATACAACGATACTACGTAATGAAAAAGGGGTCATCACACATTACCTGGGGTATATTGTTGACATCACCGAACGTATGCGGATGGAAGAGATGCTGCGGGAAAGTGAGCTGCAGTACCGTGTAATCACCGAAGCCTCGCTGCAGGGAATGGCTAAGATTGACGCTAAAGGATGTATAACGTTTGCCAATATGGCAGTCGCCGAATTGTCCGGTTATTCCCTTGCGGAATTGGACGGGATGTCGCTGGACACCCTTTTCTTACCCGGCGAGGCCAAGGCCATCAGCGATGCCAATGTTGCACTATTGTATTCCGGCAAGCCCATTGTCGGAGAAAACACAATGACCCGAAAGGACGGTAGCCGGATCGAAACCCACTTCAGTTGCGCCCCGATATTAGATGAAAATGATGAGTATGCCGGATTTATTGCATCCATCCTGGACATAACAGAACGTAAAAAGACGGAGGAAATGATTCGTGAAAGCGAAGAGAAATTTAGAAATCTTGCAGAAAATTCTCCAAATATGATCTTTATAAATCAAGGGGGTAAAGTCGTTTATGCAAATAAAGTATGCGAAGATATTACAGAGTACAATATAGCTGAATTCTATTCCCCGGATTTTGATTTCAGGATATTGATACAGCCCGAGTATTTAGAAACAATAATGACTAATTTTAAAGGACATGTTGAAGGGAGAGATGTTCCTGTTACTGAATTTGCGATAAGGACAAAATCTGGTAAAAGAGTAGAAGCTATTCTTAACACTAAATTAATAACTTTTCAGGAAGAAAGAGCGATACTTGGTATTATGACAGACATCACCGAGCGTAAAAAAGCAGAAGAAGAATTGAAAATCCATACACATGACCTTGGTGAGAGAGTGAAAGAACTAAGGTGTTTTTATAAAATTTCGGAATCAATAAGAACGAGAGAAACCATTGAAGAAATTTTTCAGGATACTGCCAATATCATCCCACCGGCCTGGCACTATCCGGAAATCACCAGGGGAAAGGTACGCTTCGACGGAAAAGAATATGTATCGCAAACGTTCGAAGAAACCAAATGGAAACAATCTGCTAATATAGTTGTGGCCGGCAAAGTCAGAGGTTCAATTGAAGTATATTATTTAGAGGAATGTCCCGGGCTGGATGAAGGCCCGTTCATGAAAGAGGAACGCAATCTTATAAACGGCATGGCAAGAACCTTAAGCGAAGCTATCGAACGTAAGCAGGCAGAAAAAGCCCTGAAAGAAAGTGAAAAAAAAGCGCACGATATTTTAAATAATTCAAGGTTTCATATGTGGGCTTTCGATGGAGAGTTTTATTCTTATCTGAATAAGGAATGGTATAATTATACCGGCCAGGATCCTACTTTACCGCTTACAGTGGAAAGATGGACAGAACTTGTGCATCCGGATGACCTTGATGCCGCAGTAAAAACATGGCTGAATCATTGGGAAACAAAAACCGAACACGACAACTATTTCAGATTAAAAAGGAAAGATGGCGAATATAGATATTTTTATTGCCATGCTGTACCAATTTTAAATGAAGATGGAAGTTTTAAACATTTTCAGGGCTTTAATATAGATATCACCGACCGCAAGCAGGCGGAAAAACGTATTGAACATCTCAACCTTGTACTTCAAGCTATCCGAAATGTTGATCATCTGATCGTTACAGAGAAAGATCGTGATAGACTTATAAAAGGCGCTTGCGAAAATCTAATTGAAACAAGAGGTTATAATTATGCCTGGATTGCCATGATGGATAAATCAGGTAATTTTATTACGGTAGCGTCAGCCGGTTTGGATCAGGATTTTTCATCAATAATTAAAATTCTGAAAAGCGGCAAGACGACTGAATGTGTGAATAATGCCTTAAAAAAACCAGAAGTAGTTATAATTGAAAATCCTGCAAGCGAATGCAAAGGATGTCCGTTAGCCAAAAAATATACAAAAATGGGAAGGATGTCGATCCGCCTGGAATATGAGGAAAAAATCTATGGATTAATGACTGTTTCAATCCCGGTAGAACTTATAAAAGATAAAGATGAGCATAACCTGCTTAAAGAAGTCGCCGATGATATAGCTTATGCTATACACGGTATCGAGGTTGAAAAAAGGCGCAAGCAGGTAGAGGAAAAAATTAAGATAAGCGAAGAAAAATACAGAACCCTTACTGAAAACCTGAATGTTGGAGTTTATAGAAATACATACGGAAGCAAAGGAAAATTTGTCGAAGTGAACCCTGCATTTCTGAAAATACTCGGTTATAAAGATAAAAATGAAGTTTTACAATTGAATGTTTCTGATCTTTATATCAATCCAGATGATCGCGAAAAGTTTAACGCGGATATATCAGTTTCAGGTTTCGTATCGGATAAAGAGCTTTTATTAAAGAAAAAGGATGGAACACAGGTATATTGTTCCATTTCTGCTGTAGTAGTGAAAGAGCATAATAAGATCAAATATTTTGATGGTATTATAGAGGACATCACCAAACGCAAGAAGGCTGAAGAGGAATTACAAAACCTGAACAAAGAACTTGCAGCACAAAATGAAGAATATGAGGCTTTAAATGAAGAATTGACAGATAATGTTAATCGCATTCAGAATATAAATACCAAATTGGAAAAAGCCAAAGAACGAGCCGAAGAATCCGACCGCCTCAAAACAGCCTTTTTACACAATATAAGCCACGAGATACGCACACCTATGAGCGGCATTCTTGGTTTCACCAATCTATTATTAGAACCCGAACTAACGGGTAAAGAACGACATGAATACATCAAGATAATTGAAAAGAGTGGCGACCGCATGTTGAACACCGTTACCGATCTTATGGATATTTCGATGATAGAATCGGGCCAGGTGAAGCTTGCTGTTTCAGAAGTTAATGTTAATAAACAAAACAAAGACCTTTATAACTTCTTCAAACCGGAGGCTGAAAAAAAAGGAATACAACTTTTCTTTAAAAATACGCTACCGGATCAAGAAGCCATTATTAAAACAGACCGGGAAAAAATCTATGCAATACTGACAAATCTCATTAAAAATGCAATTAAATATTCAGATAAAGGCACAATTGAATTTGGCTATAACTTAAAGCATGTTGATCAAAAGACGCTTGGCGAACTTGTCGAACCAGCCAAACTGGAATTTTTTGTAAAGGATAAAGGTATTGGCATTTCAAAAGATAGACTACAGGCAATTTTTGATCGCTTTGTTCAGGCCGATATTGAAGATATCAGAGCTTTTGAAGGATCAGGCCTGGGATTATCCATTTCGAAAGCTTATGTGGAAATGCTTGGTGGAAGAATTTGGGTTGAATCGGAAGAAGGTATTGGTTCTCAGTTTTATTTTACTATCCCTTACAATCCTAAAACCGAGGAAAAAACCGGGGTAATTGAAGATACTCCCAAGAAAAAAATCAGAAATCAAATTAAAGGATTGAAAGTATTAATCGCTGAAGATGTAGAATCAGCAGATAAACATCTTAGCATAGTTTTAAAAAAAATAAGCAAAGAAATTTTACATTCAAAAACAGGAGTAGAAACGGTTGATATTTGCCGGAACAACCCGGACATTGATCTGGTATTGATGGATATTAAAATGCCTTTAACGAACGGCCATGAAGCCACCCGAAAAATACGTGAATTTAACGAAAATGTAGTTATTATTGCACAAACAGCTTACGCCCTTTCCGGAGACAAGGAAAAATCGCTTGAAGCAGGTTGTAATGATTATATTTCAAAACCGATAAATAAGAATGAATTAATTGAAATGATTATAAAACATATTAACGCAAAAATGAATAAAAATGGAAAATTATAATTTTAAATGGGAAGATATTGGTGATATAGAATTAGGACGGCCAAATCTAGGACAATTAACAAATGTTTCAGTTTATCGTTTGATGCAATACACTTTAAAAGATGTATTGGAAAATGAATATGGAATAAAACAGGCAAAAAAACTATTTGTGGATGCAGGAAGACTTGCCGGTACGGAGTTTTGTAAAAATGTTTTAGATGTAAATTTACCACTTAATGAATTTATTTCTCAATTGCATGATAAATTGATAGAATTATCAATTGGTATTCTGAAGATTGAAAAATCAGATATGGATAAAATGAGTTTTGTTCTTACAGTTTCGGAAGATATTGATTGTTCCGGATTGCCAATTACAGGTAAAACCGTATGTGATTATGATGAAGGATTTATAGAAGGAATTTTTAATATCTATACAGGTAAAAAATTTTTTGTTAAAGAAGTTGACTGCTGGTCAACGGGCGAAAGAACCTGCAGGTTCACAGTTGATCTGAAAAAATAAATAATAATGACAGAGAATGAAATTCAAACAATAAAAGCTCTTAATAAGGTAACAAAAAGTCTAATTAAAGGACTGCCTTCAAAATCCGAATTGCAGCCATTGCCGGATGATGTTTCCGGGCCAATAAAAGATTTAGCTGAAAGTCTGACTTTGTTAACACAAAAATATCAGGAAAGCCGGGATTTTATCCTTGCTTTAGCCAGTGGTAAACTCGAACATATGCCACCAAAGGATAATAATACTATTGCACCATTTAAACAATTGCATTCCGACCTGTTACATCTAACCTGGCAGACAAAAGAGATCGCCCGGGGAGACTACAATCAAAAAGTTTCCTTCATGGGTGATTTTTCAATAGCATTTAATAAAATGATTGAATCTTTAAAAGAAAAGAAAAAGCTGGAAGAGAAGTTAATAGAATCAAATACTGCCAAAGATAAATTCTTTTCAATAATTGCACACGACCTTAAGAGTCCATTTAGCTCAATCTTAGGTTTCATGGAAATGCTTAATGATGAGTATGATTCACTTGACGAATCAGAACGAAAACAATTTATTAATTATGTCTTTAACGATGCAAAACATATTTTTAACCTTATCCTTAATCTTCTATCATGGTCGAGAACCCAAACCAACCGTATTTCCTTCAATCCAATAAATTTTGATCTATACGCTTTGATTGAAGACAATATTTCACTTTTACAAAGTTCGGCCAATAAAAAGGAAATTACGATAACTATGTCCGTACCTGAAAAAATCACAATTTATGCCGACCCGGAAATGATCAGTACGGTAGTCCGAAATCTTTTGTCAAATGCTATTAAGTTTACTCCCAAAAAAGGAAAAATAGAGGTTGGTAGTAAAGGCATAATTAACAATAAAATAAACGTTTCTGTTTCCGATTCGGGAGTAGGAATTAAAAAAGAAAACATACCAAAATTTTTTAAATTAAGCGAAACTCATACTACCATAGGAACAGATGATGAAAAAGGCACAGGCCTGGGTTTAATTATCTGCAAGGAATTTATTAAAAAACATAACGGTGAAATATGGGTTGAAAGTGAAGAAGGCAAGGGCAGTAAGTTTATTTTTACTTTACCTTTGGAATAAAATAGCTAACATTGCACTATAATAATTAATAATGAAATTAAGCCCATTATATTATACTGAAAATAAAAAGATTAAAAGTTTTAAATTATTTTTAGTTTTCTTTTTTGTGATGATTACAGGCTTTTCTTTTTCCCAGGTTTTAGGTTCTCCACTTATTAAGAATTATTCTCCAAAAGAATACGATTTTCATCCTCAAAACTGGGCAATTGTTAAAGACAAAAGAGGTATTTTATATTTTGGAAACACAAATGGAATTTTGGAATTTGATGGAACAAATTGGCGAAAAATACATGTTGAAAACAATTATATGATTCGTTCTCTGGCAATTGACAATTATGGTACAATTTACGTTGGAGCAACCGGTGCCTTTGGTTTTCTTGCTCCTGATTCACTCGGAAATATGCAATATAATTCTATTAGCGATAAATGTGATACTAACATTATAAAAGCAGTTCCTGACATTTGGAGAATAGGAATCTTAAATAATGAAGTGTATTTTAATGCTTTAAACCTGATATATAAATATTCTCCCTATAAAAATACAGACAACATAAAAGAGAAAATAAAAACAATCAATCCTCCACTCAGATTTCGTCTTAGTTATGCAATTAATGACAAAATATTTATTCAGGAATCGACAAAAGGACTATCAATACTACAGGGCGATACTTTAAAAACAATTTTGGAAGCAGACAAATTAGTCGGGAACATTGTTTTTGCAATGATACCTGATATTAACGAAGATAATCCCGAAGAAATTCTTATAGCTTTAAATGACAAATTGATAAAATATAATCCAAATGCTGATACAAATAAAGGAGAGACAATATTCTCACATTTTCGTACAGAAGCAGATGAATTTTTTAAAGAAAACGCAATCTATGATGCTATAAAATTACCTAATAAACGTTTCGCAGTTGCCTCGCTTTCAAAAGGAGTTATTATTATTGATTATCAGGGCAACATCATTGATTATGTTAATGCTCAAAATAATTTACAAGATGAAACAGTTTGGTCAATAAAATATTTTGATAATTCACTGTGGTTAGCTTTAAACAATGGAATTTCTCAAGTGGAAATTACTTCACCCTTCCGTTTCTGGGATACAAATAATGGCTTAAAAGGAATTATTCAGGCAATTATCAAATATAACAACACATTATATGTCGCTTCTACAGAAGGAGTTTTCTATTACGATACAGTATTTAACAAAAATATGGGCGATATTCCCATTTTCCGGCAGTTAGAAGAAGAATCTCATGAATCATGGTGTTTTCTTAAATATTTTGATCAAAATTCTAATGATACTATTTTACTAATAGGACAAAGCGGAAATTTACTCGAATTGGATAAGAATAACAACACAAAACTTATTTTTCCCAGTACTGTGTTTTGTTTGTTACAGTCAAATATTAATCCTGATATTATTTATGGTGGCGGAGGAATAAGACTTATTATTTTAAAAAGAAATCATAAAAAAAATACCTGGGATTCAGATGAAATTAAGGGTTTAGATGGCGAAATACGTAGTATTGCCGAATTAGATAATGATCTTTGGCTAACTACTTTTTTTAATGGCGTTTTCAGAATAAATCGAAATTCACCTGAAAATTTCTTTAATGCCAAAACCAATGAATATGAAGTTACACATTTTACTACTGAACACGGATTTAAAGGCATTAAAGATATTATGGTTTATAAAATTGACAATGAAGTGATTTTTACCTCGCCTGACGGGATTTTTAAATATGACACAGATCAAAACTATTTTTTTCCATACAATAAATTTGGAAAAATATTCGGGGAAGGCAAACTTGGTGCTTACAGATTTATTCAAAACCATAAAGGTGATATATGGCAAGATTCGAAAGGAATTCTATATAAACAAAATAATGGAACTTATTTCTTTGACACAATTTTTTCTAAAAGAATACCTTATGCGGAGTTAAGTGGAATTTATCCCGATAAAAACTTATGGTATGGAGGAGGTTCTGACGGATTATTAAGATACGATAAACAAAATGATTACAATTACGAGGAAGAATTTAATACAATTATCAGAAAAGTAAGGATTAAGAACGACTCGGTAGTTTTTTACGGAACATATTTTCATGAAAATTATTCTTCCGATATCTATAATTCTTCTATTTTTCAACCCAACGAATTAAAACCTGTAATTGACTATAAATTCAATAATTTAACATTTGAATATTCTTCACCTTATTTTATTTCACCTGAATCAACAGTATATAGTTATAAATTGGATGGTTTCGATGAAGACTGGTCTCATTGGACTACAGAGACCAAAAAAGAATATACCAACTTACCCGAAGGGGAGTATATTTTTCAGGTTAAAGCAAGAAATATCTACGACTTTGAAAGTAAACCTGCAACTTATGAATTTGAAATACTTTCACCTTTACTCCGAACCTGGTGGGCATACACCTCTTATGTAATCATATTAATAATCTTGATTTGGATAATAGTTAAATTAAATACAAAACGACATATTATTGCAAAAATTCAGCTTGAAAAAATTGTAGAAGAACGTACATTAGAGATTTCACAACAAAACGAAGAAATGCAAAAACAAGCTAATAGTTTATTAGAATTAAATAATGAAATTACCGGAAAAAATGTCAAACTATTTCAACAAAAAGAAGAAATAGAAACAGTTGTTAAAGAATTAAAAACATCAAATGCTACAAAAGATAAATTATTTTCCATAATTGCTCACGACTTGAGAAATCCGTTTAATGTTATATTTGGCTATACAGATTTATTGAAAGAAGATTACGATGATTATAGTGAAGATGAAAGAAAACAATTCATCAATGAAATTGAAAAATCATCGAAAAGTGCATATCAACTATTAGAGAATTTGCTTTTGTGGGCTATGTCTCAACAGGGCAAAATTTATATTAAAAAGAAAGATACGAATTTAAAACAGCTTATTGTTGATGCTATTTCGCCATATCTTTATAGTGCCAAAAAGAAAGAAATTACTTTCCTCAATTCTGTTTCTGATAATATTACAGTTTATATAGATAACCAGACCATAAAAACCGTTCTATCAAATCTATTCAGCAATGCCGTTAAATTTACACCCAATAAAGGCCATATTATGATTGGAGCGGCTATCATTGATAAATTTGTTGAGATTAAAATTTCTGACAATGGTATAGGTATTTCGCACAAAGCCCAGTCAAAAATCTTCCGAATAGATGAGAGCCATTCAACATTAGGAACAAACAAGGAAAAAGGTACCGGTTTGGGGTTATCTCTATGTAAAGAATTTGTTGAGAAAAATGGCGGAATAATTTGGTTAGAATCAGAAAAAGGCAAAGGCTCACAATTTTATTTTACAATTCCTTTCAAAACAAGCAAAAAAGAAATTACTGAAAGTAAAGATGTAAAACCTGAAGTTAAACCTAAGCTTCAATTAAAAAAGCTAAAAATACTCATTGTCGAAGATGATAAAATAGCAGAGAAATATCTTGAAACAGTGCTCAGGATAATCAGTAAAAAGATTCTATTTGCAAAAAATGGAATTGAGGCGATTGATGCTTTCAGTCAAAACCCTGACATTGACCTGGTGTTAATGGATATTCAAATGCCTGAAATGAGCGGCTATGAAGCCACCCGTAAAATCCGTGAATTCAATAAAGATGTAATAATTATTGCAGAAACAGCTTATGCAATTTCAGGTGACCGTGAAAAAGCTCTTGAAGTGGGTTGTGATGATTATATTTCAAAACCAATAAAAAAAGATAAACTTATGGAAATGATTGAAAAATATTTAGGAACGTAGTAATTAGGTTGTCATTCAATGGTCATTCAATGGTCATTCAATGTTCATTGATGGACATTCGATTGTCATTAGTTATTCAATAGTATAGTGGTAACTAAATGACTGCGAAGGGCAAATGACGTGCGAAGCACAAATGACAATTGAATGACACGAAACAAGTGAGAAAATGACAATAATAAACAGATGAAACACCCATGACGAGTAAATTTCGACACACAGGAGCATGATTATATAGCCAGAATTCCTAACATTGTGAAAAAAATAGATAACAATGGAAAAATCAAAAAAGAA
>Ga0233437_1001876_pt1 | contig 35243 bp, 31 predicted proteins | sample SI_122_August201_FD_182714 | JGI IMG/M metagenome (GOLD analysis project Ga0233437, IMG submission 182714) | Seawater microbial communities from Saanich Inlet, British Columbia, Canada - SI_122_August2016_200_MG | ecosystem: Environmental > Aquatic > Marine > Inlet | place: Canada: British... | reverse complement strand
ATATTAATGATTTTAAGTCTAATAATGAACTTCTTGATTATCTTCAAAATATTAGTGATGATGATTATTGTTCTAGGTTGAATAAATGTATTGAGACATATATTAGGCTATATTCTAAATTAGATATTAAGAAACAACGTGAGCTAACATGCAAGTTAATTGTTGAAAAAATAAAGGATATATATGAACTCAAAATTAAATAAATTTTCAAAAAATTATACTTCACAACATGGTGAAGATGGCATTTTAGAATACATTATTTCTAAAATACCCAATATACCCCAAATATGTGTTGAATTTGGAGCATGGGATGGAAAATTTCTATCAAATACATATACCTTATGGCATGATAAAAATTGGCAAGGTATTTTAATTGAAGGAGATAAAGAAAAATGCGAAATGCTAAAAAAAGAATATTTAGGTAAATATGAGATAACAGTTTATAATCAATTAGTTACTCCAAGAGGAAAAACAAGTATAGATGCACTATTTAAAAATCAAAATCTGATTCCTCAAATCGGAGTTATGAGTATTGATATTGACAGTGATGACTACTATGTATGGAAATACTTAGAATATGTGAAACCTTATATTGTTATAATTGAGCATAATTATTCCATTCCGGGTTATATTGAATATGTTGATCCAGAGGATGAGGTTTTTATGAGATGTTCTGCCAAATCATTAGAAAAATTAGGGGACGAGAAATCTTATAAATTAATTTGCTGTACATTGTCAAATTCAATTTTTATTAAACAAAGTTTATTTAATGACTTAGATTTTCCAGATAAACCTGTTGAATATTTATTTAATTATTCCCAATGCCAAACACCTATACTTACTGCCTCTCAAGTGCCTGTTAATAATCTTATTCCTGTATATTACGGATTACCTCAGCGTTCTGTAAGAATCTCTTTGTTAATTGAGCGTTTCTTTAAATCAATAGTGTCTAAGAATAAATCATTGAAAAAACCAGGTAGCAAATTAATAGATCATTGCAGAAAATATGGAATTTACATAGAAACTTTCAGAAAAAGCTTCAAGTAAAAACAATGATACTTAGATTTCGGTTATTTTTTTTTGAAATCGAATTAAAATGTGCTGAAAAGTTTCGGTAATATAAATACTCCTAGCATTCAATCAGGGATTTACCCTAAAAGCTACATTTCAAAAATCAAGATAAATGAGGATGTGAGAAACATGACATTAAAAATTGCTCTTGTAGGTTGTGGCCGTATTGCCAAAAGGCATTCTGAATTATTAGGAAATAATGAAATTAAAGGAGCCGGTCTCGTCGCAGTTTGTGATATAAACGAGAATAAAGCTGCTGCTATTGGTCATAAATTTAATATTCCGTATTACACCGATATGCATAAAATGATGCAGCATGAAGATATTGATGTAGTATCAATATTGACTGAAAGCGGAAATCATGCTAAACATGTTATTGAGCTTGCAAGTTATGGAAAACATTTGATTGTCGAAAAACCTATGGCTTTAACGTTGAGTGATGCTGATAAAATGATTGAAGCATGTGATAACAATAATTGTAGGCTTTTTGTTGTAAAACAAAATAGATTTAATGTCCCTGTTTTGAAGTTAAGATCAGCAATGGAAGCTGGGCGTTTTGGGAAAATATTTTTAGGTACTGTTCGTGTCAGATGGTCAAGAGATCAGAATTATTACGACCAGGATACATGGCGTGGAACATGGTCTATGGATGGTGGTGTTTTGACAAATCAGGCATCGCATCATATAGATCTTTTAGAATGGATGATGGGAGTCCCATTAAGCGTTTACGCAAAAAGTATGACAGCATTAGTTGATATTGAAACTGAAGATACAGCTGTTGTAATAATTAAATTTGTAAATGGTGCATTAGGTGTAGTAGAAGCTACAACTGCAGTAAGACCAAAAGATTTGGAAGGATCCATATCAATATTAGGAGAAAAAGGATCTGTTGAAATAGGAGGGTTTGCTGTAAATGAAATGAAAGTTTGGGAGTTTACAGAGTCAGTACCAGAGGATGAAAATATTCTGGCAAACTGTAAAATGAATCCACCAAATGTATATGGATTTGGTCATAAAGCTTACTATGAACACGTTGTAGATTGTATTAATAATAAAAAACAACATTTGATTGATGGACTGGAAGGCAGAAAAAGTCTTGAGTTGATATCGGCTATATATGAGTCCATTGAAACAGGAAAAGAAGTATATTTAAGTTTTCAGCCTAAAAAATGTAAACTTGGAAATCAAAGTTAAAATTATGGTATATCCTAACATTAAAAAATCTTGTATAGCAGAGAATGTAATATTCGGTAAAAATGTAAACATAGTAGAACCTATAAATCTTTATGGCTGTAGTATTGAAGATGACTGTTTTATCGGTCCTTTTGTGGAAATACAGAAAAATGTAATTATTGGAAAGAGAACCAGAATACAATCTCATGTATTTATTTGCAGTTATGTGACGATAGGTATTGATTGTTTTATATCGCACGGAGTTATGTTTATAAATGACCTGTTCAAAGATGGCAAAAGAGCAAAAGGTGATATTAACAAATATAAGGAAACTATAATTGGAAATAATGTTTCTATAGGAAGTAATTCTACTATTTTACCAGTTAATATCGTAGACAATGTATGCATTGGAGCTGGAAGTTTAGTTACAAAAGATCTTTTAATACCTGGAATTTATTATGGCAGCCCGGCAAAATTACACAAGGAGTTATAAGGCTTGAATATGTTCATTCCATTTGTTGACTTACAGGCACAGTATAAAAGTATACAAACTGAGATAGATGAAGTAATTCATAAGGTTATAAATAACCAATCATTTATTAGAGGCAAATTTGTTAAGGAATTCGAGTCTAATTTTGCAGAATTCTGTAATGCTGAGTACTGCACAGGAGTAGGTAATGGAACAGATGCTCTTTATATTGCACTTAAAGCAATAGGAGTAACAAACGGCGATGAAGTTATTATCCCTGCAAATTCTTTTATCGCAACTTCTGAAGCTGTTTTACAGGCTGGCGGGAAAGTCATATTTGCAGACGTTAATGAACATACATTTAACATTGATGTAAATGATATTGAAAGAAGAATTACAAGTAAAACTAAGGCTATTGTGCCAGTTCACTTATATGGTCAACCTGTTGAGATACAGAAAATAAGAAATATTGCCGATGAGTATTCTTTAAAAGTTATTCAGGATTGTGCTCAGGCTCATGGAGCTGAGATTAATGGGAAACCTCTGATTCATTTTGGCGATATACTTTGTTTCAGTTTTTATCCTGGGAAAAATTTAGGTGCCTATGGTGATGCCGGCGCTATTGTCACTAATGATGGTGAAATTGCAGAATTTGTTAAAATGTATTCAAATCATGGTAGGTTTGAAAAATATTTTCATGTTATTGATGGCTGTAATTCAAGAATGGATAGTATTCAGGGAGCAATTCTTAATATTAAGCTCAAATATTTAAATAAGTGGACTGAAAAAAGAATACGAATTGCCAATAGTTACAATAATCTATTGAAGGATTTTAACGAAGTTCAACCCCCTATAGTAAAATCGGGTTACAAGCATGTTTATCATCTTTATGTAATTGCTGTTAAGAAGAACAGAGACATACTTCAACAATTTTTAAAAGATAAAGGAATTTCAACGGGTGTTCATTATCCTATAGCGCTTCCATTCCAAAAAGTATATAGTCGTTATTCATATTCTCATGATGATTATCCTATAGCAGATAAACTTCAAAATAGGATCTTATCATTACCAATTTATCCAGAACTTTCCATTAAACAAATCTCATATATTGTAGATTGTATCAAGAGTTTTTATGCTGGTTGATAAATATTCACCGATCGATTTTTTAGAGTTTAATATAGAATATGAATAATGCATAAGCAAAAAAACATATTAATTATAAATTATCATTTCCCCCCCTTTCCTGGTGTTGGAGGAAGGAGATGGGCTAAGTTCTCTAAATATTTAGCTAAAAAAGATTTTTTAGTTTATGTTATAGCGGCAAAAAATCCATATAGCAAAACATCTGCATGGGGAAATGATATTATATATGAAAATATAAAAGTTACATACTTACCTAATAAGTACCCCAAAATATTTTTAAAAAATATTTCTTCACTAAATGATAAAATTACGTACAGATTCTTTTTGACTTTACTAAAAGCTTCTACAAAAGGAACTATATATGACCTTGCACTATATTGGGAAAAAGTTTTATACAATGAAATGGTAAAAATTATAGAAGCTAACAAGATAAAGAATATTATTGCCACAGGTGCACCTTTCAGAGTTTTATATTATGTTTCTAAACTAAAGAAAGAATATTCTGACATTAACATTATTTCTGATTTTAGAGATCCATGGATAGAAAGTGAAGCTTATGGCATGCTGGAACTTTCGAAAAAAAGATTAGATTATGAAAAAATGATGGAAGAAACTGTTATAGCTCAATCTAATAAAATTATTACTCCATGCCCTGAAATTACAAAATTGCTTCGAGATAAATACCCTAATAATAAAAATAAGATTTTATCAATATTACATGCCTTCGATGAAGACTATAGTCACATAAATACTACTACCAAAGTGAAAAATGATAATAAAATGAGGTTTATTTACGGTGGAACACTGGATTATATTGGACTAGAACGATATATATTTGAATTAATTAAAGCACTAAAGGAAATAAAGATTAATTATAGTGAAAAATATAACAGATTGTCTTTTACATTTTATACAAATACTAAAAAATTTACTAAGTTGGTAGCAGGCAATGGATTAGAAAAAATTATTCATTTCAGAGAATTAATTCCTCATAATGAGTTTGTGAATGAAGCAATGAAATCTGATTTCTTAATTATGCTTAATAATTATCCAGATGTATTTAGAACAAAATTTTATGATTATCTGCCCTTTAAAAAAATGCTGGTAGTAATTGCTGATACTGGCAGAGTTAGTGATTATATTACCGAAAATAAAATTGGATATCATGTCAAACCAGGAACAATTTATGAAGATATTCTTAATCTTGTTAATGAATTTGACAAAGGAAATACCAACTTTAATAACAAATTTAATATTAATCAATTCTCTTACAGTAATATTACTAATAAACTAATTGAATTATTTATTTAATAAGTATGATTTATCTTACCTATGGCAATCAATCAGATGGAGTTTACAACAGTTATGTAATTGATATATGCAACTATATGAATGAAACATTTAATATAAATATCAAAATAATAGCTTTTATTTCTTTGCGAAATTTTTTTAAAATAAAAACAAAACGTCAGAAACTCTATTCTAATTCCATAATACTTCCAATATTTCCTAAAGTTATTCTTTGGAAATTAAATATAATAACTCTTATTATCGTTTGGCTTTTTGCTGGAAGAAAAAAAGTTATAGCATTAAGCCCGATAGCAGCAAATTTAGCATTGATGTTAAGAGAAATTGGGTTTGTGAAACATGTAATATATGATGGAGAAGGAGCTACATCGGCAGAGTGGAATGAGTATAATGTAGTTGAAAACAGTTTAATGAAAAAACAAATATACAGTATTGAAAAAAATGCTGTTATAAATTCAGATTTTAGACGGGCTGTTTCATTAAAAATGGTAGATTACTGGAAAAAGAAATTTGCTTACGTAGAAAATAAACATGTAGTTATTCCCTGTACTCTAAATGGCATTTTTAATAATAAATATAAGGAAATTAATTATACTTTAAGAGAGCAATATGGTTATGCAAAAGACGATATAGTTTTTGTATATGCCGGTTCATCTGCAGGATGGCAGTCTTTTTCGATAATAGACAAATATTTGCTACATGTTTTGGGAAAAAATACTCATGCTAAATTACTTATATTGTCTGATTTGAATATCAATGTTTTAAAAATACATAAAAAATATCCTGCCAGAATAAAAAAAATGTGGGTAGAATATTCAGATGTTCCAAAATATATGAGAATGTGTGATTACGGGATATTAATAAGAGAACAAAGTATAACAAACAGAGTTGCCGCCCCAACAAAATTTGCTGAATATTTATCATGCGGCTTAAAAGTTCTAATTTCAAAAGATATCGGAGATTACACTGAGTTTGTAGAAGAGCATCAATGCGGAGTCGTTATTAAAAATTTTGAAACAAATATTTCTTTAACATCTGTTGATTTCAAAGGAAAACAGAGAATAAATGCACTGGCTCTAGATAAATTCAATAACAATTATTTCTATAATCAATTCGAAAAATTGGTACAATTCGAGGTTAAAGCTTAAATGAAAAAAATATTAATCGTATTTGGGACAAGACCGGAAGCAATAAAAATGGTTCCTGTGATTAAAGCCCTTAAGAAAAGGAACAAACATTTTGAAGTAAAAATATGTGTTACTGCGCAACATCGTGAAATGCTTGATCAGGTTTTAGATATATTTAATGTTACATGTGATTATGATCTGAATATAATGAAATCTAACCAGGATTTATTTGATATTACTTCAAAAGTCCTATTAGGGCTGCGGGATATATTTCAAATATGGCTACCTGATATTGTCTTAGTTCATGGGGATACAACAACTTCAATGGCTGCTTCAATGGCTGCTTTTTATTTTCATATAAAAATTGGCCATATTGAAGCTGGATTAAGAACAGGAAATCTACAAGCCCCATGGCCAGAAGAAATGAATCGGCAAGTCGTGGATAGAATTTGTGATTTTCATTTTGCCCCAACCAATTTAGCTAAACAAAATTTAATTACTGAAGGCATTAATGAGAATAATATTACAGTTACAGGCAATACTGTCATTGATACATTGTTTTTAAGCCTATCATTAATTGAATCAGATAAAAAATTGTTCGCCCGTATAAAAGATGATATAATTTCAAAAGGATATCCTATTGAAAATCAGTTATCACTTAACCGTAAGTATATTCTGGTTACAGGACATCGAAGAGAGAGTTTTGGACAGGGATTTTTAAATATTTGCAAAGCTATTAAAGATTTAGCTTTATCTTATAAAGATATCGATATTGTTTATCCTGTACATCTTAATCCAAATGTACGTAAACCTGTTTATGATATCTTATCCGGGATGGATAATATATATTTAACTGAGCCAATTGATTATCTTCCTTTTACTTACTTAATGAAATGTTCAACGCTTATTCTTTCAGATAGTGGAGGAATACAGGAAGAAGCTCCGTCTCTAGGCAAACCGGTTCTTGTAATGAGAAATATAACAGAACGACAGGAAGGAATCGATGCAGGCACAGCATTACTAGTAGGAACAAATTATCGTTCAATTTTTGATAAAACCTGCTCTCTTTTAAATGATTCAAAAATATATAGAAAAATGAGTAAAGCACATAACCCTTATGGTGATGGTAATGCCGCTGAAACAATCACCAAAATTTTAATAAATCGGAAAGGAGTTTCAGAATGAAAAAATATATTGTTGGAACAAATCATACAGGATATCTTGAATCTAGAAACTTCTACTCACTTCCTTTTGAAAATTTTAAATTTAAAAAATTCTATGATTGGTGTAAAATAATTGACCATTTAAACTTTAGGCTAAAAAATCAAAACCATTTATTCTGTCACAATTTTCATAATGATATTCTAATACCTTGTAAGCCTGATCTATATCATTTTTTCCATACGGTTTCAGCAACTAAGAGGCCATGGATAGTTACTCACTCAGGACATTTACCTAGATATATAGCAAATTCTGCTTATAAAACAAATATTGAAAAAGGTTTTAAAGTACTTGCAGGAATTAATTGCAAAAAGATTATTTCAATTTGTAATAATTCTAAAAATTATCTAATGTTCAGTTTGGAGCAGTTCCCACAATATAAGGAAGCATAAATAAATAACTTAAAGGTTTTACTTCATCTCATAGCGGTTTCCTGTGTCATAAAACTAGTCACATATTCCTAATATGCAAAAAGTTTCATTCCTTGAACACCACTACGATATATTGTAAAAATCGTTTAATTTATTTATGTACACTTCCTAAAGATGAAATATTAAATAAAAATATTATAATTCATCCACCACAGAACTTATATATAAATTCGATTAATGAAAAAATATATGATGATCAAAATATAATTTTTACTATAGTAGGAGCAGATTTTTTTAGGAAGGGAGGGTATGAGACAATAAAAGTTTTTGATAAACTTTTGTGCGAAAATCAAAAAGTAAAGTTGAATATAATATCAAATCTGTCATTCAATACTAACTGGAAAGATGATCATATATCAAAATCTGATTATGATTATGTATTAAAAATAGTAAAGAAACATTCACACTTTATAAATTTCTATCCAGGACTCGAACATTCTAAGGTTATTGAAATTTTTAAACAGTCACATATTGGATTATTGCCTTCTTATGGTGAAACTTATGGATATACTGTCCTTGAGGCACAGGCTTGTGGATGTCCTGTGATAACTACTGAAATGCCTCCGTTTGAAGAGTTCAATAAAGATAATTATGGTTGGCGAATTAAAGTTCCATTAATTGAACGTGATGGCATTAAGACTTCTGATGTCTATACGAAACTAGGGTTAAAGACATTTGCAGAAACATTGGAACAGAACTTGTATCAGACAATAAAAAAAATACTTGAGAATCCACATATAATAAAAGAAAAAGCAATAAATGCTATTGAAAGCATTAAGAAAAATCATAACATTGAAAAAACAACAAAACAGATTGAAAAAATCTATAAAGAAGCTCTGGGAATATGAAAGATAAAATAGCTATAATATGCGGTGGTTTAGATGACACAATGAGAGGTTATGAAACTCACACTCGCCTTCTTTTTGATTCTTTATCTGAAGAGACCAATGTTAATTATCAGTTTATTTTATTCAAAGGAAGTGGGAAGAGAGCGAAAAATGAGAAAATACTTAGAGCGCCGTCTAGAACATCAAGGATAGTTAAATTTTTAGCAAAATTCAGAGGAGGACGTATATATTGGGAAAGTATTTTTTTTGCACTAAGATTCATATTTTGTACTATTATTAGAAATGATAGGTTTAGTAAAATATTGTGTATTCAGCCTATGGTGAGTAAAACCTTGATGAGGTGTAAAAAGTTGTTGCCCGGAAAACCTATTATCATTTTTACTCATGGTGTTTGGATAGAACCTCATGAATATGTAAAAATGGGAGATGAGTTTCATCAAGTTAATATAGAAAATTACTGTAAACAGAAAAAATATTTTAAGGCAAACAACATAAATAAAAAAGTGTATCTTATTCCTCACTTTATTCCAGATATTACTCCGATAAAGATTTCAAAAGCAGTCTTGAGAAAAAAATACAATATAAAAACAGAAAAAGTACTTCTTAGTGTTGGAAGAATTGACCGTGCTCATAAGAATATGGAATATGTTATAAAGGAAGCTGCTAAACTACCTGAAGATTGGAGCCTTGTACTGTGCGGTGGTATTGGCGAAGCAGATTTATTAGATATTGGACGAAATCTTTTAGGTAATAGATTTATTCATATATTCCTTCCAAGAGAAAAAGTCCCTGAGATATATGCAATGGCAGATTTATTTGTTTTAGGTTCTCTTCAGGAAGGGTTTGGAATTGTTACACTTGAAGCAATGCGTGCTGGTTTGCCGATAATTTTGCATGATAGGGAATTATTTAGATGGATATTAAAAGATGATAGTGTTTGTGTTGATATGACAAAACGGAATAATTTAGCAGATTTTATAATTACTAAAATACAAAAAGAAAAAGAATGGTTTAATTTAAAAGGAAAGGAAAATAGATCTCTCTTTATTAGAGAATATACGTGGGAAGTTCTTAAGGACAAATATAAAATGATGTATAATATTGTTTCATAATATATGTCCTGATATTATTACACCAGAATATTTTCAAAAAATTAAGGAAATTTGGAAAAATGACTAACAATTTAAAAAAAATGTTATATCTCGGTATTAACCGTTTTAAACAAAAAAATCTTAAAAATGAATATATTAGATGGCTTAGTTATGCAAATGCAGGAATGTTACACTGGGGAAACTTGTATTGTATTGATCTGGCCATTAAAAATCTTCCATCCAATAATCCTGTTCTTGAAATAGGCAGCTTTTGCGGACTATCTACAAATATTATTTCTTTTTTACTGTGTAAATACGAAAAAACAAATAAATTAATCAGTGCTGACAAGTGGATATTTGGAGGAGTAATAGATGATAAAAATGTAGGAGAAAGCCATATATCATTTAAGGAATATAGTAAATTTGTAAAGTCTTCATTTAAGAGAAATACGGAATTCTTTTCATCAAAAAACAAGCCTTTTACTATTGAAGCTTTTTCTGATGAATTTTTTGAACTCTGGGATGGGAACAAAAAGGCTATAGATGTGTTTAACAGAGAGATACAGTTAGGTGGAAAAATCAGTTTTTGTTATATTGACGGGAACCATAAATATAGTTTTACAAAAAGAGATTTTGTTAATGTAGATAAATATTTAGATATAGGAGGGTATATTTTGTTTGACGATTCAAATGATTTTGGAGGATTTGGAGCTGGAAAATTTATGAAAGAAATGAAAAAAAATATAAGATATAAATTAGTGATAAAAAATCCTAATTATCTGTTCCAAAAACTTGCATAATAAATTCTATCTTCGATAACATATATTACTAATAATCCTTAACTCTAAGAAATACGAATGAAAAAACGAATACTTACAATATTGAATAAAATACCAGGGGGTAGATTTGTTTTAACTAAATATGCTCATTTGAATAGATTATTTAACTCAAATAGTTTCTTGCTGGATAGGTTTACTAACATCTATAAAGATAATGCATGGGGAAATGATGAAAGTGTTTCCGGACCTGGTTCTACTGCGAAAAATTCAGAATTAATTGGGAAAGAACTTCCTGGATTATTTAAAAATTTAGACGTGAAAACAATTTTGGACGTACCATGCGGTGACTTTAATTGGTTTAGATTTGTATTAAAAGACTTAAATGTTAGTTATATTGGTGGGGATATTGTTAAGCAACTAATTATTGAAAATGAAAAGAAATATGGGAATGAAAAAACGAGATTTATTCATTTAGATATTACAAAAGACAAATTACCCAAGGGAGATTTATTGCTTTGCCGTGATTGCCTATTTCACCTATCATATAAAGATATTTTTTTATTCTTGCAGAATTTCTTAATTAGTGATATAAAATATTTATTAACAACTACATATACAAAATGTAATATGAATGAAAATATAATATCAGGACGTTATCGTCAATTAAATCTTGAAAAGCCACCTTTTTCTTTTTGTAAAGCAAAACATTATATGGATGATTCAATGGGGAGGTCTTTAGCTCTATGGGAAAAACAGGTTTTATACAATGCTCTAATAAATAACAAAGCATGTAAATTATAAACAATATGAGGGGGAAATTGAAATCAATGATAAATAGATTATATGCTGCTATGAAAAAAAATATTAAAAATAAATTATATGGGAAAAAAAAACTTCAGACTCTTTTTAAAAAACTTTACACAATTTCCATTGGAGGGATGAATTTTGGAAATTTTGATATGTATGAAAACGGAGAGATGTTAGCTCTTCAAATGATAAAAAAATATTTTAAAGATGATATTGTGATTTTTGATGTAGGTGCTAATTGTGGTGCCTATTTAAAAAACATTGATTCAATTTTTCCAAAAGGAACTATTGTTCATTCTTTTGAGCCTGCCAAAGAAGCATTTAGGCTTTTGTCAAATATTAGTACAGAAAATGTAAAAGTAGAATTTTATAATTTTGGATTTAGCAATGAGTGTAAAGATGCAGTTTTGTATGCTAAAACACCAAATGGACCAGGAAGCTCTATTTTTAATCTGAATCATTCCGATTTATTATCAAAATATGATTTGAAAGAAAAAATTAAACTTAAAACTATTGATTCTTATTGTAATTCCAATGATATCACTGAAATACATTTTTTAAAAATAGATACCGAAGGAAATGAATTTAATATTCTATCGGGAGCAAAAAATATGTTGAAATCAGGGAAAATTAAATTTATTCAGTTCGAATTTGGAGATAGAACTATTTTTTCAAATACAACATTTTTTGATTTTCTTAATCTCTTTAAAAAAAATAACTACAAAATATATCGTATATTAAAAGATGGTCTTTTGTTAATTGATAAGTATTATGTAAATGAAGAAATTTATGCTGGGGTAAATTATCTTGCTGTTCATAACAATTATAATTCTTTTTGTTCTTAAGTTATTATATTGAATTTTGAAACTAAAAATATTACTAAATATCACCAAAAGAGATGGCTAAAATGAAGAGAATTTTGAAAGTATTCGCAAAGTATAGAAAAATATTTTAGTAAAAAAACTACACAGCGCTCTAATTTATTTACATTTGGCATATGAGAATTTTGATTATGATTTTCAAACAAATGGAGAATCTAAAATTCTGAACAAGTTAAAAAGCTGTACAGAGAATATTAATACTATATTTGATGTTGGAGCTAATAGAGGAACATGGTCATTGATGACAGCAAAGCTTTTTGATAATGTTACAATTTATTCATTTGAGATTGTACCTGAAACGTATAGTCGTCTTTCTAGTAATTGTAAGAAAAATAAAAACATTATTACAAATAATATTGGTTTATCAAATTCCATAGGAAAAACTAAGGTTTTTTATTCTCCCGAGAAAAGTGGTTGTGCAACCTGTATTAAAGATTTTACTGAAGATTATCATAATTATGTACCACAGGAAATTGAGGCAAGTATTTCAAAAGGAGACAAGTTCTGTTCTGAACATAATATACAATCAATTGATTATCTCAAGATTGATGTTGAAGGTTATGAAAATAATGTGCTATATGGATTTGAAGGAATGTTAAATAAAGGAAAAATTAAGATAATTCAATTTGAATATGGCCAAGTTAATATTAAAACACATTTTTTGTTAAAAGATTTTTACGATTATTTAGAAAAATTTGATATGGTGATTGGTAAGATTTATCCGAATTATGTTGATTTTAGAAAATATAAATATACTGATGAAAATTTTTTGGGACCAAATTATCTTGCTGTACATTGTTCTTGTGAAAATGTAATAGAATTATTGAAGAATTAATAACAATAAAGAAGTTTTAACATATTTTTTTACTCATAATTTAATATAGGTTTTTTATGCAACAAAAAATTCTTGTTACCGGAGGGGCTGGCTTTATTGGTTCAGCTATAATTAAACATTTGCAGAAGTTTAACTATGACATTTATGTGATAGATAACCTGTCTTTTGGAAATCGCAAATTCATTGATATTGATGATGAACATTTTTTTGAGGAAGATATTTTAGACAGAGAAAGAATGTTTGAAATATTCAATTCGATTAAACCTGATGTTGTAATTCATCTTGCGGCTATACATTTTATTCCTTATTGCAACAAGAATCCTTATGAATCGGCGAATATAAATATTCAGGGAACACTGAATATTTTGGATGCGGCACATAAAAGTAATTCAGTGCAAAAATTAATTTTTGCTTCAACTGCTGCTGTTTATCCTATTTATGACAAATCTGTTACAGAAGAGCATAAAACAGGGCCATTGGATATTTACGGACTTTCAAAACTTACAGGAGAACGACTTGTAAATGAATTTTATTTAAAAACCGGAATATCTTCTATCATCTGTCGCTTTTTTAACGCTTTCGGACCAAATGAAACAAATCCGCATTTAATTCCTGAAATACAAAATCAGATAAATGCTGGTAAACGGATAATAAACCTTGGAAATCTTACTCCTAAACGAGACTTCATTCATACCTATGATATGGCGCAAGCGATACACCTGCTGGTAAAAAAAGAGATTAAAGGTATTAATACATTTAATCTCGGTAGAGGCATTGAATACTCAGTAACAGAAATAGTAAATGCATTCGAAAGACAACTGGGTGAAAAAATTATAATTGATGTGGAGGAATCACGTGTAAGAAAAACAGAAAGAATGCATTTATTGGCAGATGTTTCCAAACTTAAAAACGCAACAGGTTGGAAACCAAAGTGGACTATTGATGAAGGAATAAAAACACTAATTAATATTTAAAAATTAGTGTTCATTGGCGTAATTAGTGGTTAAAAATAAGAATTTATGGACAAAAAAATAAAACTTGCTTTTTGTACTGATGGAATTTTCCCTTATTCCGTCGGGGGAATGCAGAGACATTCCCGCTTGCTTGTTGAAGCTTTAGCTACTTATAATATTGATATTATTGTTTTTCATCCACATCAGGAACGTTTATTTGAAAAATTTGATAATATTAGAGAAATTTATATTCAGGATATCGATAAAAATAAAAATTATTTACAGGAAAACTACAAGTACTCTAAAAGGATTTATGAACATTTAAAAAATATGCCAGAACATGTTGTTTACTCTCAAGGAATGTCTGTATGGCATAAAATAAAAAATTTAAAGAATAAAATAATTATAAATCCACATGGTTTAGAGTCTTACCAGGCAATTGGAATAAAAGATAGAATCATTGCAGTTCCATTTAAAATAATTTTTAATCGAATCTTTAACAGAGCTGACTTTGTGGTTTCTCTTGGTGGAATTTTAACTGATATTCTGAAAAAAAATATTACAAATTATAATACCGAAATTGCTGTTCTTCCAAATGGTGTAAATCTACCTGAAAATAAAAATATTTATTCACCGAAAAATTCTGATCTTAATCTTTTTTTTATTAGCCGGTTTGCAGCAAATAAAGGAATTGATATTCTGCTTGAAGTTGCTGAAAGTTTAAATTCAGATGGGTATACAGATATAAAATACAAACTTGCCGGTAAAGGACCTTTATTTGAAACTCTTAAATCTAAATATAAAGCTGATAATATCGATTTTTTAGGTTTTGTAAGTGATGAAGAACTCTCTGAACTATATGATGAGAGTGATGCTTTTGTTTTACCGACACTGTTTGAAGGTATGCCTACTGTTGTTCTTGAAGCAATGTCACATTCATTACCCATTATTGTTACTAACGTCGGTGCAACAGCTGAACTTGTAGATTTAAATAATGGTTTTTTGATACAAAAAAATAGTAAATCTGAGTTAAAAAAAGCTATACTGAATTTTATAGAATTAACTACTGAAAAAAAAATAAAACTATCTGAGAACTCATATAATAAAATTAAAGATCAATTCACATGGAGCACTATTGCTAAAAAACATATTGAACTCTTTAAAAATGTAGAAGTGTAGAAAAGTGCCAAATATAAATCTGCATTCATTTGTAGACTAAAATTAGTATTAATTCGTGGTTTTAAAAGATAAAAGATGAAATTACTTTACATAGATGATATTCCTACGCCTTATCGACTTGGTGTTTTTAAATTATTAAAACAAAACCTTTCAGGTACATTTAAAGTTTTATTTTGCTCTAAGTATGAGCCTGATAGAAATTGGAAGTTAAATTTTAGTGATTTAGATTATGAAATTCTTCATGGAATAAAATGGCGTCCAAAAAATCAAAAAAATCCTATTTCATTTAAATTAAATTTAAATATTATTTCTAAAATTAAAAAGAATAATCCAGCCATTGTTGTTCTTTGTGGGTATATGCATCCTACAATGCAACTGGCTGCATGGTATTGCAGGAAAAAAAATATTCCTTATGGAGTAAGCTGTGAAAGCAGTTTTCTCCAAAGTAAAACTTCAGGCTTTAAGTGGAAATTAAAACAGAAGCTATTAACTCCAATTATAAATGGTATGAGTTTTGGTTTACCTGTTGGCTCTAAAGCAGAAGAATACCTAAAAGCTTTAGGTGCAAAAAAACAACCTATGTACTATTTCCCTAATTGTCCAGATGTTTCAGATATCGTTGCTATTTCAAAAAAGAAAGAAGAATATGAAACTAAATTACGTAATCAATTTAATATTCCTAAAAAGAATAAAATTATCCTTTTTGTTGGGCGATTAATAGATGCAAAGCGGCCAATGGATTTGGTATATGCATTTAACAAAATAGATAAAAAGATTTCGAAAAACTGGACTTTACTCATAGTTGGAGAAGGGGCATTAAAAAATAAAATTTTAAATTTTAAATCTAAAATTAGCCACCAACCACAAACCACTAATCACCAATCCCTAATCACCAACATAGTTCTCTCCGGTTGGCTGCAGCCCGAAGATGTTTATAAAATAATGTCAATAAGCACTCTCATGGTGCTTCCATCAGAACATGAACCATGGGGTGCTGTTGTTAATGAAGCTATGACAGCAGGAACGCCTGTTATAGCCAGTGATTCAGTTGGAGCAGCATACGATTTAATTGAGGATATACAGACAGGTTTTGTTTTTAAAACTGGCAATGTTGATGAATTAAAGGCTATACTTGTAAACATAATGAAAGATAAATCAATATTAACTGTTATGAGCTTAGAGGCACAGAAAAAATCAATAAAAATGGGGCATGAATTTGCGGCAGATAATTTACTAAAAGTGGTTGAAAACTTCACCACTAATCTTCGCTAATTATCACTAATAAAAATGACTGAACCAATAATACCTAAAAGTAAAACAATATTTCTATCAAAAATTTATTTCATAACTATAGCTGCATTTTTTTTAGGAAATATATCAACTAGGTCAGGGGTATACCACCAATTTCAGTTAGTAAAATGGTTTTTCTTTTTTACATGCTTACTTTTTTCCTTGTTTTATTTTTTAAGTAACAAAAAAATAATATGGTGTAACTTTAGAATATTTTTATTTATACTATTTTGTATTATTACATCCTACTGGTCTGACAGTTTTGAAAGAACTGCCGCTTTTGTTATAATGTTTTTCTTCATTTATCTAATTTCTATTAGTCTATGCAATTATTTTGCTAATAATGGAATTGAGAAATCTTTTTTTGAACCGATATACAGGATAGCTGTATATTTAATTCTTTTTACATTTCTACTTTATTTATTACGATTCGATATCGGACGAGGGACAGGGGATAGAATTTCTGTTTGGACAGATAATCCAAACACCTTAGGTATGATGATGTATATACTCCTGCCTATAATAACTTATTACCTTTTTTATGGAAACAAAAAAAAATCAATAGTTGTGCTTATTTTTTTGATGCAATTAATTTTACTTTATAAAAGTGGATCCCGTGCATCACTTGGAGCAGGCTTAATAGGTATAACTATAGTATTTATGTCTATTAGAAAACTAAAAGTTTTAAAAGTTGTATTCATTATTATTTTTATTCCTTTTCTTGCTGCTATTGTTGCTTTTTCAAGCTTAATTGGTGGTGATGTTCTTAATATTGATTCATTAAATTTTCTAACTAGAGAAAACAAAAGCCTTACATCTAAAATACAATATAGCGTGGAAAGCGGTAAGAATACACATTTTGATTCTGTTACGGATTATAAATTAACGTTTTTACTGTCGGGTCGCTGGGAAGTATGGGATCAGGCCTTTAAGGCAATAGAGCAAAAACCATTTCTAGGATATGGTTTAGGCTATGAAGATCAGTTTCTAAAAAATCTAAAAGATGAAGGAAAAGTTTTTTTCCATTTTGGCAGCAACCTGCACTGCAGCTATATGGCATTAATCCTGGAAGTAGGATATTTTGGCGCATTTTTAGCATTACTATTTTTAATCTCACCAATTATTGGCTATTGCCGATTAATATTGAGTAACAGGTGTAAAAAAGAGTATTATGTTGTTATTGCAATATGCCTTGCTTCATTATTTAACGGACTATTTGAGTCCTGGGTGTTTAGGATAGGCAATTTAGCAGTCCTCATTTTCTGGCCTGCAATGATTATATGCATGAATGCAAAAAAATGTAACATCATTAAATATGATGAAAGATAAGTGTTAATTAGTGAAAATTAGTGGTTCAAATTGAAGATATTACATATAATCCCAGACCTGTCGGCGAAAACTGGCGGGCCTGTTGCTGCGCTGAAAAGTATGAGCTCTTCACAAGTAGAATTAGGGCATGAAGTATCAATTATAACTACCGATTATGACCTAGATAAAAATATTGAAATTAAAAATGTTAAAATTTTATACTTCAATTGCAATATTGGAGCAATAAGATATTCCCGTTCTCTAAAAAAATATTTGAAGGATAATATAGTAGAATTTGATATTGTGCATATTCATACAATTTGGCAATATCCTACATTTATTGCGGGAAAAATATGCAAAAAATACAACATACCATACATTCTTAGACCTTGCGGTATGTTGGATAAATGGTCATTTAAACAAAAAAAATTAAAAAAAACAGTTTATTATAATTTAATTGAAAAAAAAACGATTAAAAATGCGTCTGCAATTCACTGTACCAGCAAGCTTGAAGAAAAAGAATCAGCTAAACATTTAATTAATAGTATTATTTTCATTATCCCGTTAAGTATTAATATTTCACCTAAATTAAAACAAAAAACCATTTCAAAACCATACATTTTATATCTGTCCCGACTCCACTATAAGAAACAACCTGATTTATTAATTAAATCATTTTCAAAAATTATTAATGATTATCCTAAGTATCAATTGGTTTTTGCTGGCCCATGCGAGAATACATACATGCAAAAATTATTAAACCTTATCAGGATACATAAACTAGAGGAGAATGTTATTTTAAAGGGAATGGTTGTTGGTAAAAACAAAGAAAATCTATTAGCAAATGCTGATATTTTTGTCTTGCCTAGCCATCATGAAAATTTTGGAATAGCTGTTGCTGAAGCAATGGGGGCTGGCTTACCTGTTATTGTTGGAGAAAAAGTTGCTTTAAGTGATGATATAATAAAGCACAATGCTGGACTTGTTGTAAAATTAACGGGTGGTGATATTGCAAAAGCAATGAAAGAATTATTAAATTCACCTGCGAAAAGAAAAGTTATGGGTAACAATGGATATGAATATGTTAAAAATCATTTATCTAAAGAAAAAATTGCAAAACAACTTATAAATAAATACAAAACAATTATTAATGGTAAATGATTAATTGTTAATAAAAAAAACAAAAAGATAGTTAGAAAAATTAGTATAATTCGTGGACAAAAAATAAAATAAGGAAGCATAAATAAATAACTTAAAGGTTTTACTTCATCTCATAGCGGTTTCCTGTGTCATAAAACTAGTCACATATTCCTAATATGCAAAAAGTTTCATTCCTTGAACACCACTACGATATATTGTAAAAATCGTTTAATTTATTTATGTACACTTCCTAAGTGGTTATTAGTGAAAATTAGCGGTGAAAAATCTTTTGTAGATTTATCTAAGTTTGCTAATCCTGATTTTGATCGTGGAGCAAGTAAGCTTAAAGAACTTTTATGGTTAAAAATTAGATCTATATTCTTTCTAAACTATCTATTTATCGGATACAAACTCAAAGCTTACCTTCTAAAAAAATTTGGTGCTAAATTAGGTGATAATGTTATTATCAAACCAAATTGTAAAGTCAAATTCCCCTGGAAGCTTAAAGTAGATGACAATTCATGGTTGGGTGAAAATAGCTGGATTCTTAATTTAGATAGAGTTACTATTGGAAAAAATGTATGTATATCTCAAAATTGTTTTCTATGCACAGGTAATCACGATTGGAAAAAAGAAACATTTGATTTAATAACGGAACCTATAAATATAAAAGACGGTGCATGGATCTGCGCGAATGTTTTTATAGGTCCAGGCATAACTGTCGGATATAACACAATAATCACTGCAGGCAGCGTTGTAACAAAAAATATGCCGGATAATATGATCTGTTCTGGAAATCCATGTAAGCCTGTAAAAGTAAGAATAATAAACGCCCCAAAATAACTGTTTTACTTTTAAAATATTTAGTTTCTGTTTAGTTGTTGGTTGTTAATTCGGTAAGTTGTCAATTTAGTTTGAATCTTTTACTGATGCATTACTATAATTGATTTTTCAAATAGCCTTTTTTCCGATGCTATATATTCCTTTGAAAATTAATAATTTATTTTGAATACAAATTAACGACTTGACAACTTTACAAATAACCATGCTGTTTAAAAAACAGGTGTTTTTGAACAAGCATTATTAGAAGCTGATTATTTAGTTTTAAAATCTTCACATATAGTAAAATACAGCAGTATGTATTAGAATTTTTCTATTGGAAAACTCTTTAAATTTCATCTACATACTAGGTATTTTTATGAAACGAAAAACTAAGCGTATTTTACTGTATACTATTTCTTCTTTTGTTATCTTCTGTATTCTTATTTATTTTCTTGCTACATCTTCCTTCTTTCTTAAAACCGTTGGTCTTCCTATTGTTGGTAATTTAATTGATTCCAAAATAGAAGTTACAAATATAACTCTTGCCCCTATTCGTGGATTCGTAAAAATTGACGGTCTTAAACTTTCTTCGACCAAACAACCTTTTCTTGAAGTAAATAAAATTAATTTAGGATTTAATTTACTGGCGTTGCTGTCAGGCAAAATTGAATCTGATAAAGTTTATATTGAAGGGGTGCGCTGTAACATTATTAAGAATCATAATGGAAAATGGAACATCCCATTGATGAATTCTGAGGCAATTCAAAAACTAAAACAAGAAATAAGAGAGGTATATGAATCACACACTAAATTAATATTTAATATTAGTAATATTGAGCTTAAAAATTTTAATCTAGTTTATAAAGAGTATTCAAAAAATAGATTAGGCAGTATCAATCTTAAAAATCTTAGTATATCTTCAACTGAGATTAAAAGTAATAGCGAATCTAAAATCTCATATAGTGGAGAATTAACTAATTCTATTTATAAAGATATAAAAATTTCACACAGTAAATTTAATGGAAGATTAAATATCGAGCTTGATGATTATGCTACACCTAAAAATATAGAATTACATAATTATATAGATATCATACCAAGTAAAACAAATATAATTCTAGATATAAAATCAACACTTAATCTAAATGATCAGTTGGTTAAAGTTGAAAATTTTAATACTTCTCTAAAACAAAATGGCGAAAAATATGTTTCTATAAATTTAGATAAAACTCTAAATATATCATTTAAGAATAATTATTTAAAAATCACTCCACCTTCATCATGTTTAACTACTAGTGTAAATGATTTTAACTTAGAAGATTTAAATTATTTTATCCCTAAGAATAAAAAGATAAAAATCATATCAGGTATTTTTAACTCAAAAATAAAATTTAAAAGTGACTCGAACAATAAATTAAGTATTGATGGAGAAATGAAAACAACTCATTTCTCTGTTAAAGTTGAAAATTATGACTTTAAGACCTTAAGTATTCATCAATTTTTAAATGCTGATATTATTTTAAATGTAGATAAAAATAAAAAATATCAGCTTGGCGGTTCACTAAACTTTCTTAATTTAGGATATTCAATTAACAATATCCCCTTCCCTGAATTTAAGATTGAAAATATTTTCGACACAGAAATTAATTCTGATTTAAATATAAATATTAAAAACTCAACTACTAATTTTTTTGTAAGTAAAACACATGCGGCAGAACTAAATATTACCGGCATGATAATGTTGAAAAAAAAGAAAAAAATCAATATCAATGGAATATTTGACATAGTAAATAGAAAACTTTTAACTTTAATACCAGGTTATTCAGATGAAGAAATAGTTTCAAATTTAAAAAGCAGGACAGCATTTAATTTTATCGGCTTTCCTAAAGAACAAAAAGCTGAAGTAAAGTTGAGTACAAAACTATCTCACTTATCATTAAAAAACAAAAACGCAGAAAATAGATCACTGGTTGATTTTAATGGCAACATTACAACCAATGTCACTTTCGATAAAAATCTAATCGAAGTTAATGCATTTGACATTAAACTAAATGAAAGCAAAACACCTATTATAGATTTAACCGCAAAAGCTGTTTTACCTTTAGATTTTAAGTCTTCTAATTCATATTTTGCTCTAAACTCTCATAAAATAGCTTTAAAGAAGATTGAAACTTTATCTAAAAAATTATTTAAAAGCAAAAAAACAAATAAGAAAGTATCAAATTTTCCTGCAACTAAATCAGGCACAGCATCAATACCGATTTTATTAAATTTACATGGGATAAATCTTAAAGGGACAGTTAATTTAAACGGAATAAGCTATGGCAGAGAAATAAACGCTCAAGTCAAAACTATTTTAAAAATAGAAAATAGAAAAATAACACTTAAACCTATTTTTATTGATATTAACAAAACCCCAATGGTCTTTAGTACTGTTATTAACGCCGAAGAAAATAATAATATTATCTTTGATATAAAAGGTAAATTTAAAAATTTAGATATAACTCCTTTCGTTGATCTTATGGATGACGGTTCGTTTAAGAATGTAAAAGGGACTGTTGATTCTTTTTCTTTAGATATAAATGGCAATGGTGTTTCTCAAGCAAAATTAAATAAATATTTAAAGGGGAAACTATCAATAGAATTAAGTAATTTATCTATTCCAGGTAAACTTGGAAAAGCAAGATATATAGAAATAATATTTTTACCATTAGAATTAATGTCTTCAATGAGACAACTAATACCGGGTGGAATTTTACCTTTAAATATAATGAATGCTGTTAATAATACTAAAGATATTTTTTCAAATACTAAAAATATCAATTTGAAAAATGGACATATTATTTTAGATCTAAATAACGGAAAGGTTAAATTAAATAAATTCTTATTTTCAGGTAAAAAAACGATAGTCAGAAAAATAGATATCAGTGGCAGTATAGGATTAGATAAATCTCTTGACTTGACTACTAATTCTAATATTAGCGGAATTATTTTCCCACTAAAAATCAAGGGCACCCCTATAAAACCGATTCCAAATATTCCATTATTTATGTCAAAATTTGTCGCTGATAATGCCATAAATATGTTAAACCCAATGAATGCAGTTGATTTTTCTGTTGATTATGGAAAAGGGGTTTTCAATACATTCCAGGGCGCAACTAAAGAAGCAGGTGAAATATCAGTAAGAACAAAAAATACATTCAAAAATTCTTATAATGCTATTGATAATATGACAAAAAAAATTAATACTAAAACATTTATTGATTCAGAAAATAATAATAATTTCCAGAAAAAATAGGACCGCATTGTATTGAAAACTAAAATCAGAAAAAGAATTTTTTATTCTTTTACATCACTAATAATTTTTATTCTTGCTGTTTATTTCATAATAACAAGCAGTCTTTTTATAACAAAAATAGTGGCTCCATCTATAGGCTATTTAATAGATGCTGATTTTGTGGTAAAGCACGCATCTTATGATCCTTTTACATCACTTTTATCAATAGAAGATGTAAGACTTGGGAACAAAAATAATCCATTTATAATATCTAAAAAAGCTTCGTGTAATGTCAATTTATTTGCACTAATAACAAACCGATTGGCATTCAGTAATATTAAAATTGATGGTATTGATATTAATTTTATCAAAAACAGAAAAGGACAATGGAGTATACCCTGGATCTATATAAACTATACAGAACAAGATTTAGTAAAAGTAGTATTAGATTTTCCTAATTTAAAAATATCTAATATGAACCTTAAATTTAAACTTTATACCAAAAACAATAAACCCCCTTTTACTCTTAAGCTGAAAAATTTTGACCTTAGCTCAACGTATTTTATTAATGGCATCTTATCATCTGTAAAATATGCTGGAAATATCGAAATAAAATCAGGCACAAGAACAAATATTAACAAAGGTAGTATCAAAGGTGTAATTTCTGCAAATTTAGATAAATGGTGTGTCCCATCGCAAATTAGTGTATCCAGCCATATTACAGATCTTAACGGGAAAATTAATGATATAGAAACTAGACTCAAAAGTTCTGAATTTAAACTAGATATAAAAAGGCAAAATAACGATATAAACAAGTATAAAATTAATTACATTGACTTCAGTGACATAAGCAATAAAAGTTCAAATCTAACTACAAATGGAAGAATAAATTTTAATCCTTTTCTATTATCGCTAAATATTGATGCTGAGCCAGTACAATCGAATATACTCAATATTATAAGCAGTTTAGGAGAATATAAGTTAGGAAAAAATGCTCAATTAAAATATCTTGGGAAATTAGGTTTTACAGAAAATTATTTTAAGTCAAGCGGAAAATTATCTCTTAATAAGTTCATCTTTTCAACTAAACAATATCAACTTACAAGAGGTATGCCGTTAAACTTCTTTATCGATTATGATTTTAAAATTAACAAGAATCTAATTACATTAAATAAGTTAGACTCTACAATTACAGACTCAAATAATAAACTTTTAAGTACCAATTTAAATAAACCGTTTTATTATTATTTAAAAACCGACAAAGTTTTACCATCCAATACTGATTCTAAAATAAAATTTTTCACAAAAAATCTTGATTTGAATTTATTAAACCCATTTTTAGCTGAAAAATTACAAACAACCAGTGGACAATTAAGCACGGACTTAACACTGTCTGTAGTTCCAGAAAATAATGATTTAAACCTTAATGGCTATATTAATTTAAATAATACTTCATTTCATTTTAATAAAAATCATATCAACAATCTAAACATAGATCAAAAAATAGATTTAGATATAACAAAACTTAATAAGCTAGTACTAAATAATTACACTTTTGAGCTACAGCAAAACAAGAAAAAAATTTCCAAATTAGTAATAAAAGGCAAATATAATCTTGATAAGCAAAAAGGAAATATTGATTTAGATATTCCATATATAACACAAAATATTACCTATATAATTCCACAATTTGACAAAAAATTTCCATATGTATCCGCTTTTATTCAACAACTTTCACCAATTAACTTAAAATTAAGCAATAGTATTCATTTTGACATAAACTATTTATATAATTTATTTACTTTAAAAAATTTCAATTTTACTATTTTTTCTCCAAAAGAAAAAACTGGTGTTGCATTCACTTTAAATAACCCGTTTTCATTACTTTTCAAAGGTAATAATTTTTTTGTAACAAATGATATTGAGTTTGAATCAGAAGCTAATAGTTTCAATTTCAAAAAAATTATTGACTTAATGCCAAAAAGTTTTCCTATAAAACTAAACAATGGATTTATAAAATATAAGTTATTATTTATCCTCTCCAGACACCTGGATTCACTTAAAATAAAAGGTAAAACTGAACTTTTATATGCTGACATAAATTTTTATGGTCGAATTATCAAAAATATGAGTATTTCAAATAGTGTTAATGCTGTATTGAGAAATACTCAATTTATCAAACTGGAAAATTGTATAACTCAATTATATATAAATGGAATTCAAAGCTTTTTGGCTAAAACTGATGGATCAATATCATTTAATAAAAATATTAATTCTCATTTAGTGTTATCTGTAAAAAGTATAAACAAGTATATTTTAGAACTATTTCGTGACGGATTATCGTCCAATGTAAAAAAAATGTTAGCGACAGGAAAAATATATTTGGATTACATAAAAAAAGATCAATCAACATCAATGAAAGGTTCTTTCAGCATTCCTGAGTTTACGTTCAAAGATGATATGCATAAAAATAACATTACAGGTAATTTAAAGTTTGATGCTATCGAAAAAAATAATAACTTTAGTTTAAATAGTCACAATCTTTTACTATATAACAAAAAGAAACCTTTAATAAATTTAAAAGCTTCAGCCAACTTTCCTCTTCCTCTTAATAGCGATATTTCTACGTTGAATATCAATTCAGATAAACTTGTACTTAATGAAGTAGAAAAGATTTATTATTTATTAAATAAAAACATAAAAAATACAAACGTCCTTCCTAAAACAGAATTACCGCCATTAAACTTTCAAGGTCTTGATTTAAACTCAAATATAAAATTCACCAATATAAGTTACGGAAAATTTATAAAATCTAATTTTAATTCTACTTTTACGATTAAAAATAATATCTTTAAAATTAAAAAGACAATTCTACATATTAACAATACAGATATCATCACTCATGGCAATATAGATATGAATATTGCTAATGGCTATACATACAACTTTAACTCTGAATTTAAGAATCTAGATTTAGCACCAATTATCAATACATTCATTGTGGTAAAAAATCAGAAAAACACAAAAGGCAAAGTCAAAACGTTTACTGCTTCAATTAAAGGAAAAGGATTTATAGGAAAAAATATAAATAAATATTTAACAGGAAAACTTTCCTCTGAATTAACTGATTTATCAATACCTTACCAAATTCAAAGCTACAAAGTTCTAAAAATAATGCTGCTTCCTATAGAAATGCTAGAACAAATAAGACAAGTACTTCCAGGTGGATTGTTAATTAAAAACTTAAATGAAGGAATAAAATCAAGCACGGATATAATTAATAATTTAAATAATATTAATTTAGAAAAAGGGGAAATAAACCTAAGTGCAAAAGATGGAAAAGTTCATTTAGATAAGTTTAAATTCATTGGCAATAAAAATGATACAATCGAATTTTCCGAATTTTCAGGGACAATTGGTTTTGATGAAAAACTTAACATAGAATCCTATTCTAATATAAGCGGACTGAGATTACCATTTCATATTCGAGGAACAATCGATAATCCTTCCACAGATACAACAACTTTCCTAGCTAAATTTTTAGCAATAAATACAGCAAATCTTTTAAATCCTATAAATATTTTAGATATATTAATTGATACAGGAATTGGTGTAGGTAATACAATTGGAGGAACTACTGTGTTTGTAGGAAAGGCTATTGCAAAGCCATTCGTAAAAGAAGATTCACCAAGTAAAGTACCTAATAAGAATAAATAATACTTTTTCAGTTATTTATACATTCGTTAATTTCTCAGAATTCGGAGTAAATATTCATGTCTAAACGAAATATTCAAACTTTAAACTCAAATAGTATACTAATAGCTCCTTCATTACTGGCTGCAGATTTTTCAAACTTACAAAGAGATATAGAAAAAACTATTAATGCCGAAATAGAAATACTGCATCTTGATGTAATGGACGGTCATTTTGTCCCTAACCTGTCATTTGGTCAGCCAATAATTAAAAATATAAGAGAAATAAGCAACCAAATATTTGACACACATTTAATGATAAGCAATCCGCTAAAATACATAAAATCTTTTGCTGAAGCCGGCTCCGATCATATAACATTTCATGTGGAATCAGATGATAATATAAGTGAGGTAATAAAAGAAATTAAAAAATATTCTATGACTGTAGGATTATCGGTAAAACCTAAAACTGATCCAAAAACAATACTACCCTATTTAGATGATCTGGACTTAATTCTAGTCATGACTGTAGAACCAGGATTCGGTGGTCAATCATTTATGGAAGACATGATGCCTAAAGTAAGTTTTTTAAAAGATAAAATAACTAAGTCAGATAAAAATATTTTTCTACAGGTAGATGGAGGAATTGGCGAAAATAACATAAATATAGCCTCAACTGCAGGCGCAAATGTCATGGTTGCAGGTACATCTGTATTTAGGCATAAAAATGGAGTTAAGAATGCAGTTGACTCTCTTATAGCTAAAAGCTGATTTAGTGACTGGTGATTGGCGAATAGTGGTTAGTTAATGAATCTTAAACAGTAAAAAAAGACAAGGTAAGTATATGAAATGTTTGGTCACAGGCGGTGCAGGATTTATTGGAAGTCACTTAGTTGAATCTTTATTAAGTGACGGACATCATGTTACAGTCATTGATGATCTATCAACTGGACAAATTAAAAATCTGGATGAAGTTATTACTAATCCTAAATTAGAATTCATTAAAGGTGATATCCTTAATCTTCCTGAATTAGAATACTTGGTAGAAAAATCTGACATTGTCTATCATTTAGCTGCTGCTGTAGGAGTCGAACTTGTAGTGTCTGACCCAGTCAAAACTATTGTTACAAATGTCCATGGTACAGAGAATATTTTAAAAGGTGCGGCAAGGAAAGGGACTAGAGTTCTAATAGCATCCACCAGCGAAGTTTACGGAAAATCAGAGAAAGAAATTTTCTCTGAGGATAATGATCTTCTTATAGGTCCCTCTACGCATTCAAGATGGTCATACGCCTGTAGCAAGCTTTTAGATGAATTTTATAGTATGGCATATTACAGATCCATAAAATTACCAATAGTTGTAGCCAGATTTTTTAACACTGTCGGCCCAAAGCAAACTGGAAGATACGGAATGGTAATTCCAAGGTTTGTGAAAAATGCACTTGAAGGAACAGATCTTAATGTATATGGAACAGGTGAGCAGACACGCTGTTTCACTCATGTGCATGATTCCATTAAAGCAATAAAATTATTAGCTGAATCAGATATTTCAGGAGAAGTTTTTAATGTCGGTAGTGAAAACAATATATCAATTAATGAATTGGCAGCACAAATAATTAGACTATTAAACAGTAAATCTAAAATAAAACATATATCTTACGACGAAGCGTACGAAGAAGGTTTTGAAGATATGCTCCATCGATATCCTGATATTAGTAAAATTCAAAAATCTTTTGATTGGAAGCCAACATACTCTCTAAATAACATCATTAATGATGTTGCCGATTATTATAGGGCTCAATAATTTTAAAAGTATTTAATATGCGGAATTAAAAAGCTGATATAATTTAAAAGTTATTTGAAAAATATGTGTTAAGTCATTATCTGTATAGACCCTATAGTTTTGAATTATCTTTATTAAAAAATATTTTAGAAATCGAGGATTATTGATGGGTAACTTAAAGAAAAAACGTCGTGCAAAAATATCAAAGCATAAGAGACGTAAACAGCTTAAAGCTAACAGACACAAGAATAAATAAACTTTTTTATATTCTTGCGCCCGAATACTCTAATATTTTGTATTCGGGTTTTTTGTTTATCTCAAAAAAATATTTTCAAGAAAAACACTGGAAGATTTTAAATTCTTACCTACATTAATTAGATACTACGAAAAATTTTAACTGCTTACAACGTTAAAATTCAACATATAATTAAGCTAAATGGTGTAATAATGAAAATTGTATTATCAGGACCAAAATGCTCCGGGAAGTCAATTACAGTTTCTAAACTGTCTAAAATACTTGGTCTACCCCTTATTGAATCTGACGAACTTATAGAAAATTTATTCCATCAGAAAACTGGCAATAAGCTAACATGTCGAAATATATGCAGCGAATTTGGTGAAGATACATTTAGAGAATATGAGCGTAAAGCAATAGAAGAAATATCTAAAAATGATTGGTGCATTGTAAGCACCGGCGGATCAACTCTACTTAATAAAACATCAAGACAACTTTTAAGAGATAAATCAATTCTTATATTGTTAACCGCAACCTCTGAAAAGCTGTTGGAAAGATTCAATAAAAAATCTATACCTGCATATTTAAATGATAAAACAGCCCAGGAACTTTTTGTAAACAGATGTAATTTGATAATAGAAGTAATAAAGCCCTTTGCTGATATTATTATTGACACATCAAATATAAATATTGATAAAACAGTAAATAGTATTTATGAAGAACTCAAAGTCGAAATTTCACTTCTTTCGCAAAAACCTAATACATTTGGAAATATTGTCCGGATGACCACCTTTGGCGAAAGTCATGGTCCGGCAATTGGTGCAATATTGGAAGGCATACAGCCTGGAATTGAAATCTCTGAGCAGGATATACAAAAAGAACTTAATAGAAGAAGACCAGGTCAAAGTGCTGTATCAACTCCACGAAATGAAAAAGACCAGGTCAAAATACTATCAGGTATTTTTGAAGGGAAAACCACAGGTACATCAATAGGAATGTTAATTGAGAATAAAGATCAGGACTCAAGTAAATATGACCTAATTAGAAATTATTTAAGACCGGGAACAGCAGATTTTACTTTTTGGAAAAAATACGGGATCAGAGATCACAAAGGCGGCGGTCGTTCTTCAGGAAGAGAAACAGCAGCCAGAGTAATGTGCGGAGCAGTAGCAAAAAAGATACTGGAATCCCAAAAAATAAACATCACTGCACATACTATTGCTATAGCAGGCATAAAAAGTAACAGTGTTGATTATTCAACGATAGAAAATAATAGTGTCAGATCTGCCGATAGTATAAAAGCTATCGAAATGGAAAAAGCTATTTTAAAAGCTAAAGATAATAATGACTCTGTAGGCGGAATAGCACAGCTTGAAATAACAGGTCTTCCAGCAGGATTAGGCGATCCTGTTTTCGGCAAACTTGATGCTAGATTGGCAATGGCTATTGTTTCACTTGGAGCAGTAAAAGGTGTCGAATTTGGTTCAGGTTTTTCATCTGCAGAAAAACATGGCAGTGAAAATAACGATGAAATGAGAGATGGTAAGTTTATAACAAATAATGCTGGTGGAATACTTGGCGGGATCTCAACAGGCGAAAAAATTATTATAAGAGTTGCTGTTAAGCCGACATCTTCAATTTTCAGTAAACAGCAAACTTGTGACTTGGATGGAAATAATGTTGATATTCAAGTAGAAGGTAGACATGACCCATGTATTGTTCCACGAATCATTCCAGTACTGGAAACTATGGCAGCATTGGTTATATTAGATACTCTAGAAATACAAAAAAGAGTAAATCCAAACTTCAATAATAGCAATTGTTAATTTTAATTTAATAATATATTAGGAGATTTATCCAAATGAAAGATTCAAATGCAGTAGTAGCTATCATTATGGGAAGTGATAGTGATTTGCCTAATTTAAAAGGTGCATTCTCTATTTTAAAAGATCTAAGTATTCCATATACTGCTAGAGTTATATCTGCACATAGAACCCCTGCAGTCGCTTTGGAGTTTGCTCAAAATGCAGAAAAAAATGGTTTGAAAATTTTAATTTGTGCCGCAGGAATGGCAGCACATCTTGCAGGCGTAATGGCATCTCATACTACTTTACCTGTTATTGGAATTCCAATGCCTTGTGAGCCTTTTAATGCAATTGATTCATTACTTGCTACAGTACAAATGCCTCCGGGAATTCCGGTAGCAACTGTCACTGCAGGAAAAGCAGGTGCAAAAAATGCAGCATTGTATGCAGCTCAAATTTTATCATTAAATGATAAAAATTTGCATGCAAAATTGAAACAATTTAGAAAAGAACAAACTGAAAAAGTTATAAAAGCTGATTCTACCTTAAATAAAAAAATAGATGAACTTAATGTCTAATATTATCACATTATCAGAAGCTAATACAGAGAATACAATCACAAAGGTAGTATCACAAATAAACAGACTGGGCAGCTTTATTTTGGCTCCCACAGAAACGGTGTATGGGCTGATGTGTTTATGGCAGGATCAAACAGCCAAAGATAATATTTACAAGGCAAAAAAACGTCCAGAAAATAAACCATTCCAAATGTTGGTCAGTAATGTGTCCATGGTAGAAGAGTTTGGAGGCATAATAACTCCTACAATTAAATCTATTATGGATTCATTTTGTCCCGGACCTATTACTTTAATTATTCCTGATAAAAATGGTGGAAAATTAGGTTTTAGAGTTCCGGAGCATAATTTTATATTAGGATTAATTAATAAGCTAAAAACTCCTTTAGCTGCAACAAGTGCAAATGTGTCAGGAGATGCACCGGCGCTTAAAATTGATAGTGCATTAAACTCTTTACATCTTGAACCAAACCTAATAATAAACGGTGGTGAATTACCATCTGACTCATTAGCATCTACAGTTGCAATGGTTGTTGATGATAATATCACTATTTTGCGTGAAGGTATCATCTCACTGGAGGATATAAATCTCAGCATTACACAATAAATAATTAATATATATCGAACATTCGACATAAGCGTTAATCACAATATTCTTTTATATGGATTTAAATAAGATATATCAATTTATTTGATCTTGAAAAAGCAACTTGAAAGTGGAGAAATAAACATATGAATAATGAAACGTACGCAGAAATAATACTAGATGGCAAATCTCATAAATATCCAATAATAACAGGATCTGAAGATGAAAAAGCAATCGACATTTCAACACTTAGAAAAGATACAGGGCATATAACTTTAGATCCAAGTTTCCTTAACAGTGGAGCATGCAAAAGTGAAATAACCTACATTGACGGAGAAAAAGGAATTCTAAGATATAGAGGAATTCCAATCGAAGAGCTTGCAAAAAAATCAACTTTCGTCGAAACAGCTTATTTGCTTATACATAGCGAAATACCTACAGAATGGCAGCTCAATAAGGTTTCTGAACTTTTAACAGAGAGTTCACTTCTACATGAAGATATGCTGCATATTCTTGATGCATTCCCTTACAATGCACATCCCATGAATATACTGTCAACAATGATAAATGCCCTATCATCATTTTATCCAAATGTTGACTCACTTTCATTAGATGGAGATGTATATAAAACATCCGCACATTTAATATCTGTTTTTAGAACTGTTGCTGCTTTTTCATATAAAAAGTCTATTGGTGAGCCACTTGTATATCCAAGACATGATTTATCTTACTGCGCTAACTTCTTAAATATGATGTTCGATTCTCCTGTTAAGCCATATAAAATTGAGCAGGACGTTGTCGATATATTAAATAAATTATTAATTATACATGCTGATCATGAGCAAAATTGCTCAACAACAGCAGTTAGAGTTATTGGAAGCGCACAGGTAAATTTATTCTCTACTATTGCTGCGGGGATAAATGCCCTCTCAGGCCCTCTACATGGCGGAGCAAACCAAAAAGTAATTGAAATGCTGCATCAAATTGAAAATGATGGTGGTAATATCGATAAATTTATCGAAAGAGCAAAAGATAAAAATGATCCTTTCAAGTTAATGGGATTTGGACACAGAGTCTATAAAAACTTTGACCCGAGAGCAAATATAATCAAAGATTCATGTCATGACCTATTAAAAAAACTAGATATAAATGACAGCTTACTTGATACAGCAATGAAACTTGAAGAAAAAGCTCTTAGCGATGATTATTTTGTTTCAAGAAAATTATTTCCTAATGTAGATTTTTATAGTGGTATAATCTATAAAGCTTTAAATATTCCAGTTGATATGTTTACAGTCCTATTTGCAATTGGAAGACTTCCTGGATGGATTGCACAATGGAAAGAAATGGTAGATTCACCAAATAGAAAAATTGCCCGTCCAAGACAAATCTATACCGGTGCTAAACTCTCTCATGTTCCAGAACAAAAATAAGCAATAATTATTTTATATTTTTTATGGGCGCAAAATTTTGCGTCCATAATTTTTTTATCTCAACGCCTTACTATACTTTGAGGCGATATTGATATCGACTTCATAAAGGATGATGCTTTAACATCTCCGCTATCTTTGGCTGCATTCAGCCAATTTAATCCAAAGTTATAACTTTGACTTAAGCCTTCACCAGAAATATAATGAAATCCTAGTTCTCGCTGAGCATTAGGATCCATTTGCAATGCTGCTTTTCTATACCAATAAACAGCCATATCGTTATCCTGTCCGATATTAATACCGTTAGAATAATAAGTTGCAAGATTATATTGTGCTTTATCAAAACCAAGTTGAGCTGACTGCATAAAATATTTAAAAGCTTTTATTTTATTGATTTTTTCACCAATTCCCTGTTCTGCAAAAGTACCAAGCATAAATAAAGCAAAAGGCTCTTTTTGTTCTGCAGCTTTATTAAACCAATATCTAGCATCCCATATATTTTCTTCTACAATATTTCCTTTAGTATAATACTCACCTACCCTTGCCTGAGCTGTTGCAACACCATTTTCAGCCGCCATTAAGTAATATTTAAATGCTGCTTTTTTATCCTGTTTTATACCCTTACCTGTTTCATAATAGACTCCAAGCATTTCAAATGATTCAATGATGTTATTTTCAGCAGCATATTGTAATAAGAAAACTACTTTTTCATATGCTTCATGTTTATTAATATAAATTTTGGCTAGAATATAAAAACTTTCAGGATCTTTACCTGATACAGCTTTTAGTAAAAAAGATAATCCAGCATCTTGATCGCACTTTACCTTTCTTCCTTCGAAATATAATTTTGCTAACTCCCTATTTGCCGGAGCAAAACCAAGCTTACCACACTCTTTTAACAACTTTATAGCCTTATGAGAATCAGCCTCAAAAATAACAGCTCCGGCGTCAGTAGGAATCTTTGCTCCGTTTATATAAAATAAAGCCATATTATATTTAGCCTGCAAGACTCCGGAATCAGCAGCTTTTTTGTACCACTGTAAAGCTTTTATTTTATTTTTTTCAGTTCCTATTCCCTGGTCATAGCATATAGCTAAATTGAATTTAGCTGCAGCATTATCTTTATATGCTGCATCGCTATACCATTTAAATGCGGTATAGACATCTCTAGGCACTCCTTTCCCATAATAATAAATATTGCCCAACCTAAGACAAGCTTCAGCATCACCTATAACCGCCGATTTTCTTAACTGCTTTATAGTATCTAAATTATCACTATAAGCTAACGGTAAGCTTAGAATATAGAAAAATAGTAAGCTAAATATTACCTTTTCTAATACTGTTCTTTTAGATACCATATCGGGCCTATTTTTATAGTTATCATGTTGAAAATTAAAAGCTTTTATAGAAGAAGTAATTTTAATATAAAAGTAAAATTATAATGAATTATTCACCAATTATTTTAACTAGAATTCTTTTCTTTCTACGTCCATCAAATTCGCCATAAAAAATCTGTTCCCATGGTCCAAAGTCAAGCTTTCCATCAGTTACCGCAACAATCACTTCTCTTCCCATAATTTGTCTTTTAAGATGTGCATCACCATTATCTTCGCCTGTCATATTATGCTGATAATAGCTAATGGGCTCATGTGGAGCAAGTTTTTCAAGCCATTTTTCATAGTCACTATGCAACCCAGATTCATCATCATTTATGAAAACAGAAGCTGTAATATGCATTGCATTACAAAGGAGAAGCCCCTCTTTAATACCTGACTTTCTCAGGCATTCTTCAATATTTCCAGTTATATTAATAAACGCCCTTCTTGTAGGTATATTAAACCAAAGTTCTTTTCTATAATTTTGTCGAGTAGGCATAATATATTTCTCCTTTTTATAATTTAATTTTTCATTTATAATGTGAAGAACTTCAATGCCCCTCACAGAACCGTACTTGAAGATTTCCCTCATACGGCTCTTCAGTATA
>Ga0233437_1001872_pt1 | contig 35266 bp, 19 predicted proteins | sample SI_122_August201_FD_182714 | JGI IMG/M metagenome (GOLD analysis project Ga0233437, IMG submission 182714) | Seawater microbial communities from Saanich Inlet, British Columbia, Canada - SI_122_August2016_200_MG | ecosystem: Environmental > Aquatic > Marine > Inlet | place: Canada: British... | reverse complement strand
TGCATAATAATAAACTTCAGGAATCTCGGTCACTCCTGAGTACCAGGGTGAAAACGCCTGTACATCAGGCCTGTATGCTGCAAGCCATAATAGAGATCCGATTTCATCGGGCATCCATGATCTGAGTTGTGAAATAACGCCATATTGCGTATTTCTTGCACAAATCATTGGTCCATTCATGTCATACGGGCTGCCTAAAGTGTATTTTTTAGATTTATCAAGATCAGTTCCTTCATGATGATCACGCAGCACTTGCATTAGATCCTGAACCGACACTTTTGCTTTCGGCTTAATAGTGAAAGGGAACTCATCATCCAAATCAAATTCATTTCCTGAAACAAGGCTCAGTCCTCGCCACATACGTCTTATATTGCTGGGATGCTTCAATGATCCGGGTTTTGTATATGCCCGGGCAAAATGAAAATTTCCATCCTTCTCCTCATCATACCAGCCCTGCTCTGTTGCGTATTTTATTATGTCAGGTGAACCCATAAAATTGATTGTATCAGACAAATCGATTTCACCTATTGTGTAATAATTGGGAATTACGGCAATATTGTCATCCGGTACTCGCTGTGCTACCCAATGCTTACCATGCACTACCGCAAGCATCCATGCTTCCTGAGGGTCGGCTATTATATACGTCCTGCCGGATGAGGCATAACCGAATTCATCAATGAGTTTGCCTGCAATCTTCACCCCATCTTTAGCACAAAGTGCTCTTTCAGCAACAATACGTCGAAGCCAGAAAACAATTCCTCCGTCAGTGAGTTCAGGCTTGCTTTCTTTAGATGGGCAACCATCTGACCCGATTGCAACACCATGCTCATTCAGATAAGTGTCACAAACACTGATGCCAGGCATATTTATCCATAAATAGCCAAAGGTTTCTGCCACTTGTGGTGTTTTTCCCCCATTTTCAAAAGTAATTTTTGCCCCTGCCGGATGTTTTCTCCTTGGAACCTTGTATTTATTAACCAGTTTAATTCCAGTGTCTTCATTGTGGGCAAATAGTACGGAACCATCTGCTGAAGCATTCCTTCCAACCACAACAGAATAGCAATCCAATTTTATATCTGTCTCATTCTGAGCTGAAATATTGCATTCTGCAGCGCTCAATAATATAATAGCTAAAAGACTAAACCTTATGAAAGTGGTGTTCATTTCTGATAGAATATCTATGATTGACTGTGAGGTGATTATATTGTAATTATTAGTGCAATTAAGGTGTTTTTGATAATAAACTTTATAATTCAGAGTATATGGCAGGATGCAGATTAACCTTATCAATTTTGGAAACTGTATTCTTGTACTGAGGGTCTCCCTTCAGAACAGTCCATTCAGGTGAGTTAACAAAGGTTTCCCAATGCTTCTTCTGCGAATCACGATTCTCAAAAGTGGTCAGGTACATAAGATTTGGCATGCTTGATCCTGAAATAACTTCACCAAAGAATATTGGCTGAAATTCAAGTTCAACAAAAAGTTCTGTCTCCTTACCATCATTAAACATCTCTACCTTTTTTTCATATAATTTTTCAGTTGATGCATGGTAACTCCTTAATTCATATATCCTTTCGGATGGAGGTGTAGAGTGATTTGGTGTACCATATTTTGGGAAAGTAATAAATGACCTGAGTAATATACTCTCAATTCTTTTATATGCAGGGTTATCGTGTGCCGCATCAATATAATCCCGGCCATCCTCAAGGTATTCCTCGTCGAGGTTTATTTCAGCTCCTAGTTTTTCAAACTGATTAACTGATTCAAAAGGAATCAGGACGTAAATGAAATTACCAGCCCGGTCATCCTCTTCTACAGGTTTAAATACTCCTATTTTACTAATACCTGCACGATGCAATGCAGGCATGAATGCATCTTTGAGATAATTGTCAATGCGAGACTCTTGCTGCTCATTTTCAATGCTGTAAATTTTAATTTGATAAATATCTCTTTCTTCAGCTGGGTTATCACAGGAGGTTACAAAATAACAAAGCATAAGAAAACCGAGCAATTTTGGAATAATATTTATACCGATCAATTTGTTTTTCATGAGAATAGACTTAATTGTTTAATGATGAACCATGGAAAACACAATATACAAAAAAGCCTTAGCTAATTAGCCAGGAATTCATGGCATTATCTGGCATTAATGTCAAAAACCATAAAAACGCCTCCATGACGGATGAATAACATATCATTTTTCCATAGGTCACAAAAATTTCCCCATAATAGTAGAGTGGGGTATTTGGAGCCTCTCCTTTTCCTCAAAAACATTATCTTCATGAAAAATTGAAATTATGATCATTACTACTTTGATTCTGGGATTTCTATTTGGTGCTATACTTCAATATTCAAGGCTAAACAGGTTTAATACTATTAGCGGCATGGCCATGTTGACAGATTATACTGTGGCCAAGGCCATTGCTGTGGCTATTGGAGTAGGGATGGTTTTAATAAACACCGAGATAGCATTTTCATTGGCAACATACCACATAAAACCCTTCATGCTTGGAGGAGTGATGATTGGCGGACTAATCTTTGGAGCCGGTATGGCCATTCTGGGTTATTGTCCGGGTACTATGGCGATTTCCCTTGGAGAAGGATCTGTTGATGCTTTAGTGGGGATTATCGGAGGTTTATCAGGTGGTCTGGTTTATACAATTGTTCTTCCAAATATGGCCTTCCTCAGAGGACCGGATTTGGGTAAAATCAGCCTCTATAGTCTTACTGGTAGTCATGGAGTTATTTTCTTTGTTATTCTGATTGTCTTGAGTGTAGTATTCATCGCAGCCGCTTTTTGGCTCAACAAAATAGAGAAATCAAAGAAAATGAATTGGTTATATGCCGGGATCGGTCTGGCTCTCCTCAATGCTTATTTATTTCTCACCGTAACAGAAAACAGAGGAATGGGTGCTTCAACCTTTTACCCATACATAGCCGATCTGATTACCCAAACCACTGATAATGATTATTTCACCAAAATCACAAAATCCGGAAACTGGCAGATCTATTTTCTCGGGGGAGCCATGCTCTCAGGTTTGGTTTTATCACTTATTCGTGGTGATTTTAAATTAATAACTATTCATGAAAATTGGAGAAAGTATAAAGGTGAATCGATTGGAGGAAGAGTAATATGGGCCTTTATTGGTGGATTCATCCTTATTTTCGGAGCCCGATTGGCCGGAGGATGCACAAGCGGTCATGTAATATCAGGTGGCATGCAAGTATCATTGGCCAGCCTTGTATTTGCCGCCTTCGTATTTGCCGGATTACTAATTACTGGCAGGTTTTTCTATAAAAAATAGTTATCGGGATTTGTATTCTGTCAATAGTAGAAGACTGGTAGTAATCATTAGGCTAAATTGACATAGATTTCTTATTTTTGAGCTTAAACTGAACAAGATGAGTAAGATAGTTTTTTCATTAGGCATTCTTGCAATAATGCTGATTAGTAGTTGTGAAAACAATCATTATGCCCCTAATATCATAGATTTTGATGCAAATCCAGAGCGTGTCCTGGTCAATACCAATGTTACACTAAGCTGTTTGGCAGCCGATGGAGATGGTGATGCAGTGGCTTATTTCTGGGAGGCTGATTATGGAACATTCCTTCATGGATCGTCGGGGACATCTGTTGTGTGGAAATCTCCCGATACTGAAGGGGAATATATGATACAAGTAACAGTCGGTGATGGCGAATTGTACACAAGACAAAGCCTGAAAGTGGTAGTTTATGAGGAGCTGCCCTTGGAAGGCACTTTTGAGTATGCCGGAAGGGAGTACGCATTCTCTACTATGGGATCGCAAACATGGATGGTGGACAACCTGGCCTACCTGCCTACTGTGAGCCAGGCACTCGATGGAGCTGATGATTATCCATTTTACTACGTTTATGAATATAATGGAAGCACGGTTGATATTGCCAAAACACAGAATAACTACGAGGATTATGGAGTTTTATATAATTGGGAAGCAGCAATGATTGCTTGTCCGGATGGTTGGCATGTCCCAAGTGATGAAGAGTGGAAAACACTTGAAAGATACCTCGGCATGTTGTCCTCACAGGTGGATGATTTGGATTGGAGAGCAGGGGGATCAGTCGGACGAAAACTGAAGTCGGCCAGTGGATGGAGGGATGATGGGAATGGTGACAACAGCAGTAATTTCAATGCTTTACCCGGGGGATTAAAGAGTTACAGTGGCAAATTCAGTGACCTTCAAAAATATGGGAACTACTGGTCCTCCACTCCAGGAGAATCTTTTGAAGCCTGGTATCGCTATTTGGGGTATAAAGAGGATGGAGTAAACAGAAACACCAGCAGCAAAAGAAGAGGCTTCTCGGTTCGCTGTATACGAGACCAGGAATGAGTACACTCACCCCCACACCCTTTGGTGGAGCTAGGGGGAAAATTGTTTCACAAACTCGACAAAACCAGAAAATAATACCTTAACTTTAAGAGAGAGCTAGTCCACCAGGTTTAGACCAGAAATATTCATGGGTTTCACAACTTAAAAATTTTGCCAAACGAACTACTGCTACCTACCTTAATCATATAGTAGTATAATCCAGATGGCAGATGATCGGCCATCCACGTAGTTTGTTGTTTCCCATGATTCTGGTGTGAGCTCATAACTTGATCAATCTGTCTCCCATTGACATCAAAAATGCTAATAACTACTGAGTTAGATTGCATAAGATCATACACAAAATTGATATGACTAGTAACAGGATTGGGATAAACATGTAGATTGATCTGGTCGGTGAGAAGTAGGGATTCAACCTGCTGAGCCCTTGAAATATTTGCCCATAATGTATCAGGTGAAGACGGTGATAATCCAGTCGAGACAATAAGCCTAAGAGAATCGATCTGATTGAGTTCGTCAGGAGAAAACCCAATCGGTAATAACAGATCATTTGTCAGACCTGAAATATGATGGTGGAACAGTATTGTATCGCCTAGGTGCTCTCCTGTTATATCAGTAAAGAACCAATCAGATTCTTCTTCTTGTCGGGTTACTGTGATCGAGATGAAAATGGAATCGTTTACGGGCTCAAATGAACCATCGCCATTGGTCCAGGAAGCAGTTGGTCTGAAGTCACCATGATAGACGACACACGAAGCAGTGTCAGCAGTGCCTTGACCTCCATAGCTTTGTGAAGTACCGGGAATGCCTCTACCAGTTCTGATGAATGTAAGGTTGAAAAAATCTTCATTAGCCAGTTGATTCGGGTAGGCGAAACCTGCATTTACAAATTCATCAGTGGGATCGGTTGCTAAGAATTCAGGCATTTGCAAACACCTGAGTTCATTGCCAGTGCCACCCAGGTAGCTAACATATGAAGAATCGATTTCTCCCTCCGACCAAAAAATGGTATCCCCCGGGGTATAAAGGGTACCTTTAATGATTTCTGCACCTAAATTGACCGTCCAATTTTCGCCAGTTCGCATATTTTCAAAACTCCATTGGTTAAAAATGGAATCGCCATCCTCCATGCTTTCATGAGCCGATACATGGGTGACAGTATCTCCGGGAGGGATTACTCCCTCAAAATATCCCAGGTTAATCAACTCTTCTCTGTGTAGGAGAATAGTGTTTAGGGCATATATCACTGAATCTTCTTTATTTATGCTGCAACCTGAAGTTGAGCTATTATCTGTGGGTTTAAAGGGAGGAATAACCAGAAAAGTCTCAATATTCCAATTGGGCTTTTCTGGGTTATTGACAGATAAGCTCCATTCTCCCAGGCACTTGCCGTTTGCGTCTGTCCAGCTGTAACTACCACCAAGTGTATTATGCCACGCAAAATCATACCATTTAGCCAGTTTCAAATCAATCGTGAATTCAGCTATTTTGTTTGGTTTAACTGCAACGGGACCTCCAATATTGAATTCTGTCTCAAAATGCCAGGGTCCTTTTCCATGCCTGACCATTCCAGATTGTTTTTTATAGAATTTTTTACCTTTTTTCCATAAGCTGTCAATGAGCATAGAGCCATTGTTCTTAGTCATTTGCATGCTGTGCTTGGCACCATTAGGCGCAGCAACTGAATCATTAAACTTAAGCCAATACCTTAGATCATAGGCATCAACTTTAAGGTGATTTCTGATTCTGATTTTGTACATGGTCTTTTGGGCATTTGCTTCTTCAATTGATGAAATGCCTAAGCAGAAAATGATTCCAATGAACAAGAGACTTTTTTTCATAATCCCAGGATTATTTTGTTTTTACTATTTTACTAAATGAATTGCCAGACCGGGTTTGAAACATATAATAGTAGATACCTTTGTTTGGGTTGGAGTTCTGCCAACAACAGGTATTTTCAACAGCTGATAAGTTTTCATTGAATAAATCAGCTACTCTTTAACCGTTGGTGGTTTTTGGGTTTTCTTTTGTTGACTCATTAAAGGAATTATCGCTAAAGTCATTATTGTTTTGCTTAATGATATTTTCATCTACTTGCTGGCCCTGGCATTCAATCCAGTACAAGCCCGAAACAGGATCTTCTCCATTGTCATCTTTTTGGCAAGAGATCACACTGAGAAGTAGGATAACGAGACCGCACAACACTCCAATAGTCGCTGAAAATCGAATTAAACGCATGGCGGTAAAGGTTAGTTATGCACTAAGTTACAATATTTTTTTCATATCGAAGAAACAGCTGGCATACCAGCATAGTTGGGGTTGTATGAGTTGAAGGGTTTCAACCCATACTTCATATTTTATTAGAACAATGATACTAAAGCTCAAATTGCCAGTTCTTTAGATAATTACTGTTTTTGTTTTTCTTGGGGATAAAAAGGGGCAGATTTCAAATAAATTATCCAAGATCTCCGTTTACATTATTTCAGCATACTATGTGATTTTTTGTGCTATTTCTGAAATTACAGGTAATCTTTGAGTGATAGGGTAGGATCGCCAAGTGTTTTGAATTCATCATTTGTCAATAATAAAAAAAGGCCCAAATTAATGAGCCTTTTTAATTGGAAGCGTCAATGCAACTTAATTATTTATTTTGCTAATTTTTGTAGCTCCTACTAATTGGTTATCGATCGATAAACGAAGAATATAGAATCCGTCAGGTATTTGGCTACTATCAAAGTATGTGTGGTATACACCGCTTTGGTGATGTTCGTTCTTTAGATCTGAAATTACTTTGCCAGAGAGGTCATAGATAAGCAGCCTAACTTCACCAGATCGTGGTATGTTATATTCGATCATTGTTCCCGAGCCAAAAGGATTGGGGGCTAATTTTAGTAATTCCTTATTATTGTCTTTAGACATACCAGGCACAGAACTGGTATTTGTTGAAATACGTAATCCCCAACAATCAAAAGCAAATTGAGCTTCAGGTGATGCCAATCGTATATGCCCCTTTCCATCATATTGCATCTCTCCTAAATCACCCAGGAATGCCGAGTAAATACCCGGTTCTTCGATTAACATTTCAATGTAGCCGTTTTCAGCACCTTCTGCTGTAATGATAAACATTCCCGGGGTCACTAAATCAATTATTTCAAAATACAACTCCATATTGTTCCAGAGTGTATCAAGCGGATTAACCGTAAAAGTAATATCCATCTCAGTCACATACTCTGGACCCATATATCGCGGCAAATTTTTGAGTATGACGCCTATCGAATCAACATCCTCAAACTTGAATTTCTCTTCAGTGATTTCACCGAATTCTATTGATACCGTATCACTTCCGCCAACAGAAAATCCCGGAAATTCCTCCTTATTTGATGGGCTTTCGGGCAATGATGTATTACCAGTGACTTCACCTGTTATCTTGAACTCTTCACTATCATTATGCACCCAGAAGGTTGTGGAGTTCGTTGTTGCTCCATTGATTACTCTCGTGCTATAACCAGCTTTCCATTTTAATGAACCTTTGACGTTCCAATTCCATACCTTGACTTTCTCTTTACTTTTATCAGCCTGCTCTTTATAAACAGTTACGTTACCACAATTGGTAGAATCACCCTTGAATTTTAAGATTAGCTGTCCACCCGGCGGTAGAACATATTTATGCCACTGACAATATCTTTCCATTGGAGTAATCGTAATATTTTTGGATTTACAAATCAATCCGTTGTAAAGTGCGCTGTCATTCTTTCTTTTAGTAATCTCAAGCTCGTATAATTGGATTAATAATTCATTTATGGTGTTTACTAGTTTTAGAGAATCCGTCTTTTGCCTGAATGAATCAGCCTTTTTGTGCTCTTCATCACGCCACTTACCGAGTTGAATATCGTAGGCAAGTTTTCCGGCAAGAACCGCATCTTCATAAGACTTCCCGGCTTTTAATGCATCAATTTTTCCTTTTAAATAAGAATCAACTTCATTGGGAGCACTAGCACTGACTTGTTTATCAGCACTAGAATTTATATACACTTTGGTTTTGTTTTTCGTGTCAAGGTTGGCTATTGTATCAACATCGTATCCCGCATAGCATTGTAAAAATTCATCATAAATAGTTGTGCAGCAGGAGTCAATAATAGTCTGCTGCCAATCTCTGAGAAGAGATGGTTTTAAGAAATTTCCTTTACCAAGTAAGTTGATATCACCAGTTTTTACTCCATGGTTAGCAACCATTTTCTGGAAAGTCGCCTTCTGTCCTGCTTTTGTACACTTTGCTACTCGTTCTGCGATCTCCTTAAAAGATGCTGCAAGAGAGGTACTATCGGCTTTCTTTACACTTGCACTGGGTATATCATTGGTTTTTCTGACACCTTTATAATAATGGACAAATACATTATCCTTGCAATAACGTTCTCTTTCGGTCTTATATTCATACAGAGCTACGATGCTTTTCCAGTATTTGCTATGATTGTTCCAGTTATCTATACCTCCGCTTATCAATATTGCAAACTTGCAAGTATCACATGGTACTTCAGCATAATCATTATTGTCTGATGGCAGCTCTGGGACATATGTGCTTTCCATCCCGGTTACCACAACGGATATATCGTACGCACTTAGATACGCGATACGAGTATCCTCAGGATTATAGTTATCGGTTCTTTCTTCAAATCTGATTGTTCCTCGTGCGACAACAAAACCACCATTCCAGGCACTTTCTGGTGGCACCAGATCTTCAAGCACCAGGATAGAATTAGGTGGCATGGGTTGATTGAGCAAATAATCTGTATAGGATTGAACCAGAAGATTTGCTGTTGTATCGGAATAATAAGCTGCCAGGATGATAGAATCCCCTTCGTGAAGGTCAGGATTGGTGTAAACGTCTTCCACAGTATAAACCGATTGAGCAAAACTGATGGCCGGAAAAACCAGCATCAGTAATAATGTGTAAAGTAATTTCTTGAAGTTCATGAGATAGATGGATTGGTTAGTTAGTACAAGTTATGAAATTATCTCCAACATTCAAAGGGTTGAACATGAGTGCATAAGGATCCAATTAGTGGGCTAAGGTTTTTTGGTATAGTCCCATAAATAGCACACGGAAATATTGCATTAAGTTGCATTAAGTTGCATTATTGTGCATTGAAGGAATTTTGAATTTCAGGGCTATAATAAATAATGTACCCCGTTTCGATGAGATGCATTGTACAGTTGTGGAGCTGGCGGGAAAATTATCAAACCACTTTTGGGAGGATTTGAATAGTTTGTCAGAAATGATGAGATTGACCACAACCTTTGTCGATTGCTTTAAGGGGTTAATCGATTGTATTTTATATCCAGATACTCTTTCAGAACTTTATAGGATGGAACTCATTTTAGCACTTTTATGCTTCTCCCTTACTACTAGTCTTTTCTCTGAGGAACCCGAATTTTTTCCTCACGCCAATTATAGACTTATTAGAAGTCATTATCATTCATTGGTGCCTTCGCCTTTAATGAAGAACAGCTGTCTTCAAACAAGTATAACAAGTTTGTATGAGAAAGTGATATATATTCGATAATTTCATGAAATGATTCAAATTGAATATCCTGGGCCATTACTAAACAAGCTTGTACGACATGCAGCCTTTTGGCTATTTATGGTAATATTTTACACTTTGCCTGCAGTCTTCAATCAGGATGCAATTGGATTCAGAATCCTTAATAATCTTCTTTATGTTCCTTTGAATATGGTGGCTGTATACTTTTCTCTTTACTATCTGCTTCCAAAAGTAATGTTCAGAAAACAATTTGTTATTTCAGCTATAATCTATTTGGTAACAATCAGTCTTCTCGCGATTGCAGCAAAATTACTTAAAGAATATGTTTATGTTTTTTTGCCAATGCCCGCATCCGGTCCCACACCTCTCAGCAGTGAGATCTTTAGTAGTCTGTTAACTCTTAATATGATGGTTGGAATGGCGATCGGAACAAAGTTGTTGATGTTTTGGTTTAGCATGCAGATAAAAAGCAAGGAGATGGAACACGAAAAGACTCAAAGCGAGTTGGTGCATTTACGCTCTCAATTAAATCCCCACTTCCTGTTCAATACCCTCAACAATATCGATACACTGGTTCTTCAGTATCCTGAACGTGCCTCAGAAACCCTGATCAAATTGTCGGATATTTTACGCTATTGTATTTATGAGACCAGCGAAGATCAGGTTCCTTTGGAAAAGGAGCTTGAATATCTTCAGAACTACATTGATTTGCAAAAGATTCGTCTCAATCAGCCAGATTTTGTCCGGGTAAAATTATCCGGCATATCTGCTGGCAAGAAGATTGCCCCTATGCTCCTCATCCCTCTTGTTGAGAACGCTTTTAAGCATGGCGATAGGAAAGTAGCCACTCCGGGAATATCTATATTCATTGAAATTGCAGATCATCAGCTCAAAATAGTTGTAGAAAACAGCATTAAGCAAGTCCGATTATATGAAATCGAGAAAGTTGGTGGCATAGGACTAAAAAATGTTCGACGTCGATTGGAATTACAATACCCTGACAGGCATATTCTGGAAATTGAAAAACATCACGAAAAATTTCGAATCCAGCTAATTATTGATCTTTATGAAAATTAATTGTATTGCCATAGATGATGAACCCCTTGCTCTTGAAAAGATTACGGAGTTTATTAAGCGAGTGGATTATTTGGAACTATTAGGGGTGTTTTTTAATCCTTTGGATGCCATTTCCTTTCTTAAAGAAAACAATGTGAATTTGATCTTTCTGGATATCCAGATGGAAGAATTGAGCGGGATAGAGTTCATCGAGACTATTCAACCAAATGCCTCAGTTATCCTAACTACGGCACACAGTCAATATGCATTGAAGGGCTATGAACTTCGAGTTCATGATTACTTGCTAAAACCCATCTCCTTCACCCGATTTGTTAAGGCGGTTGATTCGCTCTATAATGAATTGCAAAAGACAAAACCCGAATTATCCCAGGCTTCCGACAACCTGTTTGTTAAATCAGGGAATACTTTTCGAAACATAAGGATCGACGACATTCTGTATGTGGAGGGGATGAAGGATTACCTCAGAATTTGGACCAACAAGGAGGGGATTATGACCTTGATGAGCTTCCAGAAATTGATTGACCAACTTCCCGTATCCAGGTTTGTCCGTATTCACAGATCTCACCTGGTCGCCTTGTCGAAGATGGACGAAGTGACTAAAAACCGGGTACGAATAGGTGAGAAATATTTGCCAATTGGAGATACTTATAAAGAAGAGCTTCATAGACGAATGAAGAATAGCGGTGAACATAGATTTACCTGATCAAAAAGGTATTTAATCTCGTACAACTACAAAAAAAGCCAGCCCCTTTAGGAGCTGACCACATTTCTTATCATCTTCACACCGACACCTCAGTCACACCCAAACCCACACCTTTTCGTTCATTTCATAATCTATCCAAGCAATAGGGGTTAAGACAACAGCTTCTTCACAGAAGGAAATAATTACACCTTATTACTAACAAGCCCAATCCACTTTTGGCTGATGACCTATATCCTTATTTGCGAAAAAACCTGCATTGCTTTGCCATTTACAATTCATCAGGTTTCGGTAATGTCCATCACTCTCAAGCCATTCTTCCATAGCTTCTATTACCGACATAGCACCAAGCAGCATTTTCACTGGTATACTCAAAAACATCATCAGAGATCCGGAGAATTGACAGAAGGTGTAGTGAAGCGATTACTAACAAAATCACCCAGCCATCCACATGGGATTAAGGTGTAGCTTGAAACTGGAGAGCTTGGTTGAGTTAATAATATTTTGAAGGATTAGATAAATGCTTTATATTTGATCAATGTTGTTATTATGTAATACATATAATCAAGAATTTGATTCAGGTGAAAAGACATATTTTCATACTTTCAATAATTGTAGTTTTTGCTACAAGCTGTCAGCAACGACAAGCTGATGACAAGCTGTCCAGGCCAAATTTTCTAATCTTGCTGGCTGATGATTTAGGCTATGGAGATGTCAGTTTCACAAATCCAAAAGCACTTATTGAGACTCCTAATTTGGATAAACTGGCTGCCTCAGGTGCTATATTAACCGATTGTTATTCAGCTTCATCCATGTGTTCTCCATCAAGGGCTGGCCTACTAACAGGTCGTACGCCAACAAGAATAGGTATTCATGATTGGATAAAGGAGATTTATAAGAAACCTTATAGCAATGTTCATTTGCCTGTTGAGGAGACTACAATTGCTGAAATTTTGCAATCAGTAGGTTATCAAACAGCTGTTATAGGAAAATGGCATCTCAACAATGCCTTTCGAACCGGGAATCATTCTGATCCTGATGATCATGGATTTAAATACTGGTTCAGTACAGCAGGCCAGTCTGAACCAACACATAGAAATCCAGATAATTTCTTCGAAAATGGAGATAGTCTTGGACAGATAGGAACACCGGAGAATCCAGAGTTTTCCAGCGCTATCCTGGCGGATAAAGCCATATCCTGGCTAAATGAACGACAAAAGGAAATTCCATTCTTCTTATACATCCCTTTTCATGAACCTCACGTAGTTTGTGATGCACCGGATATTCTGAAAGAGAAGTATTTATCGAGGATCTCAGGAGGTGATATTCCGCTGCTGGATCAAACTGGTGAAAAAGGTTTGGGTCAGGCAGAGTATTATGCTTGTGTCGAAAATATGGATTTGGCCATTGGAAGAATCCTTGAGGCCTTGAAGCAGGAAGATATTTTGAATAATACCTGGATCTTTTTTAGTTCCGATAATGGTCCTGATACGGGACGTAAATATCAGGGTCGATTACAATCTGTTGGGGATAATGGTCCATTCAGGGGAAGAAAACGGTGGATTCTGGATGGTGGAATTCATCAGGCCAGCATACTGGTTAAGCCTGGAACAATTGAGGCCGGCTCAAAAATATCTGTTCCGATAGGACATGTGGACCTTCTACCAACAATTTGTGATATTACAGGATTGGAAATACCCAAAGTAGTGATAGATGGCTGTTCGATTCTTCCAGTAATTGAATCCGGTTTGGAAGAGCGCCCTGGTTCTCCATTACATTGGCATTTCTATTCTCCCAGAGGTGATAGCCCTCAATCCGTCCTCCGAAAAGGAGATTGGGTAATTACTGCAAACTGGAACACAAAACGTCCGGCTGGTCGCTTCAATCTAGATTATATAGAAATGATAAAATCAGCAAAATTGGTTGACTTTCAGCTGTATAATATTCGTCATGATCCATCTCAGACAAATCCGCTGAATCTCCAAAAACCAACTTTGTACAAAGAGATGAAGGAAATGTTAATTGAGGTGCATACAGAAGTTCAAGATGAGTGCCCTAACAAAACAAAGTTTTCAAGCAATGAAGAAACGAAGTAGACGAAACCTGTCAGGACTTCTAGTCCTGACAGGTTTAATATGTACAACACTCGGATCATTCACATTTCAAAAAGATCCCCGTCCCAATATCCTCCTGATTGTATCAGAAGACAATGGTCCTGATCTGGGATGTTATGGGATTAAGGAAGTTCATACTCCTAATCTGGATGAATTAGCCGGACAGGGAATACTATTTAGAAATGCTTTTGTGACCTATTCGGTATGCAGTCCATCCAGAGGGACTATTTACAGCGGTTTATATCCTCATCAAAATGGACAAATCGGACTGGCCACTCACAATTTTTCTATGTATGAGGATATTAAAACTCTACCCGTATTTCTGAAGGAGGCAGGATATCGGACTGGTTGCATTGGAAAGATTCATGTTAATCCTGAATCACTGGTTCCATGGGATTTTCGACCTGGGGGCCGGCTAAACGGATCGAATTTCGCTAAGAAAGATCTACCGCTTTACGCGGATGAGGCAGCAAAATTCATCTCTTCCTCTGATGATCCCTTTTTCCTGATGGTTAACTACCCTGATGCTCACTATCCCCTTCAGGCTAGTGTAGAGGGTTTACCAAGTGTTGAGGTTTCTAATGAAGATTTGGAAGGCACCTTACCATTTGTTGGGGCAGACAGTAAGAGGCTTAGAGAATTCACCGCCAATTATTACAGCTGCATGAATCGACTGGATGAATCAGTAGGCATGCTTTTGGATGTTTTGGAATTATCAGGAAAAGAAGAGAATACCCTGGTGATTTATTTAGGCGATCATGGGGCGCAATTTTCAAGGGGTAAATGTTCTAACTATGAGGCAGGCTTAAAGGTTCCGTTCCTTATGAAGTGGACTGGAAATATTCCTCGCGACCAGGAAAGGAATGAGTTGATTTCAACTATCGACCTACTACCCACAATTCTTAAGGTTGCTGGTATTGAAATACCTGATTATTTGCCAGGTAGATCACTGGATGCTTTTTATAATGGCAATCAAGAAGTTGATTGGCCCCATTTAATTTTTGCTGATGGAGCAGGATCTGCTGCCCAGTTTTGTTTTCCACGTAGAAGTGTGAGAAGTGAACAATATAAGCTTATTCATAATCTAATACAGGATAGGGATAACCCTCATTACGATAAATATGCCAATCATTTGAATGTGCATTTTTCCGGAGGGACCGGCATAGAAGAAATCAATGCATCACCCGGGCATATTCAAGAGGCATATAAAACCTGGAAGAATCCACCAGAGTTTGAACTTTATGACCTTTCTGGTGATCCTTATGAATTTCATGATCTTAGTGGTGATCCGGATTTTGCTGAAGAGCTCGAATCTCTAAAGTCAGACTTGCTGGATTGGCAGTTATCTACTAATGATCCATTTTTAGATAAAGAGGTTCTCAAAAGGTATGTTCAGGAAAATGACGATAATCTGAATACTCCACCAAAGTCTATTAAATGGGAGTATCATAAATACTTCCAGGAAAAAGGAATAAGTAATCCAATTGATGTTTTTATTGCTGGTAAGGAGGATATTGCAGGTGTTGAAAACGCTCGTGAACAGTACCCTCAGTTCCGTGAACAAAACATTGTTGTTACAAACTCAGGTACTATCGTGGCTGTATGTCAGGCCAGGAATAAGAGTTCCTGGTCAGACCGGTCAGGACAGGATTTAGTTATTAAGACCAGTACTGATAATGGCCAAAGCTGGAATAAGGCAAGGCTCATTGCGACTCATGGATTGAAATCCATTTGTCCGAACGCAACTGTGTATGATAAGGAAACCGATCAAATACATGTAGTGTATAATCTTTTTATGTGGGATTACGATAAGAAACCAACAGATGTTGTTGGTGAACTGAAGGATAATTACTCACGACAGTTCATCATCACAAGTGATGATGAAGGGAGAAGTTGGACAGAACCCAGGGATATAAGTGATATGGTTCAAACTAATGGAGCAGTTATGGTTGTTGGATCAGGTGAGGGAATTCAACTTCAAAATGGGCCCCAAAAGGGTAGGCTGATCATTGCAGGTGGAGATTTTGATGAAGGGAAGAAAGTGCTTTGCTTTTTCAGCGATGATCATGGAATTACCTGGAAGCGTAGCAAGGTTGTCCCATGGGAAGGTGATATGTCATGGGCCAGCGAATCAAAGCTCGCCGAACTTCCAGATGGAACACTGGTTCTAAATAGCAGAACCTTTGTGAAGAATGGAGAAAAAGGTCGCCTAAGAACCAGGGCATTTAGTAAAGATGGTGGAACATCCTGGACCAAGCTTGAAAATGATTCCGCTTTGAAAACTGTTAGTTGTAATGGCAGTTTGATATCGGTAAATCATCCTGAAGGTGAACAAAACAGTATTCTCCTGTGCTCTGTCCCAATAGGTCCGGGACGTACACATGGAACAGTATATATCAGTTTTGACGGAGGGAATACCTGGCCTCAAAACAAATGTATAGTACCTACTGCATTTGCATATTCATCTCTGATTGAGTTGCCTGATGGAAAGATTGGATTGTTTTACGAAGCCCGTGGACATAAAGATATAAAGCTTGTGAAGATCAAGCTGGATTGGTTGATCGATGAATTACGCTAAATAAGGCATATGCATAGAATAAAACTATTAGTCATTGCTCTGTTGACTGTTATATCAATTATGAGTTATAGTCAGGAGGATTCCCAAAACATCCTTCTCATATGTGTAGACGATATGGCCGACTGGGTAGGATGTATGGATGGATATAATGGTGAAGTAAAAACTCCAAATATCGACAATCTAGCACAGCGAGGTGTTCTTTTTACCAATGCCCATTGCGCATCGCCAATTTGTGGTCCGTCAAGAGCAGCAATTTTAACAGGATTGCGACCTGAGATAAGCGGGATCTATCACAATGTTGGCCGGTACAGTGATTATACCGATGCCGTGGGATTTCCTCTTTACTTCCGGCAGAATGGCTATACCTCACTTGGTGCAGGCAAAGTTAATCATGGATACGGACGTGAGATTTACGAAAACTGGGATGATTATGGTCCTGATACCAGGCACATAGGAGGCCCTGTTAATGAGGAAGAAATGAATATTGAAGGGATGGATCCCACAAAATATATCAAACGTTTTGATGTGAGTCTTCCTCAAAATCCTGGCGCACTTATCGATCGCCCCTTTAATAAGTATTCAACCTGGGACTATTGTGCATTTGATCTTCCTGATAGTGAAATGCCTGATGGTAGAATTGCCTTATGGGGAGTTGATCAATTGCATAAGAAGCACGACAAACCATTTCTGATTGCATGTGGATTTTATCGACCACATCAGCCTTTCTATGTCCCTAAAAAGTATTTCGATATGTATGATCTCAATGATATTGAGATTCCGGAGACAATTGTTGGTGATATGCTTGATATTCCTAACCCCGGAATTGCTTTGGCGCATGGTGCCTGGTCATCAGGCAAGCACGAAACATGTCTGGAATATGATCAGTGGAAGCCTTTGGTGCGGGGTTATTTGGCTGCAATATCCTTTGCTGATGCCCAAGTTGGCAAACTACTGGATGCTCTTGATAAGGGAGAAAATGGAGATAATACATGGATAGTATTTCTGAGTGATCATGGATGGCATTTGGGAGAAAAGGAGCACTGGGGAAAGCACACTCCCTGGCGTAACTCAACAAGAGTTCCCTTAATTATTATCCCTCCTAAAGGGAAATCTATCGAAGACTTTAAACCAGGCACCACATGCGATGCCCCTGTTAATTTACTCGATATCTATCCCACATTAATTGATATTGCTGATTTACCAGAAAAAAGAGAATTATCGGGCAAAAGCTTGTTGCCTCTTATTGCAAATCCGGATACAGATTGGGATGAAGCCACTGTTACTACTATCGCTCACGGTAACCACGCTATTCATACAAAAGAATGGAGTTATATTCATTACTACGATGGATCGGAAGAATTATATAATACAATGGAGGATCCTGAAGAATGGGAGAATCTTGCAAACCTTCCTGAGTTTGGCAGTATTATAAAGAAATTGAAGAAGCATATCCCCAAAGACAGATATAAGCAGTTTGTACGCTATGGCTACTGGAAAGCATGTGTTCTTAATTCCGGAGAAGTTGAACTTTTTAATGTTCAGGATGGAGAGGGAATAGCCGAACAAATAAATGAAGCAGCATCAAACCCTAAAATCGTTGAGTATATTGCTGATTACCTTCTAAATAACAGGATTACTGATTCTTACGTTAATATTCCAGATCAGATTGAAATTGAAGTTAGTCTCCCTCAAAGAATCTTTACAAGCGGTGAAGATGGAGTCGCAGAGTTTAGAATACCCTCAATGATAACTACTGAGAAAGGAACAATTCTGACTGTGTGCGATGGAAGAGTTGACAGACCTGGAGATGTTCCTAATAATATTGACTTGGTAACACGGCGCTTTGAAAAAGGGAGTCGTGAATGGACCCCGATAAAACGAGCAGTGAACTTTGCTGGAGATCACGGAGCATGTGATCCAAGTTTGGTTCAAGACAGGATAACAGAAAGAATATTCCTTTTTTATGGTTTCTGTCCTGGAAGAAATGATGTCACAGAAGGTTCAAACAGGGAAAGAAGACATTTGATGCTACAATATGTTTATAGCGACGATGATGGTCAATCATGGTCAACACCTGTTCATGTTGATTATGATATTCGTGAAAATGATTGGCAAAGTGTATGGTCTTCTCCGGGTAGGGGTTTGCAACTGAAGAGTGGTAGATTGGTGGTTCCATGTACGGTAAATAAAACTAGCAAAGAGATGGTTTCATACCTGGTTTATAGTGACGACAAGGGAGATACCTGGCAATGTCAGAAGGTTGCAGCTAATATCAATGAACCCGCTATTGTTGAAATGGCAAATGGTGATTTGCTCATTAACGCCCGCAACCAAATAAAACCAGGTGGATTCAGAGCCATCACAAAATCAAACGATGGAGGCAATACCTGGAGCACACCAATTGCAGATGAACAATTGCCAGACCCTAATTGTCAGGGATCAATTATTCAACATGTACTCAAGCAAGGTAAAAAGGAAAAAGAACTGCTAATTCTTTCCAATAATGCAACTAGTAAGGGAAGAAAAAACCTAACACTTAAAATTAGTACCGATCAGGGAAAGACCTGGAAATACGAAAAGCTAATTCACCTGGGCCCCTCAGCCTATTCATGCCTGACAATAAGCCCAAAAGGAAACATAGGCCTACTATACGAAAACGGCAAAAAATCCCCTTACGAAGGAATCTCCTACATAGAAATAAGCCTAATAGACAATGAATAATCGAATCCCGAGACCCCGAGTACTTGAGTACCTGAGTGCCCGAATAATAATAGCCTTGGCTCTAATATTGGCATTGTCAACAGCCTGCAAAAAAGAATCAAAAACAAATCCCCCCAACATCGTCTTCATAATGGTCGACGATCTTAGCTGGAGTGATGTATCCTACAATGGCAGCTCCACCTACGAAACACCAAATGTAGATCGCCTGGCTCTAGAAGGTGTTGTATTCACTGATTTCTATACAGCCGGACCAGTTTGTTCTCCAAGTCGGGCATCTATCCTGACAGGAAAATATCCAGCCCGTATGGGTATTACCACCTATTTGCTAGAGCCTAAGCGTGATGCGGAATTTGTAACTCCACATCTGCCCACTCAAGAATTTACGATTGCAGAAGCTCTTAAAGAGCAGGGCTATGCAACCGGATGTTTTGGGAAATGGCATCTTGGCTATTCAAAAGAGCACTGGGCTGCTAATCAGGGATTTGATGTGGCGATTGGGGGAATGGATTTACCATGGGATTAGATACCCTTAAAGAAGCCAACCCTGGAGAGAAACGGTATCAGAATAATCCTAATTATGCTGCCATGGTTCAACACATGGATGAAAATGTAGGCCGGGTAATTGATTGTTTGACAGAGTTAAACTTGGATGAGAAAACGGTTCTGATCTTCACTTCAGATAACGGAGGCAAGGGAAGTGTTACTTCTAATTATCCTTTAAAAGGGATGAAACATAATTTAGATGAAGGAGGAATAAGGGTTCCTTTGATTGTTCGCTGGGCAGGGCAGACAAAACCAGGTAGCATCAGCGATATTCCTTTGATATCCAATGATTTTTATCCGAGTTTCCTTGAGTTTGCCGGAGCCCCACTGAGACCGGAGCAACACATGGATGGACTGAGTTTTAAAGATCTTTTACTTGCCAAAACAAGTCAACTCGACCGTGAAGCCATTTTCTGGCATTATCCGCATAGTAGGATGGAAGGAGCCGTAAGAAAAGGTGATTTTAAATTACTCCTTAACTACAAAACCGGAGAATCACAATTGTATAATCTCAGAGAGGACATCAGCGAAACAAAAGACCTGAGTTCTCAATATCCAGAGAAGATAATTGACATGGAGAAGCTTCTCAAAGGCTGGTTGAAGCAGGTCGATGCGAAATTTCCCAAAGAGCTTTGTGTAGAGATAAAAGTAAGTGTCAATTAAGTCAATATCAACACGTTTACAGTTTCAAACAACTCTTATATTAAACCAAAACAAAAAAAGCTCACCATTTGGCAAGCTTTTTTTATTATCCTTTACAGCGTATTTCTAGTTTATTACCATTCTCTTGGTTTGAATAAACTGTCCTGCTTTAAGTGTATAGAAATATACACCTGATTCAAGATTCTCAGCATTAATAGTTAGAGTATGTGATCCTGCAGGTTGATTACCTTCATCAAGATTCATTACAATTCTGCCAGTTATATCAGTTACTTTAACACTTACATCAGATGCTTGTCCCAACTCATAGCTGATTGTTGTATTTCCGACAAATGGATTAGGATAGTTTTGATCTAGAGTGCTCAGAGAGTTACTTAAGTCAACACCATCAATGAGGTTTGAATGATCGTTAAGAATCATTCTAACCATCAACTTTCTGCCTTGTGTGATTCCCTGTCCAAAATTATTTTCAGGAGCAGTCCTGACAATAGAAACAGGATCATTGATATCTATTCCTGTGTCTGCACCAATGGCAAAATTCTGGTATCTTTTATATGGAATATTTTCGGTATGCCAGTTCCAGTATTCTACACCAGCATAACAAATATCTCCTTCCAGAAGAAATTCAGATTCACCATCTTTATCCAAAGGCAAAGTTACCCAGGTATTATGCATGGCTGAATCAAGTACTACAAGCTCCGATGTTAACCATTCAATTGGTGTTTGATCTTCATCTTCAAGAGGAGGTAAAATATACAAGGCCATCCTGAATTCAATCTCCCCATCGGCTAATCCTCCGCTAACGTATGCTGAGATTGCATCTATCTCCGTATCTCCATAGATCGGGAATATAGCTCCAACAAAATGCTGCTCATTTGGTTCTCCTTCAGTTCCATAACCATCAAGTCCCCAAACGAATGATTCATCTGCTGTATCATCACAACGTGAATATAGCGAGTCTGTTATATTAAAGAATGCTTCGGCTATATCATTTTCTGGCGTCTGTTCAGTCTCTTCCGACCCAAAATCATAAGTGATTTTGTAATGCCCAAATTCCGTCGGTGTAAACGATTCAGCTACAATGGCTGTATCTATCGATAGAACATCTAAAGCCATAGGTTCAGTTGAATTGTTCCAAATACTCTGGTTATTTTTACTGATATCAACATTAAGGTTAGTACCCCATTGATCAATTTCACCAAAATTAACTACTGCTGATTCAAAATTAGTTAGGGCTCCTCCTAGTTGAGAAATTGGTAAATTATGGGTATAACTTTCAACAGTTCCATCATCACCATCGTCCCATTCTACGGTAAAATATTTTATCTGCAAGTCATGATCCCAGGCTTCAAGCAATTGGAAATCATCAATTAGCCAAAAATACAGACTGGTAGCTGACCAATTGATTTTAATAATAACCTCAGACATTCCTGCTGCAACATCAGAGATATTGGCCTCAAAAATAGCCACATCACCTGCAGCAACACCATTTGGACGTGCTTTATGTCCGCCACCAAAACCAACATTATATGTTGCCCAGTGAACTCCAGCATCATTTGAGATTAGCATTTCCATACCTGATGTTGTAGAGTAAGACATGAATTGCGTTTCATATCTCACGATAACTGAGCTGTGCTCACTACAATCCATTATAGGAAATACAACCGCATTATTCACATTAGTTCTTGGATCAAGGAAATTATTGTAGAGGTTTAGCTGCAAAGCAAGGTGCCCGTCTTCAGGTGAACTTGATCCCATGGGGGGTTCATTAACAAACTGAGCATGCAAACTATCATTGGGATACCATTGCCAATTGTATCCAGTGTCATCAGGATCTTCAAAATAAAATCCCTCTGGAGCTGTCCATCCCTTTTCATCTGCAGGATTTTCCCAGTCAAATGTTGTATGATAAAACACCTCGCCATTGCCCTTAAGGGTGTTGGACTGAGAGTAACTATCAGAATAACTGAGCATTCCGATAGCAAATAGAAGAAGTAGAAGTCTTTTCATATAATAATAATTAAGAGTTATGTATCTGTAAATGTAATTTACAATTGAACTAAAACAAATAATTATCAAAATAATATGTGTTAAAGACAAATTAAGACCTATAAAAAGCTCATCTCTGAACATTTTATCAGATAGATCGCAAAATGAGAGGCTACACAACTTTTTTTAACTTAAGAATTTAGTGAGCCAAATAATATTGAGTTATTTTTACATCAAAGCAAAACAGATGAATAGTAAACAAGCTTCTAATATCAAAGGCTTTAAAAGCTTTATTAGTTTTTTTCTTACCCTACTTGTATGTATAACATTCAGCAATCTTCAAGCGAATCAAGGGGCACAAGACAATTATAAAACTATTAAGGCAAAGAAGATAAATGCGACTACGGTAGAGGTTTCTTTTTCCAATGACCAGAAGTTACTCGTTGACTTTTATGGGGATAATATTTTCCGACTTTTTCAGGATAATTCCGGAGAAGGGATACGTGCGCCACAAGCAGAACCGGAAGCCCATATCTTGGTGACTAATCCAAGGAAAAAGCTTGCGAATATAACTGTATCTGATACTGAGAATGAGTTGCATATTTCCACCGAAAAAATCAAAATTGTTTTTGATCATAGCACGTCCTTGTTTAGCGTAATTAACCGCCAAACAAATTCAGTGGTTTTGCAGGAGGCAGCCTTGCCAGTTTTCGAAGAAGATCAAGTTACTTTAAGTTTTAAAGAGTATCGCAACGAATACTTTTATGGTGGAGGAGTGCAAAATGGCCGTTTTTCCCATAAAGGAAAATCGATTGCTATAGAGAACCTTAGTACCTGGACGGATGGGGGAGTAGCTTCTCCAAGCCCATACTATTGGTCATCAAAGGGCTATGGATTTATGTGGTATACCTTCAAAAAAGGGAAATATGATTTTGGATCAGAAATTATGGGTAGTGTTAAGTTGAGGCATAACACAGACTATCTGGATGTCTTTTTCATGATTAACGAATCGCCGGCAGCATTGCTAGACGATTTTTATCAACTAACAGGGAATCCAATTCTATTGCCAAAATTTGGCTTCTATGAAGGTCATTTGAATGCGTATAATCGTGACTTTTGGAAGGAAGATTCAGCGGGCATTTTATTTGAGGATGGAAAGCAGTATAAAGAAAGTCAGAGAGATACAGCAGGAATAAAAGAGTCTTTAAATGGTGAATTAAATAATTACCAGTTTTCTGCAAGAGCAGTGATAGACCGCTATAAAAAAGCAGACATGCCTTTTGGCTGGATCCTGCCAAATGATGGATATGGAGCTGGCTATGGACAAACAGAAACGCTTGATGGTAATATTCAGAACCTAAAAGAATTTGGTGACTATGCCAGAGAGAAAGGGGTAGAAATTGGATTATGGACCCAATCAGACCTGTATCCCATTGATAGTGTAAGCGCCCTATTGCAAAGAGATATAGTCAAAGAAGTTCATGATGCCGGTGTGAGAGTGTTAAAAACTGATGTAGCCTGGGTGGGCCCCGGTTATTCATTCGGGCTCAATGGAGTAGGGTATGCTTCTGGAATTATGGCTAAACACGGTGAAAACGCGAGGTCCTTTATTATTTCTATCGATGGCTGGGCGGGTACACAGAGGTATGCATCAATTTGGTCTGGTGACCAGGTGGGTGGTTTTTGGGAGTATATTCGTTTTCATATACCGACCTATATTGGCGCAGGTTTATCTGGGCAGCCCAATATTACATCTGATATGGATGGTATTTTTGGAGGAAAGAATTCTATAGTGAATATAAGAGATTTTCAGTGGAAAACATTTACACCCATGCAGTTAAATATGGATGGCTGGGGCTCGAACCCTAAATACCCAGATGCTTTGGGTGAGCCTGCAATCTCAATAAACAGAAGCTACCTAAAACTAAAATCGGAACTGATGCCTTATGCATACAGTATCGCAAAAGAAGCTGTGGATGGCTTGCCAATGATAAGAGCTATGTTCCTGGAATCTAAGAATTCGTATACCCAGGGAAAAGCTACACAATATCAATTTATGTATGGTCCATACTTTTTAGTTGCACCCATATATAAGGAGACAGCCAGTGATATGGATGGAAACGATATCAGGAACGGAGTATATTTACCTGAGGGTACCTGGATAGATTATTTTTCAGGGGATGCATACGAGGGGAATCGCGTCATCAATCATGTTGAAAGCCCAATCTGGAAATTGCCTGTTTTTGTAAAAAGTGGGGCAATTATTCCGATGATCAATCCAAATAATAATGTTTCTGAGATCAATGAAAGACTAAGGATCTATGAGATTTATCCGGGAGAAAAATCGTCGTTCATAGAATATAATGATGATGGAGTTTCAAATGCCTATAAATCAGGAAAGGCTGTCACTACCTTAATCGAATCAGAAGTTAAAAAAGGGAATATAGCAAGAGTGATTGTTCATGCTTCAAAAGGTGATTTCGAAGGTTTTGTAAAAGAAAAATCTACGGAATTTAGAATTAATGTCACAGAGGAACCTAAGAAGATTATAGCAAAAGTTGGCAATAGGAAGCTAAAACTTGCTGAGGTATTATCTCTTGTAGAGTTCGAAAGTAGAGAGAATGTATATTTCTATAGTCCCGCTCCGGATTTGAATAAGTTTGCCACAAAAGGGAGCGAATTTGAAAATATACTAATTGTGAAAAATCCACAGCTTTTAGTTAAAGTGAATGCTATGGATATCACGATGAACTTAATATCTCTAGAAATAAAAGGATACCGTTTTGCACCTGAGGATATGGATTGTAGTAGCACTGGTGAATTATCTGCACCAAAAAATGCTGGGGTATTGGAGGCTAATGCAGAAGCCTTTAGTCTGGAACCAACATGGGACGAAGTACAGAATTCCGATTATTATGAGATAGCCTTTAATGATATGCTCTATTCTACCATTAAAGGTACAAGCTTTGTGTTCGAAGATCTAAGTCCGGAAACAGAGTACGATTATAAGCTGCGGGCCGTAAATAAAAGTGGAGCATCTGACTGGCTTACCTTTACAGCAAAAACAAAAATTGATCCTCTCACATTCGCCATTAAAGACATAAAAGCTGAAGCTACAGCTAAGCATCAAGGTGGGCAGCAGGTTTCAAAACTATTTGATTTTGATGAAAGCCGCATGTGGCATACAAAATGGGGCCAAAAGGCAACTCCATTTGAAATGACTATTGACCTGAATTCGACTAATCAGTTGGACAAACTGGAATATTTGCCAAGATCTGGTGGCGGAAATGGAACTCTTCTAAAAGGGAAGGTTTATTACAGCAATGATAAGCAAGAATGGACTGAAGCCGGCGCATTTATCTGGGAAAAAAATGACAAAGTAAAAATCTTTAATTTCGACACTCATCCAACCGTTCGTTATCTGAAAATCTCAGTAAGCGAAAGTGTTGGAAATTTTGGTTCTGGTCGACAATTGTATATTTTTAAGATACCTGGATAGATGTGAGAAAAGGCACCCACTTGCGGTGGAATGCCTTTTCAAAGCTATGCCATTCCCTATTTAAGTACAAGGCTCTCAATAAAGAACTCCATCATTCTGCTACCATTCAAACCTGTATGTCCTCTGTCTGGACCAACCTGAACCTGGAAATATTTTCCAGCTTTTTGTAGTGCCTGAATTAGTTGCAGTGAATTGGAGGGATGAACATTATTATCCTGTGTACCGTAATAAATCATAAGATCTCCTTTGAGATTCTCAGCATAATTCATTAGTGAACCGGCTTCATAACCTGCTAAGTTGGTTTTTAATAGCCCACAATAACGTTCAGCGTATATATCATCATAATGTCGGAAATCTGTAACAGCTGAATTTGCACATGCTGCCTGATAAACATCCGGATGCTGTAAAATTGCTGCAGCCGATGAAGTACCTCCATAAGATGTTCCAGAAATACCAACTTTGTTCTTATTAAAATATGGTCTATCGTATAAAGATTTTACTCCTTCAGCCATGTCGGCTATTTCAAGCTTGATAAGGTTACCGTATGTTGGATCCATATACTCTTTTCCCCGGCCAGCAGCAGTTCGTGAATCAAAACCACCATAAAGGAAACCATATTCAGTCCGTGCACTTGGTAAAGTGAAATTCTCTCTTGCTGCATTGGTTTCAGGACCACCATAAACACCAATCAGCATAGGATATTTTTTATCTGGATCAAAATTGGAGGGGAAGTGTAGCATTCCATATAAAATTGTTTCTCCATCAGTTGCTTTGTATGTAATCATTTCAACTGTTTTAAGTCCAAGTTCATTGAACTTTGTCATATCACTTTGTGCCAGTTCAGCCAGTACTTTACCATTTTTAGTCTTAACAAGTGTTGATACCGGTGGAATATTGTGTGTTTGAGCTACATCGATGAAATACTTTGAATTAGGAGATAATTGTACTCTATGGTTATAAGCCGGATCGGTTAATTGTTGGTCATCTTTTCCGTCAAGTCTAACCTTATGGAATTGCATTTTCATATGGTTATCACCACTACGAGCCATGTAATATAGTACACCAGCTTCTTCATCAATCTTAACAATATTGGAAACTTCAAAATTATGATTTGTAAGAGTGACAAGTAATTCACCACTTAAATTGTATAAGTAAAAGTTTTTATAACCCGTTCTTTCAGAAGTCCAGATAAAACGATTATTGTCGGAGAGGTATCTGATCGAAGGAGAGTTAGATGTGTAGCTTGCTAACCATTCTTCATGAATAATGACACGGCATTCTCCGGTAACAGGGTCTCCTGCACACCATTCCATAATATCCTGCTTACGATTTGTGCGGTGAAAAAGAAGTTCCATCCCAACAGGTGCCCAGTTAATGCCATATATGTATTCTCCTACAAGGTAATTTCCAAAAGGCTTGCCATTTCTTACATCAAATTTGGTCTCCTTTTTTGTCTCTAAATCATAAACAAATAGGTCAACAGGTGGATTCTCTGATCCAACTTTCACATATGATTCAACATCAACAGAGTCCTGAATTTTAGTCTGATTGTGTAATACATAATAATCTTTCGCATCTGTTTCATCAAAACGATAATACGCAATTTTTTTACTGTCTGGTGACCACCACATTGCATGCCTTTGACCCAGCTCTTCTCCATAGGTCCAGCTTGCTGTTCCATACTTAATTTTGCCCTTACCCTTTGTTGTAATTGCCTTGACATCAGTTCCATCAGGATTGCTTACCCACATGTTATTATCCTTAAAAAAGGCTTTCAATTTCCCGTCTGGGGAAATTGCTGATGTATATTGCCTACCTCTCTGTGGTCTCTCACCCGTACCTCTTCCTCTGGCAAATCGTGATTGTCCTCGAGTTTGTTCTCCTGCTCCTTCAACTTCGGTTTTTTTATTAGTGGCTAAATTATATTTGTAATTTTTCCCGTTAAAACTGTATGTAAAAGATTTCATATCTTCCGCCCAACTAACATTAACGGTTCCCATAATTACAGAACCCCTGATCTTTGGACTCATCTCGGTATATCTGTCATAGCCTGGCATATTTGGAAGTCTGTCCTGTGCCACAATTACAGTATTAGATCCTATAAATGAGAGTATCAGAAGAAGAATAATTGATAAAGTGTTTTTGGTTTTTAGATTTTTCATGATAGATCTTGTTGTTCAATTCTAAAATTGGCATAAAAATTCATGTGAATACATGAAATAAGTAATTCTTAACATCTTTTAACAGATATCTTTATAGTATTTAGATAGTTGAATTTACTATTGACTCAATCAATTGCATCGGATTGTCTAAAATAGGTGCCTATATCAATTGGCCGGATAACCTGATAAACAGGGGATATTCGGAATTTTGTGCCTTTACCTATTCCTGTTATTGAAAGATAATATGCGGAAATGAGCTTAGTCAGAAGGCGCTAAAATGTTGCGTAACTCAACGGTAAAGCCACACCATCAAAAACTTCTTTGGATGAGCAAGCACTGGAATCCTCAATGAAATCAATAATCTTTTGTTCTCTATAATCTAACATCTTTCAAGCTTCTAGCTCATCAACTTACTATCTTTAGCTCATATTCTCGCATTTTCGAGCTATAATCCATTTTTTCATGAGCCATAACCGTCAAAAAAACTGCATACAGTAATAATTATAACATTTACTGTATGATCCTTCCCTGTTTTAGTATTTACCGTCAAACTACACCCCAAACGGTAATATTGCGATAATTTACCGCATGTTGTCAAAGTTTAGTATATTTGACCAAAAGAATATTATGTCTGAAGTTTTGTATCAGATTAACCCTGACAGAACTGTTCCCTGGAATGAACTCCCGAATCTGCCGATTAAGGAAGAACTCCATGAAACCATAGAAATTCTGAAGAAACTTGGAGATGCAAAAGCCGCATTAGCAAAACTTCAGGGTAGAAGTGTGGTTATCCCAAATCAAGGATTACTGATAAACACGATCAGTCTTCAGGAAGCAAAGATATCGAGTGAAATTGAGAATATCTTCACTACTGATGATGAACTATACAAAGAGTACAGTGACCGAAACTCTCAATCCAGAGGTGCTTCAAAAGAAGTTCTCCGCTATAGAGAGGCTTTATGGTCAGGATTTAATTACTTGAAAGATGGAGGGTCCTTTAGTCAAGAATATTTCACCAAAGTATTTCAAGAAATCAAACAGACCTCAGATAAAGTACGCCCGCCATTTATTGAAACAACAATTAAACAAGGAGGCACTGGATCCACTTCAGGAAAAGTAATCTATACACCTCCCAGAGGTAAAGGTATCATTGAGGAAAAATTAGAAAATCTATATAATTTCATTAACAACGATGAGCAATATAGAATTGACTATTTATTAAAAATGTCAATTGCACATTATCAATTTGAAGCAATTCACCCCTTTCGGGATGGGAATGGTAGGACAGGAAGAGTATTTAATATTCATTACTTAACAGCAAAAAACTTATTAGACTATCCTGTTTTGTTTTTGAGTCGATACATTTTAGATCATAAGAATGATTACTATTCGTGTCTGCAAGGAGTCTCCCAGAGGGGAAGATGGAAGGAATGGATATTGTTTATGTTAAGGGCAGTAGAGCAAACCTCAACCTTAACTTTCAATAAAATAAATGAAATTGTCTCTGCAAAAGATTCCATTTTAAATCATGTGAAATCAGAAGGAAGATTTCTAAATCCAGAAAATCTAATAGAATTTATCTTCACTGAGCCATTTACAAAAGTGAATCATTTGGTTAACTCCGGGATTTATGCAGAGAAGACAGCTAGAAAATATCTGAACGATTTATGTGAAATGCAGGTATTGGAGAAAAAGGTTCTGGAAGGCAAGCACTATTATTTAAACATAGAATTATACCGAATTCTGTCTGATTAGTGCTCTTGCAAGAATGATATTTCGCCCATTCCCATTCGGGCACAGGACTTTTTTAATACCAACTTCCGTAAAATGACGGGAAGTTTATAGTATGATAATTCCAAGCAGCTCTTTTTCAACTTTTGCATACTATTCGTCTCTTTGGTTGAGGCATGGATAGGCTTTTGTTCTCAATGACCTCAAGCTCACTGTCTGCTAAAAACGGCCAGTCAGTTTTCTCGTAATGGAACTTGATACCGGTAAATGGATCTTTAGATATCCAATCATTTGCTAGAACAAAATTGATAATCTTTCTGATTTTTTTTAGGTATTTAACAGTGGAATTGTTGTTGCAGTTCCTGTCAACCCGAAAGTACAATTCAAAATCTCGGATGAAAGCATTGTTGATCGATTTCACTGGCAAATCATTAGCTCTATATTTTTTTTCAATGAGCCTAGCCAAATGATCTCGGGCTGTACAATGTCTTTTATACGTGTTCAGGCTATTTGTGATCCCAAAGTCTAAGAAGCTTCAAAGTGTTTTTCAGGTTTTATTGACAAATTTAAATAAGTTCAAGCTTTTACAATTTCCGGTAAAACTACAAAAGTTTCAATAACCCAATGAGGCAAAGATTTGACTGTCTTAATTAAGCAGAATATCTATCTACTCCAACCTGGCAAAAATCTGGATGCCCATAAAGAAACACTTACCCAGTTATATTGGTTAAGTGTTTGATTGTTTGGAGAGGGCTCACCAGGTCGTGAGCCGAGACTCTTCTTAAACAAAATCAGAGATGGTAGTGTGTCTGTATAAATATATACAAACCCTCTTCTACCATCCCAAACCATTGCATAATAATGGCAGACACGAAAAAACCACCTACCGAACAAAATCGATAAGTGGTTGATCTTCATCTGTGGAGACGACCGGAGAATTGTCGAACCATTTTTGGGAGGATCTGGCGAAAATATCAGCAATGATGGGTCGTGAAGTCTAGAGTGAAATTAACTATAGGGGCGACAATATAACATCTTATATGCTCCGTGAAACTTTGAATCTCTCTTCCAGCGTTTCCCTCCCAACAAGAGAAACAGCCATGCTTCCATTCGGAATCGTGTTTATTATGTTACCCGTGTAGTTTGGAAGCCACAGAGTTGGCTGAAGTCTGTTAATTGGTTTACGTAATCACCATAAAAGAATAGTTGATGGAAACCTGGGTAGGCGAGTATGTTATGATTACCATCCATTTTGGCTTTGACTGACACCACGCAACCGCCACTGGGAGGAACATTCATATTTCCGACCACCGTTCCGGCTGATACAAGGATTTTTGATGATTCTTGTGAATTTAATGGTGCAGGCATGAAATCGAAGCAAGTGATTCGCTGGCCCTTTTTCCAGATCGTACGTGGTACAGCATCCCGATTCCCATGGTGATGTGTCAGGTCAAATGGTTCAGGGTCCTGGTCAAAGCCATTTAAACGCGTTGGACTTGAACAATGCGCACCGATAAGGGTGTTATCTGATGTGTCTGCTACTGGATCTTGTTGAAAACCAGGACGATCAAACAAATAGTGCACAATGATTTGTGAAGCGATTGCTCCGGTATCAGCTTCACAGGCAGCTGGAATACCATCGTCGTTCATCCTTGACCAGGAGATACAGGGCAAGCTGATTGGTTCGTTAGCAAGGGCTCCCAGGCAGTCCATAGAAATGGCGTCGCCCTGATACTCTTCCAGTAAGGATCCTGCCACTTTATAGCTCTTAATCCCATTGATTACATCCTCGCGTGTAGCTCCCACCTGTTTTCTCGATTGCCGAATGTAATCATCTGCCATATTCTCCAGCTCATCATCCACTTTTAATGAATTATATGTTTCCAGAAATCGATCAGCTGGAATATACTGCAAAGTAATCCCTGTATCGGCAAGTTGTTGAACACGTTCCTGCTTCCCGGCAATTACAAGACATCTGGACCGGCGCATTCGTGCTGCGGCTTTAAGCATTTGAAGCCCATATTGTGCCTGAGAAAAATCGTTGGTAGAATAGATAATACTCCCGGGTTTTTCTGCTAAACCAACCGTATTTGTGGTGAATGAGGTTCCCAGAGGCGAGAAGATTACCGATGGGATACCGGAATCTGTTGCTTTTTGCACGGTGGGCCAGGTATGCTGCTGTCTGTCGAGCAGCAGAAGTACCAGTCCGTCAATTTCTTGCTTCTGAGCTTCAGCGATCCACTGATCGGCTTCGGCATGGCTGAATATTGGTTCAGCTCGTAAAGAGAGATCGATACCCTTTTCATCTGCCGTTTCTCTGATGAGTTTTGTATACTTCTCTCTGGCTGCTTCTCCATCATAAACAGCCCCAGGCCACCACATACCATAATCCTCTTTTCGACGAATAAATGCCGCTTTAATGCGAGGGGTATATTGACTGCCCGGTCCGGCTGGGCGGATACGTGCAAATGCAGGTGTGAAAGTAGAAGTACAGCCACTTATTCCATAACTTCCAAGTATTGCTGTTCCTGCTAAAGCAATGGTGCTGCCTTTCAGAAAAGAGCGGCGATCAAAATGACTGTTACAGCCACAATGAGCGGGACATCGATTTTTACTCATGCCGTTTAGTTTAGGTGGGAGTAAGTTAGCAATTATGTAAGAACATTACAATTGAGAGTTGCATTCTGCTCCCTGGCTAGCTAGGTTGGTGACTTTTTAGTTATCTTAGATTATTACTTTACAGACGCGACAGATCCTATAATCTTGCCTGTAATGAATACTGATTCCAGACAATTCCCAGGCATCCTGTACCACGTAATTGGGCGCTCTTACTCTCAGTGGAGGGTTACTATTGGTAACCTGAGATAGTCCCTGATTTGTCGAAATGGTGTAGTGATACAGGGATTTTCTTGTCTCAATCTTAACAAATCTTGTTGAAGTCTTCATTGTCACAGTTCTGATAATGAATGCTTTTATTGGTCAGTATTTCAATATGTCGTAACTTTTTGGCTACAAAACCTTACAAGTCATGAAGAAATCAATCATCCTATGTATTTTGCTATGCTGGATAATGACAATTAAAGGCCAGGAAATACACCTCACATTCACTGGAATAGGTGAATCAACGATAGTTGACCAGGTAACTGCCACAAATTTAGCAACTGGCCAATCAGTCAACTTTCGAGGAAATGAAACACTTTTATTAGAACCCAGCACTGGGAAACAGAATCTTGATGAACTAGCTTTTAATATCAGTCTTTTTCCAAATCCTTTTCAGGGTTCTTCATCATTTGCAATCAAACTGCCAGAAACTGGAAATGTATATTTCGCTTTGAGGAATATTATTGGTCAGCAATTATTTCAAACAAACTTCTATTTGGAACCGGGAAACCACGTTTTTACGATGTCAGTATCTGCTCCAGGGGCTTATTATTTAGATATTAGAGGAGAATCTAAAAAAGGAAGCATAAGAGCTATTTGTTTAGAGGCAAATAATTACCTGACAAGTATTGTTCATTCAGGAGGAAATGCCTCCACAAATGGGATGATTGTTTCAAATAATTATAAAGGTGAGGAAGGCATAAACAGCCTTGCTTTTACAATGGGAGATGTATTGTCATTTGAATGTACAAGAGGTTGGTATTACACAACAATAACTGATTCCCCAACGGATTCAAAGAATTATGAAATTGAGTTTGTTGGTTGCACTGACCAGGACGATAAGACATACAAAACTGCTAAAATAGGAGAGCAAATGTGGATGGCAGAGAACTTAGCTTATCTACCATATGTGAGTCCTTACTCACAAGGATCAGATACCATTGAGTATTTCTATGTTTATAATTATAGAGGAACCAATGTTGCTGAAGCAAAGGAAACATACAATTACAAAAAATACGGAGTTGTATATAATTGGGAGGCTGCTAAAATGGCCTGTCCTGATGGTTGGTATTTGCCCAGTGACCAAGACTGGAAGACTCTTGAGAAATTCCTTGGAATGAGTTCAGCAGATGCGAATAGAAGAGGTATGAGATACAGCGGAGAAGTTGGAAAAAAACTCAAATCAACATCTGATTGGAATAGTAATGGCATTGGTGACAATAGCAGCGGTTTTACGGCCCTTCCAGGAGGAGCTTACGAAATCAATCCCGGTTTCTTTGACATGGGGAGCATGACCGTCTTCTGGTCTTCGTCGCCAAATGGATCCTCAAATGCCTGGTATCGGTTCCTAGGTAGCTACGATCATAGTGTGACCCGACGCGACGTCCCTCGTAGCGGAGGAATGTCGGTTCGGTGTATCAGAACAAATCCCGAAGTATTAACCTCAGCGGTTGCACATGTTACTGAGTCTTCTGCGACACTTTACGGCAATGTAATATACCCGGAGCGGGAAGATGAATTGGTCGAAAGAGGCTTTTGCTGGAATACTTCTGGAGATCCTTTACTATCTGATAATAAAATCATAGGCGGAGATGGAATAGGCAAATTTACTTGCCAGTTACATGATCTTGAAACCAATGCAAAATACTTTGTCCGTGCATACCTTATTACAGCATTAAATGTTAAATATTATGGCAATCTGGTATCATTTATAACAGCTGATGGATCCTTCAAAGATCCCAGGGATAGCACAAGATATGGTTACATTGAGATTGGAAGTCAAACCTGGATGACCAAGAATCTGGCTTATCTTCCTTCCGTTATTAACTCAAATGTTAGAGCAGATATTGAACCGTGCTACTATGTATATGGATATGAAGGCAGTAGCATATCAGAAGCTACTGAAACAGAAAATTATACAGTTTTTGGAACACTCTATAATTGGGCTGCTGCTATATCAGCCTGCCCGGCCGGTTGGCACCTACCTTCAGATGAAGAATGGAAAGTACTGGAGAGCTATTTAGGCATGAGTGAATCAGATCTTGAAAAATCCGGATCACGGACATCAGGCGGTGCAGGAAAAAAAATAAAATCGAATGCCGGATGGGGGGAAAGGGGTAATGGTACTGATGAAAAAGGTTTCAATGCCACACCAGGAGGCCGACGTAATGACGGGCAGGGTTTTGAAGGTCTTGGCAGATCCGCACGATTTTGGACTTCCTCTCCAATAGAATTATCCAACGCTTGGTATCGAAAACTGTCTGACATAAATGATGGTGTTGATAGGTACCAATACCTCCGAGGAGATGGCTTCTCAGTCCGCTGCATCAAAGACTGAGTGTGCACAGAAGCTGGATCGGGATACAAAGGCACATTGCATTAAACAACAAGGTGAGCAACTTTGTGGAAGGGCTGCTGAAGAATCATATAAATCAGCTAATAGCAATATGATCTCCACAGTTTCAAGAATTGATGATTTGCAATGGAAGCAATCCTGAACATGGATTAAAACACTTTCATCTGGTTTGGGCTGATCAGATCCAGCAAAATACTCAGCACATTGAGCTGTTTCGTTTTCATCTAGCGTGAGTTTATTACGACTCGAATGATAAACCGCCATAACAAGCAGATACACATAATGATACGGCTCATTTATTTGTATACACCAACATTCTTTATTTTCGGTCTTTCATTATGGGCGTTTTCT
>Ga0233437_1001869_pt1 | contig 35361 bp, 29 predicted proteins | sample SI_122_August201_FD_182714 | JGI IMG/M metagenome (GOLD analysis project Ga0233437, IMG submission 182714) | Seawater microbial communities from Saanich Inlet, British Columbia, Canada - SI_122_August2016_200_MG | ecosystem: Environmental > Aquatic > Marine > Inlet | place: Canada: British... | reverse complement strand
CAAAGTGGAAAGTATGATTTTAAGACAGAAGTAAGAAGAAGGGTTGAAAGACGGGTTGCAAAGAAGGCTAATAAAGTAATAGTACCTAGTGAGTACTTAAAAAAGATTGTTTCAATGTGGGGAATAGAAAAGAATAATATAGAAGTTATTTTTAATGGAATAAATTTAGATAAAGACCATGGAAATAAAGAAACATTACGAAAACTACTTCAGTTTGAAGGAGATTTGATTATAACTGCTGGAAGACTTGTCCCGTGGAAAGGCTTTGATACTTTAATAAAGATTTTCCCTGAGATAAAAAAGAAATTTAAAGATGCTAAACTTATAATAATCGGTTCTGGTCCACAGATGAATCAATTACAAAATCTTATAGATGAAAAAGGTTTAGAGGGCGATATTGCATTAACAGGCGCACTCGCAAAAGATTTAGTCTTACGGTATAAGAGAGCGTCAGATGTGTTTGTATTAAATACTGCTTATGAAGGATTGTCGCATCATATATTAGAGGCGATGGATATAGGTATACCTATAGTTACAACAAATGTTGGTGGTAATCCAGAGCTTATTAAAGATGGAGAAAATGGCTTACTTACAGGCTTTAATGACGAAAAAGGATTAACAGAGTTAATTATAAAGCTTCTTGGTAACAGAGAGTACGCAGATAGTCTTGCCGTAGAATCAAAGAAAAAAATACAAGAATTTAGCGAAGAAAAAATGGTAAAAAATACAGCAAGTATGTTAAAAGCGATATGAAAGTCTTAATGCTCAGTATAGACAAAAAAATATTTGATGAGGGGAGTGACGTGCAAAACCGTATGATAGAATACGGACAACTTTTTGACGAACTTCATATTGTTGTATATACAAAAAAAGGATTTAAAGATTCTAAAATATCTCCAAATGTATTTCTCTATACAACTAATACAGGGTTTAAGCCAATGTATTTTTCAGGTGCGTATAAAATCTCTAAAGAAATTATTAGAAAACACAATATTGATATAATTACCTCCCAAGAGGCTTTCACAAATAAAGTAGCTATAAAATTAAAGAAAAAATTCAAAGACATAAAGCTACAAGTTCAAATCCATACAGACTTTTTGTCTGAAAGGTTTAAAAAAGAATCTTTTAAGAATCTTCTTAAGTATAAAGGGTACGTGAGAGGTGTAAAAATTGCAGACTGTGTCCGCGTTGTGTCAGAAAGCATGAAAGATAAATTAATAAAGTATTTCGGTATAGATGACGCAAGGATTTTTGTATTACCAATATTTGTAGATACAGAAAAGATAAAAAATGCTCCAGTTACAGTAGATTTATATAAAAAGTATCCACAGTTTGAAAAAATCATCCTTATGGTGTCTAGGTTAGAAAAAGAGAAAAATATTCCACTTGCTATATCTGCTATGAAAGATATGACAAAGAAATATCCAAAAATAGGACTTGTGATAGTGGGAAGTGGAAGTGAGAAAAAGAATTTAAAATTAAACAATAATGTTGTCTTAGATGGTTGGCGGGATAAAGAGACTATTTATTCATACTATAAATCTGCAGATTTGCTTTTAGTTACTTCAGATTATGAAGGTTATGGGCTTACTATAATAGAAGCGCTTGCTTCAGGTCTACCTGTCCTTTCTACGGATGTAGGCATTGCTCGTGAAGCAGGTGCATGTATTACAAATCGTAACAATATAGCTAATGATATAGTTAAATATATAGAAAGTAGCTCACAGATGGCAGAATTAGCTAATTATCCATATAAAAACAAAGCTGATTATCTAAATAAATTTAAACAATCGTTTATATGCGCCTTTTAATAGTTACTCAAAAAGTTGATAAAAATGACGATATTCTAGGGTTCTTTCACCGATGGATTTTAGAATTTGCTAAGCATTATGAATTTGTAACAGTTATTGCTCTGCAGGTTGGTGAATATGATCTGCCAGAAAATGTAAAAGTGCTTTCACTTGGGAAGGAAAAAGATGTGTCAAAAGTTGGTTATATATTTAACTTTTACAAGCATATCTGGAATGAAAGAAAAAATTACGATGCAGTGTTTGTGCATATGAATCAAGAGTATGTACTGCTTGGGTGGAAGCTTTGGAAGTTATGGGGTAAGAGAATATTTTTATGGAGAAACCATGCTAAGGGTAATTTTTTAACAAGACTTTCGGTATTCTTTTCCAATAAAGTATTTTGTACATCCAAGCAGTCTTTTACAGCTAGGTTTAAAAAAACAAAGATTATGCCAGTAGGGATAGATACTGATTTTTTCAAATCAGATTCTTCTATAAACAAAAAGCCTAATTCAATATTATTTTTAGGGCGCTTAGATCCGGTCAAGAATGTTGACGTTTTTATTGAAGCGCTTAGAAGACTTAAGGGTGCTGGCGTAGAATTCTCTGCGACTATAGCAGGCAATGCGTCTAGTAAAAATATAGGGTATGAGAAGGTGATTCGTGATAAAGTATTAACATATGGTTTATGGGGTATGGTCGCGTTTACAGGCGCTGTGACCCAAATAGGGGCGCTTAAGCTCTATAGAGAGCATGAACTCTATGTAAACCTGACGCAGTCAGGCAGTATGGATAAGACGATTTTTGAGGCAATGGCGAGTAGCATGACATCATTAGTTCATAATGCAGGATTAAAAGAATCGTTAGGACAAGAGCTCATATTAATAAAATTAAATGCTGATTATATTGCTGATAAGCTTAGTCAAGTTTTAAGAGAGAAAAAAGATAAAAATTTTAGAGATTTAATTGTAGAAGAACACAGTCTTAAAAAACTTATAGACAATCTTCTTAAAGAAATAAAATAAAAATGTATGGCTCTTGATTACAAGAAATTAAAAATCCCTGATCTGATACTCATCCAGCCGAAAGTGCTTAATGATGATCGTGGTTTTTTCCTAGAAAAGTATAAACAAAGTGACTTTGAAGAGATTGGTTTGCCAGTTTTTAGGCAAGATAATTATTCTTTTTCTAAGAAGGGGGTGATTCGAGGTTTGCATTACCAGCTTCCACCATGTGCCCAAGGAAAGCTAGTGTCAGTAATGAAGGGTAAGGTTTGGGACGTGGCAGTAGATATAAGAAAAGATTCTAAGACTTTTGGTCAATGGGTCGGTGTGGAGCTGAGTGAAGAAAACAATCTTTCTTTCTATATTCCCCCGGGTTTTGCTCATGGTTTCTCGGTCTTGTCTGAAGAGGCTCACTTTTTTTATAAATGTACCTCTGAGTATTCCAAACTACATGAAAGGGGTTTGCGCTTTGATGATAATGATTTAAATATAGATTGGAAAGTAAGTAATCCAATAATATCTTCAAAAGATGAGGAATACCCCGGAATAAAAGATATTGAGACGTTTGAATAGATAAAATTTATTATGCATACACGTAAAAAAATAGTCTTCGCTATTAACAACCTAGGTATGGGTGGAGCAGAAAATATGCTGGTTGAACAAGTAAGGTGTGTAGACCGAGACCTTTTCGATCCATATGTTATTACTCTTTTAAAAAACCAGAAGGTGAACGTTATAGACAAGCTTCCTAAAGATATAAAATTTATACAGTTTGATTTTACTAGTATATTTAGTTTGTATGCCCTGTATAAACTATGGGCTTTTTTAAGGCGAGAAAAGATTGATGCAATTATCACTAATTTGTTTGATACAAACCTATTGGGTAGGGTAGCAGCTATATTGGCTCGGGTGCCAGTGATTATATCTTATGAACTCAACGTTGATGTGCTTAAGAAAAGCTGGCAAACTAAAATCGATAGATTTCTGGCACATTTTACAAAAAAGATTCTCGTTAGCTCAAATGAAGTATTAGATTTTACATCAAAACAACAGCGTATACCGAAAAGCAAGTTTCTCTTAAATTTTAATTCCATCCCTCTTAAATTAGGAGAAATTAAGAAAAATCGTAATCAAGTTCTTCTTAAGTATGGTTTACCAGAAGGTCAAACATATATTGTTACAGCTGGAAGTTTGACTCCACAGAAAGGTCATGTACATTTAATTGATGCAGTTTCTCAGATGAAAGAGCAGGGAGTGACTGGTTTTAAGATTTTAATTTTTGGTCGTGGAGCATTAAAAGACAAGACATTAAGTCAAATTCAAAGATTAGGCTTAACTGATGATATAAAATTAATGGGAATTGCACCGGTTGAAGATATTATGGCAATAAGTGATATCTTTACGCTACCATCTTTATGGGAAGGCTTGTCTATAGCGCTCTTACAGGCTATGGACGCCGTATGTCCGATTGTAGCAACAAAAGTAAGCGGAACTAATGAAGTCATTAAGGACGAAGTTAGCGGTCTTTTGGTTGAGCCAAAAGACCCATCTTCATTGAGTATGGCCTTTCAACGTCTACTAAATGACAATGAATTAAAGCGAAAGTTGGCCAATGAAGCCAAAGAAACGGTTAAGAAGTTTTCTATAGAGAAAAATGTTAAAGTGATAGAGAATCTGATTTTATCAGATTAATAATTATGGCTTTAAATAAAAATATTTTTAATAATAAAAAGGTATTAATCACAGGCGGAGCAGGTTTTATCGGTAGTTCATTAGCGCACGTACTAGTTGGATTTGGAGCTGAGGTGACGATCTTAGATGCCATGCTTCCTCTTTATGGTGGAAACCTTTTTAACCTTGATGGAATTAAAGAAAAAATAAAATTTATCACTGGTGATATTAGAGATAAAGATTTGATGCTTAAAATAGTCGTTGGGCAAGATTATATTTTTAATTTAGCAGCCCAAGTGAGTTATATTGATTCAAAAAGTGAACCTTTCCTTGATTTAGATATAAATTGTCTCGGGCATATGACAGTACTAGAAGCTATTAGAGAGATGGCTCCAAATGCACGAGTTATTTTTTCTTCTTCGCGTATGGTTTACGGTAAGATTCACACAACTCCGGTTAGAGAAGATCATTCTACTGAGCCATTGTCTCTGTATGGGATTCATAAATTAACTGCCGAAAAATACTATCGTTACTATCACGATATGTTTGGTCTAGATACGCTTGTGGTAAGGATTCCAAACCCTTATGGTCCAAGACAGCAAATGAAGCATAATAAATATTCTATTGTTGGTTGGTTTTTACGCCAAGCCCTTAATGAAGAAACAATAACCATTTTTGGCGAGGGTGCTCAAGAAAGAGATTATTTATATATTGATGATGTTGTGGACGGACTTCTTCGTGTAGCAGAAAAGGGGCTTGCAGGGGAGGTGTACAATCTAGGTATAGAAGAGAGGGTTACATTGGTTGAGATGATAGACGTGGTCTTAAAAGAGGTTGGAACGGGGAATAAAGAGCATATTCCTTGGCCAGAAAATTATGAGAAAAATGAAACAGGTGGTTATATTGCTGATACTTCCAAGGTTGAACGTGGTACAGGCTGGAAGGCAACAACTCCTCTTAAAGAGGGTGTTAAGCGTATGGTGGCATACTATAGAAACTATAAGGAGCACTATATAGATTAATTACCTAAATATATGATTGGTAAAACAAACTGGACACAATATTTGCATGCGATACGTAAACGAGAAATTAACTTAGTTTTTTCTTTGCTGCCACAAAAACACTTTGTTTCCGGCTTGGAGGTTGGCACTGGCGATGGTTACCAAACAACACTTTTAGCTCCTCATATAGATAAATTTATTTCATCTGATTTAAACTTCAAACGAATAAAAGATTCGTTAAAAGTTCGTAATGTTACCTATAAAACTATTGATGCTGATGGGGTAGACGGAGTGTTTGAAGACGAGGCATTTGATTTTATCTTTTCTTCAAATGTGCTTGAACATATGCGTGATCCATATAAATTCTTAACTGCCACACAGCACCAACTTACTGATGATGGATATGCTGTTCATATTGTTCCAAGTCGTCATATAAAAATATTTTATCTAGCACTCTATTATCCACATATGGTTTTACTTGCTACGGATAGGATTTTAGGAAAGCTAAAAGGAGAAGCTTTCTTTAAAGGTTCTAATATTAATCTTGAGAATAATATTAATACTGGAGATCAAGCTCAAAAACCTCCATCCCGATTAAAGAAGTTTTTATTTCCATCACCACATGGGAATTATTCTGGACACATACAAGAATTCACTCGCTATGGTAAGAGTAGTTGGGAGAGAACTTTTAGGGAGGCTGGGTATTCAACGGTCGCTTATGCAAAAGGTCCAGCATTCTCAGGTTATGGCTTTAGTTTTGTATTTGTTGGGAGAATGCTGGAATACTTTGGAGTATCGTCTGAGCATATTTTTATCCTTAAGAAAATGTCCAAATTTGAGCTGGAAGCCAGAGCTTACACAGAAAACTTTTTATCTCGAGGGAGTTCTTATGAAAAAGAAAAGTTTGTTCAGGATTGGATAAAAAAGGAAGAAAACGCAAAGACTTTCACTAAAGATTTTATAGACGCTGTCGGTGATCCGCGTGGTAAAAAAGTTCTTGATATTGGATTTGGTAATGGAATTATCTTATTAGAATTTGCTCGTGCAGGTGCAATAGCTTATGGACTAGAGACTGAGAGTGCGCTTCAGGACTTTGCGACGCGACGCTTTGAAGATAATAGTCTTTCATCGACATTATCTATATATGACGGCAAGTCATTCCCATTCCCTGACAATACTCTTGATTATGCTTATTCTACAAGCGTACTTGAACATATGTCATATCCAGAAGACGTTGTCTCTGAGATTGCACGTGTGCTTGTCCCAGGGGGTAAGCTGTATCTTTCTTTTCCTAATAAATACGCAATAAAAGAAAGCCATACAGGGCTATGGTTTATTAGTTGGTTACCACGACCCATTACTCAGTATGTATTAAAGCTATTCAGATCAAGTCCACTTGAAGATTGGAATCTGCATTTTATAAGTTATTTCTCTATGAAAAAAATGGCAAAAAAGGCGGGACTTCAAATAGTGTATAGCACTGATAGTCCATCACGTATTAAACGATATATAAAGAAGACTCTTGCATTTTGTGGTGTGCATCATGGGGTCTTTCTTAGGACAATTATTATTGTTTTAGAGAAACCAAAAAATTAGTAATTTGACTTATCTCTTAAAAAATGATACAATATGTTAACTTTAATAAATTAAATATGAGAAAAGATAAAACTGAATCCGTATCAATCATCTTACCTTGTATAGGGAGTGATGCACGCTTAAAACTTCCTTACTCTCAAGAACTCACAAGAATTGATGAGGATATGAGTATTGTTGATTACTCATTCCGTCATATTTTGGCAAGTCGTGTAAAACTACGGGTTATTGTAATCATCGGACCTCACAAATTTGATACGGTTCGTTATTTGTATGAAAAATATAATGACAAAGTTGATTTAATTTTTATTTCCCAAAAAGCTAAAGACAAAGAGGTTGTTGGTGCCATTAGGTCGGTTGAACATTTACTTAGTGGCAAAAATATTCTTCTCATGCCAGACGCTATTATTGAATATAAAGATAAAAAAGTTCCGTTGATTGATAAAATGATAGATACATTAGACCAGCAACCTTTTGTCTTTGCACATAAAGAAGAAAGTTCAGTAACACGATTAAGATCATTTGGTGCTCTGAATATTGAAAACGGTCAGGTGTTTGCTTATGAAGATAAGCCTGTTAAAAATGTTAAAAAGTACAATGCATTTTGGGTATCATTTGGATTCAAAAAGGAGGCTTTTGATGAAGTGATCTCAGTCATTGAACAAAGTACGCTTAAAAAAGCCAGCTTCAAAAAGACGTTTCAAAAATCTATTATCTATAAATCATTGTCCATTGTAGTTAGTGAATACATTAAGATCAACACTTGGACTAATTTTAATGCCTATATTATGAAGCAGTACTTAGAGCGCTCAGGTGTTGATCCGCAATTTCTTAAGGCTAATAAATAATGTTAAAAGATACGATTATTGTAGATATAGATGGTTGTTTGAATCATTATCCAGATCCCTTAAAAATGTGGGCTGAAGTATTCTTGAATCTAGATCAAGCAGAATCAAGGCAAGCGATTGAAAAAAAGAATGATTTTGAACTTTTAAAAAAAACATATCGTCAAAGTAATATACTTAAATACTTATTACCGAAAGGTGGAACTAAAGAAGTGCTTGGTGATTTTAAAAAAAATGGTTATTTTATTACTCTATTAACTTTACGTAATCCAAATAAGAATCCTCAAATAAAAACTATAACCGAGAATTGGTTGCATAAGTATAATATCCCATATGACTCCATTGTTTATACGAAAGATAAAAATGCATATATTAAGAAAAATGAGAGTAAAGTTATTATGGTTGTTGAAGATGAATCTGAGCCTCTCAATTCATTTAAAAAACTAAAGACTGAAGTAATTGTGTTTAAAAATGACCTTAATAAGAATATACAACAACCACACTTTCACACAGTATCTTCATGGAAAGAAATTAGTAGTTTGTCTAAACATTTTATGGTTAAAAGAAATTATGAATAGAAAAAAACCAATAAATCTCCGGCTACTTTATCTGTATGCTGGGGCAAGGCAAAAACAATATGAAGATTATAAAAAGGGTGATGCACCTGATATGTATCTTGTTGGTTTAAACTACATGAAAGACAGCGGTATCGATGCAACCTTCTTTGAAAATCGACTTACCGAATTCTTACGAAAAATTTCTTTTAACATAATACAATTACCTGTATTATTTCGACTTAGGTCGTGCGACGTAATCTTTTCTGGTTCAGGACTCCTTACTTTGTTTATTGTTAAATATATTCTCCGTATAAAGAATCCGAAATGGGTAATTTACAATACTTATTTATCAAATCTTCTAAAGCGAAACAAAAAAGGATTTAAAGCTTGGATGATTAGAAAAGCCATTTTTTCAGCAGATGCAATTATTTCACCATCCTTAGCACAGCACGAATTTCTAAAGGATGCCGGTCTTTCAGATGAGAAGAATTACTACGTGCCTTATGGTGTTGATTATAATTTCTATAATAAGAAGGTCTCAGTACCAGAGGAAGTATCCGGGCGATATATTTTCGCTGCTGGTCGTGATGTCGGGCGAGACTTTAAGACATTAGTTGAAGCTGTTAAAGACTCGCCGGTTAAATTACATATAGCTACATTTCCAAGAAATCTTACAAAAGTCGGAGAATTGCCACCGAATGTAACTACATCTTTTTATGTTCCAGCTAAAATACCGGCATTAATTCAGAATTCAGAATTTGTAGTGATTCCTACAATTCCAGAAAAAAAGAATGCTGGTTCAGATTGTTCAGGGCAATATTTCCTTCTAGGGTCAATGTCTTGTGCAAAAGCAGTAATTACTTCTGCAAGAGCCACATTAGCTGACTATTTTACTGCAGATAAGCACGGTCTTGTCGTTACGCCTGAAAATGTAGCAGAACTTAGAGAGGCGATTATGCTATTATGGGATAACCCTGGGAAGGCTAAGGCTGTGGGTGATGTTGCTCAACAACAGGTCAGAGATAATTTTACAATGGAGATTTTCTCAAAAAAATTAGCTAAGATCTTTCATGAAGTAAGTGCTAAGTAACTATTAGGGCTATTTACTAGTTAAAATAACAGCAAGATTTATGAATCAGATAACAAATATAGCAAATAATTTTCTAAAAAAGGGAGGTAGTATTCTAGAGCTAGGCACTGGAGAAGGTGACCTTATAAACGAAATAGCGGGTAGTAATGATGATTTAGCGCGGATTGTGGCTGTTGACTATTTTAATGAGCCTAAAAATTTAAATAAGAAAATTGAATTTATAAAACAAGATATAGAAAATCTAAATATAGATGGGCATTTTGATATTGTTATTATGAATCATGTTTTAGAGCATGTTAAAAACCCACTTGGCCTGGTTGAAGAGATAAAAAAGATCTTAAACAAAAATGGTCGTATATTGATAGTCGTACCAAATAGACGTGGCTTTGGAAATGAAGCAAAAGTCTATATGCCTGAGCACGGTAAACATTATTTTCTATGGGATAAAGAAAGTATGGAATATAGTCTAGAGAGATTAGGATTTGTTTGTAGATTTTATAATTTATATTTTGCCGGAAGTCATAATATATTTCTTAAGTACTTGCCGATGATATTTAGAGTTCAGAATCCAAATTTGATTTGTATGGCTATGTTAGATATTGAATAGTAAATTTATGTCTGAGCTTTTAACTACAACTAATTTTAAGACTAAAGAAGGCATCCCTCTTTTTGCAGAAGATTGTTATTGGGGTAAATCTCCGAAGGAGGAGCTAGAAAAAGCTCTTATGGTTTTAGAGGAGAAAGGCTGGGAGGAGTTCAAAGCTCTATATCAAAGTAAGTTTGACTTTACGTTTGAAGAGGGCAGAGCTGATTGGCGTTTCCCTATACCTATTTCTAAAGATTCTGTGGTATTAGATATTGGAGCTGGAATGGGGCGTAGTAGTATTCCTTTGGCTCGAGTGGCAGGGAAAGTGGTTTCTGTTGATCATTCATATCTCCGAATGAAGTTTCTTAAGAAGAGAGCTGAAAAAGAAAATCTAAAAAACATAGAAGTATACGTAGGAGATATCTTTGACTTACCGTTTAAAAAAGAAAGTTTTGATTTGATTGTAATGAATGGGCTACTTGAATGGGTTGGTGTAACTGATCGTTATAGTCACCCCAAAGATGCACAGATTGCCAGCCTAAAGGTTTGTAAAAGTTTGCTGAAAAAGGGAGGACATTTATATATAGGTATTGAGAATCGTTTTGCTGCTTCCTACTTGAAAGGTACTGATCATAGTGGTTTGCGATTTACTAGTTATATGCCACGTTTTATAGCAAATTGGTATACTTTACTTAGAAAAGGTAAGCGATACGACACTTATACTTATAATGTAGGTGGCTATCAAAAGCTTCTACATGAAGCTGGTTTTGGTGATGCAGATTTTCGTCTAGTTTATCCCGGATATAATAATCCAAGAATAACCATTCCTTATAATAATCTGAATATGTTAGCGTATGTTATACATGGACTTATGCCAGAAAATACGTGGCGTCGCAAGATAGTCAAGAGTTTTATTGTAATACGTCCGTTGCTTTGGTTATACAGGAAATTATTCTTTAGTTTTAATATTATTGTCAAAAAATGATGCAATTAATAAATAAAACAATAATAGATAAACTACCGGATCTTATTAATGGTGCTGGTGAGTCTTTAGAGCTGCTGAAATATAGCACTCCTACTTCTGGTAAGAGTCTCAATGATAAAGTTATATTTTTCGTATTTAAACCTAGAGAGAAGGTGCCATTTCTATGTGTAAAGACAGTAAGAAGTTATGATGCAAGAGAAATTATAATACGAAATTTTGATAATTTAAAAAAAATAAATACACTGACTGCCTCAAGTCCATATTTTGATTTATTTGCGCAGGCACTTTATTTGCATGACGATGGAGAAAATATTTTCAGTATTGAAACTATATGTCCTGGCAAAAGGATAAAATTAAATAAAAAGAAGCTAAGCTTTGTGGTAGCAGAATATATTGGCTTTCAAGAATATTTAGCTAAAAACAGCAGTGAATCCGTTAGTGATATAAAAGATTTCGTAAAAGAAATAATATCTAAGTCCAAGTTGAAAGAATTAGATCAACAAAAACTTTTGCAATTTACAGAAACACTTCCACTTGATAATGTGAAACTGCCGAGACTAATTCAGCATGGAGATGTAACAGAAGATAATATACTACTATCTAAAAAGAGACTATGTATTATAGACTATGACTTTGTCGGTGTTACTGACCTCCCAGGGTTTGATTTGTTTGGTCTGTTTAGCCGTTTCAATCAGTCTGAGGTAAAAGAGCTGTGTTATAAATATTTTCCGAAATATTTCTCAAGAATTGATGTAGACGTAGAGAGCAATAAGTACAAGGGATTGTTGTTTTTATATTTTCTTATAGAGCGTATATTACGAAAACCTCACCCTCTAGAAAATGAGTCGGCTGAAAAGATTATCTCTGATTTTAAAGATATGACAATATGATAAATATTCTTTATATATCACGAATAAATCTCTTGTCTGGTAGGACAAATGTATATAATCTTGCAAAGACTTGTGAAGCGCTCAATTCGCAGGAAGACGTTAATGTAGAGCTTATTACCACAGATCAGAATAACGACGTAGGTGTTTTCTTCCAAAAGATGGCTATACACCAGCCTTTTAAGGTTATTTGTTTGGGAGTAACCAATACTCTGTCTAGTAATGGAGGAAAGAAATGGTATGAACTTTTCAGGTTTTTGTATGCAAACTTTCGCCTCGTAACATTCCTTTCTATACGTTCTGGTAAATTTGACGCAGTTTACTGCAGGGACGATTCTCTTTTTCCTACGATGTTTTGGGCTAAGAGCATCTTAAGAAAAAAGATTTTTTTTGAAACGCATGCAGTTTTAGAAAAAAAACGACGGCAAATAATGAATGCAGCTACAGTACGACTTGCAAATGGTGTGATCGCGATTAGCTCTGGACTCAAAGAGTATTATAGTAGTTCAAACAAGAACATCCTTCTTTCATTGTGTAGTGCAGCTGAAGATTCGTGGTTTGATCACGCTGTGGACAAAAAAGTATTTCGGAAAGAGTTGAATTTACCCGAAGATGCTTTTCTTGTAGGTTATACAGGAGTTGTTGGGGCTAATCCTAATAATGATTATTATGAGGTGGATGATATTGTAAAGAGTCTTGTGTCCATGCCGAAGGAAGTAAAATGTGTGATTGTCGGCGAACTGAATGGTAATGCCAACTGGCTTCGTGACATCGCTAAAGAAAATGGTGTTGAAGATCGAGTTATTATTGCACTATGGCAAGAAAGAAGTAAAATACCCAAATACCTCCAAGCATTTGATGTTAATCTGATCCCTAAACGAAAAAAAGATTTGATAGGAGATTCTCCTGCAAAAATGTTTCCTGCTCTAGCTAGCCGTCGGCCAATTATTGCTGGGCACGCCGAAAGTATTGAAGAGGTTTTGACGGGCGGTAAAGATGCAATTATTGTAGAGACTAACAGTCCAGATGGGTGGGCGAAAGCTATTCTAAAGATTTATAATAATCCAGAGTTAGCACAGAAAATCTCTAACCAAGCGACAATTACAAAAGGTAGTTATACATGGGAAAAACGAGGTATTGCCATTGCGGAATTTGTAAGAAAGATAATAAAAATATAATGAGACTTCTAGAAAGAATTAATAGAATATTGTTAATAGTCCGCTGTATAATCAGGGGGATTTTTTATGGCGTGGCAAATAGAGTTCCTAAGAATATTTCTACTGTTATGGTAGTTCCAACTGGCAAGTTAGGTGACGTGGTATGTGCCACACCAGTGCTTCATGCGATTAGAACTTATTTACCAAAAGTGCGTATTATTGTGGCTGGAAATACTAAGCTTCATCGTGCTCTTCTGTCTAATAGTGGCTTAGTTGATGATTATATTGATCTTGAAGAAAATGGAGCGGTAGCGCGGATCAAAGAATATAATGCCGGTGCTGCTTTGGTAACAGGACCATCATTTACTGCAACAGCACTTATGTACCTTTCGGGTATTCCTTTGGTTGTTGCAGCAAGAGTAGAGGGTGGATTTTCTCCTTCTGAAACACGACCATATAAGATTCTAAAAAAGTTCATTACAACTTTTCCATATCGTATGGGTGAATACGCTCCACGTGAGCGATTGAAAGTACTTGAATCTCTTAATATTTTTACAGAAGATACGACTAAACATCTTGCGTTTTCATCTGAAGCTAATAATAAAGCTCAAGAATTATTTGGTCAGTATAAAGACAGGATTCTTATAGGCATCTCACCATCTGCTGGTAATAAAATAAAAGAATGGCCAGTAGATCGCTTTGCTGAAGTGGCGAATTATATAGCGTTAAAATACAATGCAGTTATTGTGATAGTTGGAGGTCAAAATGATACAAAATATTCAGAGAAGATGAGAAGTGGTCTAAATAAAGAGATTCAATATATTGATACAACAGGGACACTTTCTATTGATGAACTGAAAGCTACTATTTCAAAACTCAATTTATTCGTATCTGTAGATACTGGCCCGATTTACATTGCAGAAGCATTTAATGTACCAACTGTTGATATTGTGGGTCCTATGGATGAAAGAGAACAGCCGCCTATTGGTAAGTTACATAAGATAGTAGTTACTCCTCGCAAGAAGCCAGAATTACATATTTTAAATGCACGTATGTATAATAAAAAAGAAGCTCGACGACAAACACTTTCTGTATCTACTCAAGATGTGATAGACGAGATAGATGGATTAATAGATGTTATTTAATTATTTTCAGATTTATTTTTATTTTGTAAGACTTTAGCTTTTTTTATTAATACAAGATTTCTTGCATAAATCATAAGCGCAAGTGCTTGCCCTGACATAAATACAATATCTCTAATGTGTATTGCATATATAAATATTATTATTGCACCAGCAATAGAAAAATACCAAAACTGAATCGGTATTATACTTTCTCCTTTTTTTTCAGAGTGTATCCATTGGATTACAAATCTCATGAAAAAAAGAAACTGTCCGAAGAATCCAAGTATGAGCCAAAAATTTAAATTTATATCAAACATATTTATTTATTTTCGATTATTTCTGAAATATCGTAGGTCTTGTCATTTGTAGATGCAAAATAACTTTTTGACATTATGTCTGCTAATAGTCCAAATACTAAGAATTGAATGCTAATTAAAAACCCAAACATAGATAAGTCTGTAAGTATTGTGTCAGACAAATCAATTCCTATAAATATCTTCTGATATATGGCCACCAAGCCTGAAACTATTGATATGGCTATAATTATAACACCAACTCCTCCAAAAAGATGTAAAGGTCTGTTGGCATATTTTTTCCAAAACCATACTGATATCATATCTAAAATACCTTTTACACCACGTGTCCATGTGTATTTTGTTGAACCTTTTGTCCTTGGTCTATGATTAACCTCAAGTTCTCCAACTCTAAATCCTTTTATTTTTAGTACTGCAGGTATGAACCTGTGCATTTCTCCTGTAAGGTCTATATGTTTAAAACACTCACGTTTGTGTATTTTAAGAGTACAACCACTGTCATGTATACCATCGTTTATCAAACTTTTTCTTACGAGCGCAGCTGCGCGTGATGAAAGTTTTTTTGTAAGAGGATCTTTTCTGTTTTTTCTCCAACCAGCGACAACATCTAGGTTCTCACTTTCCATCTTTTCTATAAGTTTAGGAATATCAGCTGGATCGTTCTGGCCGTCTCCGTCCATAGTAACTACATATTCTCCAGAGGACGCCTTAATACCTGCATCCATTGAAGCAGTCTGTCCAAAATTTTTCCTGAATTTTATTATTTTTATATTAGCGAGCTTTTTTAAATTTTCAAAAGTATTATCTGTTGATCCGTCGTCAATAAAGATAACCTCATATTGAAAATCGAGATTTTTCATTACATTTACGATTTCTATGTGTAATTCAGATACTGAATCTTGCTCGTTAAATACAGGTATTACGAAGGATATTTTTAGACCACTTTCTTGTTTCATGAGAGAATTAAACCATAATATGTGGTTTTCTACAATAGACAGATTAATTTGAAGCGTCTTAAAACGCGTGGTATACTTGTGTATTAAATATCTATAATCTTAAAAATGAATCGGTTTAAACAAATTCTTAAAGAACATAAATTGGCTATTGGTTTGGCAATACTTACATCAATCATCGTTGCCTTTCCACAGGTTTATTTTCGCATTGACCATCAAGAGTTCTACAAGGAGGGGGTGCAATCTATAGAGATGTTGCCTGACTCTCCTTGGTCAGCACGAGTACGAGAGGTACAAGATGGGCATCCTGGTTTCGGAAGTATTTATTATAAAGATGGGAAGGATAATCCTTACCTTCATCAGCCACTTGGATCTATAGTGACAGGTTACATGGGGAAGGTGTTTTCTCTAGAGATTAATAATACTATTTTACTATCTCGACTCCTCCTTTCTTTTATTGTTTTCCTCGTAACTTACGGTTTTATATTTTTATTTTCTAGAAGTAAGCTTGTTGCACTCTCTGGTGCGTCAGTGCTCTTACTAGCTGATTCAGTTCTAAGCTATCATAGCGTTGCTCGGATTTTCCATGGCATAGGTCCGGAATTTTTCCTACGACTCGCCAGACCTGTAAACCCAGCGATGATATATTTGTTACTCTTTGGCTTTTTGGTATCTTTTTGGCTGTTTTATAAAAGGCAAGATAAGCGATGGCTGTGGGGGATTATAAGCGCTGTATTACTTGGTTTAAATTTTTATAATTATTTTTACACGTGGACTTATTTGTATGCTTTTGGAAGTGTTTTGGTTTTAATATTTTTAATTCAGAAAAAATGGAAAGAAGCATTGAGAATAACAGCTGTATTTTTAGGAGCATTAATAGTCGCTATTCCTTATATTATTAATTTATATAGTGTCATGCTACATCCAGCATATGAAGAGGCTAGTATACGACATGGGGTAGTTATGACACACGCACCTTTGTTTGTAGGATTTACAGTTGCAGCTACTATTGTTGTTTTTTTCCTAGCTTTTCCAAAAGAAGACAGGGAAAAATATTTTTTTGGTCTAGCACTGCTACTTACTCCATTTATAACGATGAACCAGCAAGTTCTTACTGGTAAGCTTTTGCAAGTAGGTCATTACCATTGGTTTTTTCATAAACCAATAGCTGCCATCATAATACTAATTGCAGTTTTTCATCTATTTGCTCGCCGAGGGCTAGATTCTTACAAAAAGATATTAGCAGTACTTATAATAATAGTAAGCTTTGCTTTTGGTATTCTTGTCCAAACTAATTCTTATTATAACGATTCACGCGATGGTGGTGATATTGCTATTGAACGGCAAAAATATACCCCAGTAATAGAATGGCTTAATGAAAATACTGAAAAAGAAGCGGTTGTGTTTGGAAATGATGAGACATCTCATATAGCTGTTATATATACTCCTTTAAATGTTTTTTATCATCGTGCTGCTATATACTTTCTTTCTGCTACAGAAGCACGTTTGTTTGATGTTGTATTTTCTTTCTATAGGCTTCGTGGGATTGACGCTAATAATGCGAGAGAAACTTTTTTTGCAGAGAGGAGTTATATTTCTTCGAACATCTACGGTATGCATTATAGAGAGCTACTGGGCTCTTATGGAGCCATTCCCGATGAGAAGATTGAGGAAATACTTGCTGTTTATATGGAAACTCTTTCTGTTTCAACACCGGAATGGCTGGAGGATGTTTTAGCTAAATATGAAGTAGAGTATATTGTTTGGGACAAGAAAAATGATCCTAGTTGGCAACTTGGAAAATATTCATTCTTAAAAGAGGTAGCTGTTTTTGATGATATCGCTATATATCAATTTTCAAAAGATAATGGTTAATAATGAAAATTTTATTTCTACAAGATGATTTTCCGCCACAGAGTTTTGGTGGAGCGGGGATTTCTACATATGATTTGGCGCATGGCATGAAAAAGGCCGGGCATGAGATTTTTGTAGTCACAACATGTAGGAAGGAAAGTGATGCAGGAGAATTAGATTATCAGGGTCTTAAGGTCTTCAGAATAGTAAATAATTATTCTGGTAGGTGGCGGGCATACCTCAGTTTATATAATAGAAAGTCTAATTATCAATTAGAGGAATTATTGAAAAAAATAAAACCAGATGTAGTACATGCCAATAACATACATTTTTATCTCTCATATCATTCTCTTAAAGTTTCAAAACGTTATGCCAAAGTAGTTGTGATAACTCTACGTGACGCTATGGCTTTCAGTTTTGGAAAATTACAAACAATAAAGTATCTAGAAGATTTTAATTGTCGGATAACATGGCTTGATAGTCTTAAGCAAGCGAGAAAAAGATGGAATCCGTTTCGTAATTTTTTTATAAAAAGATATCTTGGATATACAGATAAGATTTTTGCAGTAAGTAATGCTTTAGTTGGTGCACTTGAACAAAACGGTATTAAAAATGCAAAAGCAATACATACAGGGATTGATGTAGATTTGTGGCATACAAATGAAGATGAGATAGACCGATTCAAAGAACAGTTTAATTTAAAAGACAAGAAAGTCATCCTTTTTGGAGGTCGTCTAAGTGGCGCTAAAGGGGGAACCAAAGCACTTGAAGCGATGTTAGAGATAGTAAAGTATATACCTGATGCCGTACTTTTGGTTGTAGGTAAGGTTGATGAGTATGCTCACGAAATGAAAATCGTGGCAAATAAGCTGGGGATAGGCGATAAACTGGTTTTTACTGGTTGGACAGATAGAGAGCAAACAAAACACGCCTTGGCATCATCTGATATTGTATTAGTGCCATCAATATGTTTTGACGCTTTCCCTAGGACCGTACTTGAAGCTATGGCGTCTGGAAAGCCAGTAATAGGAACTCGCTACGGAGGAGCTTCAGAGATTATTGTGGATGGAGTTACAGGCTATATAGTGAATCCCCTTAGCTCAAAAGAAATTGCTAACAAAACCCTTATTTTGCTCAAAGACTCTAAAAAAGCAGAAGAGTTTGGCCAAGCGGGGTATGAGAGAATAAAAAATAACTTTAATTTGGAAAATATGGTGCGGGAATATATTGCTGCGTATGAAACTCTTTTAAAGAAGAAAGAGTAGTAATAGCTTGAACATTAGCTAAAAAAGAGTATAAATAGTATTATATCAGTGATATTACATGCAAAAAACTAAAAAAAATATCATAGGTATTATTCCAGCTCGTATGAGCTCAACACGCTTTCCCGGCAAAGCAATGGAGAAGATTTTAGGTATGCCAATGATTGGCCATGTATATAGTCGGTGTAAAATGAGTCCTATCTTGGATGATGTATACCTTGCTGTGTCGGGGAAAGAGATAGAGGACTATGCTGATTCAATTGGTGCAAAATGGGTCAGTGATAAAAAGATTCATCGTGGGTGCTCTAATGCTATTGCTGATGCAATGCTAGAAATAGAGAAGAGGACTGGTGAGAAGGTGGATATTGTTGTCATGATCCAGGGTGATGAACCTATGATTATTCCTGAAATGATTGATATGGCTGTAAAGCCCATGTTGGAAGATCCTTCAATAAAAGTTGTAAATCTTATGGCACCAATTAAGAGTATTGAAGAGCATGAGGATCCAAATTGTCCTAAGGTTGTGGTTGATAAAAACAATTTTGCTCTTTATTTTTCACGCGAGCCGATACCTTCAAGGAAAAAATGGTCAGGAGGCGACTATCCTATGTTTAAACAAGTTTGTGTAATACCTTTTACTAGAGATTTTCTTCTGGAATACAGTGAGTTGGAACCAACACATCTTGAAGAGGTTGAGTCAATTGATATGAATAGAATTTTAGAAAATGGAGGCAAAGTAAAAATGGTATATGAAGAATTTGAAACAAAGTGTGTAGATACGCCTGAAGATTTAGAAAAGGTTAAAGAAATGATGAAAGACGACCCTCTAATCAAAAAATATGCGAATTAAACAAGTAATAAAAAGATATTTACCAAGAAAGATTTTTTATTTTCTTAAAGAAATACTTTATCCAGAAAAAGTAGATGTTCTTGAAAATAGACTAAACTCTCTTTTTTTGACACATTATAAAAATATTGGTGCACCGAATATAAGTCAGAAGATAGCCATAAGAGACGCAGAGTTCAAAATTTATTCCAAACACGGAGGAGACGGGATATTGGCATACATCTTTTCAAAAATAGGAGCAACTAACCATACTTTTATTGAGATGGGTGTTGAGGATGGAAGAGAATGTAATACAAGCAATCTGTCATTTAATCTTGGCTGGAAAGGTTTGTTGATTGACGCTAATGAAGACTGGATAAAGTCAGCAAGAGCTTTTTATAAAGAAAAACTAGGAAGCAACGCAGATAATATTAAAATGACTGCAAATTTTGTTACAGCTGAAAATATAAATCAATTAATTACTGACAGTGGCTTTAGAGGAGAGATAGATTTACTGTCTATAGATATAGACAGTAATGATTACTGGGTTTGGAAATCAATCAATGTTATTAATCCTCGTGTGGTGGTGATGGAATACAATGCAGCCATGAGTAATGAATCAGTTACAATAAAATACGATCCAGATTTTCATTACAAAGGAACTAGTCAGAAATATCCGCTATATTTCGGTGCCTCTTTGAAAGCTTTAGTAAAATTAGGTAAAGAAAAAGGATATATTTTAGTTGGTTGTGATACACATGGTCACGACGCTTTCTTTGTAAGGAGCGATGTTGCAGAAGGAAAGTTTGTTGAGCTGTCGTCTGAAGAAGCTTTTTATCCGAATCCGTATACACTTAAGAAGTTCGGTAGTGTTGAGGAGCAATTTAAGCAAATAAGGCATTTAGATTTAATACAGATATAAGTTTATGGTTGAGACAAGTATAATAATTAGAACTTTAAACGAAGAAAAATATTTGGGAAATCTTCTTCGTGCTATAGAAAAACAGAACTATAAAAATTATGAAATTGTCGTTGTTGATTCTGGTTCAACTGACAGGACTCTTGAGATTGCTGAAAAATTTAATACTAAAATTATAAAAATAGAAGCAAGAGATTTTACTTTTGGATATGCTTTTAATGTTGGATGTAAAGCAGCTTCTGGAAAATATCTGGTTCTTGTGTCAGCACATGTTATACCTACAGATGAGAATTGGCTGGCCAATCTTTTAGCGCCCTTTGGTAATGAAAAAGTTGCGATGGTGTATGGCAGACAAATAGGTACTCCAGAGTCAAAGTTTTCTGAGAAAAGGGATTTAAAAAAGTTTTTTGGAAAATCTAAATTAGATTCCAAAGTTCCTATAGATTATGCAAACAATGCTAATTCTGTGATAAGAAAAGATTTATGGGAAGAAAAACCGTTTGATGAATATTTGTTTGGTCTAGAAGATATAGATTGGGCAAGACATATGACAAAGAATGGGTATGTTATACACTATGAACCTAGCTCTGTTATACATCATATACACGATGAGCAATGGCACCAGGTATTTAACCGTTACAGAAGAGAAGCGATAGCCGCGGTTAGGATTGGTTTAAAACATCCGCCACAAGCAAGAATCAGTGTTATGTGGTTATTTATTAATCTTGCTCGTGACCTATTTAGTTCTTTTCCAAATTTTTCTAGAAAGCGTATAGAAGAAATTGTTAGATTCAGATACTATCAATGGAAGGGAAGCGCGCATGGTTGGTTGCAGGGTAAAGATATTGATTTTGATAGAGAAAAAAATAGTGTCTTCCGTCCTGCAGAAAATAGTGCAGTGGTTATTAAACATAAACACAAAGCAGAGATAGAAGATATGCCGTTGCCTGAAATGAAGCCAGGCGACATTTTAATCAAGGTAGATTATGTGGGTGTATGCAGTACAGATTTGGAAGTACGTGAGGGTACTCTTGGTTATTATCGTGACGGAGTTGCAGATTATCCTATTGTTCCAGGTCATGAATTTTCTGGAACCATAGTTAAGATAGGGTCTAATAATAAATATCAAGAACGATTTAAAATAGGTCAGAAAGTGGTTGGAGAATGTATCCTCTCTAGAGGAGAGAATTCTAAAAGAGAGGAGGTTGGAGTAATCAATCGTAACGGTGCTTATAGTCAGTATGTAATTATGCCAGGAAACTTTATCCATAAGATTCCTGAAAACCTAGATTCAAAAAAGGCATCTTTGGCGGAGCCTTTAGCGGTAGCGTTGCGGGCTTTAAGGCGTATAAAGAGCCGATTATTTCCTGAGGCTACAGTTGCTGTTGTTGGAGCAGGTCCGATCGGTAATTTATGCGCCCAAGTACTTACTCTAGAAGGGTATAAAGTTAGTGTCTTCGATAAAAGTTCTCAGAGGTTAGAATTGTTAAAAAATAAAGTATGTTCTGTTTCAACATCTCTAGACAGTTTAGAGAGATTTGATGTAATTATTGAGGCTACTGGTTCGGAGCAAGTTTTAAAACAGATATTGAAAGATAGTGGTACAAACTCAACTGTATTATTTTTAGGTTTTCCTTATGGTAAGGTTGATTATAATTTTGAAGATTTGGTAGGGTATGAAAAAATGTTTATTGGTTCTGTGGGAGCGGAACACGAAGATTTTGTGAGAGCGTTAGATTTGTTGTCAAAACTTGATGTGTCAGAATTTATCAAAAAAATATTTCCGCTGAAAGATTTTAAAGAAGCTTGGGAAATGCATAAAGATTCCAAACATATAAAAATACTCTTAAAACCATGAAAATTATAGATATCTCTGTTTCAATTGATGACAAATTACCACTCTGGCCTGGGAGTCCTTTATTGCAGTCAAGTAAAATTCTTAGTATAGATAAAGGTGATGATGTTAATGAAACTAAAATAGATATGAGCGTACACACAGGTACACACATTGATGCACCGCTTCATTTTATTCAAAATGGTAAGTCTGCAAATAGTCTACCTCTCGATATTTTTATAGGTAAAGTTTTTGTTGCTGATGTTTCAGAAACAAAGGAAATTACAGCTGATGATATAAAAAAGTTAGACATGCCAAAAGGAACTAGTCGCATATTGTTTAAAACTTCAAATTCAAAATTATGGGAAGATGGAGTTCGTGAATTTCAAAAAGATTACGTTGGTGTTGGCGAAAGTGCTGCAGTATGGCTCGCTGATAATAATATCAAACTCGTAGGTGTTGATTATTTGTCTGTAACAAAATTTGGTAATGCCAAAGAATTGCATAAAATTTTGTTAAATAAGCAGATCGTGTTACTTGAAGGTATAAACTTGTCTAATGTTGAGTCTGGGGAGTATAAGCTTGTTTGCTTACCACTAAAGATTAAAGGAATAGAAGCATCGCCAACAAGAGCTGTGCTTATTAGTATGTAACCATATTTAACAGTATAGTGTTGTATAACAGTATATATGAAACATAAAATCCTAATATCTGCGCCATATATGCACGCAGAAAAAGAAAAGATAGAGAAAATGCTGGAAAGCTACTCTTTTGATGTGGATTGGGCTCCTGTTGAGGAAAGACTAGAGGAGAGTAATCTTCTCCCAATTATTTCAAAATATGAGGGTATTCTATGTGGTGATGATAGGATTACAGATAAAGTCATTGATGCCGCAACTGAGCTAAAAGCAATAGTAAAATGGGGGACTGGTATTGATTCTATAGATAAGGGATATGCAGAATCTAAAGGTATAAAAGTGTTTAGAACACCAGGCGCTTTTAGTGAGCCTGTATCTGACACCACGCTCGCACTTATGTTAAGTGAAGTCAGAGGGCTTTCGAAAAATGACAGTATTGTTAAAAGTGGTAGGTGGGAGAAACCGCAAGGGTATATGTTACGTGAAAAGACGGTCGGAATAATTGGGTTTGGAGACGTTGGGCAAGCGGTTGCAAAGAAGCTTATACCGTTTGGAGTCAGAGTTTTAGTAAATGATGTAAGAAAATTTGATGAAGAAACTTTAAGATCTTTTAATGTATCGCAAGTTTCAAAAGATGAAATATATAAAACTTGCGACATTATTAGTATCCATTGTGATTTAAATCCTACAAGTAAGTATGTATTAAATACAGATTCTTTTTCGAAAATGGAAAAACAACCATATATTATTAATACTGCTCGGGGTCCTCTAATCAAAGAGGGCGATCTTGTGGTGGCGCTAAATAAAGGTTTAGTATCTGGAGTGGGTATTGATGTCTTTGAACATGAACCACTGCCTAAAGATAGTCCATTAAGGTCATTGGATACTGTTGTTGCTTCGTGCCACAATTCAAACAGTAGCCCCCTGTGTTGGGATGCTGTGCATAAAAATTCACTAAAGATGATGTCAGAAGGATTAAATAATAAACAATGAAAAAATCTGTTTTAGTAATCTTTTCTGAAGATTTATCAGAAAAAAATAAAATAAAATGGGGTCAATTTAATACATTGGTTGCCCCAGAGAGATTTGAAGTGATTGCAAAAAAGTACGATCTCGTTTTTAAAAATATTAATGAGTTTGTTGATACTGGTAGTATATACGAGGCAAGTACTTTTGCCGAAGAACTTTCTCTACAGATTCTCCCCGATGGTTCTCGTATTTCAAAAGTCTTTATGTATAAAGGCTATGAATTGTGGTGGATGCATTACAATAGTCTATTTCTTTATTTTTGCCTACCTTATACTCAGTATAAGAAGCTACTCGAGTATATAAGAAATTTTCATAGCGTATATCTATATCAACCGCCGTACAAAAGTTTATTTTCATGTTATTTGCAGGCATATGAATGCGAGTTCAATCTTATTCGTAAGAAAGGTGTAAGGTCTCCAGCCATCCTTCCTTTTGGTGTATTTCTTCAGATAATTTTAACTCTTATATCAATACCTTTTCTGATGATAAATAAGTGTCATCTCATGATATTTATTGGAGATAAGTTTGATAAATCTAAAGACTATGACTTTAGGATGAAATTTATTTATGAAGAATTACGACGAAGAGGTCTTCCTTTTATTGAATTTATACGTAGCTTAGAACCATGGAGGAATGTACTACAGCATGTGTTTGTTAGAAGGCGCCCCGTTGTTTATTCTGAAGGTGTAGCTTTTGTCGGACGCTTTATAAGTATTGTTACAGGTGGACATCGTAAAGGTAAACAGAAATTTGGTACTCATACTTTCGTATCACAAACAGATCCGGATGTGCGATTTAAACTATTGGTGGCAACCCAATATCTTATCAGCGGATATGATGACGTATGGGCTATACGTATCATGAAATTGATTTTGCGGATGATAGGTGTTAGAGCTGTATATATCACAGCGGTTCTAGAACGTAATTTCCATGCTTTTTTAGGTTGTAAATTATTAAATATTCCTGTAATAGGAATACAGCATGGTGCTGCTCCTAAGGATTATTTTGTCTCTGACTTTATGTGTAAATTTGATGGAGAAAAACAACTATCCGTTGATAAATATGGATTGTGGTCAGAGTGGTGGAAAGAATATTATATTAAAAATAGTAAAGCGTATAGTAAAGATCAGCTATTTGTCTCTGGTCCAATGCGTCCACAGAAACACAGAGACGTTCTTATTGCTCGTAGGTTGCAAAAAAAGAATAGTTCAATAAAGGTACTGTTTGTCCCCGGTCAAATATCAGCACCTAAAGAAGTAATGCCTTACTTATTGGCTCTTATGGAGACAGAAGGTGTTTCTGTTTATTTAACTTTTCGTCCTTATCGTGACGCTTTCGAAAAAAAGTTGAGAGAAAGTAACCCAGGAATTATTGAGAAATTTGGTAAAGAAAAAATTCTTCGTGGCAGTATACAGGACGCAATTTCGGAATGTGATATTGTTGTTGGTTCTAATAGCACTGCTGTTTTAGAGGCGCTTTTACAGCTAAAACCTTTAGTATTTTTTGATACAAAAAAATGGGGAGATTATTTTGAGATGAAATCTTTTGAGTCGTCTTATAAATTCTTTGCAGAAAACCCAGCAGAACTTGTTAAATATATAAAAGAAAATGTAGACATGTCAGAAGACGTCCTCAAAAAACTTCAAGAAAAGTTTTTTGGTGATCCGTATAAAAATGGTAGTGAGTGGGTTGTAGATCAGCTAAAAAGTGTTCCTTAGACTATTGCATATTTATAAAAAATGTGGTAGTATTTTATTGGATTAATTTATCAAACTACTAGTTTAATTTTAGAAGGAGGTAAAAACAATGAGTCTAAAAGTTCTTTTTATTTACCCAAATTATCGACCTAAGTCTTTGATTCCAGCAGGGCTTGCTCTTTTATCACGTATTCTTAAGAATAATGGCGTTGAGGTTAAATTATTTGATACTACTGAATACGGCATTGATAAGTCTAAAGATTATGAGACAATTTCACAAAAATCTCTTGGAGTACCGCCTTCTCCAGAACGTAAGTTAGTATATGCTGATCGTGACCCTTGGGTTGATCTTAATGATATTGTCAAATCGTTTGATCCTGATCTTATAGCAGTATCATGCACGGAAAGTACATTTCTTCTTGGTGTTGAAATTATTCAACATATTGATGATCGTAATCCTTGTGAGATGCCAGTTATATTAGGTGGAGCTTTTGCTACATATGCACCTGAGAGAGCTTTGGACTTTTCTGAAATTGACATAGTTTGTATTGGAGAAGGGGAAAAATCTCTTCTTGAACTATGTCAAAAAATTGAACAGCGGAAATCGTACAAAGATGTTGCTGGCTTAGCATTTCGCGACAAATCTGGGAAGATTCGTCAGAATCCGCCACCAACATTTGTTAAACTTGACGATAATCCAACAGATTTTGATCTAGGGATTTTTGGTCCAGAACGATTGCTCCGGCCTATGGATGGCAAGTTGTATCGGATGGCGTCAGTTGAAACAATCAGGGGATGTGCTTACCATTGTGCTTTTTGTAATTCTCGTGACACAGTAGCTCGAAAGAAATCTATAAGCAAGGTTCGTGAGGAGTTATTGTGTTACCGTGATCATTACAATGTTGAGTATAATTTTTTTTGGGCTGATACTTTTCTTCTTATGTCAAAGAAGGAGCTCGATGAGTTTTGCGAGATGTATAAAGAAATTAATCTGCCTTTTTGGGTACAGACACACGTAGGGACAATTACAGATTGGCGTCTTAAAAGATTAAAAGACATTGGACTTCATCACATTGCTGTCGGTATTGAAAATGGTAATGAGAAATTTCGTAGGGAAGTAATCTTAAAAAATTTCTCGAACAAAGATGCTGTAACATCTACTCAAATCATCGCAGATCTAGATCTAATCTACAACACTAATAATATGGTGGGATATCCAGGTGAGACACGCGATATAGCAATGGATACGATTGAACTGAATCGATGTTTTTCGAAAGTGAATATGACCAACTGTTTTTCTTTTACGCCTTATTATGGTACACCAGCACGTAACGTCTCAGTCAAAGAAGGTTTTATGGATTCAGATATTATTGCACCTGGTAATGCGGAAGATTCCATACTTAAAATGCCAAAATTTCTTCCAGAAGAAGTTCGTGGTTTAAGAAAAACTTTTGCACTTTATGTAAAGTTTCCAAAATCTCGTTGGTCTGAAATAAGGCGTGCTGAGAAGGAAACTGAAGAAGGTGAAAAGCTTCTCGAGGAGCTACAGAAGGAGTATGCAGAAAAGTTCTTTAATGAACCAAAAATTTCATTTTAGTCACTTATAACCCTATTTTCAACGTAAGTTGAGAATAGGGTTATTTTATTTTGGTTATATTATTAACTGCTAATGGGATACTTTACAAAATAATAACCCAAGATCCCAGCAAAAGATCTTATAATAACATGCGTTACGATAAGGCCCATAAGTCCGAACATAGGGAGAAGTATAAGGAAAAGTATTATCTGAACAATAGGAGTAATAGTCCTATGTAGGTATAACTCTTTCTTCTTCTTGTGGGCTACTAGAGTTTCGTTAAATATTGTGCCGGAAATTGCAAGTAGGGTAAGAGAATAAACTTGTGAATAGATAACTGAGTCAAGGTATTGTGGATAGAGGAGTTTATAAAAATAAGGTGCCAAAAGTATATATATACCTGAGAGCCCTAAGGCATAGAGAGTAAGTATCAGGGCTTTTCGGGGAGTAGACTTTTGCAGTTTTTCAAAAGACTGATTGCTTACCTTTGGCAAAATCAATTTACTTATTATTTTTTTCCCTGCTTGAAGCTGTCCAACAGGTGCGATGGCAAATGCATAAATAGCAAGAGGTATCGGACCTAGAAAGTGGAAGATTAGTATTTTATCAAGGTGATTTGTGATCTTCCCGATTATGTCCATAGCACTCAAGTGTCCACTATAAGATGTAAGTTCAGGATCCTCCTCCTTATTTTCATTCTTATAAGTATGTGTGGCTTTGTAATATAGAAATAATGAGACAAGCGCCCCGAAAATGAAGTAAACGCTAAGTATAATTAAGAGGTTTTTAGTTAAAAATAAGGTGGTGATAAGAGCGGCTGCTGGTGCTAGGTTGTTGACTATACTGTAAAAAGAGCTTCTTCTGAAATCTTTCTTACCCAAAAAATATGCACCATAGAGATTAGCACTTGCGGTTATTGGAGACACAATACCTACTAGAAGAAACGAAAGAGACAGGAGTGTATTACCATTTATATAGTAGTAGAAACTAAGACCGATTCCTCCTAAGAGTATTCCAATACTCCATTTTAATTTAATTCTAAAACCTTGATTTATAGCATTACCAAAGCCCCGAGCAATTGCTTGGGTAACAGCTGTTCCCATACCAGTCAGGGAAAATGCACCAAGGATTCCTGCCATAGAGAGAACGAATTTGTAGGTACCGAATGACTCTCTTGGAAAAAGATTTGCAAATGCCAGAGACATAAAAAACCCAGACAGCATAGCAAAACCATGACCAAAGGAAAGCCAAGAGCCACTTTTTGCTAAATACAGCATATCAGTCTTTGTGTATTTTTCACTCCAGCGTAGAGCCTTGTATATTTTATTTTTGGCTTTCTGTACCATTTTTTTACGTCATTCTTACGTTCTATAATATAACCCTTAGTATATCAGGTTAGTTCCTGATAGCAGAACATGGATTTGTGGGACTTATATATAGTGCTATAATATTCAGAATGAATAAAATATTAAGATACGCACTTTTAGTAGGGATCTTTATCGTCCCATTTATACCCCTTGTTGTCTCAAGTACTATGTTTTTCCCGTTTATTACTGGGAAGAATTTTTTGTTTAGAATATTAGTTGAGCTACTTGTAGGTGGCTGGGCGATACTCGCTGTATTTGATAAAGCATATCGCCCTCGCTTTTCTTGGCTTTTGATTTCCGTACTTTCTTTTGTTGGTATTATGGCATTTGCAGATATGTTTGGTGTGAATCCGTTTAAGAGTTTCTGGTCAAACTTTGAGAGGATGGAAGGTTTCCTAATGCTCGCACACTTACTTGGGTATTTTATTGTACTTGGGACAGTGTTGAATACTGAAAAGGTGTGGAATTGGTTTTGGAATACAACAGTTATTGCGAGTGTGATTGTCGGTATCTACGGACTTTTACAACTCAGCGGGAAAATTGTAATAAATCAGGGCGGGGCACGCTTGGATGCTACATTTGGGAATGCGTCGTACTTAGCTATATATATGTTGTTTCATATTTTTATAACAACATTCCTATTAGTAAGGCTACGAGGGAAGTCATGGATGAAATATGTTTACGGAGCTGTCATAGCTTTGCAGTTTGTGGTTCTATACTTTACAGCAACAAGGGGATCTATACTTGGTGTAGTGGGCGGGATACTACTTACTACATTACTGATAGCACTATTTGAAAAGGAGAGAAAAGGACTTAGAAAAATATCAATAGGTATATTAGCTTTTGTGCTAGTTCTTACCGGGGTATTTTTTGTAGTAAAAGATACAGAACTTGTAAACAAAAGTAGTACTTTAAGTCGTATATCATCAATCTCTCTTGAAGACGGATCTACGCGTTTTACTATTTGGGGTATGGCATTGCAAGGAGTGAAAGAAAGACCATTGCTCGGATGGGGACAGGAGAACTTTAATTTTGTATTTAATAAATATTACGATCCGTCTCTTTATGCGCAAGAGCAATGGTTTGACAGGGTGCACAGCATCTTTCTTGATTGGCTAATAGCAGGGGGTATTTTAGGCTTCCTTGCTTATATTTCAATACCTATATTTATGCTTTATTATCTGTGGCGTCGGCTTGAGATTAATCTCTCTGTTACAGAGAAAAGTATATTTACAGGACTTTTGGCGGGGTACTTCTTCCACAATATGTTTGTATTTGACAATATTATTAGTTACATCATGTTCTTCTCTGTTGCTGCATATATTTATGCACACTCTACTACTATGAAAAAAGTATCTTCAGATGATGATACTCAAACGCAAGGTATAACAAGTGATGGTAAAAAACAAATGGCCGCTGTGCTCGTAATAATCGCAGTAATATCTTCTCTTTATTTCTTTAATATAAAAGGTATGTCTTCGGCAAAAACTTTGATACGTGGTATCTCACCACAAGCTGGGGGCACTGATGTAAATATCTTAAATCTAGAAAAAGCTTTAGCGTATAAAGTTACAGGGAAGCAAGAAATAGTAGAACAAATGGCAACTACAGCATTACGTGTCAAAAGTAGTGGTGCTGATATTGAGACGCAGACGAAGTTTTTTGAATTAGTAAACAAAGAGATGAGCGCACTTATTGAAGAAACTCCAAATGATGCACGACTACGTATCTTCTTCGGGACATTTTTAACTCAATTTAATTTATACGACGAAGCGGTAGTCCATCTTAAAAAGGCCGTTGAGCTTTCTCCTAGTAAGCAGACGATATTGTTTGAGTTAGGGACAGCGTATTTGAATTTAGGTGAAACTGATAAAGCGTTTGAAATATTTAAACAAACCTACGAACTTAATACTAGCTTTAAAAATGCAGAAATAATATACAGAGTAGGAGGAATTTATGCTAATAAAGAAGCGGAAGTAGATGCTGTACTTGGTCCAATCTCAGAGAAAGACAGGACTGAAGGTAGAGTTATAAATGCATATAAACAGGTTGGAAGAAATAATGATGTAGTACGATCTTGGGAATTGTCTGTAGAGAAAGACCCTGATAATCCACAGACTCACGTCTCTCTTGCAGCAGCGTATCTATTGGTTGGACGAAGGCAAGATGCAATAAATGAAATACAAAAGGCTATAGACATTGACCCAGTCTTTAAAGATCAGGGAGAGTTCTATATAAAAGAGATAAAAGCAGGACGAAATCCATAATATCCTTCCACAACACTATACAAACAAAAAACCCGCCGTGAGGCGGGGTTTTTGTAGACTTTCGTTAGAGCCACTCTAAAGTGGCACTCACTAACGTAGTATAGCAGATTGCTACAATTTGTCAAATATTTATATTGTGGAGACGGCGGGAGTTGAACCCGCGTCCAAAAGAAGAATTTAAATGAGTCTACAAAACTTAGTTTATTTTTTCCACTTGCGTGGATTTAGGTGTTTGAACTAAAAAATAAACAAAACGAACATACACCGATTCTCTTAATTTTGAAAATGTACCAAGAAACTTACATTTTCTAGTTTGAATTTATTACACCTACACCTGCTTATCAAACATCAGCAGGAGAGACGCCGGCTTAGGCTAAAGCGTAAGCTGGAGCAAACGGACTTAAAATAAGACCCTTTGCTTTAGTGATAGATTTTGCAACTATCTTTTTAGAGTTTTGAGAGAGACTCTAACTCTCGTTTTGCACATATAAATTGTATTCCATTGTCAAAGCCTGGCATCCCCCTAAAATGTATTTATTGCTACATGGAACATGCTTTTTTAAAAAGTCCTCGGGCCTCCGAGCTCAGCTCGGCCAGACTTTTAAAAAAGCATGTTCCACTTCGCTAGACGCACTTTAGGGGAACTACAATACAATATTTTGTTTCAATGATCTTTTCAAATCTCTCTGAGTATCTTTCTTTTTTATATCTTCTCTCTTGTCGTATTTTTTCTTTCCTTTTCCAATACCGATTTCAATCTTTAATTTTGAGCCTTTATTATACACTGAAATAGGTACTATTGTCAACCCTTTCTGACTCTCTGCTCCTGATAGTTGCGCTATTTCTTTTTTTGTAAGAAGTAGACGCCTGTTTCTGTCTGGTTCATAGTCCTCTGGAGTATTTGACGCCTGATACGGAGGAATAGTAGCGCCCACCAAGAATGCTTCATTGCCACGTACTACTACATGTGAACCATCAAGTGAGCCAAGCTTACTCCGGAGAGATTTCACTTCAAAGCCAAAAAGCTCCATTCCTGCCTCGAATGTTTCTGTAATCTCGTAGTTGAGACGAACCTTTTTATTCTGAATTAGTGCCATTCTTCTAATCTTAGTTCAATTTGCCAAAAAGGGCAATATATTATATAATAAAGCCCTTAAAAACTTATAAAATATTCAATCAAATGCCACAAGATAAGAAGAACAATCATCCGAAACCACATAAAAAGAAGGGTAAAAAGAAGGGCAAAATGCCTATAGGTCAATCTATGTGGCGACACCTTTTGGTCACTTTGCTAGTATTTTTCATAATCATAGGGGCATATTCTCTTATTGCAGAGAATAATGTAAAAGACGAGAAAATAGCGATATCACAACTTGCGACTGAAATAACCGCAGGCACAGTTTCAGAGATTATTGTAAAGGGGGAAATGCTTGAGATTTTATATGCAGATGGGACAGAAAAAGAATCAAAAAAAGAGTCAGGTACAGCTCTCACTGACACGCTCGTAAACTATGGCGTATCACTTGAGGAGCTCAAAGATGTAAAGATAGACATACAAAACCCAAGCGGTTTTCTTTTCTGGCTTGGTAACTTGGCACCGTTTCTTATCCCACTTATATTTATAATTTTCTTTATATGGTTTCTTTCGCGACAAGTGAAAGGTGCTGGTATGCAAGCATTTTCTTTTGGGCAATCTAAAGCACGAATGATAGATCCTAAAGACAAAGCACAGCGAGTAACATTTAAAGATGTAGCTGGTGCAAAAGAAGCAAAACAAGAACTTTCTGAAATCGTAGACTTTCTAAAGAATCCTAAAAAGTTCTTAGAGATAGGTGCACGTATTCCAAAGGGAATAGTCTTGATGGGCGCACCGGGTACTGGTAAAACACTTCTCGCAAGAGCAGTAGCGGGGGAGGCTGGCGTGCCGTTCTTCTCTATCTCTGGCTCAGAGTTTGTAGAAATGTTTGTGGGTGTAGGGGCATCTAGAGTAAGAGATCTATTTAAGCTTGCAAAAAAGACTTCACCAGCGATAATCTTCATAGATGAGATAGACGCAGTAGGGCGAGTGCGTGGAGTAGGGGCAGGAGGAGGGAATGACGAACGAGAGCAAACACTTAACCAAATACTTGTAGAGATGGACGGTTTTGAGCCAAACGAGAAGGTGATAGTAATGGCTGCCACAAACCGCCCAGATGTACTTGACCCAGCGCTTTTGCGCCCAGGCCGATTTGATAGAAGGGTGACTATTGATGTTCCAGATAGAAAAGATAGAGAGGAAATATTAAAAATTCATGCAAAACAAAAACCACTTGCAGATGATGTAAACTTTACAACTGTTGCAGAGAGAACCCCTGGGTTCTCTGGAGCTGACTTATATTCACTTGTGAACGAAGCGGCGATTCTTGCAGCACGTGAAGACAGAAAACAAGTATCACAGTTTGACCTTATCCGTTCAATAGAAAAAGTTATGCTAGGACCTGAGCGAAAGAGTCATATATTATCAAAACGAGAAAAGAATATTACAGCGTATCATGAAGCGGGGCATGCACTTGTGGCATCTGTGCTTCCATATGCTGACCCAGTACATAAGATTTCAATAATTTCACGCGGACGTGCTGCAGGTTATACTCTACACCTTCCGTTTGAAGACAGAAAGATGCAGTCACGTAAAGAGTTCATAGACGACATTGCGGTGTCTCTTGGTGGATACTTGGCAGAGAAGATGGTGTTTGATGATCTTACAACAGGTGCATCAAATGACTTACAAGTGCTCACTGCGCTTGCACGTAATATGGTTACAAAGTATGGAATGTCAGAAAAGATGGGCCCTATAGCGCTTGAAGGAAGTGGTGGACGAGCGATGTTTGGTGAAGGGTTAGAAGGGAAGAAGCATTCAGAAAAAGTGTCAGCAGAGATAGATGTAGAAGTAACACACATCATTGATCAAGCACATAGAAATGCAGACCACATACTAAAAACTCATAGAAATGCTCTTGACTCAATAGCTAAGAAACTTATTGAAGTAGAAAATATAGAAAGAGATGAGTTTGAAAAACTTCTCCTACTAAATGGTATAGAACCAAAAAAGAAAGAGGATATAGAGCATAGTGAATAATAGTGTATTTTATGCTATAAAATAGAGGTATAAATGCGTGTGTAGCTCAGTTGGTAGAGCGCGAAGCTTATACCTTCGTGGTCCCAGGTTCGAGTCCTGGCGCACGCACAAAATAAAAAAGCACCCATTCCGGGTGCTTTTTTATTACTCAAAGTGAATATCTTTCGTCTTTCTTTCTATTATCTCGGCAATGGCGCGGTGGTTTTTTAGTTCACTGTCCTTTGCCACCAACTTTTGCGCTTCCTCGCGCGCGGCCTCTACCATCTTGAGGTTTTTCATTGCTTCCATTGCGATGTCTGAAAGTCCAGACTGGCGTTTGCCGTAGAGCTCTCCGGAACCGCGAATACCCAAGTCAAACTCTGCAAGTTCAAAACCATTTTTGGCAGTTTTTAGAGCTTTAAGTCTTTCCGCAGTTTTGGCAGTTTTACTTTCTGAAAATACGAAGCAGTACGCCTGATGATTACTTCGTATTACTCGTCCGCGAAGTTGGTGGAGCTGGGCAAGTCCAAAACGCTCTGCACCTTCTATGATTATCACAGTAGCATTTGGTACGTTCACACCAACTTCCACCACAGAAGTTGCGACAAGTATCTGTATTTCATTTTCAGTAAATTTATCCATTACCTCCTCCTTCTCACTCGGCTTCATCTTGCTGTGCAATATGTCTATTTCATATTCAGGGAAAATATCTTTCTTTAATCTTTTAGCTTCTTCCTTTACCGACTTTGCATTTACAGCTTTTTCTTTGTTTGGGTCAGGCTCGTCTATACGTGGAGTTATTACATAAGCTTGACGACCTGCTTTTAGCTCCTTTCTTATTTCTTCATAAACACTATCTCTTTTAGTTGGTGTAACGATCTGTGTGATTATAGGCTTTCTGCCTTTTGGCATTTGGTCCAGAATCGTTAGGTCTAAATCCCCATAGACAGTCAAGGCTAAAGTCCTGGGTATTGGTGTTGCGGTCATTGAAAGTAAGTGCGGGGAGATGTCGTCTTTCCTTGTGAGTTTCTGTCTTTGTGCGGTACCAAATCTATGTTGTTCATCTATGATTATAAAGGCCAGATTCTCAAATTTAACCGTCTTTTGAATGAGAGAGTGTGTACCAATAAGTATTGGTATTTCTCCGTTCTCAACCCATTTTAGGAGCTGTGAGCGGGATATATTAGTAGCTCCGCTTGGGTCTACTTTAGAAGGAAATTTCTTACATCCACTTGAGGTTATGAGCCCTATGTTTATAGGCAAATGTTCAAAATATTCTATAAATGTTTCAAAATGCTGTTTGGCTAATATCTCAGTTGGCACCATATATGCAGTTTGTAAATTACCAAAATCTTGCCGCGATCCGTCAGATTTAAGGGGGTGTGTGGTCGTGACAGCGTGCACGAGTGTTGCTGCGACTGCAGTTTTTCCAGAGCCTACG
>Ga0233437_1001866_pt1 | contig 35402 bp, 32 predicted proteins | sample SI_122_August201_FD_182714 | JGI IMG/M metagenome (GOLD analysis project Ga0233437, IMG submission 182714) | Seawater microbial communities from Saanich Inlet, British Columbia, Canada - SI_122_August2016_200_MG | ecosystem: Environmental > Aquatic > Marine > Inlet | place: Canada: British... | reverse complement strand
TGGAGAGTGTCACCGTACCAGCCGGAACTTTCAACTGCTACAAAGTGGAATACACCAATAAAGGGAGTGTAATCTTCACCGAGTGGTGGTCCGCTGACGGTGAGTTCATTACTCCAGTGAAGATAGTGGACACCGGTTCATCTAATGACACTGAGACGAAGGAACTCAATTCCTACGCACCGATAGAACCGGTAGAACCGGCAGAGCCAGAGCCAACCGCAGAACCCGAAGAACCGGCAGCAACGGTCGCACAAGCTTCCGTGGGTACTGAATGGGTATACGATGTGGCCTATGCCACCGAGATGACGGAGTGGACAATGACGGTGACCGGCGAAGAAGCCTTGGATGGTACCGAGACCTACGTCGTTGAAACCGCCTTCAGTGCTGACCCGACCCGCGTAGCAGGCAGCAACGATTCGACTATGACCGCTTTGAAGACCTGGCTGAGCCAGGCTAACCTCAACCCGGTCCAGATACTAACCGGCATGACGGCCCTGGGTGGTACTCTCGCACTGGAGTCCACCAATATCCTCACGTATGCCGATGGAGCTGCCGGTGCACCGCTTGCAGTAGACAACGCTTGGTCCTATGATCAGGTGGTTAGCCTCAATCCCAAACTCGCTGCAGATATCCCGAGTTCGTACAGTGTGCAGGTCGTGGGGATGGAGAGTGTCACCGTACCAGCCGGAACTTTCAACTGCTACAAAGTGGAATACACCAATAAAGGGAGTGTAATCTTCACCGAGTGGTGGTCCGCTGACGGTGAGTTCATTGCTCCAGTGAAGATAGTGGACACCGGTTCATCTAATGACACTGAGACGAAGGAACTCAAGTCCTACACACCGGCATCATAGAGCAGTCTGCATGAGCCGATAGCAATTCGCTCACAGGCACGCAAAACGGGGCGAAGTGAGCCAAATTCACTTCGCCCTTTTGCGTGTTTAGGGCATTCGCTTGTATTATTTGTAAAATTGTTACATACCGCAGGCGCAACTGTGGATGATGAACGTGAAGGTTCACTAGCGGGTTACCGTGTATTGGACCTGACAGACAGCAACGGAGCCTTCTGCACAAGATTACTCGCCGATATGGGTGCTGATGTCATAAAATAGAGAGCCCCGAAGGCGACTCAGGCCGCAAGGTACCCCCCCTTTCTAAACGACACACCCCATCCGGAGAAGAGCCTCTAGTTCCTCCACCGCAACACCAACAAACGCGGAATCACATTGAACCTCGCCACTGAGCAAGGCAGAGCGATCTTCCGGAAACTAAATAACTAAAAATGCCGATGTGCTGGTGGAGAACTGTCCTCCAGGTTATATGTCTGACCTGATCCTTGGGTATGACGATTTGAAAGCGATCAATCCCGGACTGATCATGGCCAGCATCACCGAATTAGGCAATGAGTATCCTTATAAAGATTGGAAGGGATCCAATCTGGTCGATTTTGCATGGAGCGGCTTCTCCAAGGTAACAGACAATCCTTCGTGGATCAATGATCCCCGATTCGCTGACCAACTCAGTCGTTTGAAGAATGTGGATGAGCTAGACAAACTCGTCGAAGAATGGACCTCGACACGCAATGCTACCGATGTAATGAATACGCTGCAAGCAGCAGGAGTTCCTGCCGGGGCGGCACAGCGTGCACCTGAGACAATAGCAGATCCCCAACTCCAGCATGACGTGGCATTCGTAGAGCTGGAACACCCGGTCGCCGGGAAACGACTTTACCCCAATGTGGCATTCAGAATGTCAGAAGCCGGCGGTTTTAAGAGTACGCCCGCTCCTCTCCTGGGCCAGCATACCATAGAGATTTGCCGCAACTTACTTGGAATGTCCGAAAAATCAGCGTGCAACCTGGCTGACGAAGGGATTTTGTACTTAGCAGATATTTAACCTTAAACAATGAATGATGACGGTTACCCCAGGTTGCCGATTCAGTTCCTGGTTATAAATAACCATGTAACCAAAGAGATTGTTTCCTGCAATACTCCATAACTCCTAACAAATTCCTTTGGATAAAAGGCGAGGTGAGGCCAACTCACCTCACTGTTTTGCTGAGCAGAACCCATAGAACTCTCTTCTCAAAATAGACCCTCAAACACTATACTACTACGCCAAGCACTCTTTAACCCGCTGCATGCCATCTCTTTTCCAACAGGTTTTTTAGTCCTGAACAAATTCATGAAATATTCACCAAAATTTGATGGAACTTTTTGATTGCGGATTCCGTCATTAATTGCGGACACCAGGATACCTCCCGGATAGTATTTTTGTCCCATAGGGATTGACAGCCATGACTGAAAATGTTAAAAAACATGAAGTGCAAATGATCGATAGCAGCTTATTCTACTTCATATTAGCCTCGATCTATAGTCCCACAAACCCGATGTACGTCGGAACCCCAAACACCTCAAATATCGATCATCCTTACCTTATTACGCACTCAGTTCTGCATGAGGACATGCCATTTTCCATAAATCCGGGTATTATTGCGACCCATGCAATGGGTGCAATTTAGATTACTAAAAAAACGCGAAGGAGGTGGTACCTAGGAAACGAGACGAAGAAACATAAATGAACGGTAAACCAAATCCCCAAAAGGGGCTCCGGCAGAGGAAAGCCGGGGATTTCACAAACAGAACAGAAAGGAGGAACTAGATGAAGTACAAACTATTTAGCGTGCTGATCATCTTGGCCATGGTCGCCAGCTTGTGCGCCGTAGCAGTTATAGCGCCCATAGCTAGCGCCAATGTAGGCGCAGCAACCGTAACCACAACCAGCGGCGCGGCAAGTCAAACATCCGGTTACGAAGTTGAAGTCACCTTGGGTGCCGCTGGTGCCCTTACAGCATTATCGGATGATATCTCTATCACATTCCCAGCAGGGACGGTCCTGCCCAGTTCTATGAACTACTTGAACGTCCTTGTCAGTACTACCGGAACCGCGGCAATGAATGTCGGGTCCGGTGGAGTGAGCGTGAGCGGTCAAACCGTGACAGTGAGAATGCCCATGGGCGCTCCCAATAGCGGCACAGTAACCGTGTCATTTTCTCAGAGTTTAGGTATTGTCAACCCGGCACTTTCCATGGAACCGGTAAGTGGTGGAGACGGCCAGGGAACAAGTGGCTATACGGTTCAAGTAAGCACGGACCAAGAAACCACCCCTGTGGCTTCCACCCCCTACTTCATTTATAACTGGGTTGCGGCCAGCCCAATGGCAGTAGCCCAAGGTGGCGTTGTTGCCCTCACCGGTGGCGGCTTCATGCCCGGTCAATCGGTGGTGATATCGGGTGGAGCATCCACTGCTGGCACAATTGGCACAGTTGGAGCAGATGGAACATTCAGTCTGACAGGGTTTGGAGCTGGTAATACCCAGGCCGTTACTGCAACTGATGGTTCAGCCCGAACTGCATCGACAGCGGCTATGACTTTGTTGCCATCGCTCTCGGTTTCCCCCGCCAGCGGTAACATCGGTTCGGCCGTCGTCCTCTCAGGGAAGAACTTCGCTGGTATACCCAACTCAGGGACCAAGCACGTTTCTGTTGGTGGAACACCAATTAACTCATCAACCCTGGTTTTGTCCGACGTAGATAAAGACCGGGTTGAGGACGACTTCATCTTCGCCACCACCATTCCCATCGGCTTGCCTGGTGGCGCCAAGGTTGTACGAGTCATTGATCCCGGCGCAGCTGGTAGTCCCGCAGCTACCGCCACCTTTACTGTCGCAGAACAAAGAGTTACTGCTGCCCCAGCCAGTGGTGCAGCAGGCTCAAGCGTTGTATTGAGCGGCGCCGGATGGCCACCAAGTGCCACATCCGGCGGTATACTGCTGTGGTCTTATGGTGGCGGTCGTGTAGCTCCCATCGGTGATTTCTCAGTTGAGACCGATGGTACAGGTGCCTTCACAGAAGTTGCCAGCATTCCCACAGACGCACCAGCCGGCATGTCAGCCATTGTTTGCTCCTTCGGTGCGTCAACAGCTTTGGCCTTTTACACCGTTACTCCGAACGCCTTGAGCCTCAGCCCCACGAGTGGACCTAAGGGAACCAGGGTGTCAATTAGCGGCGGCGGCTTGAACAAGAGCGTCGTAGGCACAACTTATACTGCAGGCCTATCTATCGGTGGTAGTGCTTGGCCAGGTGGCAGTGCGGTCGTCCTTGACACGCAGGGCAACCTCACGCCTACCACTCTTGCTGTTGGAGCAGGTGTTGCTGAGGGCATCAACACGGTTGCTGCCCTAGATAATCATCCCACTCCCACTGTGCAGCGGACAGCTGCAGGCACATTTGAAGTAACCAAGCCGACCCTCGAGCTTGATGTTACAGAAGCATACAGGGGTCAAATGGTCACCGCTACCGGCTCCGGCTGGCTGCCAGGCATTACGAGTCTGGTTACTATAACCATGGGTGGTACGGCCATGACAGTGGTCAAACCTGCTGCGGATGGCACCGTTTGGGCTCAGTTCCAGGTGCCGGCTACAGCTACTTTTGCTCCTGGGGAACTCGTTGCGTACAATGCTAATGATGGCAGCATTGGCAATTCTTCTCTATCCGGAACACTGTCTATCCCTGACGCCAAATTAACCGTTGATCCCGAAAGCGGTCCTGTTGGCACAAGTATCACTATAACCGGTGAAGGATTCCGCCCATTGACCGGTGTTTCCTCTCTTACCCTGGGTAGCGTGGCACTGCTTCCGACAGGCTCGGTTCTGACCAACTCTACCGGCGACTTCACAGCTACAGCTACAGTTCCAGGACTGGGTGTAGGTGGTCAAGCGGTATCGGCGCAAGCAGACGATGTAGCCAGTACTTCCTTCTCCATTACTGCAGCTGTTGCCGGTTCAACCACACCGACAACCGGCTTTGCCACCATATCCGAATGCATCGAAATCGCTTGGTCCTTTGACGGAGCTACCCAAGCATGGTTAGTCTATGATCCCGGCGAGGGAGCCGCCAGCACTTTGGAAGCGCTGGCAGCAAACCAAGGCCTGTGGGTACAGGTTGCAGAGGATTGCACCCTGACATTTGGTTCTTTCACAAGGGATATGTATCAAGGCTGGAACCTTTTCGGCTGGCCGAGTTAACCAAAGGTAAATTAAATTTATGATTTGAGGAACAACCCCGCTTGGGCGGGGTTGTTCCCCGGACAAACAGACAAACTAAGGAAGGAGGGTTGAATGTCCAAATTAAAAGTTTTAATTGCAACATTGACAGTGGTAATGCTGTTCCTCCTCCCCACGGTCGCCCTGGCCCAGCCGGACGTGTGCGGCTTCTATGGCTCCGTCACTCTTGACGGGGACGCAGTAGAAAACGGCACTGTGGTAAAAGCTTGGATAGACAATGTGGAGGTAGAATCAACCACCACTACGGGTTCAGCCTACAACATGGCCATCAATGGTGAAGGCCAGACCTTCAGCGGCAAGACCGTTGTATTCACGGTTGGCGCTGATGATGACCCGGTAGGCGAAAGCTCAACATATGAAAAAGGCGCTAACAAAGCGCTGGATCTCACCGCCGCTACATTGATAACGGTAGACGGTGATCCGACAATAACACTGGCCCCAGATGAAGGCGCCGCTACTAATGTATGCGGTGAAAACTTCGCGCCTAACAACTCGGTCTACATTTACTTCGATGGAGAACTGTACAAAACAATAACCGCCGATGCCAATGGCGAGTTCTGCGAAGGAGTAATCCCGACCGTCAGTGAGGCTGGTGAGTATACCATAGCAGCTCAAGACGTGCTTGACAGGTCTGCTCAGGAAACCTTTACTCTCGCCGCCGCTACTAGTGGTTCTGGCGACCCAGGTGATTCAGGTAAAGACGGAGTAGACGGAGTAGACGGTAAAGACGGTGTAGACGGTGAAGACGGTGATGACGGAGGCTCAACAATGGGCATAGTGGCAATCATCCTTGCGGTGATCGCTATTATCCTGGCCATCGTTTTCCGCGTCATGAAACCGGCTGGCGCCGCGCCTGAAGCCTAGTACTTCAGTTGCTAATCGATAAGATTTGGTAAAAAGTGGCTCTCCCGAAAAAAGGGGGAGCCACTTTTCTTTTCCTCAAATAACATCCTCGCCCATATAATCCACATCAAAGGTTCTCTTTACGCGAACAAATATTCATCTCCCGGCATTTGGCGAGTCAATCCACTACTCGGTCATTTTCAAACAAAGGGCAATAATGTTCATTTGACAATCGTCGGTAACCTTCATACAATGGGAACATCAATAATAGGAAGGTTCCTATTCTCCTCAGAGAAGTACTCATTTCCATCAATCTCAATATAAGGTGTTTAGGAGGAGTGAACTTATGTTATTCGGAAAACTGAGGATTCTGCTTGTGCCGTTGCTGGTGTTATCAATTTCACTTGGAGCCATAGGATGTGATGACGAGGATACTCCCGAACCCACAGCGACTCCTACTCCAACAGAAACACCTGAGCCGACGGATACTCCCGAACCTACAGCGACTCCTACTCCAACAGAAACACCTGAGCCGACGGATACTCCCGAACCCACAGTGACTCCTACTCCAACAGAAACACCTGAGCCGACGGATACTCCCGAACCCACAGCAACACCTGAGCCGACGGATACTCCCGAACCTACAGCGACTCCTACTCCAGATGTTTCGGCAATATTCGAAGCAGGTGAAAGCCCCAGTGCCCTCGCTTACGATGGCAATTATGTTTGGGTAGCCAACACGGGAACTAACACCGTGATGATGCTTGAACCTATTACCGGCGAATTAATAGCCACCTATACAGTCGGAGATAATCCCAGCGCTCTCCTGTTTGATGGAACATATATGTGGGTAGCTAACTCCGGCAGCAATAATATAATGATCTTGAAGGCCTCCAATGGTAACATACTGGGCACCTATACAGTTGGAGAGAATCCCAGCGCCATGGCTATCGATGGCGACTTCATCTGGGTTGCCAACTCGGGAAGTAATAACGTGATGATGCTTAGAACCAACACAGGAGAGTTGGTTGGGACTTACTCAGTTGGAGAGAATCCCAGTGCTCTGGCTATCGATGGTGACTTTATCTGGATTGCCAACTCCGGTAGCAACAATGTGACGATGCTTAAGACCTCCACGGGGCAAGTTATCGGGACTTACCCAGTTGGAGAAAATCCCAGCGCGCTTACTATCGAGAGGGACTTCGTCTGGGTAGTCAATTCAGGAAGCGATAACATCATGATGTTGAAACCTTCCACAGGTCAAGTAATGGGAAGCTTTACAGTAGCAGGAAATCCCAACGCAATCGTTGTTAGTGAGAACAACATCTGGGTAACCAGCCCAGCTGATAATAGCGTGATACAGTTGAAAGCTGCAACCGGCAAACTGGAGCGTACATACATAGTGGGCAGCAATCCCAGCGCTCTGGCTACAGACGGAATCCATGTGTGGGTAGCCAACTCAGGGAGCAATAATGTGATGCTGTTGTAAAAACAAATATTGCGATATTTGTTTTAGCGGCGACTCAGAGGCAAGAATCATAGCTAAAACGCGTCAGAATGCGCATTCTGACGCGTTTTTCATTTTTATGATAAATGAATCCCGCAACTCAAATGCATTACCCGATATTCTGCCGGAACACCCTTAGCGAGCCCTGGGGACATAGGTTCACGGCCTAAATATTAAACAGTGATGAGAAAAGATGCGCCAATTCAACACTGTTTATGAGTCCTTTGCATTAATCCTCAAATATTAACGCAAAGGATTTCCACCAGCCATCATTGAGCGCATCGGTCCATGATAGCTGCAACGTATTTCGCTGCCATGAGAAAATCAGCCAGACGAATATTCTCATCCGGGGCATGGGGCCGAGAATCCGGATTTGATACACCGGAGGACGCCACCGGCAAACCAAGGGTATTGGTAAAGGAAAACATGGGGCCACTACCGGTCATGCTGGGTTTAACTATCGGTTCGGCACCGTAAACCTCGCGAGCAGCCTCGCTCACAATTTTGACAAACGGTGAATCAAGAGGAGTCCGTGTGGGGCTTTCCCCCTCAACAGCCGACAAAGCCACATCGGCAAAACCATGTTTATCGAGGTGTTTCCGTAGTTTGGAGATGATATCATCAGGACGCTGATCCGGCACCAAACGAAAATCGAGCTTGGCTTTTGCATGGCTCGGAAGCACTGTTTTGGAACCCTCGCCGGTATACCCGGAGATGAGTCCATTAATATTGCACGCAGGTTGCAGGATGCTGTACATATTCAAATCAACACCGGTCAATCCCTTAAGAAATCCTTCTATTTCCAGGCTTTGGCGTAGCTCTGTCTCATCTGACGGTAAAACCTTTATAGCTTCGGCCTCATCTTCCGTCGGAGGCCGAACATCATCATAGAATCCGTCAATCATGATTTTCTCATCTGCATCTTTGAGCGTGTTCAAAGCCCATACCAATCTCCAAGCCGCATTTGGTACAATCGTGCCGATTGATGAGTGAAGATCACGTACAGCGCCCCGGGCTTCCAATTCCACTCCAATTATCCCTTTCAACCCGAGTATTATTTCCGGCCTATCCTCCCAGCTGACTCTGCCACCTTCCCAATAGCAAGCGTCCGATTTGAGCAAAGCCCGGTTTTCCTCAATGAAGGCAGGCAGGTTGGGGCTGCCAACCTCTTCTTCTCCCTCGATCAGAAACTTGACGGATATGGGTAATCGTCCCCTGGTTTTCAAAAACGCTTTGATAGCAAGCAATCGTGCGATAATATCCCCCTTATCATCTGAAGTACCGCGCGCTTTCAACATGCCTCCATCAATAGTCGGTTCGAACGGAGGGGCAGTCCACAATTCCAGAGGTTCAGGGGGCTGGACATCGTAGTGGTTGTAGAACAGAAGTGAATACGGGGAATCTCCCTGAAGTTCCCCGTATACCACGGGATATTTGCCTGCTGTCGGCAAAACTCGGGATTCGATTCCATATTCCCGCAGCAGCTCCGCTGTGAGTGCAGCAGCTTCGTCCATACCTATTGCTTGAGCGCTGATACTTGGCTGAGCACAGTATCTTTTCAAATCGTCTATGGCTTCGAGCCAGTGTTCTTCAATATAATCGTATACTTCCTGCATAACACTCCATAAACTCAATTTGAGAATTACATTTCCTCAATCACGCGATAATAAGCATCGAAGGTTCGCGAATCGAAAAGGACGAAAACAACCTCTTCCAGTGTATCATCCGTCCTCAAGAAATCAGCTACCGTTCTCACAGCCACTTGTGCAGCTTTATCCACCGGATAGCTGTAGACACCGGTACTGATCGATGGGAAAGAAATAGTTTTCAGATGATTTTCAACCGCCACTTTCAGACTTTCTCGATAGGCACTGGCCAGCGTTTCCGGTTCACCTTTATTGCCACCGTGCCAAACTGGCCCGACTGTATGGATTACATGTTTTGCCCTAAGATTGCCACCTGTGGTTATCACTGCCTGACCAGCAGGGAGCCGACCCCTTTGGGCCACGATCTTCTTGCAATCCTCCAAAATAGCCGGGCCTCCGGCACGATGAATGGCTCCATCCACACCACCACCACCCATAAGACCGGAATTAGCTGCATTCACAATGGCATCAGTACTTTGCCTGATGATGTCACCCTGCATTGGAGACAGTTTTGTTTTGCCAATCACCTTTTCCATCTCAATCCTCCCTTGGAAGACCGTCTTGACTTGCATTATATCATTTATCCTTTCCCCAGTGAACGAAGCTACAGAAAGCAGTGGCATACCGGTCTCTCGGCTTGAAACCATCTTCTTCAAGATGGTACACTAGTTCCTTGGAAGCTCATTTTTGGAGCCTGTTTTCGGCTCCATGTTTTACAACGGGTAAATTTGTGTAACGAGGTACTGCAATGGATTTTCGGCTGACTGAAGAGCAAGAATCATTTCGAAATGAAATAAGACAATTTCTTGAGGAAGAGATCCCGTCCGACTGGCATGGCCTGGCCGGACCGACGATGATAGAGATGGAGTTGGAAAAAGATGATGTGTGGGAGATGTATCAAAAGATATCCAAGAAGCTAGCCGCCAAGGGTTGGATTGCCATGGCATGGCCCAAGGAATACGGCGGCCAGGAACGTTCGCATATAGAACAGGCGATTTTCTTCGAGGAGATGGCTTACTATCGAGCGCCTGGTGTAAACGCCATCGGTGTAGTCATGGTGGGCCCAACTCTGATCGTATGTGGGACAGACGAGCAGAAGAAACAACACGTTTCTAAAATTGCCAATGCGGAATCTTTCTGGTGCGAAGGTTTCAGTGAGCCGGGAGCCGGTTCCGATCTCGCATCTCTCAAAACGCGGGCTGAAGAGCAGGACGACTGTTACGTCATCAATGGACAGAAAGTCTGGACCTCTCTTTCCACCCGATCCGACTGGTGTGCTGTCCTGGCTCGAACTGATCCTGATCTTCCACGTCACAAAGGGGTCAGCTTCTTCCTGGTGGATATGAAAACCCCCGGTGTTGAAGCAGTTCCGATGGAGGATATGGCCAACGGGCATGAGCTCTCCGAAGTCTTCTTCGATAATGTAAGAGTCCCAAAAGAAAACATGGTCGGCGCTAAGAACGAGGGGTGGAAGGTCGCTATGACCCTGCTTAGCTTCGAGCGTTCCGGTTCCGGTTTCATCGGTACCGGCAGGCGTCTTCTCGACGATCTCACTGCATACGCTAAAGAGGTCATGGCGGATAGGCCGCTTACAGTTCATGACCACCTTATTCGCCATAGACTGGCTAACTCGGCTGCCAAAATAGAGGTCGCCCGCCTCCTTTCCTACCGGGTAGCCTGGATGCAGGAACAAGGCGTCATTCCAGAAGCTGAAGCAGGAATGTCCAAAGTTTTCATCACTGAAGCGATGCAGGAACTATCAAACATAGGATTGCAGATGGAAGGTTCCTATGCTCATGTAAAAGGCGACTCAAAGTGGGCAAAACTGAGAGGGGCCATATGGCACAGTTATGTTTGCAGCATGGGACCCAAGATCGCCGCCGGAGCCAATGAGGTCCAACGTAATGTAATCGCCCAGAGGGGCCTGGGAATGCCTCGGTAGCAGAATGTGAATAGTCTTCCTTAACAATATCGAACCGAACGATTTTACCTCTTCACAATCACATCAGAGAGGACGGTGGGCATGGACCTGATGCAAGCCATAAAAGAGCGGAGAAGCGTTCGTAAATTCAAATCGGACCCGGTGAGTGATGAACTTGTTACCACGGTGCTGGAAGCAGGTCGATGGGCTCCCTCCTGGGCCAACACTCAGTGTTGGCGTTTTATAGTTGTACGGGATGACCAAATAAAAGCGGACCTCGCGGAAACCAAAGGTCGCGGAAATCCCGCTGCTGAAGCCATAAAAAACGCCCCGGTTACCATCGTGATTTGTGGTGAGTTGGGAACATCAGGTTACTACAAAGGTGAAGCTCCTACAAACAAAGGCGACTGGTACATGTTTGATACCGCGCTGGCAGCTCAGAATATGATGCTAACAGCTCACTCTCTGGGATTGGGCACCGTGCCTGTTGGTCTGTTCAATGCTGCCGAAGTGGCAGCGATACTGGAACTACCTCCGAATGTACAAGTGGTGATCCTTCTTCCACTGGGATATCCCGATGAAGACCCCAGAGCCCCTCGTCGCAAGGAGCTGTCAGAAACAACCTCCAGTAACAAGTACGGCAGCAGTTGAGAATCCTGTTTCCGAAATTCCCTATCTATGGCGTAAGGAGCCGATACTATGTTTGAGACAAGAATTACCAAAATTCTCGGTATTAAATACCCTATTATCGGTGGAACCATGGCTTCGATCTCCGATGCCGATTTTGTGGCCGCTATCTCCAACGCCGGAGGAATGGGCACCCTCACTTCGATCATGTATCAAACGAAAGAGGAGTTCGCGGCGGCTTTAGACCGGGTTCAGGAATTGACTGACAAACCTTTTGCAGTCAACCTCAACTTCTTCCCGGCTCAGTTTCCCGTCTCTCAGAGTGAATACACCGAGATCATGATCGAAAAAGGTGTTCGGATTGTGGACACTTCCGGGCACAAGCCACCACCCCCGGAACTGTGTGCACGGTTCAAGGAAACTGGTATGATCTGGATTCACAAATGCGTTGGCCTCCGTTATGCCCGAAAAGCACAAAGCCTGGGAGCCGATATCGCCACTGTGGTCGGATACGAAAATGGCGGAGCGACGGGTACGCTCGATATTGGAACACTCGTTCTTGTTCCAACAGTAGCCAAAGGATTGGATATCCCGGTCATTGGCGGTGGCGGTGTTGCCGATGGTCACGGATTTGCGGCAGTTATGGCTTTGGGAGCCGAGGGCGTGATAATGGGAACGCGTCTCTTAGCCACTCAGGAATGTCCCATTCATGAGAATCTCAAACAAGCTCTTGTCAACGCATCTGAAACTGATACCCGGCTCATTATGCGCACAGTCGGAACCCATCGGGTATGGACCAATGCCGCTGCCCAAAAGTGCGTAGAAATCGAGGAAACAGGGGCCAGTTTCGAAGAAATCCTGAATATTGTTTCCGGGGATAACACACGACGGGTCTATTATGCAGGAGAATTGGACCGCGGAATCGTCCCGTGCGGGCAGGCTGTCGGCCAGGTAAATGACATCCCAACAGTAAAGGACCTTTTTGACAGTATCATTGATCAGGCCACCGAAGTGGTGAACGGACTCTCAAAAAGCTGAGAAGGATTCATCATGGATTACGAAGATATTCGCTTTGAAGTCAATGACAGGGTAGCAATCATCACCCTCCATCGGCCCGACCATCTCAACGCCTTCAGCGGAAAGATGGGCATCGAACTGGGCGATGCTTATCGAACCTGTGATAGCGACGATGCAATTCGAGCCGTTGTGCTCACTGGCGCCGGAAAGGCTTTTTGCGCCGGTGCTGATATGAGCGCAGGGGAAGATACCTTCGCCAAACAAGATTCACAAACTTTCAGCGCCGCCGGTTTCGATCCACCTGCCTGGCAAGTCCGTAAACCCGTTATTGCTGCTATGAACGGACATGCTATCGGTATCGGATTTACGATGGCACTTCAGTGTGATATGAGGATCGTTGCTGATGAGGGTAAATACGGGGTGCTTCAGGTTCGCCGGGGAATGATGCCCGATTGCTATTCGCACTGGACTCTCCCCAGAATCGTCGGGCTGGAACGAGCGGCTTATATTCTGCTCACCGGAAAGCGGTTTACCGGAGTGGAAGTTGTAGAATTAGGGATTGCAATGAAGTCCTTACCTTCTGAAGAAGTGCTACCTGCGGCCATGGAGATTGCATGGGATATTGCACAAAATACAGCGCCGCTCTCAGTAGCAATCGCTAAACGGCTACTCTGGGAGAGTCCTAACCTGACAGCAGCTGACGTCGAGCGCAAAGAAACGGCACTGCATCATCATTTGATGGGACGGCCAGATGCCATTGAAGGACCAGTAGCCTGGATGGAACGCCGGAAACCGGAATGGAAATCTACCGTAAACAACGACTGGCCTGACTGGCCCGGCTAATAATTCATCGCAATAGCTATATTTCCTGCATTTGGGACAAGTGTTTCCATTTATCCTCTTCACCATCAACCGAGATAATGATACAATGGGATTGTTTCAATGCAAGTTGACATCCCGATACAGTGCGGGTTTAAAAGTCAGTATTAATGAAGGTGGGGAGATATGAAAGTAGTTTTCGTTCAAGATTTGCCTAATGTAGCTGAGGAAGGTGATGTTAAAGAGGTAAAAAGAGGTCATGCCAGGAATTATCTCTTTCCTAAGGGATTTGCTGTACCTGCAACGCTTGATGAACTCAAGAGAGTAGATGCCAGACAACGAGCAGCAGCCAAGAGGCGCGAAGAACAGCAATCAGAAGCTCAAGGTTTGGCCGGGACAATTGAAGGAGTATCCCTTGTTTTTGCCAAGAAAGTGACCAGCAAAGGAAACATCTACGGCTCGGTTTCAAGCACCGCAATTCTACAGGAACTCAAGCAGCTGGGGCACAACATTGAAAAGTCTATGATAAAACTCGATGAGCCTCTTAAACAACTCGGTGAGTACGAGGTTGGAATCGATCTGGCAAAAGATGTTATCGCCAAGATAAAAGTAACCATTGAAGCAGCCGAAGGGGAAGCAGTAGAGGCAACAGCCGTAGACGAGCCTGAGGAAACTGTAGCGGAGAAGCCCGAAGCAGCAGTCGCTGAAGAGCCTGAGGAAACTGTAGCGGAGAAGCCCGAAGAAGCAGTCGCTGAAGAGCCTGAGGAGACTGTAGCGGAGAAGCCCGAAGCAGCAGTCGCTGAAGAGCCTGAGGAAACTGTAGCGGAGAAGCCCGAAGCAGCAGTCGCTGAAGAGCCTGAGGAAACTGTAGCGGAGAAGCCCGAAGAGATGGTTGCTGAAGAAACCCCAGAGGCAGTTACCGAAGAACCAACCAACGAAGAGAACTAGTCCGTAGCTTCACTAGAGAGATCTTATGAACGATGACCGTATGCCACCGTATGATCTCGATGCTGAGGAGGCTGTTTTAGGTTCCCTGCTGATAGATGGTGAAGCTATCCTGAAAATCGTAGATACGCTGAATCCTGATGACTTCTATAGGGACAAAAACCAGTGGATCTACGATGCCAGCTGTTCGCTCTATGAGCGCAACGAAGCCATAAACCAAATCACGCTAGCACATGAATTAGGCCGGAAAGACAGGCTTGAGAGCCTCGGAGGTTCAGCCTATCTCAGCAACCTTGTTCTCAATGTTCCTACCTCGGTTCATGTAGAACACTACGCCAAAATCGTACGCCGGCTTTCCATTATGCGGAACCTTATCAACACCGCAGGCAAGATCGCCGATATTGGATACGACTCCCCACCAGATGCCGATGATACCCTGGATAAAGCTGAAGGCTTGCTATTCCAACTACGCCACGGCAGCAGGGTGGGCTCATTCATTCACATTCGGGAAGTCCTCGATGGTTATTATGAGGAGACAAGCCTTGCCGAACATCCATCTGAAGAAGGTTTCCTCCCTCACGTCGATACTGGTTTCACTCTGCTGGATAAGCAATTGGGGGGGTTGCATCGATCGAACATGGTTATCTTAGCTGCCAGGCCAAGTATGGGCAAAACCAGTTTCGCATTGAATATCGCCAGAAACGCCGCACTTGAACAGGGAGCAAAAGTAGCCATCTTCAGTCTGGAAATGTCCAAGCTCGAACTGGCGTATCGTTTCATCTCTGCTGAATCAGGCGTCAGCGGTCAATCTCTAAGGCAAAACAACCTCTCTGAAATTCAAAGGGATCGGGTCATGAGTGCGTTGGAAGTGCTTTCCGAAGCGCCTATCTATGTTGACGATTCCGCTTTCCTGCGAGAATCGGATATGAAAAGCAAGGCACGCCGGCTCCAGGGTGAAAGCGGATGCGATCTTATTATCATTGATTACATTCAACTTATGCGATCCAGCAGGCGCACCGACAATAGAGTTCAGGAAATGACCTATATCTCCCAGTCACTCAAAGAGCTGGCCCGCGATATCGATGTGCCCGTGCTGGCTCTTTCGCAGCTAAGCCGCGCAGTAGAACAACGTGAAAAGCACCGCCCGATGCTTTCTGACCTGAGGGAAAGCGGTTCGATTGAGCAGGATGCAGATGTGGTTCTCTTTATCTATAGAGATGATGCCTATTTTAAAAAAGAAGACTGGGACCGGCTGTATCAAGACGAATCGTATCCCGAGGGACAGGCCGATATCATTGTAGCAAAACATCGCAATGGCCCGACTGGAGAAATCAAACTTCATTTCGATAAACGAACAACCAAGTTCGAAAACGTTATGGTAGTACCATCGGAAGAAAAGCCAGCATTGCTATGAACAACAAAAAGGTTTTTTCAGGCTTTCCTGCAAAAACGGACTATACTTCTATTCCCAATCCGTTCTTCAGTTCGATTCTTCCTCAGATCAGCGATTTGGCTGAACTGAAGGTAACTCTATACATATTCTGGGCTCTGTATCGCAAAAAAGGTTACCCAAAATACATTTCTTACAGCGAAATGCGAGGCGACCAGGCACTGATGTCCGGATTGAAAGAAAGCGAACCAGCCGAGGAACAACTGCAAAATGCCCTCTCAACAGCGGTTAAACGCGGGACTTTACTTCATCTGGCCCTGGAGAGAGACAGTGAAACTGAAAACCTGTACTTGCTAAACACCGAACAAGACCGGCAGGCAATTGAGCAAATGGAAAACGGAGAAATCGATTTGGAGGGGATTGTACGGATCGAACCGGCCCCAACCGAAGCAAGATCAGATATTTTCTCGCTTTACGAGCAGCATATCGGGCTTTTAACCCCTTTAATCGCCGATGATCTGAAAGAGGCAGAGAAGGACTACCCCGCCTCGTGGATCGAGGAGGCTTTCCGAGAATCGGCAAGGATGAACAAGCGCAGTTGGCGCTATATCAGTAAAATCCTGGAGCGGTGGGCTTCAGAGGGAAAAGATGATGGAAGAGCTAGGGAAAATTCTCAAGAAGACATTAGCCCAACAGAGTACATCCAAAAATACGGGCACCTCACCAAAAAAGGCTGAACAGCCGGCAACCGAGACATGTCCTGTCTGCAGGGGGTTTGGATGGGTAGTGCTTGATGTATCCGTGGATCATCCGGATTTCGGTAAATCATTTCCCTGCACATGTACCCTGAAGGAATTGGCCAGCGGCAGAATCGAAAGGCTGGAACGATATAGCAATCTCGGACCTTTGACCCGGCTCACATTTGATAACCTCCAGCCCAAAGGATTGGATGACGATCCCCGAAAGCAATCCCAATTCCAATCGTGCTACGAAGAGTCCAGGAGTTTCGCCGAAAATCCCGTAGGTTGGCTGGTGCTGACCGGTCCCAGCGGATGCGGTAAAACCCATATGGCTGCGGCTATCGCTAACGTGTGCCTTAAGGACGGGATACCCATATTCTGGACCATTGTCCCTGACCTGCTCGATCACCTGAGAACAACCTTCAGCCCCACAAGTGATATTACCTATGATGATCTCTTCGAACGCGTTAAGAACGCGCCATTACTCATCCTCGATGACCTGGGGACGCATAGCAGCACTCCATGGGCTGAGGAAAAACTTTTCCAGGTATTGAATCATCGTTTTAACGCTCAATTAGCTACGATCGTTACCACGATCTCTATGAACGAATTAGATGAACGGTTAAAGACTCGACTTAAAAGTCCAGGGCTTTCTCATGAACTGAATTTGAAGACAGATACTCTGACGTCATCTACTCACTTTATCGGTATGAGTGAGGAAGCTATTTGTTCCATGCGCTTCAGAAGTTTTGATGTACAGGGAATGAATGCCAACAAAGTGCAAAGGGACAGTCTCAAGTTAGCATTTGAGGCAACTCAGAGTTTCGCCGAATCACCTTCAGATTGGCTGGTCCTGGTGGGTCCGGCAGGCTCGGGTAAAACTCATCTGGCATCAGCGGTTGCCAATCGCCAGATCATATCAAATCGGCCGGTCTTCTTCGCCAGCGTATCGGAATTGCTCGATCAGTTGCGCCCTAACTCTGATGGCAAACGATCAAAGCAGATGAGCCTGGATACAATCAAGACCTGCCCTCTGCTCATTTTTGATGATCTTGGGATGGAAACCGCAACAGCCTGGGCTCGAGACAAGGTCTATCAAATCCTCAACTATCGATACAATGCTAAATTGGCTACTCTGATAACGGCTACTGACTCGGATATGGAGACTCTTGATATTCGTCTGAAATCGCGGCTTGAGGATCCGAAATTAAGTAACGTGGTACCTATAGGAGCCCCGAACTATCGAGGCGGGCAGGATCAGCCTCCAACTCGATCGAAGAAAACAAAGAAGTAGAGTAAACGCGTTAAGAGGCAGTGTCATCTATATAGGCCATATTTTCCGGCCCTGGTGGTTCTTTTCGGTAGAGATAAACCATCAGCCCAACCGCCACAACCAGCACCACGAGAGATACCAGTTGAGCCTGTTGTAAACCTAGAAACGCCTCCTCATTCTCCCGCCAAAAACTGAGCATGAATCGTCCGATGGAATACGCAGAGATGTAAATAAGGTAAATCGCCCCAGGTATTTTGATCCTGTGCCTCAAACTCCATATCAGACCGAATATCACCAAATCAAAAAGAAGTTCATATATCTGAGTTGGATGGACCGCTTCTATAACCGGTCCATAGGAATCCGGGTGAGTCCACACGGTGCCCCAGGGCAAATCAGTAGTAGTTCCATAGCAGCAACCGTTTACGAAACATCCGACACGGCCTATCGCCTGGGCCACGAGCAAACCAAAGGCGCCAACATCACAAAGTCTACCAATGGGGATACCGACAATTCTGGCATAAATTACGGCAGTAATCGTTCCACCCAGAATTGCTCCGAAAATACCCATCCCCTCCCCACCAATGATATCGCTCGGATGATCAACAAAGTAACTCCACTCATCAAAAACGTGAATCAGCCTTGCCCCAATTACACCACCCGGCACCGCCCAGATTGCTACGGAGAGTACCTGATTCTGGGTAAGATTGCCCAGCCCTTCCTTTTTTGCCAGTATGGCCGATACCGATACCCCAAATAGAACCGCGAGGGCAACCATCACACCATACCAGCGTATTTCAAGCGAGCCAAGGTTAAATAATACGGGATCGACACCAATATCCACAAATATGCTCCCTAAAACCCAAAAAACCCCTTGCGGTAAGGGGCTCCACATTGAAGACTGGCGGAGGGTGTGGGATTCGAACCCACGACCAGGTTTAACCCCGGTAAGCGCTTAGCAGGCGCCCGCACTCGGCCACTATGCGAACCCTCCGTTGCTATATGATTATAGACCATGTGAACTGTTTTTCAAAGAGCTAACACAAGACATTCTCTTTAAACATTGCACCACTTTCGTTAAATCTGATATTATTCATAAGCAACGGCTGATAATATCAACGTTTATTGCGGAGGACGTTACGGCATATGACACAAAATATTAATCCGGTAAAAATCGCTGTAGATGCCATGGGCGGCGACTATGCCCCACAGCAAGTGATCAAAGGAGCAGTTGAGGCAGCTCGTGATTTCGATATTGAAGTTGTGCTAGTCGGGCCCAGAGAGACAGTGCAAGCCGAGCTTAATCAATACGATCTGAACGGAATAAAGCTCAGCATTCATCCGGCCGAAGAAGTAATCGGCATGGATGAAGACCCCGTCCGAGCGATTCGTCGTAAGCAGGATTCTTCAATTGTAGTCGGAATGAACCTTATCAAAAAACAGCAGGCCTCCGCATTTGTTTCCGGTGGCAGTACCGGCGCTGTCGCGGCTGCGGCATTATTGACACTGGGGAGAAAAAAAGGGATTTCACGCCCGGCTTTGGGCATTACCTTCGATTCACTCGGGGGGCCGGTTCTACTTATGGATGTTGGGGCAAACTCAGACTGCAAACCTCAAAATCTGCTGCAGTTTGCTCAAATGGGCAATGTTTACATGCAAAAAATCTACGCGCTGCCCACCCCCCGGATCGGGCTTCTTTCCACTGGGGAAGAGGAAACCAAAGGTAACAAGCTGACCTTGGACTCCCATCACCTCCTCGCCAAAAGTAATTTGAACTTCATCGGCAATGTGGAGGGGCAAGACCTTCCCAAGGGAGGTGCCGATGTGGTTGTGACCGATGGATTCACCGGCAATGTGGTGATAAAATTGAGCGAGGGATTGGCAGAGGTGCTCTCGATGGTATTCAAGCAAGCAGGAAACGGGGGGGCCTCCCTGGGTCAGGCAACAGGACGCATTTTAAACCATACCCCCGGTGCGCTGCTTTTGGGAGTGAAAGGAAACGTTGTGATCACTCACGGGAAAAGCGATGCCGATACCATTAAGAGCTCTATCCATGTCGCAGAACGGATGGTAGAGGAAAGAGTGATGGAAGCCATCGGCACTTAAATTAATCATGTCAAACAAGCATTACAATAGGAGAACGTTATGGCAAAACCAGTGGAAGTAAATGATGATAATTTCAGACAAGTCGTGGAAAAAGCGGCAAATCCTGTTCTGGTCGACTTCTGGGCTCCCTGGTGTGGACCATGCCGAGCGATAGCCCCAATTGTCGATGAGTTGGCCGATGAGTACGAAGGCAAAGTAGATTTTGCCAAAGTCAACGTCGATGAAAATCCAAAAATCGCCTCTTCATACAGCATCCAGAGCATCCCCACAATGCTGATATTCAAAACCGGGAGACCCATGGATCAGGTGGTGGGAATGATGCCCAAAGAAGAATTGAAAAAGAAGATCGATGCCCAATTATGAGTGACTACCAGGTAATTATCATAGGCGGAGGCCCTGCCGGGCTTACCGCCGGCATATACGCCACAAGAGCAGGACTGAGTACCCTGCTCTTGGAGAAAATGGTGCCCGGCGGACAGATAACGAGTTCTGAATGGGTAGAAAACTATCCGGGTTTTCCGGAAGGCATTTCCGGCTTTGACCTGGGACAGGTAATGGAGACTCAAGCCGTCAAGCACGGTCTAAAAATAGAGATGGCCGAAGTCAACAGCATAGAGCTAAGTGGAAGCAAGAAGCTAGTCAAGACCACCCGCGATGAGTACTCGGCGGATACGTTGATTATAGCCGGGGGAGCCGAACACGCCAAGCTGGGGATACCGGGGGAAGAAGAGTTGTTGGGAAAAGGCTTGTCCTATTGTGCGACCTGTGATGGACCGTTTTTCCGGGAACGAGTAACCGCCGTTGTCGGCGGGGGTGACGTGGCCATCGCAGACGCGTTGTTTCTCTCCCGATTCTCATCGAAAGTATTCTTGATCCACCGCCGGGACCAGCTTCGCGCAACTAAGATATTACAGGATAGAGCCTTCGCCAATGAAAAAATTGATTTAGTATGGGATACCGTTGTAGATGCTATCGATGGGAACGAAAGCGTCAACGGGCTCCAGTTGCAAAACGTTAAAACCGGTGAGAAATCATCGCTGAAAGTGGACGGGGTTTTCATGGCCGTGGGAAACAAACCGAACACGGAATACCTCGCGCATATATTAAAACTAGGAGCAGGCGGGACAATCCCGGTCAATGCTCAGATGGAAACCGAAATCCCGGGAATTTTTGCAGCAGGAGACATTCGTGAAGGGTCCATCCGACAAGTGGTGGCAGCCGCAGGGGACGGGGCGATCGCTGCCGTTTCAGCAGAGAAGTATCTCACGCAGAGTTGATCGAGGAAGAAGAACGATGGCTCAAACCGTAGATACCAGGCAAGGCCCTAGGATCGATACGATTTCCTATGGCAAGCTGAAATGGGTCAATATTGAAAAACCAACTGAACAAGAGACTGAGTATCTGGCCCAGCACTACCCGTTCCATGAACTGGAACTAGACGACTGCCTGAGCCGAATCCAGCGGCCGAAAATAGACCATGACGAAGACGATAACTACCTTTTTATGGTCTTCCATTTCCCGGTTTTTCACAAGGAAGCTCGGATCACCACAGCCAGTCAGGTTTCTGTATTCATGGGAGAGAATTATTTAATCACCCTCCATGAAGCCAATCTCAAACCCCTGACGGCCTTTTTCAAAGACTGTGCCTTAAACAAAGAGACTCAAGATGAAACCATGAGTCACAGCGCCGGTTATCTTCTGTATCTCATTCTCGACCGTTTGATAACATACTGTTTCCCGATTCTCAATAAAATGGGGAACAATATTGAGCAGGTCGAGGCTGATATTTTTGAAGAGGATGCCCGCTTTATAGTGCGTGAGCTTTCCCTATTGTGGAAAGATGTGATCGCATTTCAAAGGATGGTAAAACCCCAGACAGAAGTGTTCGAGTGGCTGGAATCAAGTGAGTTGCCCCTAATCAAGGCAGATCCGGACGTTTATTTCGGCGACCTGGCTGACCATAATCGTAAAATCGAAGATAGTCTCGCTGAGTACAAAGAATGGATAGCAGGTCTCAATGACAACATTGGTACGCTAACTTCATTCCGCATCAACCAGGTCATGCGTTTGTTGACAGTTATCTCCGTCATCTTGCTGCCGCTCACTCTCGTATCCGGCATCCTGGGGATGAATGTGAATCTCGGCTTTTTGGCGACCAATACATATGCTGTAGTCGCCATACTGGTCTTCATGCTTTTCATTGTTATCGGCATGTTGGCCTTCTTCCGAGCAAAACGCTGGATCTAAGTACGGGAATTCAATGGAAAGAAAAGCCGTCGTTCTACTCAGCGGTGGACTGGATTCATCCACTGTCCTCCTCATAGCAAAAGACCAGGGATTCTCTCCCCACGCTCTCACCTTTCGCTATGGTCTGCGCCATGAATTTGAGATAGATGCTGCCGGGAGAATCGCCAAGAAATACGGGGCACAAGAACACATTGTCGTTGATATCGATCTTGGCGCGTTTGGCGGCTCTGCATTGACAGATCATAGTGAGATACCGAAGGATCGACCGGTAGATAATCTTTCGGATGGTATCCCCACTACTTACGTCCCTGCGCGGAATACCATTTTCCTTTCTTTTGCCCTGGCCTGGGCGGAGGTACTGGAGGCAAACGATATATTTATTGGTGTCAATGCACTGGATTACAGCGGCTATCCCGATTGCCGCCCCGAGTATATCCGGGCTTACCAGAGCATGGCAAACCTGGCTACTAAAGCTGGTATTGAAGGTAATCAGAAGCTAACCATCCATACCCCACTTATCAACCTTACCAAATCGCAGATTATCCAAAAAGGCACTGATTTGGGCATGGATTATGCCCTCACTCATACCTGTTATGATCCGTTGAAAACCGGGAATCCGTGTGGTCACTGTGACGCTTGTCAGCTCAGGTTGAGGGGATTCGAAGGTACGGGACTAACCGATCCGCTAACATATCCGGAGTAACCCCAAATAGCGATCCACTGGCCAAATATGAAAATGACAATGGCTATCTTCAAAGCAATACGATGAGTTACGTAATAAAGGGAATCTTCTATTCACTTCAGGGTGAGGGATTTCATTCGGGACGCCCTGCCGTTTTCGTTCGATTTTCAGGCTGCAACCTTTGGAGTGGCCGGGAGGAGGATCGGGGCAACGCCATCTGCAAGTTCTGCGATACGGATTTCATCGGAACGGAGGCACCTGGCGGAGTATTTTCGAATCCCTATGATGTCGTTTCCAGAGTAAACTTCATCTGGCCTAAAAATTCAGAATGCCACCCATTTGTGATTTGCACTGGCGGAGAACCTTTGCTTCAGCTAGATCAAGCATTACTGAACGCCTTTCACAAAGCTGGATTCGAAGTAGCTATCGAAACAAACGGTACTATCGAGCCTCCAAATGGTATAGACTGGATATGCGTTAGCCCCAAAGCAGAGTCGACACTCGTTGTGACCAAAGGAAATGAATTAAAACTTGTTTTCCCTCAGGAAGGGATCGATCCGGAAGAATACACTCACTTGGAATTCGATCATTTTGCGCTGCAACCCATGGATAATACGGAACTTGATAAAAATACTCGTAAAGCATGGAACTACTGTTTAGATCACCCGCGTTGGACACTGAGTCTCCAAATTCACAAAATACTGGGGATTCCTTAGGGAGAAATACCAGCCAGGAGAAATAAAATGCCAATAGCCGAAGGTGAATCTTTTGAATTTCAGGATGAAAGCCATATTAAGCCGGAATTACTGGAAACCTTTGAATTCGACAGCCCACAACAATACATCGCAACGGAGACATCAGAATTCAGCGCAGTCTGCCCTTTTAGCGGTCTGCCGGATATGGCACATGTAATTATCGAATACTACCCAACGGGCGGCAAATGTGTAGAACTTAAAAGCCTTAAATACTATTTCATCAGTTTCCGCAATGTGGGCATCTACCAGGAAGCTGCCACAAAGCGAATCTATCAAGACCTCAAACAGGCTCTCGAAATCGATCGTCTCCGCGTCACTACTATTTACAATACGAGGGGAGGATTCGATACAACCTGCATTGAAGGAACGCTGGGATGAAGATCAGAATACTCGGCGCACACATGTTCGAATCGAAAGACTCCAGGCTTTCTTCAATCCTTATTGATGACATTCTAGCTATCGATGCAGGATCACTCACTTCGAGCCTGACATTTCCCGAGCAGGAGCAGATTAAATTGATACTTCTCACCCATGGTCACTACGATCATATAAGAGATATTCCCGCTTTTGCCCTGAAAAATCAATTTCGTACTACAGATATTTACGCCACTGAATCCACACTTAATATCCTTACAACTCACTTCATAAACGGATTGGTGTATCCAAGATTCACTGATTGGCCGCAACCTGAAAGCCCGGCGCTAAGATTGAATACCGTTGAACAATATGAACCTCTAACCATTGGTGACTACAGTGTACTGACCGTACCAATGTGTCATTCAATTCCCGCGTGGGGCTACCAAATCACGGATGGCAACGGAAGAAGCGTCTTTTTCAGTGGGGATACCGGACCGGGATTGCATTCCTGCTGGGAACATATTTCACCCCAACTCCTGATTATGGATATGGGATTTTCCAACAGATCATCGGATATCGCATCCAAACCAGGACACCTTTGCCCAAGCCTGCTTGGAGAGGAACTACTGGATTTCCACCGAACTCGAGGCTACTACCCCAGGGTGATAATGACTCATTTGAATCCGGAAGTCGAAAATGAAGTGAGAGATGAAGCCCGCCAACTGGCAACTGAATTGAATGCCGAGATAACTCTCGCTCATGAAGACATGGTAATCGAACTGTAGACACGTAGTAGACGCACTCTCCTTTTCTCGGGGCTTTTTGTTCATCACTTCCTACGCTATAATGAAAGAGCAATGGTTGAGAAGTATACTCCATCGGAAATCGAAAACAAATGGCAATCAAAATGGGACCAAGACCATCTTTATGCAGTCAGCGAAAACAGCGACCGACCTAAACGCTATGAACTGACAATGTTCCCCTATACCTCTGGCGACCTTCATATCGGGCACTGGTTTGCGATGGCACCCGCGGACGTCCACGCCAGATTTATGCGTATGACGGGCTACAATGTAATGCACCCGATCGGGTTCGATGCGTTCGGATTACCCGCAGAGAACGCTGCCATCAAACATAATATTCATCCCCACAAATGGACGATGAACAACGCCGAAAATATGCGGAAGCAGCTCCGCACTATTGGCGCTATTTACGATTGGGATCGAGAGATCATTACCTGTTTACCGGACTATTACAAATGGACCCAATGGCTATTTTTAAAGTTGTATAACGCGGGATTGGCCTATCGAACCAAAGCCCCGGCCAATTGGTGCCCGCATTGCCAGACTGTTCTGGCCAATGAACAGGTAGTGGGCGAAGGGATATGCGAACGATGTGATACCCCGGTTATCAAAAAAGACCTGGAACAGTGGTTTTTCCGTATCACCAAATACGCAGACGAGCTGATGCAACATGAAGGTCTCGACTGGCCAGAGCGAGTCAAAATCATGCAACGGAACTGGGTCGGGCGTAGTGAGGGTGCAGATATTTCGTTCGATATTTCCGAATACGGCCTCGATGAAAAAGAAATCCGAGTGTTCACCACCAGACCGGATACCGTCTACGGTGTTACCTTTATGGTTCTGGCACCGGAGCATCCGCTGGTAGAGAAACTCACCTCGCCTGAATGTAAAGAAAAAGTTGAAGAGTATGTCAACTGGACTCGCCATCAATCGGAGATCGACAGGCTTTCGACCGATCGGGAGAAAACCGGGGTCTTTATTGGCGCCCGTGCTACCAGCAAACTCAACGGAGAGAAAGTGCCGATATGGATCACTGACTACGTGTTGTTGAGTTACGGTACCGGTGCAGTAATGGCCGTACCAGCTCATGACCAGCGCGACTTCGAAATGGCCAAGAAGTTCGGGATGGATATCAGGGTAGTTATCGCCCCTGACAAATGGGACGGGGAAGAGTTTGCCCAGGCCTACGAAGGGCCAGGCACGATGACCAATTCCAGACAGTTCGATGGCATGCCCAGTGGAGAAGGGAAAAAATCCATAATCGCTTTCCTGGAAGAGAAGAACTACGGCAAAGGAGCAATAAGTTACCGATTGCGCGATTGGCTCATCTCTCGACAGCGATACTGGGGAGCACCAATTCCCATGGTATACTGTTCCAAATGCGGCATCGTGCCGTTGCCGGAGGAAGACCTGCCTGTACTTCTCCCCGAAGATGCCGAGTTCAAACCGACCGGTGAATCACCTCTCACGTATTGCGAGCATTTCGTTAATACCACATGCCCCAAGTGCGGGGGACCGGCAAAACGTGAAACGGATACTATGGATACATTCATGTGCTCCAATTGGTATTTCTTGCGCTATGCCAGCCCCAAGTACACCGATGGTCCCTTCGACCCGGAAAAACTGAAATACTGGCTCCCGGTGGATCTCTATACCGGAGGTGTAGAGCATGCCGTTATGCACCTTTTCTATGCACGATTCTTCACAAAGGCATTGCGTGATATCGGACTGCTCGACTTCGATGAGCCATTTCTCAAGCTTTTTAATCAGGGAACGATTATCCTGAACCAGCAGAAGATGAGCAAATCCCGCGGCAACGTGGTCAACCCCGATGACCTGGTAGCTGTCTACGGAGCCGATGCTGTACGAGCTTATCTGATGTTCATCGGGCCGTGGGAACAGGGTGGTGAATGGAATGATAATGGCCTCGTAGGGATGTCACGATGGGTCAACCGAGTATGGAATCTCGTGTTAGGAAAATCCACCGGTACAGAGACTGTGGGAGAAGAAACCGAAAAAGGTTTGCGCTATCAAACACATAGGACCATAAAGAAAGTCAGCGATGATCTTGGCAAGCTTCATTTCAACACCATGCTGGCAGCACTGATGGAATTTACCAATTACCTGACCAAAGTAAAGGAAACCAGCGCAGTGCCGGATAGCACAGCATGGAACGAGGCCATTGACGCGCTTCTTATCATGCTCGCGCCAACCGCCCCACACATGACCGAAGAGCTCTGGGAATTAACCGGACATCCTTACAGCATACATAACCAGCAGTTTCCGGTGTGGCAACAAGACCTTATTGCCGAGGAAGAATTTACCCTGGTAATACAGGTAAACGGTAAAGTTCGAGATAAGGTGCCTGCTGCAGTTTCTATCCCGGAAAATGAGGCAAAAGAACTGGCCCTAAATCAAGAAAAAATTAAAAATTACGTGGATAATCACGAAGTTTTAAAAGTGCTCTATGTGCCCGGACGCCTGGTGAATATTGTGGTAAAATAGAACCAGCGAAAAGGAGTTCAAATGCGTTCCGATCTTATCAGCAGAGTTGAAAAAGCCAATGTTTATGCCGGGGAGAAAGATCGAATCAATATCCGGAACCTGAGTGTAGATTTCAGAGGCACACACAGTACTCACCTCGCCAGCTACACAGATGAAAAATGGAATTGCAGTTGCCAGTTCTTTGCTAAGTGGGATACTTGTAGTCACACAATGGCAATGCAAAAAATCCTCGGAGATATGCTCCCCGAAGAAGCCCGCTCTCCATTCGCCTGAGACCATTGATGTATAGTGATGCTCCCACATCGCTATGAGCGTCCGTATAGGATCGCTCTATATTACCGAACAACTTATTCCACGAACTTCTTGAACACCAGGCAAGCGTTCTGGCCACCAAAGCCAAAACCATTGGAGAGAACCGTCTTCACATCCTTTTCCCTGGCCACATTTGGTACGTAGTCCAGATCGCATTCCGGATCGGGGGTCTCGTAATTAATGGTCGGATGGATAATACCCTCATTAATCGTCTTCACACAAACGACAGCTTCAACGCCTCCGGTACCGCCCAGCAAATGGCCGGTCATTGATTTGGTGGCACTGATCGGCACTTTATAGGCATAGTCCCCGAAAAGACTCTTTATCGCCGCAGTTTCGGAACGGTCATTCAAGGGAGTTGAAGTCCCGTGGGCATTAATATAGTCGATATCCTTCGGTGTCATTCCCGCATCTTCGATGGCCCAGCGCATGGCGCGTGTAGCGCCTTCCACATCAACGGCGACGGGGTGGTGCGCATCAGAAGATATTCCAAAACCAACTACCTCAGCCAGTATATTGGCACCCCGCCTAATAGCGTGTTCCATGCTTTCCAGAACAACGATTCCTGCACCTTCTGAGGGCACAAATCCATCACGGTTGGCATCGAACGGACGGCTGGCTTTGGTAGGTTCATCATTGTTACTTGTCAACGCTTTCATCACCGCAAATCCGGCGATACCGATGGGCGTAATTGCAGCTTCAGTGCCTCCAGCTATCATCACATCAGCGCTACCCCTGCGGATCACCTCCGCTGCCTCGCCAATAGACTGGGTACTGGCAGCACACGCAGTTGATACAGTAGAAGTGTATCCTTTGAGCCTGAGTGCGATGCTGACCTGGCCAGCAGCCAGATTGGTAAGAATAATGGGCATGAAGAACGCGTTAAGCCTCATTGCGCCCTTGGTCCTCACTACTTCACATCCAGCCTCAACATCCGGCAAACTTCCAATACCGTTGCCTAAGAAGACCCCCATGCGTTCCTGGTTTTCTTTGGAAGTATCCAGATCAGCGTGCTGGATAGCCATTTGGGAAGCGGCTATCGCCAATTGGGAGAATCGGGCCATATGCCGTGCTTCCTTTCGATCCAGCCATTCGAGCGGATCAAATCCTTTTACCTCGCCGGATATTTTGCAGGAGAGGTCGGAAGCATCACAAAGGGTAGTAAACCCAATACCCGATTTCCCCTCGATCAATCTCTGCCAGAATTCATCTACCGTATTCCCCACAGCGTTTATGGTTCCTAAACCAGTAACGACTACGCGATTCCTGCCTTTTGCATCCTTCATTTAGATCTCCTTTTGAGAATTAAATTCCTGATATTCAACTGTTCATCATTCTGTAGAGTGAATAAGACTTATCCTCAGCCTTACTTTGGCTCCATGCTCGGATAGCGTTCGCCTGGGGTACCCTTGATCTCCTCGATAACCTCTGCAATCAGGAACAATGATCCGGTAGCACAGATGATATCCGCTTCCCCGGCCTGAGCCAGAGCTTCTGCAACTGCTTGCCCTACGTTTGCCGTGATTTGAACTCCCACACCATACTCAGCAAACTCCGCAGCCAGCACTTTAGGATCGGTAGCGCGGGGATGCTGCGAGCTGGTAGCGATGACCCAGTTAAAGAACGGAGCGAACTCGGCAACCATTGCCATGGAGTTCTTGTCTGCAGAAGTCCCGATAATCAATATCGACTGGTTAAACTGAAAAAGCTTCTTGAGCGACTCGACCAGCCTTCTAGCTGAATCACCATTGTGAGCACCATCGGCAATCAGCAAGGGTTCCTGTCTCAGAATTTCCAGCCTCCCCGACCAATTAACATCAGCCAATCCGGTAAGAATATGAGCTTGGTCTATATCCAGAACTTCCAAAGCGCCTACCGCGGTGACAGCATTTTCAAGCTGATGCTCGCCGAGTAAGGGAATCGCCAAATGATAGTGTCCCTTCAAGCCATTCACTTCAAAAGACTGCTTGTCCAGAGTTGATTCTCGTCCCTCCCAAGAGATATCTTCCCCGACCATTATCAACCTGGAATTTTTTTCCGAGCATACATTTCCAATTACTTCCGCCGCTTCCGGAACCTGAGGCGAGCTGACAACCGGAACACCGGATTTGATAATCCCCGCCTTTTCAGCTGCAATCTGGGAAATGGTGTCACCGAGGACAGCCGTATGATCAAGACTGATGGATGTAAGAATGCAGACTTCCGGGATAGTCACATTAGTGGCATCAAGACGTCCCCCCAATCCGGTTTCCAGAACTTGAAAATCTGCACCCTTCTTGTGGAAATGAAGAAAGGCCAGAGCAGTCAAAATTTCGAACGTGCTCAGAGCGCCATATTTACCGCGGTTCTGTTCTTCGACCTCTGGTTCGAGTTCAGCAACCAAATCAGCGAATTCTTGCTCGGTGATAAGATGATCATCGACTTTGATACGTTCTCGCATCGTGTGGAGATGGGGAGAAGTATAGAGCCCGGTTCGAAAACCCGCGGTGCTTAGTGCTGAGGCGATCATCGCGGCTGTACTGCCCTTTCCCTTTGATCCGGCTATGTGAACGGTTTTTCTTGCCAGGTGAGGCGAACCCAGCCGCTCCAGCAGTTCGCCCATCCGCCGCAAGTCCCACCGCTCCGCATACCCTGCTCCGGGCCAGCGTTCGTAATCGGCAAAGCTCAAGATGTAGTCAAGAGCATTTTGATAGTACATTTCAAAAACTTGCAGCTATTATATCATACTGCAAGGCAAGTTAGATTCGTTACGCACTTGCGATATTGTGTTACGGTGTCTTATACTAAATGCACGATGCAAGGTAAAGATTTTGTCTCCATAGCTGATCTGGATAGCCATGACCTTTCGAGCATTCTCGATATGGCTATTGAGAGGAAGAAAAAGGGTCCCGATTCTCCACTGGCGGGTCAAACTTTGGCTATGATCTTTGAAAAGCCTTCATTGCGCACTAGAGTCAGCTTCGATGTAGCTATGTATCAGCTCGGAGGAAATTCTATTTATCTGGCCGGAGACGAGGTCGGATTGGGTAAACGAGAGCCCATCAAAGATATGGCCCAGGTATTGAGCCGGTACGCTAATATCATCATGGCCCGGACGTTCGCCCACAGCACCTTAGTCGATCTCGCTAAATATGCAACGGTGCCGGTGATAAATGGCCTCTCAGACCTGGAACATCCCTGCCAAGCCATTGCTGATATCCTGACCATTCGAGAGAATAAAGGACAGCTTGAGGGCTTGACAGTTACATACATCGGCGATGGAAACAACGTGGCGGCAAGTTTGCTACTCGTGTGTGCGCTGTCTGGTATACAATTCAAATTCGCTGCCCCAAAAGGATATGAAATCCCCTGTGAAATCCAGGAAAAGGCCAGCGCCATCAGCACAGCAAGCGACTACCAGGTTTTTACCACCCAGAGTCCCGAGGAGGCTGTTTTCGGAGCAGATGTGGTTTATACCGACGTTTGGGCCAGTATGGGTCAAGAAGCGGAAGCTGAGCAACGTCGCAAGGATTTCGCAAGCTACCAAATAACCTCCGATCTTCTGGCCATGGCCAAGCCTGACGCCATACTTATGCATCCCATGCCGGTACACCACGGCGATGAGTTTGCTGAGGGACTAATCGACTCCCCCCAATCGGTGCTGATAGACCAGGCTGAAAACCGCCTGCATGGCCAAAAGGCGATTCTGGTCAAGCTGGCTGAGAATCTAGCATAAAGCTGTCTTCGCCTTCTCCAAATTCCACAAAAGCCCCCACGATTGACAAAAGGTTTTTTCTTGGGATATAATAGTTACTAATGTTAACTATTATTATTATTAACTATTACGCTTGTATACCAAGTGCCTTTGATGGAGGTTACTTATGAACGAGACCGTCTGGAACAACATAACGGATTTCCTAGACCGCCTGCCAATTCTTCATAGATCCTTTCACAAGGATATAATGAAAGCCATGCGGGAGAACTTGGGGGAAGGCATCTCTCGATACCACCTGGAAGTGGTGAAAACCCTTGAGGATTGCGGCACACTGCACGTCACGGAAATCGGGGAGATGTTGTTAATATCCAAACCACAAATGACACGCCTGATAGATGAACTCATCGATTTAGGAATGGTAGAAAGGCAACCCGATGAGACAGACAGGAGAAAACTCAATATCTCGCTGACCCAAAAAGGTAGAGGAACGGGGGAGAGGTTTCGTGAAACTATTAGGGGCGTTATCAAAAACAGACTATCCCATCTACCCGAAAAAGATCTTGAGGAATTATCAGCAGCACTGAAAACAGTACTGGAAGTAGGATTAAAAGTGTAATAGTGGCGCGCATGCCAAGATTTAGCTATGAAAAAGTAGGAGTTGCACTGAATGGAACGCGTTTTTAGAAGACTGGGCATCTTTGTTGAAAATAAATACTGGCTGGTTCTCCCTATTGCTTTGGCATTAATAGTAGTGTCGTTTCTCGTATCCGGACAGATCAAAATGCAGACCGGCACTGAAACTATGATATCCTCCGGGACGCAGGAATATAAAGACTATGTTCGCTTCAACCAAAATTTCGGTAGCGACATTATCATGGTGATGATCGAAGGGGATGACCTTTCACAACTACTTAGCTTAGATAACCTCGCGGTGATGGAAAAGATCGAGGCGACTATGGGTGATCCGGAAGCATATCCGGAGGTCATCACCGTCACCAGCCCCGCCGCTTTCATCAAACAGGCAGTGGGCCAACAAGGCGGGTTGCCGGAAATACCAGCCGACGAGCAAGAGAGACTGGCTATTGTAAATGACCCAGAAACCGGAATTGCCCAGCAATTCAAGCAGGTACTGCCTAACGAGCAATATGCGCTGATTGCCATTGTCCTAGAGGCAGAACTGGATTCCGAAGTCTTAAAAGACTTCGTAGCCGCAACCGAAGATGTAGTGGATGAAGCCGATTTTTCTCAAGGTGTTACCGCTGTAGTCACTGGCCAACCAGCTCTCATGAGCCAGGTGGAAAACATGATGATGACAGCCCTGGGACAAATGGTTCTCATAGCAATCGCCCTGTTGTTTATCATTCTGGCGCTCATCTTCAAAGTCCGTGGTTTTTTCCCCTGGCGATGGCTGCCGTTGGGCGTAGTGATAATCGGCACGATCTACACCTTCGGCCTGATGGGGATTTTCGATGTTCCTATGACCATGATCTCCATGGCAGTGTTCCCTATACTCATTGGGTTGGGTATAGATTATGGAATTCAGTTTCACAACCGGTACGATGAGGAAGCATTGAAAGGCCAGTCGGTAGCTCAAGCCATCATAAACTCAATAACTCATATCGGGCCAGCTGTGGGAATTGCCCTGATTGCCGGTTGCCTTGGCTTTGTTGCTCTGCAATTTTCCCCCGTGCCCATGATCCAGGATTTCGGGCTTATGCTAATCATCGGTGTGCTGTCAGCATACGTTGTGGCCATATTCCCGCTGCTCGCTACATTGTATTGGCACGATAAAAATAAGAACCATAAAAACAAAAAGGGGAAACCCGTCTCGGAGAAAGACCAGATCGGATTCGTTGAACGCGGCCTTCAATTTATGGCTCCCCGAATAATCAAGAACCCCTTCATAATCGTACCCATAGCGCTCGCATTAACGGTTGGGGGACTATTGGTAGATTCCCGCATCGATACAACAACGGACGAAACAGTATTCCTATCTCAGGATATTGAGGAAGTAAAAACTTTGAACAAATTGCGAGACGTAGCCGGGGGAGCTTCTTCGTTTAACGTCCTGATAGAGTCCGTAAATACCGAAACATCAGCCACTTTGGAACCAGCTACACTCGACTGGATGCTGAACCTTGAGCGGAAGATATTGGATAACCAACCAGATGATGTAGTCACCAACGCCAGGAGCATTGCGGATTTGATTATGCCGGCAAATGGAGGCACCAGGCCTTCCGACTGGAATGAAGTCGCGCAGATTCTAGAGGAGAAAATTGATCCTAATATTCGTAAAAACCTGATCAGTGATGACTATACCGCTTGCAATCTGATTATTGATATCGGTGATATAGATGATGACCAAATCGGGGATTTGAAGGAAGAGCTTGATACTTATATTGAAGAGTCCGCTCTCCCTGCCGAAATAGAGGTCTCACTGACCGGTGGCCCGGTTATTAGCGCTAAAGTGATCGATGCCATCACCAGCGGACGTACTCAGATGACGCTTATCGGCATTGGATTCATTTTTGGGGGACTTCTGTTACTCTTCCGCTTCCGAGTGATCCGGGCAATTATGGCTACCCTGCCCATAATTCTCATCATCGGATGGTCAGCGTTCTCCATGTACATATTGAATATCGAGTTCACGCCGCTCACCGCCACTTTGGGCGCGCTGATAATGGGTATCGGGGTAGAGTTTACTATCCTTCTAATGATGAGATATTATGAAGAGCGGGGCAACGGTGAGAGCCCATCAGAAGCAATGGTTACCGCCATGACCAAGATCGGGCGCGCTATCAGCGTTTCGGCATTCACCACTATCGGCGGTTTCGCAGCACTGCTAATCGCCGTGGACTTCCCGATCCTGCAGGATTTCGGGATTATCACCATGACCAACGTTTTCTTTGCCCTGGTCGCCAGCCTGTTAGTATTACCAACGGTAATCGTTTGGATCGATTCACGGCTGGAAAAACGCAAACTAAACCATATACTTTGATCGAAAAGGAAGCGACCCATTGGGGTCGCTTTTCTATAGTATTGTCATATGATAATTCACCGCTGATCTGCTTTCACACTATACGTCTCAAAAGGGATTTGTAAGCATAGCATCTCATTCAGATTGTCTGATATAATTCGAGCAATAATTGGAACACGGAGCAGATCAAATGGACCATATTGGTGAACTTCAGGAACGGCTTGAGATAAAAAGTAATCTTGATCTCAAAGATTGGTGGGAGGAATATCTTAAGCACAACGCGAAGTTTCGCGGTCTTCGGATGTTAGATATCCAATCGATCGTACATAAATGGTATTTCGAATTCCGGCTGGATACTACTCTTTCAACGGAAGAACAGAAAGCCCTTGCCTTGAATCTGTTCCGCGAAGAATATTCTGAAGACAAGGTTGCCGGTATTGTGCTTCTTCAAGAGATACTGCTCCCAACTGGGGCTATCGAATGGCGAATCGATTTGCCTCAATTTGCCAAGCTATTCACTGAAGGATATATCTCAGACTGGAACATCTGCGATTGGTTCTGTGTCAAAGTCCTGGGGCCTCTGGCAGAACAACAGGGAGAGGACTGCGCCCGTGCAATATCCCAATGGCGAAACTCGGATAACCTGTGGCAACGAAGAGCTTCGGGAGTAGCTTTTGTCAATTTAATAAAGAACGGTGAAAGCAACTTCCCGGGATTCACCGACATGTTGATTGAAATATGTTCAGAATCCATCCAACATAAAGAGGAATTATCCCAAACGGGCACCGCGTGGGTATTACGCGAACTCAGCTACACTAATATGGACCTGGCAGAGAGTTTTATCGAATCGAACATCTGCCAATTCTCCCGCGAGGCATTGCAGAAAGCAACTGAGAAAATGTCCAGTGATACCACAACCAGATTGAAAGAAGCGCACAAAGACTGCGGCTAACCGTGTGGCTGCAAATTTCAGTTTTTTAAAGAAGCATACCTAAGCAAGATTCTGCTTAGTAGATTAGGGTAATATCTTAAAAAAGCCACCGAAATATGAGAGAATGGTGGTATGGCATACAAAAGAAGTTGTCCAAGATGCGGAAATATAAAGAGTTGGGCAG
>Ga0233437_1001863_pt1 | contig 35471 bp, 36 predicted proteins | sample SI_122_August201_FD_182714 | JGI IMG/M metagenome (GOLD analysis project Ga0233437, IMG submission 182714) | Seawater microbial communities from Saanich Inlet, British Columbia, Canada - SI_122_August2016_200_MG | ecosystem: Environmental > Aquatic > Marine > Inlet | place: Canada: British... | reverse complement strand
TGATATTCAAAAGACTGGTTATGCAAAACTTGGTGGGAAAATGTTAGATAGTTTAAGTGCAGGATTATTCACACAACTTTATGATAAAGCAAGTGATGACATAAAAGAGAAGTTGAATAAAATGAACGAGAAAAGACTTTATGTTGTAATTGGTAAGATGTGGCATAAGTTCGGAAACCAAGTAAAGATTTCATAATGATTAAGTTAAAAGATATATTAACTGAGAAAAAAGAATTAGGTGGGGCCATAATTAATCAGATTGATAGGGCAACTGATAGCAATAATCATAATGAAGCTCGAAGAATATTAGCTAAGGCTATAGGGAATAAAAAGTTAGTAAAAGTTTATACTGCTATAGAGGATTTAAATATGGCACTTGGTAACTTACCACCAGAGTTAAGTAAACTTCGTATTAAAATGGATAAAGAATTATTTAAACAATCTTACAGTAAGTATTCAGATCATAATGTTATAGTAGGAGTGTTTTAATGATTAAGTTAAAAGACTTATTATTAGAAACAGTAGCATGGGACAGAAAATTTGGTGAACCATTACCAACTCTTAAAAGTGTAATGGAAAAACATAATTCTTGTTGTGATAATTGTGCAGAAGGAGAAACTTGTTGTTCAGTAGAAGAAGAAGTTATTACAGAACAAATGGATAAAAAATTAGCTGATGCTATAACAAGATATTTAATTGGTGATAGAAAACAAGCAGTTAGACAATTGGCTATGTTGGCATCTAAAATAGATGTGGAAGTTGATCAAGATAATTATAATTCACAATATAGTGATACACATAGAGCAATATTAAAGGTGTTAAAACGGATAATGTAATGCCTGCAAAATCTAAAGCACAACAAAAATTTATGGGAATGGTTCATGCAGCTCAAAAAGGTGAAAAAGCTGCAAGTACTAAAGTAGCTAAAGTAGCAAAAAGAATGAAAAAGAAAGATGCTGAGGATTATGCTTCTACAAAACATAAGGGTTTACCAAGAAAAGTGAAAAAAGAAGATTTAATGAGACTAATATCTAAATATGGTGCTAAAAGGGTTAAAGAAACCATTATGGCAGTTAGTCCTAAATCTGATAAAGGATATAGAGAACCTGAAAAACCTAATTTTGAATATGACCCAGATGATGTAGATGAGGGTTTCGGTGGAGAACTTAAAGGTAAAGATAAAGATAAGTTCGAAAAAGCAAGAAAAGAAAATGCAGAACAATTAGGGAGAAAAGTATAATGGATTTTAAAAAAGAATTTGATAGAATTGGTGGTGGTAAACTAAATACCAAAACACAAATCAATGAAAGAATTAAAGTAATTCCTGCTAAGAAAATTGATAGTAGAACTTGGAGAAGTTTGAAATATGATTTAAGAGACCAGTTTGATGAATTAGTAAAGATTGGACAAGATTATGGTGTATTTCAAAATGCTCAAGGTACTAATAAGATTTTAAAACAAATTAAAAGATTAATGGATAAAATATCATGATTAAGTTAAAGGACATATTAACTGAGGCCAAAGAATTACCATTAAAAGATATTAAGATGCTGGCTAAAATGACTGATTATAATAATCATAATGAAGCGAGAATATATTTGGCAAGAAAACTTGGTAATAAAAACTTAGTAAAATCATATGATGCAGTAATGGTATTACATAACCAAATGAATCAAATGAATGATTTGATGAAAGTCAGAGAAAAATTAGACAAAATGCTATTCACACAGGCAAAAAGATATTATAGTAATTATGATGCTATACAAGGATCATTTTAATGATTAAATTAAAACAACTTATAAATGAAACTTCTCAATTACCAAATGGAAAAAAAATCCAAATGGGTAGAATCTTTACTGGTCAAGGAAAAGCTTTTATGAAAGAAGAAGATTTAGATGAAGAAACTACAGATGAGGGATTTGGCAGTGAAGATACTTTAAATAAAAAAGGAATAAAAGAATTCGAACAATGGAGAAAAGATAACGCAGAACAATTGGGATATAAATTAGCGGGAACTTCAGATATGAAAGTAGAATCCGTAAATGAAGGAAAGGCACTAAAGTTTACAAATATTAAGGATAGAACCTTAGAGAAACATCTTAAAACAGTTACTAAAAAAGTTGGTGCAGAATTAGAGAAAATTTCAAATGGGTTTATGGTTAGAGGTGATATAAGAACTTTAACTTCTGTAGTTGACTATGTATTTGATAAGTCAATCAAAAAAGGAGTTATGAAAGGTGGTGGAATGTCACAGATTAATTTAGTAAATGAATTTATAAATGAAGAAACAGTTGCTCTTTCTAAATCAGATGTAAAAAAGATGGAGAAACTTTCTGATAAAATCATTAAGGATTCAGAAACATTATTAAAGATGTTTAGACAAAAACATAAAGTTTCTACACGTGATTCTGTATTATATAACACCAGTAAAGATTGGGAACAGGCTATTCGTGCATTGAAAATGAAATTTGGCGGCTGGTTCGGATTCGTATATGATAGTGATTATATAAAATAAGGTGATATATTAAATGAATTATACAAAAAATATGTGGGATACTTGGAAAGACTGGAGATTAGATGAACAATCTGATGATTTGACTAAATTATTCGAAGAATTTCAGAAAGCTGGAATAGATGAGTTTTCGGCATATGGTAAATCATATTCAAGTGGAGAAGCTGAGAAACACGTTCAACAAGATGTACAAGAAATGGGTAAAATTTTTAATAAATCTTCACAAAGAGCAATTGCAATTATGTTAAGTGGTGTAAAGAATAACAAATATGATGCTATGGATTTGATTCGTGGTATTAAACAAGGAAATATTCGTGATACAAGTTCAGGTGTTAGAGATATGTTACAAGTATTATGGAATAAAGTAGAAAAAAGATTTCGTAAATATTTAGGTGGTCGAAAAAGTAGATAGTTTATATTTATATAGTAATAGGAGAATAATAATGGCAAAATTAAAAGATTTAATAAAAGAAAACTTTTCAATATTAGGTGGAGTAGTTAGTACACCTGCAATAAACCGTGGTAGTGGTGTAATGGGTTGGGATGGTAAACCAACTGTGGGATTAGCTGATATCGTAGAAGATATTTATGGTAGTCAAGAGAAAGTTTCTGCAAAAGAAATAAAAGAGGCAATGAATTCATTTTCTAAGATGGGTAGTTTACTTCATAGAGAAGAAAATCTAAAAGAAATTGCAAGTTCTCTTTCAGAAATCGCCACTAAAGCAAAAACCTATACATTAAGTGAAACAGATGATTGGTTTGATAAAGTTACTGTAAATCGTAATATGAAAGAACTTACCACATTATCAAAATCTTTTGGTAAATTTGCACAAGAAGCACAAGGATTACAAGAAAGAATGAGTGCATTATATGAGGATATGGGACATATTGTTGGTCGGTATTATGAAATGAATGATGAAGCTCATGAACCTGGTCACGAGGAAACTCATGATGATGAAACTTATGAAGGTAATGAAGGTAATGAAGGTAATTCAATTGAAGAAGGTGATTATGAAGCATTTTTTAAGAAAGCACTGGCAAAATTTGGTGTAAGTTCTCCAGATGAGTTAGATGACGAGAAGAAAAAAGCACTTTTTAATTATGTAGATAAGAATTATAAAGCAGATAACGAGACAGACTAATGATTAAATTAAAAAAATTACTAAACGAAAGAAAATTTGGTGAACCATTACCAACTTTAAAAAGTGTTGCTGAAAAACATCAATCAAAAACAGTATATGAAGGTACTGACCCCGATTTGTTAAAAAAAGTTAAAGCCTATCTTCGAAATCAATTATCACCATCTGGTGGTGGTGGGGCTAAAACACTATCAGCCAAAGCGACGGCGTTTGAACCTTTAAAAAAGAAGTATAGGATTGGGGGTCTTGATGACCTTGATAAATTAAACGATAGTAAACTTAATTCGTTTCTTAAAGATGCTAAAAGCGCAATGAAGGATTATAGAAAAAGGGAAAAGGAAAGAGTAAATAAAATTTTAGCGGGATGGAGTTAAATATGAGTAAAAAGATGAAAAAACATCTATTTCAAGAGAATTATGAGAGACTTTTTGGTAAGAGGATAAATAAATAATTTAAAGAGGTTATAAGTGATAGAAGTAAAAGTAAAAAGAAACGAATCTATTGAAAGAGCAATTTCAAGATTCAAGAAAAAAGTAAAAGAAGATGGTTTTTTGTTCACATTGAAAGAACGACAATATTATACAAAACCATCAGAAGAACGAAGAGAAAAGAAGAATAGAGCTAAAAGACGTAATTATTATCAAAGATTACGTGATGAAAATAATTTGTAAGAAACATCGTTTTTTTAATATAAGTATATATTTATATAAAACGAAATACACTATAGTACATTCGTACTTCTTATAGTGTACCTAAATAATAATAATAAAATTATAGTTCCCAATAACTATACTGTAATCCAAACGGAGAAAATATAATGGATGACTTATTGAAAGAAGCCATCGCAGATGCAAAAGCAGTTCGTGAAACAGCTCTCGCTAATGCTAAAATGGCGCTTGAAGAAGCATTTACTCCACGTTTAAAATCAATGTTAGCAAAGAAGATTCAACATGAAATCGAAGATGAAGATGGTGATGAAGAAGTAACAGAAGATGCACCTTTGGAAGATGAGGATGACGAAGTAGTTCCATCTGAAGAACCAAGTGCACCTGTATCTGAAGAAGATGAACTATCTGATGAAGATGACGAAGTTGAACCTGTAGCAGCAATATCTGATGAAGATGAAGAAGAACCAGTAGCTGAAGAAGACGAAATGTCTGATGAAGACGAAGAAGAACCAGTTGCTGAAGAAACTGATGAAGATGACGAAACAGTTGATGAACTCGATTTAGAAGCTATTCTACGTGAACTTGAAGAAGATGACGAAGAAGTATCTGAAGAATACGAAGATGAAGATACTGAAGATGGTCACGAAGAAGTTTCTGAAAACGATGTATCCTCTGAAATCGGTGATGCTGATAACAAAGTCAAAGCTGACGCAGCTGATTCATCTGACGTAGGTCAGGGTTCTGAAGAACCTTCTGATAGTGCTGACGCACCAGCAGGTAAAGAGAACGAAGACGATGAAGTTGTTGAAAATACTGATAAATCAACTGATGATCCACTAGCACCCCCACAAGAGGATGCTGTAACAGATGTTGAAGAAGATATTGATCTTGAAGAAGTATTGAAAGCTCTTTCTGAAGAAGATGATGAAGAAGCAGACGTGGAACAAATCGCTACACTTAAAAAAGAAGTTAAAGAACATAGAGATGTTGTAAAATATCTACGTTCTAAACTTAATGAAGTTAATTTATTGAACGCTAAACTATTATTCACTAATAAACTATTTCGTGCGTATGGTTTAAGTAACGAACAGAAAATGAAAGTTGTTGAAACTTTTGATAGAACTAAGAATCTTAGAGAAATCAAACTTGTTTTCTCAACACTTGCAGAATCTTTTGGTCAGACAAAATCTAAACCAATTCAAGAATCTAAAGGTTCAAGTTCTAAAGCCGTTGCTTCAACTAAACCCTCTAAAAAAGTAATTACTGAAGGTGATAGTATTAAAGCAAGGTTCAAGAAATTAGCTAATATAATTTAAACCTTTCTTATTGGGAGAAAAAAAAATGAATAAAAACATTGGAACAATTGAAAAGTTGATGGATGAATATAATCCACAACGTCAATTGATTGAACAAACCCGTAAGTTGGTCAAGAAGTGGGAGCCTACAGGCCTTTTAGAAGGCATGGGAACCGATCATCAGACTAATGGCATGGCAGTTCTCTTAGAGAACCAAGCACGTCAGCTGATAGACGAGGCTTCAAGAACTGGAACATCAGCAAACTCTGAAGAGTGGTCTGGCGTAGCATTACCATTGGTTCGTAGAATCTTTGGTGAGTTAGCAGCACAGGAATTCGTTTCTGTACAGCCTATGAACCTTCCTTCAGGACTGATCTTCTATCTTGACTTTAAATACGGAACAGCCCAAACAGGCAACCATACAGAAAATACAGACGTACATGGTAACACATCTGCATCTGACTCTGACGCAAGTGGTGGTCTTTATGGTGCTGGTAAATTTGGATACTCTATCAACGACCAATCCTCAGACGCATTAACTGTTGGCACATCAGTAGCTGATAACACATTTACAACAGGTTCTGTAACTTGGAAAGACGTTGATTTTGAACCAGATTTATCTGCTTCTATGGCAACAGGTGCAGGAGCTGATAACGGACTGTTAAAAGTTACAGTTGATGCTACAAACGATCTACCAAACCATGATAAAGAAGGCATTCGTGCATTCTCAATTAGTGGTTCTGGAATTGATGCATTTTATCCAGCTTACACCTCAGCAAACTCTGATGATTCAGAGCTTGCATTTATTGTATTAAAATCAGCAGCAGGTGTACCAAGTGGTATCGTTGTGAAATATCACAAAGAAGCCGCTAATAACTACACACGTGGTGATTTTGAAGCAACAACTACACAAATTGATTTGAATCCTGAATCAGATATTGATATACCTGAATTAGACATTGCATTGAAGAGTGTTCCTATAATCGCTAAAACACGTAAACTGAAAGCCGTATGGACTCCTGAGTTAGCTCAAGACCTTAACGCTTATCATAGTGTTGATGCAGAAGCTGAATTAACAGCTCTATTGAGTGAATACATCTCAATGGAAATTGACCTTGAAATTCTTGATATGTTGTTTGCAAACACATATGCTAAGAAAGAAAGGTGGTCTGCAAGAGTTGGATATGAATATGATTCACTAACTTCATTGTTTACTGAATCTTCAGCTAACTCTAACGCTTACACCAAAGGTACTTGGTTCCAGACTCTTGGAAACAAGATACAAGCAGTGTCAAACGCAATCCATCAGAAAACTCTACGTGGTGGTGCTAACTTCTTGGTGGTTTCACCAGAAACAGCAACAATCATAGAGAGTATTCCTGGATACGCAGCTGATACATCAGGTGATGCAACTGAGAAATCATTTGCAATGGGTGTACAAAAAGTCGGACAGTTAAATAACAGATATACGGTTTACAAAAACCCATATATGTTAGAGAATAAAATCCTTGTCGGTTTCAGAGGAAGTAACTTCCTTGAAACAGGTGCGGTTTATGCTCCATATGTTCCGTTGATAATGACACCTCTCGTATACGATCCTAAGAACTTTACACCAAGAAAAGGTGTAATGACACGATACGCTAAGAAAATGGTTCGTCCAGAATTCTATGGCGAAGTGGTCGTAGCTGATGTAAACTACGTTTAATTGATTTAAACATAGTGGTCATAGAGGTGGTATTTTATCATCTCAAATTTAAAAGGGTGAGATTTTTTCTCACCCTTTTTTGTTGCTTTGATATTTATTTACAGATAAAACTAATTAATTCTAATATTAGGAGATAAATATGGCAGCAGCAATCTGGCCAGGTAGTTCCAGTTTTAGTGCAGGAGATACGCCGTGGGGTTTATATGATACAGATAATGAATTTACTTCATCGGCTAATAAATTTGCAAATTGGGCAGCAAAAAGACTTGGTTATCCAATAACTGCGGTAGAACTACAAGATACTCAATTTTTTACTTGTTTTGAAGAATCCGTAACGGAATATTCTGCTCAAGTCAATCAATTCAATATAAAAGACAATTTATTGAGTTTAAAGGGACAAGCAACAGGTTCATCTAATAGTTTGACTCATAAAAGAGTATCAAATACAATGGGAGAACAAATATTCTTATCAGAAACCTATGGAAGTGAAGCTCAGGTAGGTGGACAAGTAGAAGTATACTTAAATAAGATTTCATTGACGAGTGGTTCACAAGATTATGATTTAAATGAATTAATTGCAGATAAAAGTGGAAGTGGCCCAATTGAAGTAAAACGAGTATTTTATGAATCAGATCCTGCAATAACAAGATACTTTGACCCTTATGCGGGTACTGGACAACAAACAAACAATATGTTAGATGCATTTGGTTTTGGTGGTTCATCACCAGCAATTACATTTATGTTACAACCAATATATGCTGATTTACTTAGAGTTCAGGCAATAGAATTTAACGACCAGATTAGAAAATCTGCATATTCTTTTGAACTTCGTAATAATAAGTTAAGAATTCATCCAACATGGACTTCCACAACCACAGGTTCACTTTGGCTTGAATGGTCAAAAGTTACTGATAGAGATAATGTCCTGAGGACACGATATAGTGGTTCAAATGATACAATATCAGATATTTCAAATGCACCATATGATAATATGCAATTTCAGTATATTAATGATGTGGGTGTTCAATGGATTAGAAAATATGGATTAGCTTTATCAAAAGAATTATTAGGTATGGTTCGGAGTAAATATGGGACTATTCCTATACCTAATTCAGAAGTTTCATTAGATGGAGATACTTTGAGAGCAGAAGCAAGTGCAGAAAAAGAACAATTAGTAGAACAATTGAGAGAAATGTTAGACCAAACAAGTCAAAAATCTCTCTTAGAGGCAGATAGAGACGCTTCAGATTTCTTACAGGAAAAGTTGAAAAAAGTTCCATACCCAATTTACATAGGATAAAAAAATGGCAAGTAGATTTTGGCCAACAAGAGATACAGATTTAGCAAAACGATTTAATGATGAACTTGTAGGTAATTTGTATCAAAGTGAAGATGGCATTATAGGACAAAGTGTAATCATATATAGAGTTTCAGTTTATGATACTCAAACTAATATGTATGGTGAAGCAGGAGAAACTGGTAAAGTATATAAGGCTGGAGTAAAATTGTCTTGTATTATAGAGGCAGCAGATTTCGATTGGAATACTGATGACTTCGGTTCGGATACAAGACAAGAAGTTAGTTTTCATTTTCAACGAGATATGTTGGTTGATGTAAATTTCCGACCAGATATTGGTGATATTGTGAGTTGGAATAGTGGTTATTTTGAAATCAATGGAACTAATGAGAATCAATTAATTGGTGGCCAAACCGATAAAAATTGGACTATTAGTTGTACAGCACACTTATCAAGAATTAATTCACTCAATATTGAGAGAACGAGGGCATTTTAATGGCACAACCCCAATCAAATAGGGCAAGAACTAAACCGTTAAGTCGAAGAGCAAGACGAGATTTAAATTCAGTTGCACTGAGACAAGATTTTAATAGAGCTAGAGAAGTTAGACGAGATAAAGATGATCAAAAGAATATCTCGGTTTCTATTATGGACATGGATAGTGCCATTATGTACTATTTTAATGAAGTTATACAACCAAATGTAAAAGAAAATAAAGAAACTGTAACAGTACCCGTTTTGTATGCATCACCTGAACGTTGGGTTAATATACAAAAAATGGGATTCATGAGAGATAAGAAACAACAACTTATCGTTCCTGCAATTGTATTCAAGAGAACAAGTATTGAAAAAAATGAAAATATACCTGTAGATAAGTTGGATGCAAACAATCCTCAAAACTTTATGACGTTTCAACAGAAATATTCTCAAAGTAATCGTTACGATCAATTTTCAAGAACAATAGGAGTGTCACCTAATAAAGAATATTTTAATGTAGTTATACCCGATTATGTTATTTTAAATTATGAATTTACAATTTGGACAAGTTATATAGACCAAATGAATAAGTTGGTTGAAAAGATTAATTATACAGATGGAGCTTATTGGGGTGAACCTGGTAAAATGAGATTTAGAACTAAAATTGAGAATTTTACAGATGCGAGTGAACTGGATACACAAGAAAGATTGATAAAAACTACATTTGCAGTACAAATGATGGGATATATTATACCTGAAGAATTTAATAGTATGTTAACTACTCGAAGACACCTTACACCTAAACGTTTAATTTTCAATATGGATGTTGAGAGACCGAAAGACCAGTTAATTGATACTCCTGAAGGTGGACAATCGGTTAGTATTCAAGACACAAGAGATATTTTTTCTATATCTGTAGCATATCCGTTTGTTATGAGTGCTGGAACTGGTGTAACATTATCTGCAGATGGAGCTTCTTTTGATGGTTCACAAAAAGTAACTCAACTTGTATCTATTGGACAAGATGTGGCAACTTCTGCGGATGTTACATTTGCAGAAGTTAGTGCAAGTACAATTGTTCTTGGTAATCCGACTACTTGGAGCTCTGCTGGTATTAGTGGAAGTTTTTCAGTTACAGGTTCATTAACTACGAGTGGTGATTTGACTGTAGCAGGTAATACTACAATAGAAGGTACATTAACTGCAAAAGAATATCACACCACATATACATCTGCTTCTATATTATTTCAAAGTGGTAGTACATTGTTTGGTGATACAATAGATGACACACATCAATTTACTGGTAGTATGAGTACAAGTGGTTCATTTAGTTTAAATGGATATACTGTAGATGAAATTTCTAATGATACTTCTTTAGCTGATCAAAGTAGTACAGCTCTTATTACAGAATACGCAGTAAAACAATATGGTACAAGTTTAACTACTGACCAGGCGTATTTAAGAAAACAGTATTTTAAATCAGCTACTGCAATAGTAAATTCTTCAACTGCTAGTTTTACAGCAGTAACGGCATCAGCACCCTCTACATTAACGGCTACAAATGAAAATGATTTTATATTTTTTATTAATGGTCAATATATGGAACACGATGCACTTTCAATAGAACAAAGTGGTTCTAAGATGTTATTAATGGTCGATAGTGATTCTATAGGATATGATTTAGAAAGTGATGATGAAGTTATAAGTCTCGGTAAGTTTAATTCATAGGAATAGAAAGTGGCGTTATTTAAATATACACACCCATTAATAGTATCAGGATCAACTGGATTTCAAGTAGATGGTGGTGATAATATAGATGGATTAAGTAGAGATGAACTAACTTTTACAATTGGTCAAGATGTAGCAACAACTTCTGATGTTGTTTTTAATCAAATTACTCCAAATAGTATTATAATAGGTTCAATTGATTCAACTCATATTGTATTGGCTGATAAATCAGTTTCTGCTTCTAATGGTGCATTAACTCAGACTGCAGGAGAGTATCTTAATATAAGTGGTGATTTAAATGTACCCAATGTAACTCTTACTGGTAATCTTATAGTTGATAAAATAGAAGTAGCACTTACTGGATCCAGCACATTGTACGAAAGTGGAAGTACAGAGTTTGGAGATGATTCAAATGATGTTCATTATATTACTGGTAGTATGTTGATAAGTGGTTCATATGCTTTAAATAATAGTACGACTATGGTAGAAATTTCAAATGATACTACGGAAGATGGTGGAAGTCAAACTGCAGTTGCAACTGAAAACGTTGCATATAGTGCTTTCGGTGATCAGACACCTGGATTTCTATATTCAAGAAAAAAATATGCTCATAAGGGTAGTTTTGTGAGTTCTACTACTTCGAGTTTTACTGCAGTAACAGCATCTGCACCAAGTGATTTAGTTGATACATCTAAACACGATTTTATGTTTTTTAATCAAGGTATGTTGATGGAACATGATGCTATAGATATAGAACAAAGTAGTTCAAAATTTTTAATGAAGATAAATGCCAGTTCATTGGGTTACGGTTTGGATAGTAATGATGAAATCGTAGTGTGGGGAAAATTTAATGCATAAATCTCTCCACTTCCACTTTTCTTTTACCATTCTTTGATATTTATATGTATGAGAAAAAGACATTGGAAAAATAGAAAAAATCGTCCTTGTCCTGATTGTAGTAGAATGTTAACCTACACACGAAAAGATACGTTTGATAGGGCAGTAGGAAATAATTCAGTATGTAAATCTTGTGCTCAAATGGACAGAAAACTTACAGTAGAAACTATTGAAAAAATGAAACAACCCAAGACCATTGAACATAAGAAGAAAATTTCTCGTAGTATAGAACAATGGTGGGAAGAACGTAAACAACAAGAGATAAACTATGGCTTTAATAGACAGCAAACAATTAAGTAAAGACCTTTCGGGGGCATTTGGAATCAATACTGGTTCACTTTTCATTAGTGGTAGTGAAACACCCACGAGTGGTACTTATGTTTTGACTACGAGTGGCAGTGTAAATACTGCTGGTGGTCGTGTGTATGAAGAAGGTACAAGCATTGTGGATACTGCCACAGCATTGTCCATAGTGTTTGGAGGATAATAATGGCACAAAGCTTTAAAAGTGCAGCAACAGGCTCAACAACTACATTACAACCAATGTATACTGTTCCAGCAAATACGACAGGTGTGGTTCACGCAATTTATATTAGTAATATAGATGGTACGAATGATGTAACATTTAATTTATCAGTTAGTGGAAGTGCAAACTTTCAAGAAAGACGGTATTTAATGAAAACCATTGATGTACCAGCCGATTCAACAGTTGTATTGGAGAAACCAATCAACTTGGGAGCGGGGGATAAATTAGAAACACAAGCATCCGCTAATGATGATATAGATGTTTTTGCAAGTATATTAGAGATAACATAAGGGAATTTTAATGGCTGATTCTCTACAAAGACTTGGATTAAATCACCTCAATCATAAACTCAAAGTTAGAAGAGGTGGAATTGAAGTTACCAATGGGAACATTAGTGGTTCTTCCACTTCAACTGGTTCTTTTGGTAAGTTAGAGGTTGCTGGCAATTCAACTCTTACAGGTGACTTAACACTTGGTGGTAATATTACAATCGGTGATGCAGATAGTGATTCAATAACCATTAATGCAGATTTAACTTCTAATCTTATACCAAATGCAGATAGTACATATGATATTGGTAGTACAAGTAAAAATTGGAAATCTGGTCATATAGAAGAAATATCTGCAACAAACGTAACAGCTAGTTCTAATATAAGTGCAAGTGGAATAGTATATTCAGAACATTTGTATTCAAGTGATGACGCGGAAATTGTAGATAGTTTAACAATAGGTGGTACAATATCAAATGTTAGTACTACACACGTTACAGCAAGTGGAACTATAACTGGTTCATCTGTTTATGGTACTACAATAGGTCAAAACAGAACTGATGGGTTGAAAACTATTACAATTGAGGCAAACTCAATTATAAATCAAGATGTTTCTACTGACGCAGATGCCACATTAGGAACTTTGGGTGTAGGTAACGTAACATCTACAGGTATAGTTAGTGGTTCTTCAGTATATGGAACTACGATTGGACAAAATCGTACAGATGGTTTGAAAACCATTACGATAGAAGCAAACTCAATTATAAATCAAGACGTATCTACAGATGCAGATGCTACATTGGGTACGTTAGGTGTTGGTAATGTTACTTCAACTGGAACTATTACTGGTTCTGCAGTTTACGGTACAACTATTGGACAAAACACTGCTACAGGTGTTAAAACTCTTAGTATTGAAGCAAATTCTACAATAAACCAAGATGTTAGTACAGATGCAGCAGTAACATTTGCTACAATTGATACTGGTCAGGGTGCGAATGAACTTTATGATATGAATCAAAATGTATTAACTACAAGTTCACCAACTTTTGCTGGAGTAAATTTAACTGGTGATTCTAATATAACAGGAAGTCTTATCATTACAGGAGATTTAACTGCACAACAATATATTGTTAGTTCTTCTGTAACATATTTAACTCAGAGTTTTGCAAGTGGTAGTAATATTTTTGGTGACAGTATGGATGATACACACGTATTTAGTGGTTCTTTAGATATTACTGGTTCAAATTATATATCTGGTACTTTAAATGTACAAGCAGAGGGTGTTTACTCAAGTTCTACAGCAATTTATACAAATAATATTACAAATGGATACCCAACTTCAAATCCCTGGGGAACAAGTTTAGGTGGTAGTTATTTTAATAATTTTGATAACACCACTAATGTAAGTGAAATTTTAAGATTTATGTCAGGTGTGTTAAGTCATTCCTTAGATGTTGCAGATGCTTCACCAAATACAAAAACTTGGGCAAGTTTAACTACAACTGAAAATAGTTTAGGTACTACAGATAGTTGTGATGGATATTTACCTCAAAGTTATGATGATTCAAATGCTACTTTAAAATATTTAGTTACTAAGAATTGGGTAGGTACAGGTACGAAAATATTTAGTGGAATTACAGTATATCACGATAATGGCCCATCTTATTCTGTAGATTTTGATACTGTAGCAGGTGGTACTACGACAATTAGTTCTTCTGCAGATGCACAATTATTTGGTTTGGGTGGATTGACAAGTGGAGCGGCTACAAGATTTGATGTTAGAGTAGTTGCAACACAATCATTTAGTGATACGGGAAGTGTTTCGGCACCTACAACTGCATCAGCTACATTTTATACTCAGTCACAGTTTGATGTGTCATTAACTTCATTTGGGAGTTCGAATGGAGTAGAATTAGCAAAAATTAATACAGCACAACCAGCAGTTATTCCAGCAGCATATCAAGATGGAAAGTTTGAAAATTTAGGTGGTACTGATATGACTGGTTCTTTGACAAGATTATATAAGACAGGAGCACAAGATTTTTCAAGTGTATCCGCTAGTGGATATTATAGATTTCATGACTTAGTAGTTGGAATTTCATCTGGTTCAGGAAATTATGCATTTAAAGATGGAACAACAAAAAATAATTTTTGGGCACCAATCGATCAAATAGAAAGTGATATTGGAAGTAATACACGAGGAATAACTTCAGTAACTCAAAGTTATTTAACAGCAACAAGTAGAAGTTTAAGTGGTGTACCTTATTTGATAGGTGCAACTTATCATTTAAGTGCATCAGTTCATGGATTATTTGATCCAATGTATAAGGATTCATCAACAATAGCGGATGATACGATAGGTTCAGTTGGAGTTGGTTCAGTTGCAGCAACATCTGGAGTAGATGGATTAAGTACAAGTGGTGGAACTATACAAACTGCAAATGCAGTACTTAGTACGTCTGGTTCGGGAGCAACATTACGAAGTACAAGTACAGTTCCATATAGAACTGATGTATATAGACATAATGCAATTTATACATTAAGTGGAACTACTGGAGAAAATATAGACCAAACGGGAACAGGCGATACAACATTTACTGTTGGTGTGAGAGGAAGAAATAGAGCAAATTCTCAATCTACTTTAGCAACTTATACATTTTTCTATCATAGTGGAAGTACACTTGGACAACCTGCTTCAAGTGGTTCTTTGGGAGTTTATCAGAGAGCACAAGGATATGATGGTGGTGCATTAGCAGGAACAACCGAGACATTTACGGGTGAAGATTTTAGAATTAGATTAACAAATGATGTAACAGGATTTAATGGTTTGCCTTGGTTTACTAATTTTACGTCAAGTCAAGATCATTTAGGAAATTATGATTTACAAGTGAAACCTGGATATTTGGTAGAACCAGGTGGAGATTATAGATATTGGTATCCTGAAGATTATCATAGTAGTGCAACATATAAGTATTATGTACGAAGATTTCAAATAAGTGGAACAAAAACAAGTATGACAGTTAATCTTAATAATAATACATTAGTTAATTGGAAGGCTTCTACTAATAATAAAGTAGCTTGTGCATTACTATTTAAGAGTGCAGGAAGTGGAAGTGGTGGAAATAGTGAATTGTCAACGGCAAGGATATATGATCCTTCTGAGACAACCGAAAATGTAATTTCGTCAAGTGTGGCAAATGATAATTTTTTAAATCCATTTAGTTCCGCAATAGATTTATATGGAAATACTGGTGGTAGTGTTGGAAGTGGAACATATACAGTTCCAATGAGAAATAGTGATGGAATGTATTTAGATAATACAGATAACGAATTATACGTAATAGTTAGATATACAGGTGACCCGGCACCAATAGATGATATTACATTAACCTTTAGTTAGAGAGAGATATGGGATTTATAGATTCAGGTTCAAAATCAAGTAGACTGTTAGCGTCAAGAAGATATACGCATAACACATATACGACTGCACAAGAGTCGTTTACGAATGTACTTGATTTAAGAGAAGAAGAAATTTATACACAAGCTCAGTATATTCCTTCTTCTGGATTACCTTATAGTGGAAGTTCTCAACATGGATTTACCCAATCAGCATCAGGTTCAAACGTGATGAAATATTGGTATAGACATAAGTTAACACCTTCTAATGTAAATGATGAAGTTTGGTTCTTTTTGAATCCAACAGGAAGTGATGATGGAATTGGTGCTCAGTTAATAGATGATAATCAACAAACAAGTTTTATATCACCTAAATATTCAGTTGCTTCTTTAGCAAACTCTACAACTGAAGATGCAACTCCTGGGTATGGTGTAGTTGCTTATAAATCTTCAACTTATACTCAAGCTTCACAAACTGGTTCATTAGGTTCGGGTGATAAAATTTCTGGAAATGATTATATATTTGATTATAAAACGGGGGTATTACAATTTTTAAGTTCTGCACACGATCCCGCTTCAAATGAAGTTGTATTTTTAACAGCATATCAATATGTTGGAAGAACATTAAAAACTGGTCTTGATGTACAAGGAGCAATAACTGCATCTTATTTTGCAGGTGATGGTGCAGGATTAACAGGATTATCATCAGAAGAAGTTTCAGTTGCATTTGCAGACATAACTGGTAAACCAGTTTTACATAGTGGTTCATTACAAGTTGTAGAGTCTTTACCAAGTGGTACTGTTAGTAGTTCTGCTCAAATTGCAGATGATATAAGTGGTTCATTTAATGCTGGATTTACAGCAAGTGGAACTATTAGTGGTTCGACTGTATCAGGAGATTCGATAACATCTATTGGTACAATTAGTGGTTCAGCAGTTTATGGAACTACAATAGGACAGAATAGAGTTGATGGTGTAAAAACAATAACCATTGAAGCTAACTCTACAGTTAATCAAGATTTAACAACAGACGCCAATGTACAATTTAATCATATAACTGCAAGTGGTAATATTAGTTCAAGTGGTACAGTATACGCTGACAATTTTCAATCAACGGGTGGTTCAGTAGATGGTATATCGTTTACAGATGATATAAATATTACAGGTAATATGACCGCAAGTGGTGATATTAGTGGTTCTGCTACATCAACTGGTTCGTTTGGAGCAATTACAATGGGTGAGGTTATTGGTAATTGGACAAACGCAGGAAATACAATAGTAGATTTAGGTACGGTATCTGCAGCTACATCAATCACTGCTACAGATTTAATTGGTACTAATGTTGATGGTATTATTGGTGCTGATACTGCACGTGCTGGTACATTTGCAGCAATAATAGGAACTTCTCTTACATCAACTGGAATAGTTAGTGGTTCAGCAATTTATGGAACTACAATAGGACAGAATAGAACTGATGGACTGAAAACCATTACTATTGAGGCTAATTCAACTGTAAACCAAGATTTAACGACAGATGCAAATCCTACATTTGCAGATTTGACACTAACTGGAGATTTAACAGTACGAGGTGATACCACTACATTATCTACTACAAACTTGAAAGTTCAGGACGCTTTTGTATTTGCAGCAACAGGTTCAGCAGCATCCAATGTAGATGGTGGATTGATTGTACAGAGTGGTTCAGCAGCAGATAGTGGTTCTGCTATATATCACGACATACAAGATGAAAGATGGGCAGTAGGAAAAGGAGTTGCATCAGATGGAACTGCTGTAACACCAACCGCATATGTAACCACAACAACCACTGCAAATCATAATCCAAATACGGATTCTGGTTCATATGGTTCAGGTGAAATGTGGGTAAATACCACAGATGAAGAAATTTGGGTAAGAACAGGATAAAGAAAAGTGAAATTTTTGATATTTATTAAACAGAAAACTTATTGGCCTTGTATGGCAACAGGGAAGTGGGCTCACAACGAGTTACCAACCGTAGGGAGATAAATTAAATGCCAAGTTGGAAAAAAGTCATAGTTTCGGGCTCAAACGCCCAACTCAACCAAATTACAGGTAGTAATGTATTAGTAAGTAATACTATAAGTGCTACTACTATTAGTGGCTCGTTTGTTGGTAATGCCACTTCATTGTCTGGAGTCGCTCAATCATCTGATGTTAGTGGATCTTGGAGAGGTGCACTTTCTGGAAGCTTAAATATAATAAGTGGTTCAGAAACTTCAACAGGTTCATTTGGTGAATTAGAAGTAATGACGAGTACAGGACAAGGTACTGGTTCATTTAATCATGTATCTTCTTCAACATATGAAGGAAGTGGTGAAGGTTTAACAGGCGTATTATCAGTTGCAGCATTCGAAAGGGGTGTTGCTGTTACTTCTGATGGTTCGGCCGAACTAACATTAGGTAATCTCAGGTTTGTAACTACAAATACAGGTGAATTTGTTTATTTTGAATAAAAAAAACAGATGAAAAATTTATAATGAAATATTTAATATATATGAGGAACTTTAATGGCTAAATTACATAGTGCGTTAACCAACGCCGAATTACACGATCCTAAAGGGATTACTGCTGAATCAACTGCTTCGATGTTGGCACTTAATCAAACTTCGAATACGATTACTGCCAGTGCAGATTTTGTACCATCAACAACACATACTTATGATTTAGGTAGTACTTCTCACGTTTGGCAAGAGATATATGTTGCAACATCTTCTATTAATTTTGTAGATCCAGCAGGTACAATTATACAACAAATTAAAGCTACAGATAGTGGAATAACATTTACGAGTGGTTCTGGAGCAGTTGCTAATATTAGTGGTTCAATTATATCAGGTTCAGCACTACATATACAAGGTAATGCTAAAGTAACAGGTGACTTAACACTTGGAGGACAAATAACTCTTGGAGATGCAGATTCTGATGATGTAGTTTTTGAAGCTGAAGTTTCGTCCTCATTAATCCCAAATAATGATAACGCATTTGATTTAGGTTCAAGTGGTAAACAATGGAAAGACATTTATGTAAATGGAGTAGGTTATATTGATTCATTAGGAACGGATGGGGATCCAGTTACTGCTTATATTAACGCAGGTGAAATTGATGGTGTTACATTGGGTGCAGAATCAGCAGTTGGTAATATAACATCTAATGGAACGATTACAGGTTCCGCAGTTTATGGAACTACATTAGGTCAAAATAGGGTTGATGGTGTTAAAACTATAACAATAGAAGCCAATTCAACTGTAAATCAAGATTTAACTACAGACGCAGCAGTAACATTCGCTACAGTTGACACTGGTCAAGGTGCGAATGAATTGTATGACATGGATCAAAATGTTAAGACCGATTCAGCAGTAACATTTGCAGGAGTAACTTCTACGAGTGATATTGTTTTAACTGGACAAGCTACTGATATTGACTTAATTGATAATACTACATCTGCATTAACATTTGATGCAGGAGCTGGTGGAACTTCGGTATTATCTGTTCACACTAATAATTCAGCCGAAGCGGTTGAGGTTCAAGGTGTATTGAAAACATCAGGTATATTAAGTGGTAGTTCAGATGCATTCTTTGGTCAATATGGTGTGAATTATGTAAGTGCATCGGCTGGTAGTTTACAAGCGACAAATTATATAAGTGGTTCTGAAGTAAAAGCACCTACAGGAACATTCGGTACTGCAACTATATCTGCTGGTACAATCACAGGAATTACAGATATAACTGTAGCAGATGGTGGTACAGGAGCAAGTTCATTAACTGATGGTGGTGTATTATTAGGTAGTGGTACTGATGCTATAACAGCAATGGGAGTTCTTTCAGATGGAGAGATGATTGTTGGAGATGGTTCAACCGACCCAGTAGCAGAAAGTGGAGCAACACTTAGAACATCTATTGGTGTTGGTACAGGAGATAATGTTACATTTACTAATATAACAGGAGCAACAATTAGTGGTTCTGCAGTTTATGGAACTACTATAGGTCAAAATACTGGTGGCGGTCTTAAAACTATTAGTATTGAAGCAAATTCAGTAGTTAATCAAGACCTTAGTTCAGATGCAGCACCAACTTTTGCTGGATTAACTTCTACTGGAGATATAACTATAACTGGCCAGGCTACGGATGTAGATTTGATTGATAATAATGCTTCAGCATTGTCATTTGACGCAAGTGGTAAAGCTGGTATATTAGAAGTTGTTACTACAGATGGTTCTGAAAAAGTAAAGATGAGTGGTGGATTAGAAGTTACATCACAGGCAACAGCAGCAGGTGGTATTACTGGTTCAACTGGACACTTTACAGAAATAAAACATAATACTGGTACAGGATTACATCAACTTACTTTAAATGAAGATTTAACAGTTAGTGATGGACAAAATGTAGTATTAGCGGCAGCTGGACAAGCAAATACATTTACAATGAATGAGTCTCTTACAGTCGGTGATGGAAATAGTGGAACAATAACATATAGTGCAGCATCAAAAACTTTAACTGTAGAAGATAGTGCTACTGTAGACCAAGATTTAACAAAAGATGCGAATCCACAATTTAATAATTTAACACTTGCAGGTAGTTTAACAGCACAAGAATTGATAGTAAGTTCATCGGTTACTAATGTAACTCAAAGTTATTCAAGTGGTTCAACCATCTTTGGTGATACCAATGATGATACTCACGTATTCTCTGGAAGTTTATCTATTATGGGTAATACAGAGGTATCGGGTAATATCACTGCTCATACAGATAGTGTATTTGCAATAGGTGCATCTGGAACACAATTTACAAATGTATTTACTGATAATGTAACCTTAGATGGACAAGGTAGAATAGATTTAGATGATGATTTAGATACATCAATTCGAGCATCTGATGATGATATTATTACATTTGAAGCGGCTGGTGCAGACCAAGTAGCATTTACAGATGGAACTATTGAACCAACTACAAATGATGATATAGCACTTGGTACTACTTCAAAAATGTTTAGTGATTTATTTTTAGGTAGTGAGGGTGTAATTAATTGGAATAATGGTAATATGTCCTTATCACATGCAGCTGGAAAAGTTAATTTAGTTGGTGGTGATTTAGTTATAGGATATGCAGCTGGTGGAAATTTAAGAGTAACAGGTGATATTAGTGGTAGTGGTGATTTATTTATAGGAGATGTAGGTGGAAACTCTATAAGTTCTTCCGATAGTGGTGGTGAAGTTATATTTAGAAATACTTCAGGTACAACTCATATATCAGGTTCACAATTAAGTTCTTCTAAAGCAGTACATACATCTATTAGTGGTGTTACAAGTCTTACAGCAGATGGAAACTTAGATATTGGTTCTCACGATTTACGAGCAGCAACATTAACAGCTGATGGATTAACTGCAACACGAGTAGTTTTTGCAGGAACTGATGGTGTATTATCCCATGATTCAGATATGACTTTTGCTACGGATACTTTAACTGTTACTAAAATTGGAGCATTTGAAGCAGCTGGAGCGATAAATTTTGGTAGTCAAAATATGACATCCGTTGATATCGATAGTGGAACTATTGATGGAGTTAGTAATGTTAATTCTACTGGAACGATTACAGGTTCAGCGGTCTATGGAACTACATTAGGACAGAATACTGGTGGTGGTGTTAAAACAATTTCTATAGAGGCAAACTCAATAATTAACCAAGACGTTTCATCTGATGCAGATGTTACTTTTGGTACAATAGCTGTAGGTGGAACAACAATTACTGGTGATTTACAAACTTCTGGATTATTGAGTGGTAGTGGAGATTTCGTAGTAGGAACACTTGGTGGAAATTCTATGAGTGCTTCATTTACTGGTGATGGTTCTGTCTTATTTAGAAATAGTTCAGGAACCACTAATATATCTGGTTCAAGTGTAAGTGCATCTATCGGTTTGTTTACTACGGCAACTATTACTGGTGGTACAATTACAGGAATTACTGATTTGACAGTAGCCGATGGTGGAACTGGAGCAAGTTCATTTACAGATGGTCACGTTTTACTTGGTAGTGGAACTGGAGCTATAACGGCTTTAGATGTTACGGCTGATGGAGCGTTTCTTGTCGGTGATGGTACAACTGATCCAGTAGCAGAAAGTGGAAATACAGCAAGAACTTCATTAGGAGTTGGAACTGGTGATTCACCAGAATTCACAGGGTTAACATTAAGTGGAGATTTAACAGTACAGGGTGGTGATATTGTATTGACAAATAACCCCACAGAGGTAGCTCTAAAAGATAACGCTACAGGAGCTATAGTATTTCAAGCAGGATCTGGTGGAAATTCAGTACTATCAGTTCATACTGTTAATTCACAAGAAGCTGTTGAGATTAAAGGTCGTTTAGATTCATCAGGTGTAATAAGTGGTAGTTCAGATGCATTCTTTGGACACTATGGTGTGAATTATGTAAGTGCTTCTGGTGGTGGTTTACAAACAACAACATATGTATCATCTTCAAGAATTGAAGTTTCAAGTGGTACAAAAGCTGCACCATCTATAAGATTTACTTCTGATGGTAATAGTGGTTTCTTCTTAGAAAGTGCAGATGATATTGGAGTTGCATTGGCAGGTGAAGAAGAATTTAGATTCGCAAATGGTGGAACATTCCACGCAGACGCTGACATTGTTGCTTATTCTTCAACCGTTGCATCTGATATGAGACTTAAAGAAAATATTACAGATACTAAATATGGTTTAGATACTGTGATGCAACTTCGTGGTGTTGAGTATGATTGGAAACGAGAAGATATGGGACACGATGTTGGTGTGTTAGCACAAGAAGTAGAAGCAGTTATTCCTGAACTTGTGAAAGAACACGAAGGATTGAATGGTAAAGGTTCATTTAAATCAGTTGATTATAATAAACTTGTACCTATTTTGATAGAATCTATTAAAGAATTAAAAATAGAGGTAGACTCATTGAAAGTTTTAACCGAAGTCGAGGAATTAAAAGATTAATTTGAAGAATTAGTATTATACTTATTAATATTAATATTAAAAGGAGTTATAAATATGCCAAAAACAAAAACAAAAACAGAAACAAAAACAGAAACAATTCAATTTGAAGAAGGTGATGTTAAACTGATTGAAGCTATGCAACAAGATTATATAAATTTACAAAATGCAATCGGCACAGTTTATTTAAGAAGACATCACGCAACTCAACAACTTGAACAAATAGAAAACAATTTGTCAGAATTGGAAGTAAGTTTCACTCAAATGAGAGAAAATGAAGTAAAATTATTAAAATCTTTAGAAGATAAGTACGGAGCAGGTACTATTGACATTTCTACTGGTACATTTACTACAGGTTCTTAATTTTTTTATAAAAACCCTGTAAGTATATGTATTTTGGGAATTTACATTGATACTTATAAGAAGTAATAGAAGTTATATTAAGAGTAATCTATAGATAAAAATTTAACAGGAGAATAACACATGGCAGAACGAATCGTTAGTCCAGGTGTATTTACAAGAGAAAAAGATGTTTCGTTTCTACCACAAGGAATTGGTGAAATTGGTGCAGCAATAATCGGGCCAACAGTTAAAGGCCCTGCATTTGTACCAACAAATATTACCAGTTACTCAGAATTTGAAAATGCTTTTGGAAAAGTAGATACACGATATTATGTACCATATACGGTAAAAGAATACCTTGAAAATGGTGCACCCTCAGTAACAATAGTAAGAGTTTTAGGTATAGGGGGATACCAAAGTGAATCAGTTTATTTGAAAGTTTCATCTTCAGGAATTGGAGTTGGTGAAGAAGTAGCAGCAGTATTAAAACCATCAAGAGGTAATTCCTCAATAGATTTAGACGGGCCAGGAAGTGCATCTGTCGCAGCGATAGGTGATAATTACAGTTGGAGTTTATTTGCACTTCAAATTGCAGGTACTACATATAGTGCTTCATTTGATACAGGTTCAGATAGCTATATAACAAAAGTTTTTGGAACTGATCCACAAAATACAAATAAAGATGTATATGTTTATAAAAACTTTGAACATTTTCAAGTTGGAAGTGGATTTTCAGGAACAAACGCATCGGCATCGGTAGCAAGTAGCAGTGGTGAAGATTTCACACATGATTACGCAGTTGCAACCTCACCGTATATTATTTCACAAGAAATTGGTGGTTCAAGAAAGAATTTGTTTAAAGTTAATACTCTTTCACATGGTACAGATATTAGTTCAGAATTTAAAATTGCGATTGCAGATTTAACTTCAAAAGATGATATTGCTGGTAGTGATTATGGTTCTTTCTCACTTAGAGTATTGAAAAATAATCCAGGTGAAAATGACGATGGTGAACTTATGGAAGAGTTCACTAATTTAAGTTTTGATGATGAATCAGTAAATTATATAGGACGACAAATTGGTGATAGATATGTAACAATAGATTCAAATGGTAAACTCACTCATCATGGTGATTGGCCAAATAAATCAGCACATATACGTCTTAGTGATTATAGTACAGAACTTGAAGGTATTAGTGGAGATGCATTACCACACGGATTTGGTAAAGTAACTAATCCATGTTTACAAACTACTTCAGTTCCAAGTGCAAGTTTTAAAACTGCACAAACTAATTCTCAAGGTACATTTGATTCAAATGTATACTTTGGTTGGGATTTTGATAATGATACTAATAGAGAATATTTAGCACCACTACCAGCATCTGCAGGTAATGGTAATAATATTGTCTTTACACTTGAAAATATGTTAGGAAGTGCAGATGCATCTACGATAGGTGCTGACACGTATGCAAATGCATCACAGGCAATTACAATGACATTATCAGCAAAAGAACAAAGAAAATTTGTTGTACCATTACAAGGTGGATTTGATGGTGATGATCCAATTGTACAAAAGTCAACTGGTAATGATATTTCAACTACAAATACACAAGGATTTAATTGTACTAATGCTGAAGCAAGTGGTACAGTAGCGTACAAACGAGCAATTAACGCAATTAGTAATCCTGATGAGTATGATATTAATATGGTGGTAACACCAGGAATTATACACGAGTATCATTCTAAAGTTACTAATCATGTAATTTCAAAAGTAGAAGATAGAGCAGATTGTTTCTATGTTATGGATGGTTCAAGATGGGGCCGTTCTGTAACAAACGCAGTTTCTGATGTTAAATCATTAGATTCAAATTACGTAGCTACTTATTACCCCTGGGTTAAGATTGAAGATCCAGTTAAGAGTAAACCCGTTTGGGTGCCACCTTCAATTGTGATACCTGGTGTTATAGCTAACACCGATGCGGTAGCACACGAATGGTTCGCACCAGCAGGTTTGAATCGTGGTGGATTAAGTTCAGTATTGGAAGCAAAAACAAGATTAACTCATAAAGAACGAGATACACTTTATGATGGTCGTGTTAATCCAATCGCATCATTCCCACAACAAGGTGTAGTGGTGTTTGGACAAAAAACATTACAGGGTAAACCATCGGCACTTGATAGAATCAATGTACGAAGATTGTTAATTAGACTTCGTAAATTTATTGCTTCATCTTCAAGATACTTAGTATTTGAACAAAACACAGCAGCAACAAGAAATCGATTCTTGGGTATTGTGAATCCATTTTTGAATTCCGTACAGGCTAATAGTGGTTTAAGTGCATTTAAAGTAGTGATGGACGATAGTAATAATACACCTGATGTTGTTGATAGAAATGAATTAAGAGGACAAATCTTTATTCAACCTACAAGAACAGCAGAGTTTATTGTATTAGACTTTATCATCCAACCTACAGGAGCAGCGTTCCCTGAATAAGTTTGACTTATAACAAACAGTAACGTATAATGAAAAGCCTCAATTTCGATTGGGGTTTTTCTTTTTAAAAAAAACTTCAATAAAACTTCAAAAAACAATATATTTGAGTATCATTTTTTTTTAATAAAGTGATATTTATATATGTAATAGTATTTGAACGGCATAACAGGAGAATGAAAATGGCCGAGATTTTAAATCAAGACGAAATCTTTTTTACACCGTTTGAACCGAAAACGAAAAATCGGTTCATTATGTATATAGAAGATATACCTTCATATTTTGTAAAGACGGCTAATCGTCCACAAATTACTTTTGATGAGGTTGAACTAAACCATATTAATGTTAAGAGATTTGTAAAAGGCAAGGGAGTATGGGAGCCTTTAGAAATAACTCTATATGACCCTATCGTTCCAAGTGGAGCACAGGCAGTAATGGAATGGGTTAGATTACATCATGAATCAGTAACAGGTCGTGATGGATATTCTGATTTCTATAAGAAAGAAATTAGATTTAATTTATTGGGTCCTGTCGGTGATAAAGTAGAGGAATGGGTATTGCATGGTGCATTTATCCAAACCGCCAATTTTAATGATTTAGATTTTGCAAATGGAACAGATGTTGTGGATATTAATCTAACACTTCGTTACGATTACGCAGTATTGTCGTTCTAAAACTATAGGAGAAAAAAAATGACTGAATGGATAGCAGGAAATTGGGAATATGTTTTAGTGGTTATTTACGCTTTAGAAAAAATCGTAAAAATGACGCCCACTAAATATGACGATATCTTATTTGATATGTTACTTAAACCAATCAAAGAGAAATTCTCACCAAGTAAGTAAACTATTCCAAAGGTTATAATATTAAATGGTTTTAAATTCAAAATAAATAATTTTTTTTAAAGGAGCTAAATATGGCTGAAAATCAATATGATTTTCCTACAGAGGTATTAGATTTACCTTCAAAGGGATTACTATATCCAAAAGATAGTCCACTCTCAAGTGGTAAAATAGAAATAAAATATATGACAGCAAAAGAAGAAGATATACTTACTTCTACTAATTTGCTGGAAAAGGGACTTGCAATAACTAAATTGTTAGAATCTATAATTGCAGACCCAAAAATTAAACTTGATGATATTTTATTAGGTGATAAAAATGCAATTATGATTGGCGCAAGAATTCTTGGATATGGTAAGGATTATGAAGTATCAGTAACCGATCCTGATACCAAGTTACAAGAAAAAACTGTAGTTGATTTGACTACTATTAAACATAAAGAAATAGATTATTCTTTAATAGAGGGTAGTGATAATAAGTTTTCATTTACTTTACCTAATTCAAAAAGAACTCTTGAATTTAGATTACTCACACATAAAGATGATGAAGTAATAACTGAAACAGAAAAGGCCTTCCAAAAAGTAGGACATTCATCCACATTTACTACACGACTTAAACAACACATTGTTTCAGTAGATGGAGATACTTCTAAAACGTCAATAAATCGATTTATTGATAAAGAATTTATTACTCTTGATACGAGAGAGTTTAGAAAATATTTAAAAAAAATAACACCAGATGTTGATTTAACATTCGATTATACAAGTCAGATTGGAGAACCCCACAAGGTAAGTATACCTATAGGGGTTACGTTTTTTTGGCCTGACCTCACAATATAAAAAAAGACTTCACGAAGATATTTTTAGTTTAGTTAATTACGGAAATGGTTTTTCTTTTTCTGAAGTATATTTTATGCCTGTTCATTTTAGAAATTATTATTTAAGACTATTAGTAGATGCTAAGCAAAAAGAAGAAAAGGCATACTCGGATGCTCGTCGCGGGGCTCGAAGAAAATAGATTTTCATGATATTTATAATTGTATAACTCTATACAAAATAGGAATTTTTTATGACGAAGAAACAACAGATACAAGAGGGATTAATCGATAAAGCTTTTAATGCACTTAAAAGAGGTGTTGAAATAAATCGAAAGAAAGTTAATAGAAAGGCTATGCGAGATCCCAAAGTTCAACGAAAATTCAAAGATATCAAAAAGTCTTTAGATAGATTAAGTGATGAACTTGATGATATTGTGGGTATATAATTTCTTTTTATTATAATATAATTTCTTTTTAACTTCCATACGGAATATTAATATATGGCCGCCAAAACACCTACAATAAAATCTCAGATAGCCGACCTCAAAAAACTAAAACAACAGCAAGAGGAATATCAATCTATGCTCAAAAGTAATGTTGATATTAATAAAAAAGATTTAAAGATTATTAATGAAAAAATAGCTGCGATACAAAAGCAAAGAGATAAAGGAAAAGAAATACTTGCTGATGATATTGCAAAATTATCTCATGCCAAGAAACTCTCAGAGATTCATAGAACTTCCAGTAAAATAATAAAAGATACTGTTTCGTCACAACAATTACAAAAACAGGTAGGTGTGTGGCAATCCGAAAATGCCGGCGAAACTAAAAATATGATGGAAGAGATGTTGTTAGCACAACAAGATACTTTAAAACATCAATCAGCTAGTCAATTGGCTATGTATGACCACGAACAAACTATGGAACAAATTGCAGCTTGGCAAGAAGAAATAAATGATTTAAATACAGAATCTGCAGCGCTGGTTGGAGAAGAAGCAGAGCAAAATAAAGATAAAGTAGATAAACTACAAAATATGTTGAATACGACAGAACAAATTGCTTCAGCGAAAGAACAGGAACAAGCAACAAGTGAGTTGGGTAATAAAGCTGCAGATGATATGCTTGGTATGTTAGGTGGGAGTGTAGCTGGATTAAAAGGTATGATAAAAGGAGCAAAAGGTTTTGGATTGGCCATGAAGGCGGCCATTATGGGTACAGGAGTAGGTGCACTTTTGGTGGTTATAGGTGTAGTCATTACAGCTTTAATAGCAGCATACAACGTTACAGGTGACCTTCGAGATGAATTAGGTATATCACAAATGGAGGCTGCAAAACTCGCAGTAAGAATGGGCCCAGCGGCTATCGCAATAAAACTTATGGGTGAAGATGTTACGAAACTTGGAGCAGCATTTATAGATACATTCGGTACAATAGAATCGGTTCAAGGCGATACATTAATTGCAGCTGCAAATCTTAGAAGAGAGTTTGGGGCAAGTGAAGAAAGTATTGCTGGTTTATCAAAACTCTTTACCGACACATTGGGTGTTAGTATTAAAGATAGTTTAGGTTTAATTAAAGATATTGGGGATACATTTGATGAAGCGGGAATAGCAGCTGGTTCTGCAATAAATGAAATGGCAGAGAATGCAGAATTTTTAGCAGAGTATATGGATGGTACAGTATCGAGTATGACTCAAGCTGTTATAGAAGCACATAAAATGGGATTAGAATTAGGTACAGTATCTAAGATAGCAGATGGGTTATTAGAGTTTGAAACTTCTATTACAAAAACAATGGAAGCATCTTTGTTGATTGGAAAACAATTAAACTTCGATAGGGCAAGAGGATTAGCATTAGAAGGTAAAGTTAATGAAGCCGTTCAAGATATGGTTGGTCAACTTGGTGGAGTTGCAGAGTTTCAAAGATTAAATGTATTACAACGCCGCGGATTAGCTGAGGCACTTGGTGTTGGTGTGGATGAATTAGGTGCATTGATACGTGGAGAAAATACAGTTGAATTGACAAGTGATCCACTTTTAGATTCTAATAAACAATTAATGGAAGCTATAAATTCAAATACAGCAGCTCTTAGGGGTGAAAAAGAAAATAAAAGTAATGTAGATAAAAGAAACGCTGCATCAGAAAAACAAAAAGAAAGAGACCTGAGTAATAAACAAGTGCAAAGACAAATAGAATTAGCAGAAGAGGAACTCTTTGCTTTGAAAACAATGAAACAAGATATGCATACAGTAGCAGGTTTAGCAGGTAAATAATGTCAGTAATAGATAAATTAAAAACAGACTTATCAAGTTTCAACTATAAAAAAGTTGAGAAATCTCGTTCAAACCCGAGTAATACAAGTAATTTGCCCACACCACCTGCACGTGTTAGTGAGGTCGATTCAACAACTGTGTCAATAGATTATTCAAAATTAGCAGGTATGAATAGAGGACGTAATGATGTAAAACAGCCAGGTGATTTTTATTTAGGAATGCATAGGTTTAATGATGGGTTTGGTAACATTGGATTACAAGTTATTAAGACGATTGAGGATGTAGAGAGATGGGCAAAATGGACAGTCACACCAAGAGGACTTCTTTTTAATATAAAACAAGCAGTATTACAAAGATTCAACGCTAACAGTAAAACCAGAATTTATAATCCATTGGGAGTGTTAGCATCAGTACTACCTTATGTTCATGCTCCAAGACATACAAAAGGAACATTTATAGATTTTAAAAATCCACCTGGATATAATAAAAGTGTTTCTAAACCGATGGAAAATGCAGATGTTACTCCTGAAGCAAGTGGATTAGGTAAGTCTATTGGAAAATTATTTGATAAATTAGCAGGGCCAGAGATGGCAGAAGATTATGGATTTAAAAGTGGTAATTTAAAAGGTACTGGAATAACATCATTCCTCAATCCTAATAAAAAGTTATATGATGTTACCGTACATAATGCATTACAAGTTCCTTATGGTGGTCAGTTAAATAGAACTGGAACTACAAAACTACCAAAAGATTTTATAAAATTTAGAATTAGAGATTTAGTAAATGGTAAATGGTTAATATTTCCTGCTTTTTTGGGTTCAATAACCGATACCGTTACACCAACATATTCTCAAGAAAGATATATTGGTAGACCAGATTCAACACACATCTATACTGGAACAGATAGAAGTGTATCATTTGATTTTAAAGTAGCAGCATTTACTAAACAAGAAATACCAATCATACAAGAAAAAATGAATTATTTAGTGGGATTAGGTTATCCAAGTTATAAAGAACAATTTACAGATGATTCTGGAAAAAGACCTGTTGCACCTTATATTAGTTTGACCATAGGAGATTTATTCAAAAATACTCCAGGATATTTTAGTTCAATTACAATAACAATTAATGAGACTGCTATTTGGGAATTAGATGATGGATTTCAAATACCAATGTACTTTGATGTAGGGTGTGAGTTTACTTATATTGGAAAATACTTACCTCAAACACTTGGTAAACATTATGAAGCACCATTTTTACCAGAGGTGGTAGGTGAAATCACTCCGTATTTAGAAAAGGCCATTAGCAACGTTGCACATCAGAAAAAGTATCCATTCCATAAACAAATGCATAATGAAGCATATAAAAAGACTATAGGGCGTTAAAGGTAATGAATAGATACAAATATCAAAAAGTAAAAAAAGATTCTTCAGATGGTCGTAGAAAATTATCCACTACTGATTATGCTAAAGTGGAATTTACTAATGGTGATATTAATTATAGAGTTAAATATGGAGATAGTTATTCAACTTTAGCACATAGATTTTATCAAGATCAATCTTTATGGTGGGTTATAGCTCGTGCTAATAGTGAATTTGAAGGAAACATAAAACCAAAAATTGGAAAAAAACTTGTAATACCGAAGGATATATCTTCAATATTAGCAAATTTAAATCGTGATAATAAAATGTTAGGTTAATTATGTTTCAAATGACACTAATCGATGAACGTATTCAAAAGAAATTATTCGAAAGAATATCTCAATTAAATCGAACTAATATAAATCCCTTAGAACCACTTAAAGAAGGTAAAAATATTCAACTAAATGAATTGATGAAAACTTGTTGGGTAAGAGTTATTTCTGCAGTTCCTACACAAATAAAAGAAAATAATTCATATAAAACAGATTTTCTTAGATTATCAAGTGCGTTTGATTATTCTGATGGTAATTATACACCTAAAAATAAACCATTGACGAGCAAGAGTGGGTTTGGTGAGAATATAAAAAATACTTTTAGACCACATTCAGGAGTTACTGGTATAACTACTGAGTTTCAAAATCATTCAATACAAAGCGTTACTATTGATTGGAAAGTGTATGATATGGATGAATTTAAGAAATATCAAAATGCATTTTTAAAACACGGTAGAACTGTATTGGTTGAATTTGGTTGGGGAAGTTATGATACTTTAGGAAAAATAAAAGTAAATAATGTGGATAGTATGTTAGAGTATTTTGAAAATATACAAGAAAAAATATTTGATATGAATGGTGATTATTATGCATCATGTGGTGTAGTAAATGGATTTACTTGGAATGTAGTTGAGGGTGGTGGATTTGAATGTCAGACCACATTAACCACAATGGGTAATACTATGTTTAAGTCTCAAATTGAACCTTATATTGGTGGAGAGTTTCCCGATGTCAGTTCTCAGGCTAAATCAGTTAGTGTGAAAGAAGCATATAAAAAGGCAAATTTTACATTTCTTTCTCAAATGAAAATGTTAAATGAATGGATTGGTATGCAACATGATGAAGATGCATTTAATGCTTGGGCAAGAGGTGAGTCCATAAAGGCAGAGGCAAAGACGCGTGATGCAATAGAAGAGGCCACGTTTAAAGCCAATATGGCATTACAACTCAGTACAGGTTCACCTACTGCAGCCTTTGGTGGATTGGCAGGTGCATGGATAAACTCAAAATTAGTTGGGTATTTTCATCGAGGAAAACTTACTAAAGAAGAAGAAGCGAGGCTAAAAAAAGAGGAAGAAGCCGCACGTAAATCTATTCCTTTTAATCCACTAAGGTAGGATAGTATTATGGCTAGACAAGAAACAGATTTTAATAGAGGTACTTTCTGGTATAATGGAAAAGGTTGGTGTAATTGGGGATGGTTTGAAGATACCATACTGAATACTCATTTTGGATTTATTACTAATAAAGAGGGTACGTTACAAACTAAACATAGAAGTTATATTAGAAGTTTCTCAACAAATACTAAAGTAGATTCTAATGGTTTGCATAGTATAGTGAGTATGGATCCCAGTACTTGTAGATTTAGTAGTGACCATTTATACACTATAAGTAAAGATATAATTTTACCAGGTAAACATTATAGTTTACCTTCAGAAGAAGTGATAAGTACATTCAATACTAAATCTCAAACAGAACAAGAATATGAGGCTCTTAGAGTTTTCCATTCAGCAATAGATGAATATTTTGAAGATTTTAAACATCCCGATAAAAACAGAGGTATTATAAGAAACTTTGTTTTTAGTGCAGATTATTTAATAAAACATTTTAGTGCTGGTGTTAGAAGTTTAGAATCAGCACTAAATTCTTTTTGGAGTAGAGTTAGTTCTACTTATGGTGGATATTGGAATTTTGAAATAGTACAATCACAAAATACAAATGGTAGAATAGGTGTGATAGATAATTTTGTTACTGAGAATAGTGTTCAAAGTGTAAGTTGTTTTCCTGTTATCGATAATAAATCAACACCAAAAAACCCAAAGAAAAATTTTGAGTTTTCAGTTTATAGTTTGAATTCTTTAATGAGTGAATTTTCAGTAGATGTGAGTTTAGATAGTAAAATGGTTACTCAAGCAGTATATCATACCAATAAAGATATAGTCGCTACGGGAAATTCAGGTATGAATATGCCTGAATATTTAAGTATTAAAGCATTATCAACTTTAAATAATGCAATAATTACCGAAGATGAAATAGATAATTTAGGTAATGAAGTTAAGGCACAAGATGCTATTCTAACTGAGGTCACAACACCTTATCTAAAAGGTCTATATACATATGCAAAAGGCAGTACTTATGGCCCTCTTAGACTTAAAGGGTTTAGAGAGATAAGTGAAGTAAATAAACAAATTGAAGTTGCAGTAGAGAACGCAAATAAAAGAATAAAAGAAAGAGATGCACGTCACGCCTATGAGGAGGGTGCTTGGTGGCCAAAGGACACTTCTAAGTCAAAATTACTTATTTATAAGTCTGATGGAGAAATGTTTAAGCAACTTAAAAAAGGTATGTTATTTCACTTGAATAAATCAGTAAATTCAACATTAGAAATAGATCCTATAGTACCAGTAAGTGTTAGTTTCACTATAAATGGTATTGGTGGTATTAGAATTGGTGATTGTTTTGCAATTGATTATTTACCTGAAGTTTATAGACAATATTCTGTTTTTCAAGTTTCTAAAGTAAGTCATACTGTAGGTACTACTGGTTGGACAACTTCAATAGATGGATTGTTACGAGTTTCTATAAATGAGTTGAATAAATTTGCAAAAACAAAAGAAGTTGAAGAGGATAAAACAACTTTAATACTTAATAAAATATTTAACATGACTATGTTGAAGGCTAATGATGCATATGAAACCACTGGTGAAGGATCATTAGGTAGAGATAAGAAGCTAATTGATCGTATTAAAAATTCTGGTCCAGTTACATTGGTTGATTTAAAAGAACTTGAAGATGATATATATGATACACTTCGTAATGATACTAAAATGGCATATGATGATAACGAACCAAACTGGCAAGGAACTGTACCTATGACAAATTATGGTGAGTATCAGATAAAATATGATCAACATGGTGGGACGGTAACATTCACGAAAATCGATAAAGATGGGAAAACCCGTAAAGTAACAGGTGGGAAACTTCATAAGGAGCTTCAGGAAAAAGTATATTACGCGGGAGATGTAAGGAAGGATATTTTTACAAAAGAGAATTTTCCTGATTTAGGAACAAATAAAAACGGGAAAGAGAGAATAAAGGGGTTGAGTAAGGCCCGTAAATTTTATACAATGCCTCTCGATATAAGTTCAGCTGAAAGTATTTTTCGAACTTCAAAATAATTCTTTATTTGAGATTTTAAATTAATATGTATATCTAAAGGTTATAATAAATGGTTTTATGGTTCACAGGTCAACCCGGCTCGGGCAAGACTACATTAACAAATAGATTCATAGAAGATAAATTAATTGGATTCATGAAAATCCAACCAGTTAGAATTGTGCACATTGATGGTGATGATTTACGAGATGTATTGGATAATAAAGATTATTCAGAAAAAGGTCGTAGAAAAAATATTCAATTTGCTATCGATATGACGAAGGTGTTGGATGATAAGGGTTTTATAGTAATAGTATCTTTAGTATCACCATATCGAGATATGAGAGAGAAGTTAAAATCTAACAGAAATATAGCAGAGTTTTATCTTCACACAACGGATATACGTGGTAAGGAAGATTATTTCGTAGAAGATTACGAACCACCATTACATAATTATGTAGATATAAATACAGACAAAACAATAGAGGAGTGTTTAGATGAAGTACTCAATGTTTATCGGCAGATGGCAACCGTGGCATAAAGGACATCAATGGTTGATTGACCAAAGACTTAAAGAAGGTAAGAATGTTTTAATTTGTATTCGAGATGTGTTACCTGATGAAAAAAATCCATATACTTGTGAAGAAGTTTATGATAATATACAACATCAATTAAGAGAATTTATAGATGAGGGCGTAATTAAAGTTATGATTATACCAGATATCGAATCAGTAAACTATGGTAGAGGAGTAGGATATGATATTATTGAACATTCCCCACCAGAAGATATAAAAAAAATATCTGCCACAGAAATAAGAGGACAACTGAATGAAAATTGATGTATTAGATAAGGGTTATATAGAATTAGTGGATAAACTTGGAGATGATTTAACTCCAGTTAATGCAGCAAGAGTATCATTCGGACAACGAAGTGATACC
>Ga0233437_1001860_pt1 | contig 35509 bp, 46 predicted proteins | sample SI_122_August201_FD_182714 | JGI IMG/M metagenome (GOLD analysis project Ga0233437, IMG submission 182714) | Seawater microbial communities from Saanich Inlet, British Columbia, Canada - SI_122_August2016_200_MG | ecosystem: Environmental > Aquatic > Marine > Inlet | place: Canada: British... | reverse complement strand
TTTGACCTTGTGGAAGGAATCGACGCGCCGGGAAATGGAGCCGGGGGCGGCACCGGCGAAGGAGCGAATCAAGGCGCTGGCAATAGCCAAGGAGCACGGACTGCGGACCTGGGCCAGCATTGAGCCTGTGCTGTACCCCTACGAGACGATATCGGTCATTGCCACAAGTGCCCGGGCGGTGGACCAGTACAACATTGGGTGGCTGAACCACGTCAACAATCCACGGCCGGACCCGAAGCAGTTACCCAAGATCGTGATCACCGCACTGCGGACGGGTGCCCGGGTTTGTTTGAAGCGCGATGCCTACCGGATACTTTTGGAGCAGGACGCCTATTCCCTCACCGAGAAGTGCGGGCTGCTGTTTGAGAAAGAACCCGCACCAGCCGCTTGATCCCTTTCGCCCGAAACTCGCACTCCCAAATCACCAGCACCGAGTAGCCCATTGCCTGCAAGGTTTGCTGTGCTGTGGCGTCCCTCACTTTGTTGGCCCTCAACTTCTGTGCCCAGAATCGGGCGTTGGCCCGTGGTGCCTTGTAGTGTTGCGGGCAACCGTGCCAGAAACAGCCGTGGAGGAATATGGCCGTGCGCGTGGGCAGGTGCAGCGCGTCGGGCGTGCCCGGGAGCCCTGCCTCGAACATCACCCGGTTGCCGTATTTTCGTTTGAGTTGTCGTTGAAACGCCCGTTCAAGCGCGTTGCCCGAGCGGTTCTTGCGGGCTGTTTCAGTCCGCATTGTCCAACAGCACGGGCTGTTCCCCGGTCATCTGGTGCCAGCGTTCAAGCGTCACTGCCACATAGCGCGGGTCCAACTCAGACATGAAGCACACCCTTTTGAGTTGGTGCGCCGCCAGTAGCGTGGTGCCTGCGCCGCCAAATGGGTCCAGCACGTACTCACCAACCTTGGTGTAAGTCATAATGTACCGACGTGGTAATTCAACAGGGAACGAGGCAACGTGCAACCCGTCGCAACTACGCTCACCCTGAATGTCAGACCACACCCCCTGTTGTACCCATGGTGTTCCTAGTTGTTCTTGCCCCCTCTGTTCACCGTCAGGCTTCCAGAAAGCGCAGAGGTACATATGCTGACACTGGTTGTGCTCAAATGTGACAAGGTGTTCCCAGCGCTGGTCTACAACGTCTGACTTGGCAGAAATAGATGCTGGCAGATCACCACTCTTGGCCCAAATCCTGAAGTGACGCGCCAACCATCCACGCGCCTTGAGTGCATGTGCCCACTTGTCTATCAGGGGCAACACCTCAAGTTTCCTGCCCTTCTCAATTCTATGTATGGCGGCGGTTCCGGTATTGATGACGATGCGTCCATAGTCTACATGCACATTATCTGTCCATGCTGCGATGCACGCCAGGATGAAGGTATCAATTTCAGACTCACTCTGCTGAGTCTCATAGTCTTTTCCAACCCAATAAGGAGGTGAAGTGAAAAGCAGGTTGGCACGCAGCGGGTTACACAACTTCTGCATGATTGATGGATCTGTGCAGTCTCCGCAGATTGCCCGGTGTCTACCAAGTTCCCATAGTTGCCCTGGTTCTGTTCCCCACTTTTCCTGCAACTCGGCTGCCTTGTTAATCTCGGGCGGCGGCGGTTCGGGCGGCGGCTCAGTTGGCCCTCCACCAGCGTCCGTCAACATACCGCTCAGTTCCTCATCGCTCCAACCCAGGCCACCGAGTCCAACCCCACGACTATCAAGGTCAGCCACAAGCCCAGCCAACTCCTCTTCATCGTACAGGTTCCCCGTTTCAGGGTCACCAACTACCGTCAACTGATTGTGCGCCAGCGAATAAGCCTCTGCCTCACCCGGTGGCAGGTTCAACCTGACTATCGGCACCATCCAGCGCCCTTTCTTGTCCTTGGCTATGTGGCCAGGTGGTTCATCGCCAGCCTCACGCATCTTCACCAGGGCCTTGCACCGCCCATGACCGGCGAGCAAGAACGTTGCCTCAGGGTGTTCGTTGTATTCCAGCGCCGAGTTGAAATCGAAACGCTCTATGCTATTGGTGATACCCGGTTCATCGTGTTGCTTGGGGTTCCGTGCGAATCGCACCACTTCATCTAAGGCCACATACTCAATCTTCAACTTGTCGGCCATGCTCAACCTTGCTTCGCTCCATGGAAAATATACACGTTTTTCACCCTTCGTACACACAATTTGCACTCCATTCCTGCCAACAGCAGGATTATAGGCGAGACACGGAGTGCCTTGTGGAGAACGCCACGCAACGAATCTACACACCTATTACGAAGGTTGATACTGAGAAGAGACTGGTCTATGGGCCGGTATTGGTACCCGAAACTTTCGATTCACAGGACCATATTATCTCCGTTGATGAGATCGAAAAGTCCGCCCACGAGTTCCTGGCCCTCTTCAATATCTACACTGGCATGGGCGTAATGCACGAGGAACTGAACGCAGACATCATTCCGGTGCAGTCGTTCATTGCCCCCGTGGACTACACGTTGGGCGACGAAGAGATCAAGAAAGGCACATGGATGCTGGTGTCAAAGGTGTTGGACGACGACATCTGGCAACAGGTGAAAGACGGTGAACTGCGTGGCTACTCAATTGGCGGCAAGGCCACCAGCGAGGAAGTCGACGAGGAAGGCAATGCCATTGAGGAATGAAATCACACTGCGTAAGCAGGCTGATGACGCAGGCACGAAAAAGCGCCTGTCCAACATCCGTGTTGGGGAGATTTCCCTTGTGGACAACCCCGCCATTCAGAAGGAATTTGCCGTCATCAAGCGCAAGGTTGACGATGGGCAAGCCCCGCTCACAAAGAAAGGCGCAAAAATGTCAGCCACCCGGCTCAAGAAGTTGAATGAAGCCTGGGAGGCGTTGGGCAAATTATTGGATGAACTCAAGCCGGAAGATGACACCGGCGATGACGAAGAGGTGACCAAGATGGACGAAAAAATGCTGGCCAAAATTGAAGAACTTGAGAAGAGCCTGGGTGAACTCAAGACGGCCAATGAGGAATTGACCAAGCGTGCGGAGACTGCCGAAGTCGCCCACACCGAACTCGTTGCGAAGGTTGAGGCAGACGCCGAAGCCCGCAAGACCGAGGACGAAGAGGTCAAGAAGAACGCAGAAACCAAGGCCGAAGCAGACAAGGCCCTGACCGAGAAACTTGAGGACGTTGAGAAACGGACCAAGAAGACGGAAGAGGACGCCGCTGCCACCGTGGCCAGCATTGCGGAAGTCAAGAAGTCCATCGAAGAACATGGCACGGCCATGGATGAAGTGAAGAAGAAGGTCGAGGAACTGGAAGCCCCGGCCATCGGCAAGACCGGCGGAGAGGCCGCAGGTGGAGAGCCCGTCGCCAAGAACGACGAGGCATCCTTCTCCGACATCCTTGGCCTGAGATAGTTGAACAGTGGCGGCGATGAGCAGCCGAATTGATAGCAAAGACCCTTAGTGGAGGATCGAACCATGTCTAAACTGACGAGAGAAGAACTGATTGCGAAAGGGCAGATCATATCTGACACCATCGCCACCGCAGGAAAACTGAACCCCAAGCAGGCCGACCGCTTCATCGATTACATCATCGAGGAGTCCGTGCTCAAGGAAAATGCGCGAATCGTGCGTTTCCGCAATGAGCAGATGGAAATTCCCAAGTGGGGAGTTGGTACCCGCGTGGCCGTGCCCAAGGCCGAAGCCACCGACCCCAGAGTTCGCCGGGGCCTCACGACTTCCAAAGTCACCCTGACTCCCAAGAGCATCATGGTGCCGGTGGAGATCAGTGACGAATTCCTGGACTGGAACATTGAGGGCATGGACGCCGAAGAAGCGATCCTGCGGATGTTCGCCCGTCAACTGAACAACAACCTCGAAGAACTGGCCCTGTTGGGCGACACAGTGGGGCCGGCCGCACTGGAAAGCGACTTGATCGACGGCGGGAGCGGAACGTTGTACGTCAAGGACAACTACCTGGCTCTGTTCAATGGCTGGATGCGGGATGCAGACGGCGGCCAGGTTGTGGACATCGCCGGGGCCAACATTTCCAGCAACGTGTTTTCACGGATGCTGAATGCGCTGCCCGACAAGTACAAGCGGAACTACGGACAGTTGCGTTTCCTGGTGTCCCCGGGCATCGAGCAGAACTACCGCGAGAAGGTTGGCGCACGGGCCACCAACGCAGGCGACCGGGCCGTTTCCAGTGCCGACCGCCAGACTCCGTTTGGCGTGCCGCTGGTGCCAGTCCCCTTGCTGCCGTTCTACCCCACCGTCGTTGAGAATGCGACCATGACCGGCGTGGCTGCGCAGAGCTTGCGTTATGCCCCGATCTATGACGGATCGCAGAGCGTGCTTCCCAACGCCCTGGCCAACTTGCCGACCGCGGCCTATGCCGAAACCACGGACTATCTGTGGGACGACACCCTTGGCACCGTGACCCGCGTGGGTGGTGGTAACATTGGTGCTGGCGAAGTGGTCAAGGCCACGTACCAGGCATATCCCCAGGCCCTGTTGACCCACTTCTCGAACCTGATCTTTGCCATTGGCAAGGACATTCAGATCGAAAAGGACCGGGACATCTACGCCTCCACCAACCAGTTCGCAATCACCGTCCGGGTTGATTGCCAGTTCGAGAACCTGGATGCGGTTGTGAAGGCCAAGAACCTCGGCATCACGGTATAAGATGAGTGGAGCAATCTACGTCACCCTGCGAAACTGCCTCAGTCTGACGACCCCATGGCGTCAGATCGTCTACAAGGGGCAGCGTCGCAGGATAACCGATCCTGCAAAGATCGCCTACTTCCGCACGCAGTTGGACCATGTGGACATTGAGGAGGTGGCACCACCGCCTCCGCCTCCGCCACCTGCACCGCCGAAGCCCGAGCCGACACCGGAAGTCAAGGCCAAGCCTGAACCGAAACCGGTACCGGCACCGCAGTTGAAACTTGACCCCAAGGTGACGGAACCTGCAAAGGTGAAAACGCCGAAACCGAAGGCTGAGAAGCCCAAGGCGGCGCCGGTCAAGCGCAGCCCTGTGGCCGCAAAAAGGGACGGGACTTTGAAGCCCCGTGGCAAGCGTAGTCGCAAAAAGAAGGAGTAGGCATGGTTGAGGAAATCACATACACCGTCACCCTTTTGCGCGGCGTTCCGGTGGACCTGGCGCCTGTCGGCTTTACGCTGTTTGTCAATGCCCCGTTGCCGTTGCCTGGCCCCGAGTACGTCAAGGTCAAGGCACAACTTGATGCATTGGGGCCGGCGGTACGCGTGATGTCTCCACCGTTACCCCCGGTGCTTGTGGAAGTGGCACCTGAGCCTGAGCCGGAACCACAACCGGTACTGGAAGAGGAACTCGCTGAAGTCAAGCCCGAGCCGAAAGGCAAGAGCAAGAAGAAAGACAAGAAGGCGTAGGATGTGGTGTTGGTCAATTGGACAGACGGACGAACTGAACATCTCGACATGACGCAGGAGCGGGATCAAGCCCGCGCCTTTCGCATCTCAAGCGACAACCAGACTCAACAAGACATCACGGGCATTGGCTTCAAGGTGGCCGGACGCCTGCAAATGACCAGCACCACCAAGGACTGGCGCAACCGCAAGATCTGGATTGAACCTGTCCACAACGGTGTGAGCGTAGTAGCAAGTCGCATCGTCCTGCTTTTGGGCAATACCGAGATAACCCAGACGCATCATCATGGAAACGACATGGTGAGCACGAAAGTCCGCCGCGCCGGAAGTCTGCGGTTCGACAGGAGGCACTATGCTGTTTTTGGCGAAGGATCAGGCTAACACCGCCGACCTGTTGCAGTTGTTCCATGTGGGCACCGACGGCTTTCTTGTGGATGCCTACAGCGTTGAGTTTCGCGTGATGGACGATACCGGCACGCAGGTATACCCGACATTGCCCGCGACGTACGAAGATGTCACCACCACGGGCTATGTGTCGGCAGGCAGGTACTACGCCTATGACAGCGTTGGTGCTGCGGGTTGGAGCCACGACACGGCCGGGCTGTATCGCATTGACTGGAAATGGACGGCAGAATCAGGCGGCACGGAAGAGACGTGGAGCCAGTGGTTCCAGATTGAGGAAGTGTCCTTGCGCTGGCAGCCACAGTTCGAGGCGTACTGCTCAATCCAGGAATTTCGGGATTACACCGGCGTGACCATTGCCAGCCTGTCGAATGACAATGTGGCGCGCCTGATTTACCAGTGGCAACAGTACATTGACGAACGCTGTGGGCAATTGTTCAGGCCCTACTACCATGCGTTGGTGCTGACCGGATCGGGGACGCGGTTGCTGCAACTGCCGGCGCCGGTGTTGGGGCTGGAGTCCATCACCATGAACGGGGCATCATCGGTGTCCAGTTCCAGCGCCTTCGACGTGTTCTGGGATGACGTGCTGCGCTCCTCGTCTTTTGCCCAACGACAAGCCCGCAACCCCAGGGTGAAGATCAAGCAGTACAACGACAGCATCAATATCTGGGAGCGGCTGGACATCGGGGACTCGAAGTTCTTGATCGCCACACAGCAAACGGTGGTAGGCATGTACGGTTTCCGTGAGCCTGGCAATGTGTGCCCGCCCGCGATCACCGAGGCAGTCATTGAGTTGCTGCGCATTCACGGTGACAAGTACGGAGTGGCGGGGTTGGACGAAGGAGCCGGGCAGCACGGCCCGATCACCGAGGAAAAGACAGACATCCACACTCGCAAGTGGGCCAATCACCCGGCGGTTAGCGTGTCGGCATTGGCCAGCGGGAGCGCCCGCGTGGAACAGATCATTAGAATGTATCGCCGTCCGATGCCGATAGGATAAGCCATGCAACCGCTTCTGATACACCCACAGACAGTCACCATTTCGCAACGGGATACCTCCAGTACGACGTGGGACGATGATGCGCTTGAACCCGTGCTGCAGGTTGAGCGGGGCACGGCATTCAACATCCGCGCCCAGGTTGTGTTTGCGGACCAGAACAATCCCCGCTTTCGCTCAACGGGCATCGGGCTCACAGGCAAGGGCTACCTGATCGTCCGCAAGCGCGATCTCGAGCGGATGGGCAAGACTGTGGCCTTCACCGACAAGATCACCAGCATTGGTGAAGAAACGGTGCTCTACTTCGTGGAGTCGGTGACCAACGTGGTGTCTCACACCCGACGCAGCAAGGCCCAACGCATCTACTTCACCGACAAACTGCCGACGAAGGAGGCGTAATGGCTTCAAAGGGCGGCATAATCGAGGGGCCAGAGTGGGCCAGAATCGAACGGCACTACAAGAAGGCCCCCCACCTCCTGGCCAAGCGCCTGAAGATTGCCCTTGGACGGGTTGGCTTGCGGGCCGAGCGGGAGATTCGTGACTGGATACGGCAAGGCAAGTGGCCCCGGAACGCAGCGTTGACGCTGGCAGTCAAGGGAAAAAAGGCCCGATTTCTGGACCAGCCACAGGGCATGATCCACGCCATCACGCACAAGGTGGAGAAGGACCACGTCAACGTCGGCATTCTGCGCAATGCACCCAAGGGCAATAGCACCATGTTCAACGTGGCAGCGGCCCTCATTGCTGGCGCACGAATCAGGGTGACGCCCAAGATGCGGGCAATGTTCCGGGCGCTGGCCAATGCATCCAAAGGCGGCGGTGGTAACAACCTGAGAGGACGGGCAGCGGAGTTGTTCAAGCGCAACAAGGACTGGAAACCCCTACGGGCCAGCACTCAATACATCGTCATCCCCGGCTATGACTTCATCGCCGAGCCGTTGGAACATGCCGAGTTTGCAAACGCGGCCACCAAGATACTTGAGAAGGCATTTGCCGGGGCACTGGGGAAATCATGAGAAAGCACATAACGATCCGCACGCTCGAGGATGCCCGTGCGTACCAGTACACCCTTTCGGACACGGCCAAGATCACGGTGAAGGCAAACGGGGCAGTGCTCAAGGCAACCACCATTCCAGGCTATGGCATTGGCTACCCGCAAGACCTGGACATTTCCGTCAAGTGGCCATTGACGCCGGGTGCGGCCACGCGCCTGATCATGTTGGATTACTCGGCGGACATCCCTGAAGATTGTAGCCTTGCCTTCGCCATTGGTGACGGTACCGACCGCTACTACTGGAACGGCGCGGCGTGGGTAGTGGCCGCGGCCGGCCAATGGAACACCATTGCCGACTTCAACGCCAACCTGGCGACATGGACGGCGACACGGGACTTTGAGTTGTGGGTGAACCTGGTGACCACCGACTACGGCTACACGCCCACGCTCTACGAAATCAAGTTGCTGTGGGAAGGCACGTTCGACTACAACGACGATCTTGTGTACCGGACCTTGAAGCCGTACCTGGCAGCGGTGACGGCAGAGGAGCGCTTGGCCTACACAATGACCGCCACCACGACGACAGTGGACCTCTCCACTTTCGCATTTGAGGCAGGCTACACTATCAGTGACGTGGTGGAAGCCTACAACCACACAGACGACCCGACGCACTTGACCAACATCCTGAGCAGTTACAACACCGGCACCGGCATTGCCACCTTCACGGGGGCACAGGCCACGGGCAAGCGCATCATGTTCGTTTTCCAGTTCAGCCCGTGGGTGATGATCTCCCTGTCGGAGGATTACACGGAACTGGAGAAGGTGCCCGCAATTATTGTCAGCAGTTTTGCGGGCCAGAACAAGCGCACTCGCAAACAACTATGGACAGTGGACCGTGGCACGAGCGTGGCCTGGCTTAGTCCCGATGAAGTGCAGACCGACTTTGTGGCGGCGCTGGAACTGTATTCACCGACGGGTGCGGGCATAGAACGCTTGAAGACAGCGCTGCAGGCCAGGGCTGAGGACCAGCCATACCTTGAAAGTGCGGCTACTGGCGAGCGGTGGGATCTGATGCTAGGAGAGCCAATGCGGACACCCTCTCCTCGTACAGACAATTTGAAGGCAATCACCGTTGCCTGTACGATTTTGCGTGTGGGAATGTTGCAAGGTACATGGCAACAAACGACCGGAGTGGATACGTTGAACCTGTCTTTCATCAATCAGCAGCAAGATCGGATAGGTTCAGCAGAGACAATCGTTATTACCGAGTAGGGGGAGTTCATGCGGAGAATAGGCGTAGCCGATGATATGGCCGGAACCCAGGTATTTGAGAAGCAGGCGGCCGGGGCCATTGTCCCCGCACCGCTGGGCAACTGCCTCATGGCGGGCGTCGTGGAGCGCGGGAGCCCGGATGAACTGATCTACAACAACAGGCAACAGGACTTCGACCGCTATTGCGGGGAGCGTTGGGCTGGATGCGTGGTGCCTGATCAGGCCAAGAACTTCTTTGACAACGCCCGCGGTGCCGGTGGCCTGTATGTCATTCGCGTGACAGACGGGACCGAAGTGGCTCCGGGCTACACGTTCTATTCCACGGGCATCGGGCGCTATCTTGTGAGTGGCCCCGTTGTTGACCCGACGTGGGCAGAGCAGAAAGTTCCTGTGCTCACCCTGACGGCAAAGAACGGTGGGCGATGGGCCGGACGTTTCCGGGTAATTGACGACCTCATGCCGACAAGTGTGGCCGCTAGTTTGACAGCCACCACCATGGCCACTGGCATAACCATGCTGGTCAACGAGTGGGCCGGTGCGACGTTGGCACTGGACGGCGTGACGACCAAGACCTATACGGTTGTCAGCAACACCACAGCCGGTGTCATTTCCGTGCAAAGCAGCGACGACATGCTCACGGACATGGGCGTGTCAGTTGACCGCAACTACCGCCTGTTCTTGCCGAACACCACCACGGCACTTGGCGATCGCAAGGGCATGCAGTTCATTTGGAAGGACTCCAGCCAGGCGCCTGCAACCATGTTTGGCCTGGAAGTGTGGATGGATGGGACCAAGATCCTTGACGAGGCCGATCTGTCGATGGACCCGGCAAGTGCCTATTTCGTCGAGAACATCATCAACCGCAATCCCTCGAACGAGGAAGTCACCGCCGCGGCAGTCTACGCGGCCGGCGGCTATGACAACAAGAAATTCCCGTTTGACCTCCAGTCGGACTTGCTGGCGCTTAGTGGCTCCACGTACACAGTCCCGATCATGTTTGAATCAAGCAGATCATCCGGCGCAGCTCCGGCCGCGGCTGGCAATGGTATCGTGACCGACCTGACGCTGTTGGCATCGCCACGCACTGTGCGACACACACTGACCCTGACGTACAACGGGGCCACCTTCGACGTGGCTTGCACCAATCCTTCGGCCTACGTGCAACTGTCCACACTGGGGGCAGCCACGGCCGGCACGCCCTACGTGGCTGTGAACCCGTACACCGTTGGCTTCACCATCAGGACCGGGTCAGTGGCCTTCAATGTCGGTGACGTGATTACCCTGCAAATCATCCCCTTGCCGACGAACCTTTCGACTGGCACAGGGCTGCTCATCAACCGCAAGTTCTATCCCGACAAGGTGAGCAATGCGAACACCTCCTATTATGTGTCGGCCAACACGCCAAACACCGTCACTGTGGTGGGAACGCCGGCAGTGGGCACCGGGGCAACCCGGGGCGAGACTACCAGTTCAGCGGTCATCACCTTCCCCTACACCGTGGTGGTTGGTGTCAATGACGCTATCACCGCCAGCACCGACCTGGATACCACACCGATAGCCATGGTGCTGACACCCGCTGCCTATGCAACCGCGGCTGCGCTGGCGGCAGAAATCGACATTCAGTGGGTGGCAGGTGGTGGAACCGGTAGCATCGCCGAGGGGACAACTGTATCAGCCACCACAGGCACGATCACCATCGCCTCAGTCACTGCCTATGCCGCTGGCACGGTTGGCTATGATAGTTGGGTTGACATGGATGTCGTGCCCAACAGCATCTATGCCACCACGTTCCTCGTGGCCGGCACCTACCGTGGCGTGCCCGGAACCACCTGGCAGGCACAAGGTGCCCTTGAATTGGGCGGCGGATACGACGGTGGAACCCCCGCCAATGCCGACTACATAGCGGCAGCCAATGTCAACACCAGCCTTGCCCGCAATCTGCTGAAGAAGAACGCGGGGCTGTGCAAGCTGTCCGTGCCGGGCGTCACCAACGCCAGCGTCCAACAGTCATGGGTTACCTTGGGCGAAGCAGTCAACCAGCCGTTCCGTGGCGAGATTGCTGCCAGCACCACGACAGAACAAGGCGCCGTGGCCTTCGTGCTTGACAGCATCGGGCGCAGCGACTTCCTGCACATTGCATGGCCCGCATACGGCTATGAACTGGATCCGCGTGGCGGGCCGGGTTTCGTCGAGGTGTCCAGAACTGGTAAGATCTTCGGCATGGAAGCCCGCATGGCTGCCGAATATGGTGGCTATCACAAGGCCGCGGCCGGCACGACTGCCGTGCTTGACGGCGACAAGGGTGACCGCATGGAAGGTGCGGACCTCAACGAGGGTCTGCTCAATCGCTATGGCCTGCAGCCGGTCAAGAAGTACGGTGCAGACTACATCGTTTGGGGAGACAGAGCCCCGTTTGAGAACCAGGAATGGACGTGGAAGCACCAGCGCGAGCAGATGTCCTACTATGAGAACGTGCTGGCTGTGTCTTATGACTGGCTGATCTTCGCCATCAACGACACTGAGACTCAGGACTATGTCTATCCCACACTGGCCGAGTTCTTCTTCAAGCGCTGGCAGAACCGTGAATTGCGGGGCGACAAGTTCCCCGATGCCTGCGAGATCAAGATTGACAATGAGAACAACACCGATGCCACCAGGGCAGCCGGTGAACTGAATGCCGAGATCAAGTTGCGCCTTGCCGACACCGTGGAGAAGTTCCGCATCATCGTCAGCAAGCGCGGAATATTTGAAGGCGTATAAGCACCCAGGAGGGAATCATGGTCAAGGCCATCAAAGACGATCACATGCCGCTGAACAAATACGACTTCCTGGTCACGGGCCTGATCCCGATCACCTTCTTGAAGGTCGATGGGCTGGAGGAGGAGCTGGAGACGGTGGACCTGCCCGACAGGACACCGGCTAGCGGCGGGCAGGTGAAGCCCGTGGAGTTCACGGTGTCCGTGCCGCTGCACCACGAGTCCGAGATCCTGGCCATGAACGTGTGGTGGCAGGAGGGGCAGGACCCCGTCTTGCCGACATACAAGAAGGCAGCGGTGCTGATTTTCAAGAGCATCACCGGGCAGATCAGCAAGAAGATTGCCCTCATCAACTGTTTCGTGTCCGGGCGCAAATGGCCCGACGCAGAGCAGGAGAATGAGGGAGAGATGGCCGTGGTTGAGTACACGCTCAAAGCGAACGTCGCCCCGATTCCGTAAGGGAGATCAGGCAACGTGTTCACTCGACAGGCCACCCTTACAACGGCCAAAGGCCGAATTGGAGGATGAGCCGTGAAAGTATTGTTCCAAGAAGAAGAAATCAGGGATCACAAAACGCGGTTTGTCACACGCGAGTTGAAGGACATGGTTGGCACCTTGCCGATTGGCATGTTGCACTCCGGTAAGTTGCTGAAGAACTACGGCGTCAAGTCGGAGTTCAAGGGCAAGCAGGAGCGCACAATTGGCAAGTGGAAGAACCAGCACCCCAACGGCACGACTGGCAAGCTGACCAGTTTCGTTGTGAGTTACATGCTGGATTCCCTGGGGCCACATGCGAACTTTGGCCAGTTGGGAAAAGGCGAACAGGCGGTCATCCTGCAACAGATGCACTTTGTGGACGTGCTGGTCGCCTATTTTGGCATCAGGCTATCCACATTGGATAAAGCGTACCGGGTGCAGGTAAAGTGCCCGGCATGCCGCAAGCCCGTGCGTGTGACGCTGGATTTGGGCACCATGGAAGTCACGGTGGCTGAGAATTGGGAGGACTGCCTGATTCCAGTGAGCCTGCCCAATGGCATCCCGTTGACGGTTGGTGACAAGGTGGAGTTGTTCAAAGACGTGGTGCTGGCCCCTCCCAAGTGGCATCCGATGGAGGCCGCACGCGATAGGGATAGCGAGTTCGATTTGACGATCAACGCCCTACCTAGTTGCCTGCATGAGGTTGCGGGCCTGCAGCCTGAGCAGTGGATGGGCCAGAACTGGCTTGACGACATCGACAAGTTGGATTTGGAGCAGATGGTTGGGGTGGTTGAAGAGGAATTCCCGCAAGCTGATTTGCTGCTGGACCTGCATTGTGTTAAGTGCGGGAACCAGTGGGCGATGCCGCTTGATTGGAGTTATGACAATTTTTTTGGGAGTGCTTCCCTTCGATCAATGCCGAGGACGAAAGGTACGAAGGGGCGTGGCTAATGCGCATGTCAAAGGGTGGTATCACCATTGGCGCGCTGGAAGACATGACAAGCCACGAACGGCACGACTGGATCGTGTCCTTCAGTGCCTTGCTCAAGGATGAGCAGGAAGCGCAAAAGAGGGCCTACAAGAAGAAGAAGTAGGGGCGGCCATGTTCAAAAGCCTGAAGTACACCATCAGCGTGAACAGCAAGTCCGCCGTCAACAGCATGAAGGCATTTGGCCGATCAATCAAGACAGTCAGGTCGATGGCATCCACCGCCATGCGACCCATCAATGCCATGGCCAGGGGCATTCGCAAGGGCATTGGCGGGGCAGCCAAGTTCGCAACACGGCAACTGAGTCGTATGGCCAAAGTAGGGATGGTTGCTGCGGGAGCCGCCACAGCCTTCGCAGCAAAGAAGGCTACGGACTTCGACGAGGGCATGTCTGGAGTGCAGGCAATCTTGCGCAAGACCAAGGGCGAGATGGAGGGCCTACGCAAGAAGGCGTTGGAATTGGGGGCAACCACCAAGTTCACTGCCACTGAATCGGCGGGCGCAATTGAAGATCTGGCGCGGGCTGGTTTCACAGAAAAAGACATCATGGAGTCAGTGGCCGGGGTGACGGCATTGGCAGCCTCGCAGAACATGGCACTGGCAGACTCGGCGCGCGTGACTGCCAATGTCTTGAGAGGTATGCGCCTGCCTGTGTCGGAGGCCACCAACGTCGCTGATCAGTTGGCCATGACCGCCAGCATCGCCAATGTCACGGTTGGTGACCTGGGCGAGGCCATGCGCTATGCCGCGGCCACATCAGCAGATGCCAAGATACCGTTGAACGAAACACTGGGCGTGCTGGCGGCAATGGGTGACGCAGGACTGAAGGGCAGTATCGGTGGTACGTCGTTCACCAATGCCATGAATAAGTTGTCCAAGCCGTCGGGCAAGGCAGCAAAACTCATGGAAGAGTTGAACATTCAGGTCACCGATGCCAAGGGCAACTTCCTACCCATGGTCGAATTGTTTGACAATATCCGGCAAGGCATCGCCAAGATTGGCCCGGAGGGTGAAAAGACAAGGGACAAGCTTGCAGCCATGTCCGAGATCTTCGGCATCCGCGGCAAGAAGATGGCCAGCGCTATGTTGGGGGCCATAGAAACCGGCCGCGTGCAGGAACAGATAAAGAAGATCAGCAACGCTGCTGGCACCGCAGCGCAACAGGCCAGTACCCGGATGGACAACATGAAGGGTGACCTCAAACTGATGGCATCCGCGGCCGAGACGTTGTCCATCAATCTCATGTCGCCATTTACCGAAGGTGCGCGCTCCGGTGTTCAGGGATTCACGACTCAACTTGCAGACATGGCCATGATTGTGGGTGGGGCCACAGAAAAGACGGATGAATTGGGCAATAAGGTGAGCCTGATCGGGACGAAGGCATGGACCATCATATCTAAGGTGAGACTTGCCTTCAACTTCCTGCGCACCACTGCTGACACTGCGCTGAGTTGGATAATCGCCAAATGGGATCTAGTGAGGGGCGCAGTCCGCACAGTTTTCAACGCGTTGGTGGCGTATGGCAAGGAATATTGGCGCACTGGGATCAAACCAGTGTGGGACGCTATCACGAAACTGCATGGCAAGTTCGAGGGCTTCATGGAGAATGTCGCTGGACTGGTTGAGGAAAATGCAGAGGGCATCAAGAGTGCTTTCGCCATTGTCGGTAGATTTGTCGGTAATGTTTTTTCCAGCGTCGCTGAATCCATCGCAAATGCCATGGGCTTTGCCCTCGACACAATGGGTTCGTTTATCATGGATGCCCGCACCGGTTTCACGGACCTCGCCTCGTCAATCGACTATGCGTTTTATTGGGTTGGCATTCAAATCAAGAATGCACTGATGAACACGCTCAGTGCCGTCATGAAGCCAATCACGAACTGGATGGAGGCGGCGGCTGAGTTTCTGGATCTGGTTGGAGCGCACGACACTTCCGCCAAAATCAAAAAGGGATTTAGGGGATTTGCAGAAGCCACGACGACAACAGAGGCTCAACCATACCAAGCATATCGTAATAAGTATTATTCGGCCGAGGATGCGCGCAGAAAGGAAATGGAAGGCCAATTTGCGCGAGACACGTTCAACAGGAAGTTAGAGAGAGATATGAGAAAGCAGTTGCATGGTTCTCTCTTTGGTGGTGAAGGCATCATGGGTGCATTGCCGACGGATGATGCTATCAAGGGAGCAGTTGGCAGTGGCGTAGGGACCATCAACAAGGCTATGAATCAAGCTGCCACCTGGGCCGGCAGCATGGAAACCAAGACCAACGTCACGATTGACGACAAGCGACAGACCAAGATTGAGAGCAAACTCTGCATTGACGGCAAGGCGCTGACCGGCGCCGTTGCCAAGCGCACGGTGGAGAACAGCGAGCGCGAGGGCATGAGGGTCACCGCCTACCAGCGCCAGGTGGTTGTAGAGCGCGGCGCAATACCGGTGGGGGCATAGATGGTAGTCAGCACAACCATAGGCACCAAAAGCCTCAAAACCATCCTGCACGGCAAGTCGTGGAGCATCCTGAATGTCGACACGTTCAAGGAAGTGTCTGGCCAGTTCCAGGCGGAGGGCATAGAGGAGACACGCAACAACAGTTATGCGGAGGCCCCTGTCTACAGGCAGGAGGGGCCTATTCTCCAGTTCATTCGCAAAGAAATCGACACCATGACATTCCAGGCCCGGTTCTTCAGCGACTCCATCGTTTACAGCCTACTTGACAAGTACAATGAGGTGCTGGCGCTAACCGAGCCGGACCCCATTCGTGACCGGCCGCCGCTGTGTCTGTTCGTCTGTGGTGAGATCGGTTGGTTCGACAACGTGATCATCAAGTCGGTTGGGCCAATCAAGCACGGTGACCCGGCCTTCTGGGGTCGGATGCGGACGCTGGATTTCAGCATCACCATGCAACGCCATATTCCGTTCACCATCTCCAGTTCGCCCGCGCTTGAATCCATGTACTACCCGTGCGGCGTGGGTGAGACGTTCGAGACCGTTGCAGAGAAGGTGTACGGGTCTGCAATACTGGCCACATACCTCAGGTACAAGAATCCAGACATGACCGAGTGCGCCAAGGAAAAGACGATCAAGGTGCCTGAGAAGAAGTTGACCAAGGGATGGATTTCAGAGCCAAAGTCTGTGGTATTCGATGGCAGGGAGGACACTGAGGAGCAACTGCTTTCGATGTACGACCGGCGGGCTTATAGCGTGGTCTACCCCGACATCGACGGGACGGGCATGTAATGGCTGACTACGACTTCCTTGCCCCCACGTTCGACATAGCCGTCAACGGGGAGTCCCTGCCTTCGGAGTTCCGTGACGCCGTGCTGATTTCCGAGTACGAAAGTTGTCTGGACATGGCGGACAAGGGCCGCGTCGTGTTTGCAGACCCGGCGCTGCTGCTGCTTGACGACCCGCGACTGTTGCCGGGTTCCACCATTGATCACTACTTCGGTTATGGCGGTTCGTTGGGGGCCGGTGCCGAGTGGGTTGGGCGTTCCGTTGTCCGCAAATACAACCCGTCACTCATGATAGAGGAGATCAGCACCCTGGAACTGACCGGCTATGACGGCAGTTTCAAACTCATGGAGCAAGGCGGTGGTGGGCGCATTTTCGGCACACCTGAAAAGGGCATGACGTACTCTGAGATCGTTGAGGAGATAGCCTACTTCCACGGCATGCAGCCCACCGTGGACGCGGTGACAGCCCCTGAGGTGAAGATCGTCCACAAGGCGGAGGACACAGACTTTCAGTTGATAGCCTCGCTGGCAGCACAGAAAGGTTTTGAGTTCAGTGTCGCATGGAGCGACCAGGCCCAGACATGGGTCTTGACATGGGGCGAGCCGGCGGCAACGACGCAACTGGACTCGTTTGAATTCGTGTTTGACCCGCGTGCTGGTTCCGGTGTAGCACTCAAGAACATCGAACTGGACCTCAGCCTGCAGCAACTCAAGTCAGGTGTGTCCGTTGATTACTTCGACAGGTCCAAGATGACCTGGGAGCGAATGGAGATCGAGGAGACGGGTACCAAGATGAAGTTCGTCAACAAGGATAAGATTGAGGAAAGCTTGGAGGATGCCGCCTCGTTCAGACTTTCATTTGAAGAGAAGGCCATTGAAGTTGTACCCGCACAGAAGTTCAACTCAGCAGAGGAAGCCTACGACTGGGCACAGCACTGGTACCGCAAGCGGAAGAATGAACTGATCATTGCGCAGGGCACTACCATAGGATTGCCTACGCTCATGGCCGGGCAGGTACACACAATCAAGGGTGTGGGCAACCTGCTGACAGGCGACTACCTGTTCGCCAGCGTCAAGCACAAGTGGGGCTCAAGCGGCTACTCGTGCGACTTCGTGGCCCGCAAGATACTGAAGGACAGCGTATGAGGAAGATCAAGGCCACAGTCTCAGACAACATGGACCCGGAAATGAGGGGCCGGTTGAAGGTGGAGTGCCCTGACCTGGTGGAGAAGGGACTCACCTATCCCGATTGGGTTGAGTGCGCCGGCCTCATGAACTGGAAGGATGACACTGGACTATTTGCCATCCCCGACATCGGGGAAATGGTTGAACTGCAAATTGCAGACAAGGGCAAGGCAGACGAGGGGCCGTATCGCCTCTCCCACATCATAGCCCCGGACGTCAAGTGGAAGCCCATGACCGAGATCTTGGAGCCCGCCGACGTGCCGGCAGAGGCCAAGGTGAACTATCCAAACAGGGTGGTGTGGAAGCCTGATGCAGATAGCATGGTGGTGTTCGACAAGGTGACGGGGCAGGTGATTGTGACCGGGCGCGTGATGCTGTTGCTTGATGCCACGGCAGATTCATTCCTTGCCCGCTTTACCGAACTGAAGATAGCCTATGACGCACACACGCATCTGGGCAATATGGCAGCACCGACTGGACCACCGATTGTGCCATTGCCGCCAAACGTGGCCACAACCAAAGTAATGGGGAAATAACCATGGCGATTGGAGATCCAGACTACAGGCAGGGACTTGCGGTGCCAGTGCAGGCTGATGGCCGTGGCTCGTTCCTGGTGCTCACCGGCGAAGAGTACGTGCGGCGGCTGGTCATGGTGGCAATGGACGATGCTCAATCAGACAACCCGTTCCAACGTGACCTCGAGGGGCTCGGCGACCCTTTGATCTTTGCCCTGTCGAATCCGATGTGGAAGCGATTTGTGGAGAACAAGGTAAAGACGGCATTTGACTTGCTCAAGACCGATCAGTTGGCTGAATTGTCACGCCTGACTTGGTTGACAGAGGACCAGGGCGACGGCACGGGCACCCAGGAAATAGAGGTTGAGTACATCAACCTTGAGACAGACGAGTTGCAAAAAGTGCAGTACACCTACACCAAGCAGTCAGTGTAGTAGGGGGAGCGATGACCACACCGATAACCACGCCGGACATTCCATTCACCGGCTTCTATTACCCGCAGGTGCTGGCAGACTATATCCGCTGGAAGCGGGCCAACATGCCGGACCTGAAAAGCGAGAACCCCTACGATGCTGTGATGCAACTGATGCGGGCCAATGCGTTGGGCGTCCACTACGGCAGCGTGCGGCTGGATGCGCTGGCGCAAGAGGCCATCTTCGGCACCTGTCGCACGCGGCGGGCACTGGCCAAGCACCTGAAACTGATCGGCTATCGCATCAGGGGAGACGTGCCGGCCACCACGCAAATGCTTTACAAGTTGGCACAGGTGATAACACCGGCAACGGAGGTCATCCCAGACAACTGCCTGGCAGCCACCAAGGCCACGGGCTCGGCCAGTTCCATCCTGTTCGAGGCAGACGAGGCGGTAGATGTGACGGCAGCCAACCTTCTGACCTCAGCCTTCGTCTATGACGCGGGCGGTGCGTTGTACACCGACATCACCACGGAACTGAACACCGACGTGCTGCCTGTGCAACTATTGCCCGCAGTACCGGCGGCGCAAGACGCGCTGTACATCGGCCACTCCGATGTGCTGTGGGATAGGATGGACTTTGAACTGATCTCAATAGCGATGGCTGATGTGGGGTATTCGCTGGAAGCCTACGACGGCAGTTGGCGCGATATGAATCCCGACCTGGTGATAGACTTGGGCGGCACCATTCGCTTCAACATCGCCTCGCTGTGTCCGTCGATAGCCACGGGGTTGACCGTCCGCGTGTACTACAGCCAAACGGACACGTATGAGGATTGCACCGTCGCATGGGACGGTACCACAAGTTACATTACGACGACCGGAACCCTGGGCCAGGTGGCCGTATCGCTCACAGAATCAGACTACATGGTGGGTGCCGAATGGCGACCAGTGATCGGGCTGTCCCCAACTGACACCACAACCAACTTCACGACTGATGGGTATGTGTCGTATGGCGTCATGCCCAAGATGCAGGGCTTTGATTGGGTCAAGGGCACGGTGAATAGCGTTGAGGCGTACTGGCTGCGCTTTCGTGTGACAAGCGTTGCAGGCGCCCCCGTGCCACCGACAGTTGATAGGGTGAAGATCACCGAAGGTGGCCAGTACATTGAAGTCGGGGCCACGCAGGGCCGCACCATCACCGACCCGTCAATCATTGGCACGGGGCTGGCTTCGCAGTCAGTGACCTCCGCATTGCCGAACGTGGTGGACCAAAGCGGGAGCATCACCGTTGACGGGGACACATGGACGGAGGTCGACAACTTCCTGGCTTCATCGGCCATCGACAAGCACTTCACCACGGCCATCAACGACGACGAGTATTTGGTCTTCACCTTTGGCGATGGCACCAACGGCAAGATGCCCCCCAGCGCCAGTTCAATCATCCCCGCCTATCGCGTGGATGCGCAGACAGACGGCAACGTGGGCGCTGATTCTGTTGTCATAAACCGCACGGGAATCAGCCTTGTCAGCAGCGTGACCAACTACCTGCCCGCAAGTGGTTGGCAGGAAAAGCAGGGGCACGACCTTGCAGACATCGAGAGCATGAAGATTATTGGACCCGCCAGTTTGCGGGCAATGTCCGTGTCTGCACCAATCGACATCGAAAGCAAGGCAGTGGACTGGGTGGATGATACGGGATCAAGCCCGGTGATAAGGGCACAGGTCATCGAGGAGGGCTACGGGCTAAAGACGGTGCAGGTGCTTCTGGTTGGTGCAGGTGGCGCAGTGCTGTCGAGTACCGTGCGTGACGCACTGGAATTGTACTACAACGACCCTGACACCGGCATAATGCTGGCCAACCACGAAGCCTACGTGGACAACTACACGCAAAACACGATAGCCATCACCGTGCAAGTCACAGGCATCACGGCGGGCCTCAGCTACCAGGTGCAAAACCAGTTGGCTGCCTACCTGTTGCCAACGGCGGTGGATGATGACGGCAATTGGGTGTGGGACTTCGGGGGTACCGTGGCCCACTCCCGACTGGAGGCGGAAACCTACAAGGCAAACGCAGCCATCACGAACGTCACGGTCACTAACCCCGCGGCAGACGTGGTGCTGGCAGCAACTGAGTTGCCCATCGCCGGGGCCATTACGGTGGTGATTGTCTAATGAAACACGATCCGAACTTCCCCTATGAAATGTACCGGTTCTTGATCCGCTCCATTCGTGAGGCGGACAAGGATGTGGCGCTGTTGCTCGAGCGCTACTTGAATCGCCCACAGTACTGGTTTGAGACGCTGTTGGCGAAGATGGACGATGTGCTTGACCTGTTGGACCCCGTGCTTTGCCCTGAGGCATGGGTGCGGGAGTTGGCGAAGCATGTGGGGTGGACCAAGGAACTGCGGGCCATAACCAACCTCGCCAGCACTGCGGACATGCGAAAGTTGATAGTGCTGGCAGTGCCGTTCTGGAAGATCAAGGGCAGCGAGCCCGGCATTGTGGATGCCTTGCGCGCATTCACCGGTAAGTCTGTGATCGTGGATGACTGGTTTGACTACCGCTTTATCGTGGACGAACCGCACATGGAATGGATCACCTTGCCCGGCGGTGGACCGTGGGTGATAGGTGGTGGGGGTGGCCCGTTCGACGAGTACGTGTCTGACATCTTCATTCAAGACAGCGCCACACTGAACCACTCCCTTGTGGAGAAGTTGGTTGAGGTGCTGTTCCGGCCCACCAACGAACGGTACTACATCATCTATTGCGACTTCCTTGATGATTTCGACCTCGGGCTGTCGCAGTGGGCGGTGCAGGCCGGTACTCCAACGACGCCCGACAATTCGCTTTACATGCTGTCCGGTGATGCCCTGTGGTCTGAAGCGGCGGCCGGATGGAGCAACCTGCTATACCGCTTTGATTTCCAGTTCACAACCGCCGGCACGCTGGTAGCCACCTTCTATGACACACGCCCATTTGGCGGCACAGACTACTACTACGTGTCAATCAACGGGGCCACCAACACCTTCAGGCTAATCCGTTTCACATCTGGACTTGGGCATGTCGTATTGGGCGCCTATATGCACGCTGTGCCGCTGTCCACCGCCCGCTGGGGCATCATGGTACGGGCACAGGACATTGTGGGCGGCACAGACCTTGAGGTGTACCTTGACGGCGACCTGAAGATACACGCGGCCGACGTGGCTGTGGCCATGGGAGCCGGTGGAATAGACTATACCCTGAGTGGCGGTGGCAGATGTTCGGTGTACCGCCCGCATGTGATTGAACTTCCCGGCACAATCACCAAAGTGCCGTCGTGGCTGTAAGGAGAAAAGATGCTGACTGATGCAAGAACCGCACTCTATTCCAAAAAGATTCTCAACTTGACGCAGATGGACACCGGGTTTCTCCAGTTCCTCTGGGAAAAGAGCCAGGACCAGGGCAAGGCGTTTGTGGTCAACGACACCAATGGTGCGCTGTTTGCTCCCGTGGTGCTGATCAATCCAGGGGTGGGGCAGATCTCAGTGTCGGGCAAGATGTATGGCCCGGATGGCACGGGGCACCTTGTCGCTGCCGACAGTGCGGTGGTGGCTCACCAGCCATTCATCACAGCGATCCCGTTCGAGGACACTGTGGCCGTGCCCTACTTCTTTGCTGCCAAGTGGGCGGAGGTGCCGGCAACGGTTGAACAGAACCCGCGCGTGGCAGACACCTACCACTATGGGCAGATGACTGAGATTGTTGGGGACGGGCCGTATGACCCGGACGTGGTGACGAACCCGGGGCCGGGGTTGAAGTTGGTGGTCAACACAGCCACTGAGAACGGGGCAGTGGCCGACCATGCGGGCCAGACGTGCTACGTGTACCTCGACACGCCGGAGAACGGAGTGTACGCCACGGCAGTCGAGGAGTGCGTTATCCAGAACGACGGTGCGGACAACTACGTGATCACAGCAGGCACCTTGGGGCAGTCCGTGGTATCTGTGGTGGCCGCAGACTATACGGTGGTCGTCAAGGGTATGGTGTGGAGCACCGTCACCTACGTGGGCGTTGCCGACTACATCTTCCTAGGTGAAGTCACTGGCTCAGGTGGCGGCGTGCCAGTCATTGATGTGAGTGGTCAACAGGTGTTGTACGGCAGTGGCCTGGCGCTGATGAATGTGCTTGAAGTTGGCCCCAATGGCGACCTCAAGATTGCGGTGAAGGCCCATGCCGCCGACGTGGCCACACCCCAGGTGTCTGTGATTGACAATGCGGCGGTCAGGCAGTGGCACGTCAACGAGTTGGGCAACCACGTCTGGACCGGAGCAAGTTCGTTGTCCGAGGCCGAAGCAGAGTTGGTGCTTACCGGTTCACCAGGTGGTGGATTTGGGAAAGTGGAATTGACCAACGTCCCGATGCACCTGAATGACTCGGACATGATCGCTGCGGGCTATGCCAATGGCGCAGCCCTTGGCGGCGAAACGAACTTCACCACGTTCAATGGCAACCGCACCTCGTGGATGGGCAACATCCGCGAGCAGCAAAGCATCGGTGATGCCTTGAACTTTGCGGGCCTTGCCACCAACCCTATCCTGTCCTTTGCTGGCGTGAACGTGTCGTATACGGCATTTCAAGTGGTGTCCGATGGTGGCTATGAGTACATCGCCGGCAGTAGCGTCACCAAGGCGTGGGGCGTCACGCAGACGTGGCACGTCTACTACGACCGTACAGCCAACGCTGTTGACGCAAGCCAGGCGCCCGGGGACTTCGACCCCGACAATGGCGACATCCTGCTTTGCATGGTGACTAGTGACGGGGCGGGCAACGTCAACGCGTTGTGGAATGCCGACGCGCTGATCAACTGGTTCGAAAGGCGGGTGCCGATCACGGTGGGCACGTCCAACGGCGCAGCTTTCCCCACGGTCTACAATGCAATCAACTTCCAGCGGGCTGTGCGAATCCTGGGCAAAGACCTGTCATGGAACTGGACGATCCTTGTGGTCGACGACACGGACGAGGCCAACCAGTGGCCCCTTGACCAGTACTGCGAGGGCCTGAGAATTGAGGGCACCGGCAGAAAGAGGAGTTTCCGTACCGTCAACTGGACATCATCGGTAGGAAGCCTGGCAAGGTTCTCCACCACGCAAGACATCAGCATCTCGAACCTGGATTTCACGGTGGATGGCGCTGCGACGCCGGCAGTCTACCCCTATTCAATCTTCGAGTTCGAGACGGCAACCGTCACGAGTTCAATCCACATCCACGACTGCAGGGCCATATCCAATGGAGTCCACACCTTTGCCCATGCCTTCTATATGGATGCTGGTTCCCTCAACCACCTCTACGTGGAGCGGTTCAACGCCCAGACGACGGACGGTTTTGTCGAGTTCAACAACTCCGTGGCACTTTATAAGGTTCATTTTGACGATTGCACATATGACCAGCAGGGCGTCGCCATTGGAGTCGCCACGTCAGGATACAATATTGACGTATGCTCTGAGTTGTACGTTCGTGGTTGTCGCATTCAGGCGGGCGCTGACGGCGTACTAATGGGAAGTTGCACGAATGTGTGGATCGAGAATAGCACCATCTACAGTTGCGGCGGCAACGGCATCGTCGGCCACGTCGCAGCACCTTCAACAGACGTCAACATTGTCGGTGTTGTTTTTGATAGCAACACCACGTTGGACGTACGGGGAGAGGGAAACAACTGGAAGGTCATCAGGTGCTTTGCTGCATCTGGCAACGGCAAGGGGATCTACTTCGCCAGTGGTACCGGGGCAACGGCTGAACACAATGTATTCCAGGGCCTTGGGGCCAACCTTTCAGGCATCGAGACAGCGATTCCCTACACAAAGATGTTGCACAACGTACTGTCAGGCACGGGGGCTGCCGCTGACTTTGCGCTGCACTTCGCGGCGGGGGCAACGAACGGACTATGTGAAGGAAATGCAGTTACCGACTGGACAACCGGTAATGTCGTGTATGTGGATGCGGCGGCAGACGGCGCAATCATCAAAAACAACACACTGAACACCAGCGATGCAACTGCTTATGCCATCTACAGCAACGGGACTTCCACATTGGTAGAGGGCAACAGAATCGAGGATTGCAACTACGGGATTTGGCTTGGTGCCACATACTCGTCAGCGGTCAACAACCAGATCGATGCCGGCACCGGAGCCACAGATGCAGCAATATACCTATCTGCCGCTGGGCTGCGGGCAATTGGCAACAGCATAGAGGATGGCAAATACGGTATTTACGTCGGTGGCGACCGGTGCGTTGTCTCAGACAATACGACATTCTTGAGCAAGTATGGTGTGTACGTTGCAGTCGCAAGTGACAGCACCGCCGTCAATGGCAATTCTATTGATTCCTACGGCAGCGGTGCGGGCAATGAGGACGGCATTTATGTCGCTGGTGACTTCACAACGCTTACGGGCAACACACTGCCCTCGATGGCTGCAGGTGCAGGTAGTTCGATCAACATCGCGGCGACCGCCAACAAGACTTCTATCTGCGGGAACACTGCGCAAGACGGGACGGCCATGGTTGACGGTGGCACCAACACGCTGCCAGCCCCCATCGCAAACTTCAACACCTGGTAGGTTCCTACAAAATAAGAGACAAGCGGCAAGCCTTTTGCTACTATCAATGGTGGTGCTTGACGGGACTCTAGCAATCCGTTGCACGAGGGACATGGCTATGGCAAAAGACAGCACCGTTGTAGGCGTCAACCCCGATGCCTGCATTGAACGACACAAGACGATCAGCCAGTGGCAGGAACTACATACAGAGATAGACGCAGACCGAGCCAAGAACTTGCAAAAGGAATTATCGGAACTGAAGACCACCCTGAAAGCAACGGAGCGGAGCCTACACCTTGCGGTCAAGGAAGAAACAACCCGCATCTGGAAGAAGGTCGATTCACTGTGTATCAAGATAGACGATAAGTTGCTGCCCGCCCTGCAAGCCACCGACAAGGCGGGGGCCATTGCCGATACCCGCCATGAGACACGCTTCACCACCGTGGCCCGCATGTTGGGCTTCATCATCGGTTCAGGCACTATTGGTGGTGCCATAGTATTCTTGCTGACCATGCTGTTCGGCGGTTGACACGCCCTCCCGTAAAAATGTAGACTACAGACGCGTCACCGTGGGGAGCGGCCGCAGTTTGTGATGAAAGTAGCGCAGTTCAAACCACTCGTCATGCCCGATTGCCTGGGGCATATGGTCGACGAGGACGCCGAAGATTCAGACATTTGCCACGGGACCAAAAATGAGACAGCCTGTGCCATGCGTACACGCTGCGCGCTGGCGCAGTACCTTGCGGACGTGACGCACACCACAGTGCGACAGGTGGTGGAAAACTTGAACGGTCCCCTGGGTGTCCCGTTTGGAGCCATTGGCATGGCCCACGACCGCCGTAGTTTGACGCTCACCGATGCAGCCCGGCGCGTGGCGTTTTCCACCATGTGCGGGCAACTGGCTGAGATGTTGGGCAAGAAGCTGGAGAAGTGGCCCGACGACAGTTGGGCACATGACTCGTTTGGAATGCTGAACTGCCACTGGCTTTTGCAAACGGACAAGGGAACACGACGCAAGAAGCAGGGCCGCACGTTGCGCAAAGTCAGCCCGGTCAAGGAACGGCTGAAGGAGGACTGGCGCAAGAACGCTAGGCCGGAACTGTGGTACAAGTCACCCTATGCCGACTTCTACGTTCCGGTGGCAGCCATGCACGACGGAGTTTTGCTGCTTGCCGGCAAGGTGGAGGACTTCAATACGGTGGTGTCAGACATGCCTGCCTACCGCCACCTTGCGCTGACCAAGGACCGGATCGCTGGCTGGTGCTGTGCGGGCAAGATGAACAACGAGCGCATTGAGGAAGTCGCCACGTTTCTGGCGGCAGCATTTCCATACACCGTCGCCCGCAAGGCGGCACAACGCAGGTTTCAATAGGAGAGACAATGGACGAACAGGCACTGAAGACACTTTTGCTATCGCCCCCCTCAGACGAGAAGAAAAACGCAGTCGTCGTTTTCATGGTGGACCTGGCTGAGGAGTTGGGCGACACCGTGGGCAAGCGCGAGATGGCGGAGCTTTCCCGGATGACGATGCTGAACACGGAGACGGCAACAATCTTGTCCGCTAATCCACGAATGGCCGAATGGAAGGTGCGGGCGCTTGTCGGGGAGCTGCACGAATACTGTGAACTGCGCAAGGCGCTGGCCAAGTTGGACGCCCACAAGGAGCGGCTGTACTGGACGCTCAAGGCGCTGTACAAGGTGGCATCATGATAGTTGACCTGGACTACAAGGCACTGCACGCCAAGGGCAAAGACTTGCGCATCGTCGCCTGGAACCCGACGGACATGTGGCACTTTTGCATGCAGTTGATGGATGGCGACGGGGAGATCGTAGACTACACGTACGTGACCGACGAGTACAAGACTTCACATGACGAGAAAGCGCTGCTCACCCGGGGCGGTGTGTACCTTTCAGTCAACCTGCGCAACGCCTGGGGCATGGTGGCCCTCAAGGATTGGATACTGGCGAAGTTGGCAGAGTGGAAACCCGACATCATTGTTTGGCATGGGCCGCGCTTCGGACGCACCACGTTGTCCATGCCAGCCGTCGCTGCTTGTCGTTTACAAGGGGCGCTGCTGGACCACATGATCCGCGCACAAATGCCGTTGAAGATCTACGAGTTCAACAGCCTGGCCATTTGGGTGACCGAAAAAAACGGCAGGGCCTACCTGCGATGCGTGGACGAGGCCGCGGCGTTGTGGCCGGAACAGGCGGAGTACTTCTACCACCTGTTCAAACTGAAGGATAAGTACCCCGCCTGGCGAGATGCCATTTGGAGCATGGCGCTGGCCAAGTTCTCCCTTGCCGACATTGCCTTGCGGTCCGGGGCCGTGTCGCTTGAGGACTTGACGCCGCGGCAGCGCATGGCCTTCACCCGCATAACCGGCCTGCACCCGATCAACATCCTGCAACATCCGGCCTTCGTCTGGAAAGCCACACCTGCACTGGGGGAAAGCGTTGGCAAGACCCGCAAAAGACGACGCAAAAAATCCTAGGTTCGTACGGCCGCGGCTGTGGGTGTTGCCCATGAGGCAACCGTGGGCTGAACTTGTTTTGAGTGGTCAGAAGACCCTGTGCATTGAGGAGCACCAACCGGACCTGCGGGGTTGGGTGTTGCTGCATGCGGGCAAAACCGTTGACCTTGATGCGGTGCCGGTCCTGCGTGAGCATGGCGCTTTGGTGCCATCCCCGCTTCCCACGGGGGCCTTGGTGGGCGTTGTCCACCTTGCGGGCGTGCGGTGGGTTACAGACACGTCTGAGGACTTGTGCGCTGCCCTCGGTACTTCGGAGTTGCCCGAGCAGTTGGCCTATGACCTGTTTGGCTTCTATGCAACCAGCGGCAAGAAGTTACCGCGATTTGCCTGGGGGTTGGCACACCCACTGCGGATTGAGCCCATTGCCATAGCGGGCCGGGGGCGAAGATGGGCATTGCCCCCAAAGTTGAATGCGACGGTGCGACGCGAGGTATTGAGGCATGCTGGCCAGATACCCGCATTACCGACACCGTAAAAAAAACTGCACTTTCTTATTGACGCCAGACATTCCCCCTGCTATTCTTGCCCAAGATGGAGGATGGACGTGAGCGGGAAGCGGTGGCTCAAGCGGTACAAGGTCAAGACCAAGGAAGAGCGGCTGGAAACGGTAGCCGGTGCTGTTGACAAGTGCGCCGACCGCTTGACGCGGGCGAGGATGGAACACGCCCTGGCTTTGGCCACGGTGGGTGAGCCTGCAAGGTACGTCATCGGCGTGCGGGGCCTGCGGGAGTTGCATGTTGGTGGTACCCGTTGGTTGTGGTGCCGGGGGCATGTGGTGCCTGAGCGCTTTGTGCGGGGCATGCAGGCTGATCCTGAAGACGTGGGGCATGTACACATGCGGAGGCTACCGGGTAGCAGATTGAGCCACATCCCATGCGCCAAGAACAAGGGTGCGTTTCCTGCCACCATATGTGAATTGAATGGCGCGCCCACGCGTGTGAAGTATGAAAGGCCCTACCCCATGGAAGTGAGCATTGATGCTTGGACGGAGGGCGACGCCCGGAGCAAGAAGCGCTGCACCGCTTGTGGGCAACGACAGAAGGCCGTGGTGCTGTTGAAGCGCAAGTCCGGGCCGGTGAAGCGGTTGGCGTTTTGCCATGATTGCGCTGCCCTTGTGGGCGAGTCCCGTCGAGTAATAACAGACGAGGAGAGGGAGTAAGATGTGCGACGCTGTAGTTAGGGTCACCATGGAACATGAAAACGGGCAGGTAAAGGAACTGACTGGGTCCGAGGCTAGGCGCTGGGTCGAGAGGCTCAACCAGTACGCCACTCACTGTGTTGCCCACGGGTGGCGGGACATGGCCGACTTTGCAGACAGTTGGGTAGACAAGAAGGTGGGGGGCAACAGCGATGGCCAAAAATGACTTCTACCACCACGAAAGGGCCCGCAGTACGTGGCAAGCTGATTGGCGATGCCCCATTTGCAAAACCCATTACAAGACACCTGCGCTTGCCGACGAGTGCATGGCCCTGTGTCGTGAACTTCGGGAGAGGGGGAACACTAATGAACGACCTTGAGATTTTTGCTGTCGTGGAGTTTGATGACGATGGAGAACTTCAGTTGCTCAAGACGGAGCAAGGCTATGCTGCAATTGGCCTCAAAGAAGATGGCGAGGGACTGGCGGCGATGACAGCGGAAGCCGACAACCGAGACATTGGCCACTTTGTGCCTGCACAGCGCTTGGTTGACGTCGAGTCCGCATTGCGGGCAGCTTGTCTTGATATCATGACTCTTGGGCTGCAACTGCGGAAAGTGCAGCGTGACGCCGAACCCAAAGTGCTCGGTGCCAGTCCAAGTTACTACATCAATCAAGTGAGACAGCACCGGGGAAACAAGGAGGGTTGAGATGGACATGGAAGCATTTGCAGACATGGTGGGGGTGAGCATCGAAGTCTTGTCCCGTGATGTAAACAAGGTTCCCAACGCGAGTCGGTACTATGCGCACTTTCGCTACGTGGAACGCAAACAAGGTGTCTGCCTTGCTAGCGATTCTGGCAACGGCGATACGCCACATGAGGCGGTGCGTGACTACGTGCGGCAGATTAGTGGCCAGCCGCTTGTCATTCGCAAGGGCAGAAAGGACGAGATGAGGATCACATGCCCGCAGTTGACTTGCAGGCTTGAAGGGTAGGGATGAGCCAATGACCAACCTCAGAATCATAGCCGGTGGCAAAGCCGTTGACACTTCGCCGTTCTTCGTCCTTGTAGACGACTGGCCCGTGCCGGTACCGACCGTCGATGAATGGCACAAGGGCGAGCACCATCGACAGATCGGGCACGCCGAGTGGTACGGGGTGCGGGTGGCCACCGAATTCATCGGCCTGCACAATGGGACGGACTCCGAGCCGCGGCTGTTCATGACCAAGGTGCTGAACGGCCCGTGGGATGCCAAGGTCATACGCAGGGCCACCTTTGACGAGGCCCGCAAACTGCACGCTCAAACGTGCCTGCGAGTGTTCGGTTTCCCCCCGCAACTGGCTCCGCTTTGGTGGCTTGTGGTGCGGACATGGAGGCGGCTGTGGGATTGACCGCGCACAGGAACCGCCCGGCGACGATGCGTGATTTCACGGGGCTTTTGTCGGATCTAGATGGCTATGGGCGCTTGGTGAGCACTGATACCGAGTGGACGCGCACAACACGCAAGTTGCGGTTGTGGTGGGAGGCCCCGTGGAGCGCTGCACAATACCTCGACTGCAAGGCATGGCCACACCGTTTCGAGTTGACCTGTGCGGAGGTGGGGCGCACGGAACAGGTGTGCTGTCGCTTTCACCTGGCAATGGCCAGCAAGGTTGGGCACGCATCGCTGGTGCCCGAATGCGAGCGGTTCGAGGCGCTGACAAAGCAGTACCGTCGCTGGTATGTGGCGTGGATTGACAAGCAACATGCAGCGGTGGAGGCAGCAAAGGGTAAGAAGATACCATTTCCAAAGAGGGGGAGAGGATGAACCAACCAAAGGCACTGCAAGCCCGGTTTCCTGTCGGGACATGGGTTAGATTCGAGAAGATGTACCTGCACCGCTACAATGGCAGGAAGCGGGAGCACGGGACCGTCAAGGTATCCAATATCTGGAACCCGGGGCAGGGAATAGTGGTGGGTTGCCGCTGGAAGTGTGCGGGCGTAAGGGCGCAGTGGATACACGGGGACACGACATTCACAACCACGGGCAAGGCGCTAGTGCTGTTGGTGCTACCCGGCTACAGCAACAAGCCGGTGGAGGTGTGCCCGCAACACGCCACGACGATTGAGCCGGGGGCGTTGCCCGCGTTCTGGTACCCGGAGCAGGCCAAGGAACATGCCCGTCAGGAGTACAGGGAGAATACCGCCGACTATCCACGCGACCCGCAAACCGGGCGCTTTACGAGGGGATGATGCACAACGCAGAACAACGCCTGCAATTGGTTGAAAGTTGTAGGCACGCGCTGATGATGAAGCCGCCATTGGTGCAGGCAACCTTGCGCAGGGTGAAGACGCAGACCCGGCGCCTGATGAACCCGCAGCCATGCGTGCCCAAGGGCTTCATGCTTGACGGTGAGACGGTATCATTGACCGGCGACCGGGGGCTCGACTTCTTTGACGACGAGGGCAACAGGCACACATGGAGCCACCGCCCCAGGATGCAACCCGGGGACCTTGCCTACATCAAAGACCGGGTGTCAGTCGTGGGTGTCACGCCAAAGTACCTCCGACTGATGTACGATGACTTTGGCACGATGACCCACGTCAAGTTGCCACTCTCGATCTTGCCCACAAGGGCGCACGAGTGGCTGGCAACCGGCAAGTGGCGCACGAACATCTGGCAGAATAAAATGTTTTTGCCCAGATGGTTGTGCCGGTACGTCGTCGCCATTGACGAAGTGTGGGCCGAGCCGTTGCATGAGATCACGCACGGCGAAGCGCTGGCTGAGGGTGTGGATATCGGGGCACCGTGGAACGACTACGGCACGGGCTCAGTGGCTGTTGATCAGTTCGCAGCGCTGTGGGATTCCATTGCAGACAAGGGGGCCAGGTGGGCGGACAACCCGTGGGTGCTCAAGTACACATTCAAACTCGTGGCGGGGGTGTAGCATGGCGTACATTGAAACCAAGGACCTCATAGCGGTAATCGATGAAGCCCGGGGCAGGTTGGCAGAGTTGGAGCGGGCCAACGCCACACTGAAGGCCAGGGAAGCCTACCTTGAGGAGTGCGTGAGGGTGCGGGATGAGCCCCGGAGACACGAGGGCATGATTACGGACTCTATGCGCTGCCGTCACTGCGGATCGCAGACGAACGAGCGGTGCAAGTTGCATTGCCCTACGGTCACGCACCCGCTGGAGGGGAAAGATGTGGGATGAGATAAAGAAGCGGGTGGTAGCAAGGAGGAAGGATGAGGGGCAAGATTGACTGGAGCAAGTACGACCACATTTTAGGGAAACAGACCGATCTAGTTATAGCCCAGATGATCGGGTGCCATCCCATGGCGGTATATTGGCGACGCAAAAAACTTGCGGTTGCCGCCTATGCCGCGCGACGTCCAGTAGATTGGGACTCGGTGCCCGACCTTGGACAGGTGCCCGACACTTGGATAGCCGAAAGGTTGAGGGTGTCGCGTGAACGCGTGCGCCAAGTGAGAAAAGAGCGAGGAATTCCACGCAGGGGGAAAGATGTACGATGAGATAAAGCAGCGGGATAGCAGTTCTACTCACGTCGGGGATCCCACAACCTACAGCCACACATGGGGGAGCCACAGCAGAGCCGTTATGGACCGTCGCCACCTGATCAAGATGGTGGAGGCGTTGGCAGGCGCTGCTGGCCATAATGGGCGTTGTCCATTTGATTGGTATGCCACTAAACGCGGAGCAACGCTCGAAGATATAGCATTCTGCGATACTGTTTCCTGCGAACAGACACGAGAGGAGCGCACCGAGTGCTGGTTCAAGTGGGCCGACAAGAAAGCGGAGGAGAAATGAACTTTGCAAAACTGTTCGTGGCCTGTCTCGCCAGTGTCGTGTACACGTCGTGCATCTGGGTTTGTGTGCTGTTCTACGTTGAAGTGATCCCATCGCATCCGAGCATGATTGTACCCTGGGCTGCGATTGTGTGGGGCGGGGTCGCTATTTGTGCTGGCATTTTGAAACTCATAGTGGATGGCTGGGGGGAGAAATGATCTGCCCATACACCAAGGGATTGAAGATGTGCAGCGAGCCTGAGAAGCAACTGGACCAGCGCCGGAAATGCTACGGGATGACTTTCGGTTTCAAGGTTGTTTGCTCAAAGACGACGGTCAAGAAGTGCTGGCGACAGTACTTCAAGGGGAGCAAATGAAACTCTACAAGTGCAACCGTGCTGGCGTCCTTGTCGACTGTAAAGAGTGCGACCACGCTGAACCGCATGAGCGGGTGGAGACGTGGCCCATTGCAGACACATGGTCTGCCTGCTGGTGCACCGAGTGGCACTATTGTTGGGACTGCGACAAATCAACCAGCCACCCAATCAAGCGCCGCTGCGTGCGGGTGGAGGAGGAAGCATGAGCAACAACACCAGTTTTCATGCCCCGGAAAACAGACTGCGTGGTGAGACTCAGGTGTTTGTCCGCACCAAGGTTGGACGTGCTTGGCATAGGGTCAGGCCCGGTCATTTTCAGATTTGGCACCCTCTCTGCGGCAGCGTCAGGAAATTGCAAATAACGGGGGAGAAGAAACAGCAGAAGTACCCACCAAAGAACGGGTACTGCAAGCACTGCTTGGGCCTGGACAAGAAGGCAAGGAGGGAAGAATGAACCTCAAGCCGTGCCCGTTCTGCGGGTCAACAGACGTACGAATACTCGGCGTTCGAGGTTTCCGCTTTGGTCATTGCTACCGCTGCAAAGCCGATGGCCCAACAACATATCCCCGACAAGAAGCCGCCGACAAGTGGAATGAGAGGGCGACTGACAAGGCAGAAGCCTTTGGCAATAATTCAACTGAGAGGAGATAACATTGAAGCACCAGATGCACTTCGCGTGGCTGTACAAAGCCCTTGAGTACCACAACCAAAACCGCTTTGCCGACATCGCCTTCGCCTCGCAGATGGCCGATGAGTGCAACGACCAGAACTACCCGTGGGCGGTGGACGTCAAAGCCAGGGGGCGCGTGCCCGTTGTCCACACGCAAAGCTATCGCACCTCGTTCTGGCGCAAGTCCAAACCCCGCTGGCGGATCTGGCTCGTCCACTTCATACCATGCACGCACCTGGATTCCATTGTCCGGCCCAACGAGCCGCTGGCCCTACGCAAGTTCATTGCCGACCGCATTGGCTGTATCCAGTCACGGGTCGACGCCTACGTTGTGGGCCTGGCTTTCCACACGCTGCTGGATACCGGCAGCCACCGCAGTTTCAGGGGCTTTGCGGACCCTGCCAACCGCACAGTCTACGGCCTGCACCCGAAGTCAGTGATCCGCAACCCCATTGGCCACATGATGGACGCCCACGGACCTGATACCATCGGGGCACGGTGGGTACGCAAGCAACGCGGCAAGGCCAAGGACGTGTACGACAACGCCGATGACTACCGGGCTGTCTGCTATGAGGCTTGCAGGTTGATGGACCCGGCAAGCGGCGTAACGCAGCGGATACCCTACAAGACCATAGCGAAGGCCACCTGCGACACGGACATTGAGATGTACACAAAAGGCATCCGGGCATTCAAGCGCCCGGACACCACAGACCAACGATTCTGGGACTTTCAGGCAGCGGCCAAGATCTACTTCGCCGCGCTGTTCAACTACCTTGCAACGGGAGAGATGAAATGACGGACAAGAAATACCCGCTGGCGCCGTGGAAATTGCGTACGCTGGTGCGAGAACTGGAGCAGGACAAGGCGGGGATGAAGGTGGCATTCGACAATGAGCGCCAGGCCCGCATGGAGGCTGAGGCGCGCTGCGAGGAACTGACGGCCAAGGCAGTTGCGCAGCAAGAGGTGCTGGCCAGCACCAAGGAAAAGCTGGCAAAGGAGACTGCGAAGAATCTTGCATTGCGCGAACGCATTGGGCAGATGCAGGAAGATGTGTCCCGCGCCGTGCTGTGCCTGGGCGACATGCGAGGCACGGGCAAGCGCAAGCGCCAGTTGCCTGCACTGGTGACGCTGGCGGTCAAGCGACTCATGCCGGTGTTGCACGGTGCACCAATCGAGTACACCAAGGAAGAGGAGCAGACCCTCGAGGAGATGAAGGACTAGCATGGCACGGAAAAAGAAACGCTGCGTAGATTGTAGCAAGTGCAAGTGCGGGCAGGCTACGGTGCTGAAAGCCAAGCAGGCAGCGGCCTGGTGCTCCGAAGGCACATGGGGGCCTATCACCATCGATAACTTCAAAGTGCAGGCGAACCTCGGCGCGGCCTGCAAGCAGTACGATAGTATGGACGACGATTAGTGGTCCAGGCCGAGCGGCGGTGTAACACTGTCTCGCCGCCGTTCGGTTTTTCTTTCTGGCTACCTGGAATTCTGCTATAGTCCCAACGTACGTAGTAGCCAAACCCATGCGGGCTGGCACCAATTCAATGGAGGATATGATGAAGAAGATTTACTGGTTTATGGTGTTGCTGATGTTCATGACCCTGGCCCTCGTCGGGTGCAAGAACGCGGGAGACAAGAACGTCGACGTCGAGCAACAGGAAATTGAGAAGAAAGACGTCAAGGCCGAAGTACCGGCGAACATGGCGGACCTGCTTGAAGAATTGCAGGCACCCGCGGACCTGCTGGAGGCCGAAGTGCCCGCACCGTTTGACGTCGCTGCCATGCCCGAGACTGAAGTTGAAACCCTGGACGCGATCTCT